>Ga0163150_10000577_pt1 | contig 67702 bp, 91 predicted proteins | sample OliLakLV19P2IB_FD_148628 | JGI IMG/M metagenome (GOLD analysis project Ga0163150, IMG submission 148628) | Freshwater microbial mat bacterial communities from Lake Vanda, McMurdo Dry Valleys, Antarctica - Oligotrophic Lake LV.19.P2.IB | ecosystem: Environmental > Aquatic > Freshwater > Lake >... | reverse complement strand
TCCATGAATAAAGGATGAGCGCCGCCGTTATCTTGCAATACAGAAATCCGAAGCGGAAGCGACACCACATACAGCCGATATGAAAACGAGAAAGGGGGTTGGCTGAGCCGGTTGGTCGAGCCCTGCCGAGACGAGGCGAAGCTGGGGGAAGGATTCCTTCCTTCCCCCAAACAGTCTCCTATCCTCGCCACCGCTCAGCAGAGCGGGAATGGCGAGGATAAGCAGGAAACCTAGACATCTAGGCGCGAGTAGCCCTAGCGGAAATGTCCGAGGCGAATGCCGAGGATGGACTCCGTAGTCAGACGCAAAATGTTAGAATGGATGAGGCACAATATTGAACTTGTATTTTGTATTTTTTGTCCGCCCCGAATTCCCCCAAAACAAAAAGAGGAGCAAATGGAAAATTCCTCCCCAAACCCCTCCTTTTCCATTTGCGACACAATTCAAAAACAAATGAGCCGAAGTTTTGGCAAATCCTCTTCTTACAGAAGCTGTACACCTTTTGGACGGAGTACCGTCTCAAAAGGTCTTGCGAAAGTGTCCCACACTTTCTCACCCCAAAAAATTGCTTTGCCAAAACTTCGTCCGCATTAGTCCCGCCACCTGCCCGAAGCATTGAGGGCAGAACACCAAAGAAAAATGTCCTTTCCTTTTTAGGAGAAAAAATCGGTCGCGCGCAAATCCGAAAAGCAAGGAGCATTTTTCTTTGGTGTCCGCCGAGGCTCTGCGAGGCGGTGGCGGGACGGTTCATTCGTTTAGTTTCTTTTCAAAAAAGGTTCGAGCAAATGCTAGAATAACTCCGCATTGATTCTTATACTTTTATTTATAGATCTAAATTTGAAAATCTACTTCAAATGGATACATGCCCATACCACAACTCCCCTGCAACATCCCTGGTTGTGGATTTTCTAAATCAATGTCTGTTGTACCAGAATTGGGTAATATTTTTGAAATATTTAAACTTGGGATACGCACCGATGATGAGCAATCAAAAGTTCCTTTTGTATCAAATCTAATACTAGTAGGAATACCCGCCTTTGCCACACTTACACGAGGCTGATAACCACCCTTGGCTGTAATGTTGATAATTTGTTTTCCATCAACAATGCTTACATTATTTACATTCACTAGATTGTCAGAATTTTTACTACCCCTCACTAAAAACAAGGCTCCTCCTATTAGAACTATTACTACTGATATGGCTATTACTGTGGATTTCATATGATTTTGCGAAATCATGTCGCGCAATCGATTCTGCTGAATCGTGTCGAATACTCCATTAATATTCGACCTAAAGCGCGACACTTATTAATTATATTAAAAACTAAAAACTGGAGGGATAATACCAAGAACAGCCAGTGAGTTTATAAAGTTAAACAAAGCGAAAAGAATCACAATAAGCCCCGCAGACTTGTAAAAGATACCAGCCTTTGAACTCTTTTGAATACTAAAAGAACTAAAACTAATGAGAGCTAAAACAGGAAATGTCCCAAGCGCGAAAGCAAGCATCGTCAAACCTCCACCCAGAAAACTACCTGTAGACAGGGTATAAAGTTGCATCGATTGAGTAAAACCACAGGGTAAAAAGAAAGTGGCAATACCAACAAGCACAGGGGTTAGGGTGTGGTTTAAATTAGATATTCTATGAGCGCGCTTTGAAATAAATTTCGGCATTCCTAGCTGAAACTTTTTCGCCCAAGGAAATATATCAAGTAAATTAATACCCAATATCAACATCACTATACCTATTACTACGCTTAGGATAAAAGTGGCAGAAGTATTCAAAATAAAAGTCGAACCAATAGCACCTATTACTCCACCAAGAACAAAGAAGGCAACAATTCTTCCTCCATGGAACATAAGTTGTGGTTTTACCTTATCTCCTTCTTTGGCAAAAGTTGCCGACATGGAAAGCACGAGTCCCCCCACTACTGCCAGGCAAGTAGAGAGAGATGCAATGATACCAATTACAAATGCTGTCCCATAAGTTACATTGCCTCCTCCAACCAAATTAACTAAACCTATTTTTTGTAAGACTACAAACAAAACAGCAAAAGCAACTGCTATCGGTATTGCAATTTTAAAATCGGACCAATTTTTATTCACAACTTGTTTTTCTATCGAAAGCATATAGCCATTGTCTACTATAGGCACAGACAACATTTCAATAATTTCTTGTTCTGTTTTCCCATCAAAATCACCCATGACTTCAATCGAATTAGTATTTAATGAAACTTTTGCATGAACAACACCTGGGTAATTGTTTAACTCACTTTCGATAAGCAAAACACAAGCATTGCAATGCATGCCATTTACGTGAAAATTATAGGTTTTTTTAAACATGCTTTCGCATTATACAAGAAGGATAACTTTTTTGCTATCAATTTTTCACACACCACAACTTCCACCACTTTGTTTTTCTTTTGGCAAAACAACTTGTGCAGCGATTTTTTGGAAGCCTTGTCCGCTAGAATAATCCATGCCTAAAACTTCTTTTGGATCAACATCACTCCAATCAATCCCTTTTTTTTGCTTTATATATTCTGCAATAGTACGGTAGGTATCCGAAAACCAGTATGAATTTAGAATAAGAGCTGATTTATACATTTCACTTTCCGTGGCGCTTTGTGAGGCCATTAGTTCCAAGAATCCGAGCATCGCCATACCATGATTACAGTCTGGAAAATAGACCGAATTGCCACAGCACGGGCGGTAGATATTTTTAGAAACTCTTTCTACCAGTTCTTGTTGTTCTTTCGTTAAAGTAATAAATTTATGCATACTGTAGTGATCCATCGCGTCGCCTTTGGCAATCGTCCAACCCCCGGTCGAGGCAAAATTCCCCGCACCTCCATATCGCGGGTCCATCATTTCACCCTGTTCTAGAATTTCATTTTTGTTCCCCAGCCCTAGTGCCCAAAAGTAGTTCAGTAGAACCGGAGCATTTTGGGGCGTAATTATAGTCGGCTCAGTTTGATTTTCAGAAAGCAATTTTTCCGCTTCTTGTTTCAAGCCCGGATTTGAAGCGTAGAGCGCTAAAAATTTATCGCGATCAATCACACCTGTTTCTGTCATTTGAGTTCCGAGATTTCCAAGAATTACCGGTAAAACAACTCCGACTGGAGGAAGAACCATTTCTGAAAGCGTAAGTATTTTAGGGGGCTTTGCATTAAAGCCGTATAAAATTCCCGAGAATATAAATAATCCTACAACAATAATACTTAAAAGAAGAGATGTTTTATTTTCTTTTATTTCATTTTCCATAAATTTAACAACAATTTTTTAATTTATCTTTTAATTTTTCGACGTTTTCACCTTGCTCTTTATTGTTTACGAATCTGAAAAATTTTTCTTTATTTTCCTGAAGTTTGTTTGTAATCCCAATAATCGAACCCCCCATCAATACTGCGGTGATTAATTGATATTTTTCGATAGATATTAACCCATACCACATTCCTAAAAACATCCAGAGCCAAGTAAGTGACACACCCGCACAAATTGGACAAATTTTAAGACCCAGATACTTCCTCGTCGTAAACGCGCTCAACGAAAAGAATAAAATCGATACAATTGTAATTAGAATGACCATGTTACATTAAGAGAATTAATATTCCAAGAATAATCATGGCAAGACCGGCCCATAATTTTACACCTTGCATGTTTGTATTTTTCCATTCTTGCACTTTTTCGAGTAGAACTTTTTGTGATGCTATGTAGAGAACTACAACAAGTGGAATTATCAGAATCACGTTATAGAGCAGAAGATACTGAAAACCCGTAAAATAAGTCACCTGATCCTTCAAAAGACCAATAACCATAAGATATGGGCCACCCATACATGGAAACTGACAGATTCCGACAAGTAATCCGAGCGCAAAAGAGGCTAATATTCCTGTTCGGTCCATGAGCTTACTCATTGCGCTATGAGTAAATGATGGCATTTTAAGCTTGATGGGGAAGGTGGGAAAGAAGCGATTTATAAGATTTAAGACTCCAAAAATAATGAGCAGGGTTGCACCTAATTTGCCCATAAAGTGAGGAGTGTTAAATAAGTGAAGAACTTTTAGAATGCCAAGACCAATCAAGAAGTACGCTGTAAAAATACCAGCAACATAAACCCCACCAATTTGTAGAATTTTTTTACGAGACATTTGCATACCAAACAAAAAAGCGATGGTGATAAGAAGAATAGAGAAAGAGCATGGATGAACCGAATCCAATATCGAAGCTATAAGAACAAGTGGTAAGAGCCATGTTCCACCTCGGCTTGCTTCCCAAATAACACCCGAGATGACTGAACTATTTTTAAGAATCATTAGTCCAATAATTGCAAGAACTACTATAGATGTAATTATAATTATTTTTTTCATGGTTTTAGGGAGTTACAAATGCTTTTATATTTAGGTCCAGAATTTTTCCGTCGGCATATTCCAAACGCACCACCCGCTCTGTTTTTCCAATACCGGCTGGACCATGCGCATTCGGATCATAAACAACTTCTATCTCGCGCGACTCTCCAGTGGGAATTCTTTCATTCACTTTAGGTACTGAACCATGTCCCGGCATTCCGAACGGCCCTTTTTTATTTTCCCCATTTACGACATAAGCGACAGTACACATGCAGGAAGTCGTAACGCTTTCAAGATTTATTTCCTGTTCGGTGGGATTGGTGATTATGAATATTTTGCTAACTAATCCATTTTTCATTGATATGGTTCCAAAATCATAAGAAGTTTCCGTAGCTAAAAGAGTATTTTCCCCACTAGTTTTAACGCTTCCACCCGGGACTACTGATATTGGTTTTTGAACCAACTTTCCCAACCATAGTAGTCCTCCCAAGACAAACAAAACGACTAAGATACTTATTATTATATTTTTTTTCATAGTTTTTTATTTTTAAATGTAAATTAAAATAGTAAAAAGCCCCGTTTGGGACTTGAATACACTTAAAAACATTTACCTAAGTTGTTATAGGAATAGTTTTTAAGCGTTGAGACTAACAGAAGGACTATTTTCAAACAATGAAAGCCAACGCAAAATTTTTACTAGTTGTCTTTTATATATAAAGTAACTTTTGAGTCGTTTGTAAAAAAAGAAAAACAAAACACTAGCCAGGAGTCCAGTGATAATTGAGGATACAAAAGCAAATAGTGTCAGCAAAGCAGCTATAGAAAATGCCTCTAAGGAAATGCCACGCGTTGCTTCCTGCCAAGCAGAGATGTGATTAAGGACGTTTGTAGCGCAAACCGCATATCCTCCCACCATATAAGGACAACTCGAAGCCTGTGCCACAGAAGTGTCAGAAGGCATTGCTCCATGTGTCGAAAGGCCTAAAAAACTCAAGCTTAAAAAGGCTATAAGGACAACGAGCATAAAAAATTTTTTGGTCTGGGAATTCATCTTTATTTTTATTTTTATTAATTCGACCAGTTCTTATCTAGCAAATGGTTCTGGTGAGTTATTTTTATTACGACTTATAAATTCCAAGATTTTTGTTTCATCATAAATTTCCATGCTTTCCATTCTAGTCCATGAAGCCAGAACTATATTTGCATCATTCGCTTCTCTTGGAGAGAGTATAACACTTCGCGGATTAGCTTTAGCTATTTTCTTTAAATTTTCCAGTGTAGCCTCATCGATATTCTTGTAAGAAATCCAAATACCACCATGTTCTAAGTTGTGTATAGCCTGTTCATCTATTAAGGGTCTATCGTAAATTCCCCACTTGGCAGGAGTTGCCCGGTGCCAGCCTGAAGTCGGTGGGTTAGAATTATATGCTGGGTGTTCTTCACCAGGCTTTATGTGTGTTTGACCTTGATTTTCGAATAATTGTCCAATTGGTTCTAGTTTCTCTGTGTTTTCAACCGCCTTGTGAAGGACATTTTTATTGTCTTGTTTTTTAGCCCAAAATATCAATAAAGCTATGGTTAAAAATGATATTAGTGTGATTATGATGAATTTTTTCATACCTTAGCATCACTTTTTAATTTAGGAATTCCTTTTGAATTTTCAGTGCGATGAATTTCTGTCGTCGAGCGTTCCCCAAGCATAGTAAAAATTAACTCAAAGTCGTCCATATGATCGCGCAAATTCTGTCGTTCTAATCCTTTCATTTTTTTATACTCGCTTGGAGTGACGCCAAATGTAGCTTTAGAAATCTCAGCTGTTAAAATTTCGTAATCTATATCCTCTTTCGCGCCACGATTTTTCCATTCATCCGTCAATTCTTCACGAATAGCAATTCCTCGCATTCTTTTTTCAATCCAATCATCTGGGTAGCCCTTAAGTTTATAAAGCATGCGTGTTCTTTTAGTCGCCAGCTCTGGATTTTCAATTTCTTTTACTCTCTCAAATCCAACTTTCGCCAACCATCTTTTAAATGGTTCCGCTTTTGGAGATGGAATGGATTGAACTATCCGAAATATGCCCTCTGTATCTGCACAATCTGTCTCACGCATTTTGCCATCAGGAGCTAGTAATTTCAACTGTCTACAAATTGTAGATAGTTCAAATTTACCTTCATTTTGTACTCTAGCTTTCATTGCAGTCCAATAAACGCTTGGTCTATCACTCTCCGTAAGCGCTTCAATCACATCCACAATCGAAAACCACCATTCACCATTGTGGAACACTCTACGAACTTTTTTATTCTTGAATAATATTATTTGTGTCGGTTCCATATTATTTTAATTTTACCACATTCTTTACAATTTCATTCCTTTAATTCTTAGTGAGTTCGATACCACTGAAACAGAAGACATCGCCATGGCGAAGCCTGCAAAAACAGGATTTAGCAACCAGCCAAAAATCGGGTAGAATACCCCGGCTGCGAGGGGAATTCCCACAATATTATAAATAAATGCCCAGAAAAGATTTTGCTTTATCCCACGCATTGTCATTTTAGAAAGTTTTATGGCTTTAACCAACTTTGATATGTCTCCATGAAGTAATGTAATGCCAGCACTCTCGATTGCTACGTCGGTTCCTGTCGACATAGCTATCCCAACATCAGCTTGAGCAAGGGCTGGAGCATCATTTACACCATCTCCCGCCATGGCGACTATTTGCCCTTGTGACTGTAATTCTTTTATTTTTAGTAACTTATCTTGCGGTAAAACATGAGCAATCACATCATCAATGCCAACAAGAGACCCGATATGTCTTGCTGCTTTCTCATCGTCACCCGTCAGCATCACTACTTTAATTCCAAGAGCATGAAGATTTTTTACTGCCTCAATCGATTCTGCTTTAATCTCATCAGCCACCATAACAAAACCAAGCACTTCTTGTTTTGTTGCAATAATTACAGGAGTTTTACCTTGCGCTGTAAACTTATCTAGTTTCGAAACATCAAAAGAAATTCCAAGATCACTTACAAGTTTTGCATTACCCACGAAATATTCTACACCCTTTACTGATCCTTTGAGTCCTTTACCTTGTATGCCTTCAAAATTTGAAACATCTAAAATTGGAATATTTTTTTCTTTCGAGTAATTCACGATGGCGTGTGCAATTGGATGCTCTGATTTATTTTCAAGTGTTGCAAGTATTACTATTAGCTCCTCGTTTTTTAGACTTGATAGGTTTTCGATATCAGTCAGAGTTGGTTTCCCTTTGGTAATCGTCCCGGTTTTATCCACCACCACTGTAGTTACTTTGTGGAGTTTTTCAAGTGTTGCAGCATCTTTGACAAGTATCCCCTCTTTTGCTCCTTTCCCAACCCCAACGATAATGGCTGTTGGAGTGGCAAGGCCCAGAGCACACGGACATGCTATAACTAAAATTCCCACAAAGGAAACCAGTCCAAACGACAAGGCCTGAGAAAATCCCAAATATTGTGCTCCAATAGTCAGCCATACCCCTAGAGACAGGAAGGCAATAACGAGAACAACCGGCACAAAAATGCTTGAAATTTTGTCTGCCAGCGCTTGAATGGGTGCCTTACTGCCCTGGGCATCTTCTACCATTTTTATTATTTGTGCAAGTAAAGTTTCAGAACCAACTTTTGTAGCTTTAAAAGTAAATGAGCCAGTAGTATTTATGGTGCCTGAAACTACACTATCTCCAATTTTCTTTTGAACAGGCATTGGTTCACCAGTAACCATTGCTTCATCTATAAAAGACGTTCCTTCTGTAATTACTCCATCAACAGGAATTTTTGCTCCTGGCTTTACGATAATTATATCTCCGTGCACCACATCACCAACTGCAATTTCTAATTCCTTACCATTACGCATGACTAGTGCTGTTTTTGCTTGAAGATTAAGTAACTTTTCAATAGCATCACCAGTTTTTATTTTTGAACGGGCTTCTAGGTATTTTCCAAGTGCAATAAAAGTAATAACAATAATTGTTACATCATAATAAGAATTTTCAACATTTATAAAAGGTTTAAGTATGTCCTCAAAAGCGGAAACTGCAAAACTATATAAAAAAGCGGCAACGGTTCCTATTCCAATCAATGTGTCCATATTGGCTTTACCGTATCTAAGGAATCGATAAAAACCCAGAAGATAAGGTTTGCCAACTACAAACAATATATATGTCGCAAAAATTGGGAGAAGGTGGTGAAAAAACTCTTCAATCGTATAACTCATCTCGACCACTATTTTATATTGAGCTAAAATATCCCAACTCATGACAAATATAGAAAAAACTGCCAAAGGTATAGCTGATATAACTAAAGATTTTTGACTAGCTACTTCAGCGAGTTTGTCTTTCTTTGATTGATTGAGTCCTAGGTGACCAGCATGTTCACCAGCTGACATGCCCATGCTTTCCGCTGTAGGTAGTTCTAAAGAATACCCGAGCTTTTCTATTTGTTCTGATAAATGCTGTGGATTAGTTTTTGATTCATCAAAAGAAACTTTTACAGATTCTGTACCATAATTTGCTTCTGCAGACTCAACTCCTTCTATTTTTTTAAAAGTTTTATCGATAATGCTCGCACATGAAGCACAATGCATTCCTTTTATTTTGTATGTTTTAGGTATGTTCATCAAAAATTATTTTCTCTTAAGGCGATACACTTTTAATATTTCATCCTTTGCTTTTGTGGTTTGACCTTTTTTAATCTGATCAACCACGCAATGACTTAAATGATTTTCCATAAGCAGATCTTCTGCGTTAGATAGAGCTTGTTTAATGGCCGACGTTTGGGTAATAACGTCAATACAATAAGTATCTTTTTCTACCATGCTTTGAAGACCCCTGATTTGACCTTCAATTATCTTAAAGCGACGAACCAGTTTTTGTTTATTATTGTGCACACCTAAAGTATATACCCCTAGGGGGTATCAGTCAAGGGGGTGTTGATATCTTGTGTGAAAATCTTATTACGCGTCTCTGGGCTATATTTCTCGTATGCTACAATATTTTAATGGAGCTATCTGACAAACTAGAGATAAAATTCCGTCTTGATGTAAATCAAAAGAGGGCCTTGAATAAGCTCAAGCTTTTCTCGGTGGCTGATTTGCTTTTTCACTTCCCTGTTCGCTATAGCGACCTGAGTGTCGTAAAAAAAATTTCAGAATTGGTACCTGGTGAAGTACAGACCGTCTACGGCAAAATTTCTAAATTAAAAACCAAAAAAAGTTTTCGTTCCAGGAGGCCAATGGGCGAGGGTGAAATAGAAGACTTGTCTGGAAAAATAAAAATCATCTGGTGGAACCAAGCCTATCTAGCTAAGATGATGAAAGATGGTGACAGTGTGAAGCTTACCGGTAAAGTCACAGAGAGTAAGAGTGGCACATATCTAGCCAACCCCGAATTTGAAAAAATCCCCAATATGCCCATAGATTCACACGACACACTATTTAAAAAAGACGGCATAGAGAACACCGGCTTTTCTTTTCCTATTTACCACGAGACACGAGGTATAACTTCCAAATGGTTTTATCACGCAATTGAAAAAATATTAAAAGAAAAGACGCTGGATAATGTTGTAGACTACATTCCACAAGACATTTTAGAAAAATACCATCTACCTACTTTAAAGACTGCCTTATTTTGGATTCATAAACCCAAAAACGACAAGGATGCAGAGTCCGCCCGTAAACGCTTCGCCTTCGAAGAAGTATTTTGCATCCAACTCGAACGCCAGCACGACAAACTCGAATACAGAAAAAATAAATCTTTCAAAATTACTCCAGATAAAAAAGACACCGAGGGGTTTTTGGCACGCTTCCCTTTTAAGCCCACTTTATCTCAAGATAAATCAATCAAAACAATCATCGAAGATATGGGGAAAAATTACCCGATGTCTCGGCTCTTAGAGGGAGATGTGGGGTCTGGTAAAACTGCGGTTGCAGCCACAGCAGCCTATGTCGTGGTTAACCAAAAAAAGTCCCTCGAATCTTCTCGGGACAATTTGCAGATTTCAAAAAATCTGCAAATTGCCTATATGGCGCCAACTGAAATACTGGCGACTCAACATTTCGAATCTTTTATCGAATATTTTAAACATCTTCCCATAAACATTGGGCTCATCACGGGGTCTGGTTGTCGTAAATTCCCTTCTAAATCTTCTCAAAAATTTGGAACTGCTTCGCACTCCGAAGCGGGAGCGAAGGAGTGGACTACTATTTCGCGCTCTCAACTTTTGAAATGGACAAATGAAGGCAACATCTCTATTTTGATAGGCACTCACGCACTCATCCAAAAATCAGTTAAGTTTAAAAACTTGGCTCTTTGCGTCATCGACGAGCAACATCGATTTGGCACCACCCAAAGAAGAAAATTTATCCGGAAGGATAACATCGCCCCACATCTGCTTTCGATGACTGCCACCCCCATTCCCCGCACTCTGGCACTTACTATTTATGGAGACTTGGATTTGTCACTCCTAGACGAAATGCCTCTCGGTAGAAAAAAAATAATTACAGAAATAATTACTCCCAATAAAAGAATCGAAACTTATGAGGCAGTCAGGCAAGAATTAAAAAATGGTCGGCAAGTATATGTCATTTTTCCTAGAATTTTTGAAGCCGACCCGGAAAAAGAACTCGCTCTTAATGTGAAGTCTGCGGTAGCGGAAGCCAAGCGTTTGAAAAAAGAAGTTTTTCAAGAATATGAAATAGGAGTGCTCCACAGCAAAATGAGTAAAATTAAAAAAGAAGAAGTAATGGCAGAGTTTACGAAAGGTGAAATAAATATTCTATGTGCAACTTCAGTGGTAGAGGTGGGTGTCAATGTACCAAACGCCACCGTCATCATCATCGAAGGAGCAGAACGCTTTGGTTTGGCACAATTACACCAGCTTCGCGGGCGTGTCATCCGCTCTACGCACCAAGCCTATTGCTATATTTTTGCTGAAGCCAAGAGTGCAAAAACAATTGAAAGATTAAAAGCTCTTAAAACAGCCAAGAATGGCTTTGAGCTTGCCGAACTAGACCTCACCCTTCGTGGGGCAGGAGAACTCTCGGGCACCAAGCAATGGGGCATCACCGACCTCGGCATGGAAGCAATAAAAAATATAAAAATGGTAGAAGCGGCCCGTCTCGAAGCCACCCGCATTATCGCCGACGATCAAGAATTAAAGAAATATCCCCTACTCAAAGAGAAAGTTCGCACCAAAACGAGTGAGTTTCATTTTGAGTAATGTACTTATGTTATCACTTCTCTACAGCTGTTAATTATGATAATATAGAAATATGAATACTAGACCAAGTAATTCCCCAAGTATCACAGACCTATTAATCGCAACTCTCTGTAGCGGAAGAAGCACACGCAGATTTTATCAAATTCTTCGTGAAAGACAATTTAAGTGTTATGAAAAGAATAGCGTACGAGTAGCCCTTTCACGCTTGAATAAAAAAGGTTATGTAAACAACTCACCTACTGGCTGGTCTATAACCCAAAAAGGGAGATTGCAAAACAAAAAAACTTATTTATTGTCTTACATTTCGTCTCCTTTCAAAGAAACGACAACAAAAAATACAATAGTCTCCTTCGACATACCTGTGCCCGACAGAGTAAAACGAAATTGGTTGAGAAATCAAGTTAAAATATTCGGCTATAAGATGTTGCAGCAAAGTCTGTGGCTGGGCCCGGGTCCTCTTCCAGCTAACTTTTTGAAACGGCTTGAGGAACTAGAGATAAGGAAAAATGTAAAAATTTTTACTGTAACAAAAAAGAATATTTAAGGTATTATCATTCTGGTACAGCTGTAAATTATGATAACAGAAAGTTAAACAAAACTGGAGAATTTCATTTTGAGTAAGTTATTTACCTTTATGTAATTTGTGCAAAATACGACAAGGTTCTACAATGCGCGGATCAATAATTTTGTAGTACCCATTCAATCCCTGCCTTCGTACGGTCACCAGGTCAGCATAACGCAAAAGCGCTAAGTGCTGAGAAACATTGGCTTTACTAATGCCGAGCTCTTTTACTAAAGTTTCAACCGGCATCTCTTGTTCGCACAATAAATTTAATATCTCTAGACGCTTGGGGTTAGCTAGTATTTTATAAGTCACAGCGTTCCGTTCATAGGCAGATCTCGGGAGAGGTCTTTTTATTTTTGCACCAGTTTTCATACTCAAAGTATGCCCTTAGTTGCAAAAAAATGCAACTATTTATAATTTGGGCCTTGCTCTAAAAACCCTTCTTGATAATTAGCGTGGCGGGCAAGGGCAAAAAGAGCACTCGATAAACGATTCAAAAATTGAATAGCCTCTTGAGATATTTCTTGTTTTTCTTTATCGCGTAGAGAAATCACCTGACGTTCAGCTCGACGAGCCACAGCTCGGACAATATCCAAATAAGCACCAGTTTCACCTCCTCCATAAACGATAAAAGAAGAAATTGGTGGAATCACCGTCTCTACTTCGTAAACAACATCTTCCAAGAAGATTACGTGTTCTGGTTTGATTCGTACATGTGAACCACCAAGTTCTGCTTGAATTGAAAAAAGTATTTGCTGAATTTTTTCAAGAATATCTTCATAAGATATCTTCTTCCCTTTAAAAAACAATGTATCTTTAGACTTCACAGAAAGTGCTTTAGCAAAACCAATGGTCGTATTGAGTTCATCAACCATACCAAGCACTTCAAAAATAGCCGAGCTCTTACTCAATCTTTCTCCTTGTTTGCAATTAAAAAGCTTGGTTGTCCCGTTGTCACCCTTTTTTGTATATAACATAAATGTTTATCTAAACTTCACAAAGACCCGATACACACGCAAGCTCATTTTTTACCTCTGTTTCATCTACTTTTTCGTAAGTAACAATTTTAGAAAAATCTAAGTTTTTAACTTTTACAAGCATCTCTTCGTATTTAGCTTTATTTATAGTTTCGTATGGGGCCAATTGATACACATGATTCGAACGAGGCAAGAAAGAAAGTCCACCAACTAAATCCCAATTTTTATATACCCAATTTGCCACATCAATCCATTCATCATCTCCTACAGAAATAGTTACTGAGGGATTATGTTCGGTAAAATTTTCTTTTACAATCTTCCAATGTTCAAGTTGAGTAAGAGCGCTCACATCATCTTTGCAAATCGCCCCTTCGGGTGCCTTGACTGGAAACTCTAATACGAAAGTAGTGGCGTTTTCTGGTGTCTGCCCAACTTCAGGATAATATGGTACACCTTGATCTTTCAACATTTTAAATAATGCATCAGTAGCCGAAATCCGAACGCGACGAATATAATATGGTGCGTGTCTAGGGTGCATACCCGAGGCACAATCCACTGTCTGCGATACTGTCCCAGAAGGCTTTACACAAGTAATACAAGTAGATGGATTAACTTTGAAACGCTTCGCATATTTCTTATTTACTTCAATAGAAACTTGTTTTAACTTCTGAAGTATTTTTGGGTCACGAGCAAGCTTAGAATCCCATTGACCAGTGATAGAGACACCGAGAAGTCTCTCTTTCTCACAATTCTTTTTCCATTCAGCTGAAAGATAAGAAAAATAAGTCATCGTGGATTGATAAGTACCAAGAATAGTAGCAATGCGAATTTTACGCAAGAAAGAAGATTCTGTATCTTCAGCTCGAGCCACTACTTCACTTAAATTGCAAAATTGTTTTGACTGCAGAATAATTTCCCCACATGGATTAGTCCCCCAAGCTGGATAAGACCCACCTTTAAATTGGGCTAAACGACGTTTCGGTAAAGTTTTTGCTAAACCACCACGATTGAAAATTCCTCTCTCTCCACTACCACTTTTAATAAGGGCGGTCCACTCATCTAGAAATTCTTCAGTGGATGGTTTCTCGTTGTAAACCGCAGAATTATTCGCTAACATTCTTTGACCTTCAGTATTGTAAAATTGACCCTTCTTAGAATCACGGATAGATTCATCATCTAAATCAGAAAGCGAAATCATAGCACTACGTCTTACTCCCCCAGCCACCACACATTCTCCAACCTTACAAAGAAGATCGTGTGCATCCATATTGGTGAGGTGTCTACCTTGGCGACGTAAAATTTTTTCACGAGAAAATTCAAGGAGTGATCGAAGTGGTTCTGGACCAGAACTTTTTCCTCCCATTGTTTTAAGTAGAGAGCCCGCTGGACGAATAAGAGAATAGTCAAAAATTACATCATTACCTTCAAACCAAGTTTTTAATCCAAAAGCAAATGCATCAGCCCAACCCTCCTTACTGTCTGGAATTATATAATTAGGTAATTTCTTTTTCGTTTGTTTTTTTACTTGTGGCAATGCTTGAATATTCTCACTCTCAACAGACCAACCCACTCCGGTACCACACATAGAAACATACATTACCTCAGCAAAATCTTGAAAATTTTTAGGGGCAATAAATGAACAATTATATGCACAAACATTGGTATAACGAGCCGCAGGCCCAGCGAATTGTAAAAGCCTCATAGAAGGCATAACTTCTTGATTAAGTATTGCTTCTCGAACTTCGTTATATTCAGCCTCAGCCAGCTTAGAACCTAGATTCTCACGCATAAAACTCATATAACGATCGACAGTCTCAATCCAAGTCTCACGTCTATCTTCATCTGCTATCCATTTAGCATAGGTACGATAATAAACAAATTCAGCTAATGGATTTCTAAAATACTTTTTACTTGCTGATACCAGCTCCCTGATTTTTTCTGGGACAAAACCAACTTTCTGTCTGACAAGTGAACGCTCTTTTCTATACACGATGTAAGCTTTCGCTGTTTGAATGAAATTAGCTACAATCAATTCATTTTCTACAATGTCTTGAATTTTTTCTACACTGGGAATAAAATACTTTACTTTCATTTCTTTCTTTAAAACCAAAAGAGCTTCAGCAACTTTTTCCGCAACCACCTCAGCTGCTTCATCATTACCCTCACCACAAGCTGCCATTGCTCGAGAAATTGCACGGAAAATTCTTTTTTCATCAAATGGAACAATTTGTCCATTTCTTTTCTGAATTTTTTGCAAGGAAAGGTTTTTTCTTTTATTTTTCATAAAATTTAGATTTTATTCGTGCGAAAAATATTGATAAATGTTGGAAATTCAAAATTTTTATTTTTAAGAACTAAGCGATAAATAACTGGAGAAAGGAATAGTGCAAAAGATACATTACCTAGCAAGTGAAGAAGAGTAAAAGGTATTTGCCCAACTAGGGCACTATAAAATGATTGGTGGAAGAATAGTGGCCCGATTGAAAGACCTGTAATCACATCGAAAAAGATTGTTCCCATGATTGCAAAAACTGCAAAATTAGATGCACTAGCTTGGCGTGTCTTAAAATAATACGCTGCCCAAAGTCCAAGAACCCCATAAGTACCAGCAGTCAATAAGGTCCAGATACCTAGAGTCCCTGTGACTAGGTCGTAGAGCACAATACTTAAAAAAGCAAAAAGAAAGCCGAAATAAGCTCCATAGGCTTTACTAAACGGCATTTGGGTCGCCAAGATAGGCTCAATGTTGGGAGGACGAAAAGGAATAAGTCGAATTAAAAGACAAACAATAAAGCCAATAGTGAATTTAAACCAATTTTTTTTAAAAATATCCATAATAAATAGTTTTTATGCTAAAAATCCCCTTCCCTTTATTTATTTAAAGGTGTATAATTAGTATAGTTGCGTGGTTTCGCAACTATGAGATTATTATACACGAGACTGGTCCTTTCGTGTCATGTGGATAACTCAAATTATTAATAATTAGTTGCAAAAATTAACATCAGAACATGAATAACAAAAAAATGGAATGGGTTTTGCGTATTGCGGTGTTTGGTTCGTTTTTTGGACACGGAATGTTCGCTATTCAAGGAAAAGAGGGTTGGTTTAAATATTTTGAATCATTTAATATCACTGATCCGGGCACAATTACCACCCTACTTTTGATGGTGGGTATTATTGACATAATATTAGCTATTCTTGTATTGGTTAAGCCAATACGTATCGCAGTGCTTTGGATGGCTTTATGGGGTCTTTGGACAGCAATGATTCGTTGGCCTTTGGGTCCAGACCCTGTCTGGGATTTCGTAGAAAGATGGGCAAACTGGGGTGCACCACTCGCACTACTTTTGATGATGGGTTGGCCTCGTTCCCTAAAAGAATGGTTTGGTGGTAACTCTACCGATAGACAAATAAATAATTAGGTATAAATACTTGTCCGTCCTCTTCATTTTGTGCGCGTGCTTGGACTTGAACCAAGGACCGATCGGGTATAAGCCGATTGCTCTACCAACTGAGCTACACGCGCATTCTAGAATACTACAAAATTAAAAGATTTTTTGCTAGCTACCCTGCCACTTCCAGGGTGGGCTTTTCTTCTTTTTTCTTGGGAATTATTCCGTGAGCAATTATTACCTTTTCATATTCTTCTTGCTCGAGTGTTTCTACTTCGATAAGTTTATCGGCGATAGCTTTTAGCGCTTGCTTGTGGTCGGTCAAAACTTTCTCTGCAGACTTCTTGCCGTCTTCCACTATGCGCAATACTTCCGCATCGATTTTAGTAGCGACTGTTTCGGAGTATGCTTTTTCTACTGGGTCATTAAACTGCGTGCGTCCACCAGAACTATCGAGTGCTACGGGGCCGATGAGGTCAGACATTCCCCAACGAGTCACCATGGCTCGGGCGAGATTGGTAGCTACTTGTAAGTCGCTCGATGGACCAGTAGTTATGTCACCAAAAATCATTTGCTCGGCTACATAGCCCCCCATAGACATCGCGATGTCATCAATAAATTCTTTTTTAGACTGCAAGCGTCGCTCCTCGAGCGGAAGCTTGAGTGTATAGCCTCCAGCAGAACCACGAGCAATAATAGATACTTTGTGTACTGGGTCAGCATATGGGAGTACAGAGGCCACTAAGGCATGCCCCGCTTCGTGATAAGCAGTGATTTCTTTTTCTTTTTTAGAAAGCAAATGGCTTTTGCGCTCGGGGCCCAACATCACTTTTTCTATAGCTCGGATAAGGTCAAACTGAAAAACTTTTTTTCGATTTTCGCGTGCTGCCAATATGGCCCCTTCATTCATCAGAGAATACAAGTCTGCTCCAGAGAACCCAGGGGTACGTTCAGCAATTAATTTTAAATTAATATCTTCGGCAAGAGGTTTCTTGAGGGCGTGTATTTTCAATATCTCTTCTCGATCACTGCGATCTGGCAAATCGAGAATTACTTTTCGGTCAAAACGTCCTGGGCGAATGAGTGCGGGGTCTAAGACATCGGGTCTGTTGGTCGCTGCCATAACTATCACTTTATCATTTGGCTCAAAGCCGTCCATTTCTACTAGTATTTGGTTGAGTGTTTGCTCACGTTCATCGTTACCGCCACCAAAACCTCCTCCACGAGTTCTACCAATCGCATCGATTTCATCCACAAAGATAATTGCGGGCGCTGCCTTCTTTGCCATTTTAAAAAGATCTCTCACTCTCGAAGCACCCACCCCTACGAACATCTCCACAAATTCACTTCCAGACAAATGGAAAAATGGAACTCCAGCTTCCCCTGCTACTGCGCGAGCAAGTAAGGTTTTACCTGTACCTGGAGCACCAGTCAAGATAACTCCTTTAGGAATTCTGGCTCCAATGTCTAAAAACTTCTTTGGGCTTTTCAAAAAATCTACAATTTCTTTCAATTCTTCTTTGGCTTCTTTGCAACCAGCTACATCTTTGAAGGTTACTCGATTGTTTTTATCGTTCGGATCGGTAATACGCGCTTTGGATTGGCCAAAAGAAAGCGCTTGCATGCCGGCACCTTTGACTTGGCGAGACAAATACCAGAAGAAAAACAAAATGAAAATAATTGGCAGAAGGAAAGGTAATAAATTCAAAAACCAAAAGCCAAAACCACCTTCTTTTTTTACTTCTATCTCAGTAGTAGCTAGAGCCTCTTTACTGACTCCGTAGTTTGAAAGTGTTTGAGTGAGAGATGAGTCTGTTTCTTTTTTGGATTGTTTTACATCGCCATTGTTATATGTAATATTTAAATTTTCTCCTGAAATTTCTATTTTTTGAACTTCACCTAGAGAAACATTGCTGGCTAGCTCGGAAATAGAGATATTCACCGTTTCTTTTGGAGTGCCAGATAAAACCAAATAAAGCGCAGAAATAAGCATGAAGATAAATACAGCTCCAGCAATACTGCCCCCAAACTTTGGCTCTTGTTTGCCCTTTTGTCCTTTCTTCGGAGCCTCATTTTTGTTTAGAAAATTAAAATCCATTTGGGAATAATAGCACAAAAACCAACCAAAGTGAAACTTTAACTTAATAGTTTTGAGTGGCTTACCACGAGCGAGTCCTTTATGGACGAGTCGAGTGGAGATGACGAGAATTGAACTCGTGTGCAGAAGGTTGTCTCAAGGAAATCTACATGTGTAGCAAGCTTTTTTGTTTTAAATTAAAAAATTAAGAAGTTTGCTAAATATTTTTTAATCGAGCCCCTTTGTTTCGGATATTGGCGGGTCAGTTCGTTATCCTATCCCGATAATATTATGCCTCAAACCATATATCGGAAGTCTATGGTAGAGACACGAGCTTACGCTAAAGCGGAAACTCGAGCAAAAGCGAATTCCCCCATACCGAAGTATGGAGAAACAAATGCCTTTGCCTTAGCAGTTAATTTTGCAATTAACATTTAAGCGAATTTTTACGAGGTTACGCTCATACTCGACATGCATCAATGGAAACAGGCCTACTGTCTATGCCTTGCATCCCCAAATTTTACGAAGTAAAATTTGCCCTGCGTAGCTTTAGCGAAGCGGGGCTATCTCTACTTCTTTTTGTCAACGTTCTTTGATTTCTCTTCTGATCTCTATATCCGTCTCGCGTTTTTTTATGCTCTCGCGTTTATCAAATTTTTTCTTTCCTTTCACTTGCGCCACTTCTATCTTTATCTTTCTGCCTTTATTATACACTGAAATTGGCACAATTGTCAAATTTTTATTTCTCTCGCCTCCAGCCAGCTTCTCTATTTCCTTTTTGGTTAGCAAAATTTTTCTATTGCGAAGTGGGTCGTAGTCTTTTGCAGCGTTCTTGGGTTGAAAGGGTGGAATGTTTGCGTTTATTAAATACGCCTCTCCCCCACGGATAATGACAAAGGCTCCTTCGAGTGATATTTGCCCGCCTCGCACAGACTTTACTTCCGTGCCCAAAAGCTCAATACCCGCCTCGTATTTTTCTAGGATTTCATAATCAAATCGCGCTTTTCTATTTTCGGCGTAGTGTGTCATAAATTATTTATTTGCGTTTATAAAACTCATTAATTCTGCTTCTCTTTCCTTGAGTAAATTTTCTGTATCGGCTTCAATAGTTAAGCGCAAGAGTGGTTCGGTGTTAGAAATTCGAGCATTAAACCACCAATTAGAATATTCAACTGTAATGCCATCTAGAAAATCTTGGTGACCATCTTTATATTTTTTTCCTATTTTTTGTTGTATTTTTTCTTTGTCTTGAATTTCAAAATTGATTGCCGTTTTAAAGTATGGTTTCAGTTCTTTGACTAACTCCGAAACTTTCTTTTTGTCTTGAGAAAGAACTTCCAGTACAATTAAAAAAGCAAAAATACCTGAATCCATATTGAAAAAATCTCTGAAACAGTAGTGTCCTGAAAGTTCTCCCCCCATTACTCCCTTATTTATCCTGAGGCCTTTTTGTACATTAACAAAACCAACAGCTGTTCTCACTGGTTTTCCACCCCATTTTTTGATAAATTCTGGTACTGCTTTTGAGCAAATTAAATTGTAAGCAATTGCAATGTTTTTTTCCTTTCTTAGAAAATACTTAGCTAAAAGAAGTAGCGTGGTGTCTGCAGGCACGAAATTTCCCATTTCATCAATCAGAAACACCCTATCGCCATCTGCATCGAATATTAATCCGAAATCCGCATTATTTTCTTTGACTGCATCTGTGATTTGATTTCCTGCATTTAATTCAAGTGGGTTTGGAGAATGATTGGGGAAATTACCATCTGGATTAAAATTTAATTTAATAATATCAATAGGAAGTCGAGGTGCAAGAAAATCAATTATTTTACCCACAACGCCATTTGATGCATCAATGACAACCTTAAATCTTTTTACATCTTTAAGTTGATGATGTTTGAATAAATATTTTCCGTAATCTTCCAAAAGATTTTTTGATGAAATATTTTGATCTTGATTTATCGGTATTACATCATCTTCGTTGATAAATGGAAGTAAACTTTTTCCAGGAATAATATTAACTTGACCATCTTGTTTAACAACCATCTTAAATCCATTATATTCTTTAGGGTTATGGCTAGCGGTTACTATTATACCAGCATCAAAGTCTTGACTTGCAACTGCAAAATAAATTAATTCAGCTGAACACATTCCTATATTAACCACTGCAATGTCTTGCGAATTAATACCCGCGATTATCCTTTCTACTAATTGTGGTGAGGAAAGTCGTGCATCAAAACCGACCACAATTTTTCGCGCCCTGGAGTACTCACCAAAAGCCCTACCGACAAAGTAGGCAGTTTTCTCATCCAAGTCATTTGGATAGACACCACGAATATCATAAGCCTTAAAAATTGAATTGTTTAGCATGATTCCCTTATTTTGACAAATTTATATTAAAAATACAACGTGCCCCGCATGGCATACCTCACTTGGATTGGCGTTTGGAATGCCACGCCGAAAGAACCTAATTACTTAATTGAGGGTAAACATCTAAAATAGTTTATTGTTAAAATCATTGACTTTAAACCCCAAATAAGCTATTATCTACTAATCAAAGTATTATTTAGACCAATTGCGTGAAAGAATAAACAACCAAATACGAGCCAAAGAACTTCGAGTTATCGACGCTCAAAATGAAAATCTCGGTGTTTTAAGCATCAAAGATGCATTGGAATTAGCCCAAAGTTTAAACTTGGACTTGATTGAGATATCGCCGAACGCAAATCCGCCAATTGGTAAAATAATGAATTTTGGTAAGTATCAGTACGAGGTAAGTAAAAAAGCAAAAAAGACCAAATCTGGAGCTAAGCAAACAGAAACAAAGTCCATTCAAATCAAAATAGGTACCGGAGACCATGACTTAGAGATCAAAGCTCAAACTGCTTCAAAATGGTTGAAGGAGGGCCATCGAATCAAAGTAGAACTTTTCTTAGCTGGACGCGCAAAGTATATGGATGAAAAATTCCTAAAAGGGCGTTTGGACAGGGTGCTACATTTGATTACCGAAGATTACAAAATATCAGATGCCTATAAAAAAGGTCCAAAGGGTTTAATAACAACAATAGAGAAAGTAAAGTAGTTTAAAAGTAGAAAATTTATAAAGTTAAAAAGGAAAAAATATATGGGAAAGGGTATGAAAACAAACAAATCATTTAGTAAAAGATTAAAGCTAACTAAGAATGGGAAAATAATTTCTCGTAAACCTGGCTTTAACCATTTTAATTCAAAACAATCCCGCACCACCCAGCTCGCTGGACGCAAGGGTAAGAATTTTATTATCAAAAACAAGCCGAAGAGTCACCTTCTGCCTTTTTCTTAATACTTTATAACTTTATAAACTTGATAACTTTAAACTACTAATATGACCAGAGTAAAAAAAGGAGTACATGCATTAAAGCGAAGACGAAGTGTTTTAAAACAAACTAAGGGAATGCGTCATGGACGCAAGTCTAAAGAGCGTCAGGCAAAAGAGGCGCTTTTGCACGCTGGTAGTTATGCTTTTGCCCATCGACGTGATAAAAAATCACACAACCGAAAGCTTTGGAACATAAAAATAAACGCAGGCGCTCGTGAACTCGGTATGTCTTATTCAAAGATGATTAGTGCACTCAAAAAGAAAAGTATCGCTCTTGATAGGAAAATACTAGCTGATCTTGCAGAGAACAATCCAAAAACTTTTGCGAAAGTACTAGAGAAGATAAAATAATCTAGCAGATAAGCGTAACACTATCCCCTCTCTCTGGGGCATAGGCCTTTAACCCTGTGTTGTCTTTTATTTTTTGTACCAAAAACATGGCTGACTTTGGTTCTCCCATGACGACAAAAACTTTTTGAAGCTTGTCTTTCATATTTTCTACAAACTCAAGTAACCCATCCGAATCTCTATGCCCAGAGTAGCCCGAAATGGTTACTACATGAGCCCGAACTATTACATCTTGTCCACCGATACGTATAGTCTTTACTCCTTCTTGAATCAAGCGCCCCAGGGTACCCGCGGCTTGGTAGCCAGTAAGTAAAATAGTGTTGTTGGGATCTGGTAAAAAATGTTTTTCATGATGCACAATTCTTCCACCCGAAGACATCCCAGAGCCGGCGATAATAATTTTGGGGTTAGGCACTGTGTTAATTAATTTTGAATCCTTGGATTCTAGGGTGGAATGTAGCCCTGGAAAATCAAACAGATATTTGTCGTGCGACATGGCGGCAATTGCTTTTTCATTAAAGTAATTTTTATATTGTTTGAAAATTTCAGTTAGGTGAATGGCGAGCGGTGAATCAAAGAAAATTGGCATGACAGGTATGTGTTTGTGCTCCACTAAGGTATTTAATTCAAATAAAAGCTCTTGCGAACGCTCGAGGGAGAAAGTAGGTACCAAAAGAGTCCCCTTTCTGCGATAATTATCTTCTATGACTTGTTCTAGAAAAACCCTACGAGAATCCCGAGACTCATGGTTTCTATCTCCATAAACACTTTCCATTATCAGGTAGTCTATATCTGTAATTATATCTGTATCAGGTAAAAGAGGAGAAGGGCTATTACCCAAATCGCTTGTAAAAAGAATTTTCTTGCCGTTGTAAACAAACTCCACCATCGCTGAACCTAAAATATGCCCCGCATTGCGAAGATACACTTCGAAGTTTTCGGTAATCTTTATCCTCTGGTGATATTCTATTCCGAGCCACAGAGAAAGAGCTTTTTTTATATTTTCATCTGAATAAATTTTACCCAAGGAGTATTTGGTATTTTTAGCCAAAATCCAAGCTGTGTCCAAAATCATTGGAAGCGCGAGGGCTTTGGTGGGTGGAGTGGAGTAAATTTTACCCTCAAAACCTTCAGCAATTAATTTTGGAATTCTACCAAGATGGTCTACATGGGCGTGCGAAACAAAAAGCATATCTATCTCTTTTGGATTATAGATAAATGGTTCCCAGTTTATATCGTCTGCTAGTTTTATGCCTTGAGTAAGTCCACAATCAACAAGAATTTTCTTGCCATCGGCTTCTAAAAGAAAATTTGAGCCGGTCACTACGCCTGCTCCTCCACAAAATGTTATTTTAGCTATGCCTGACATTACAATTAATTATAACTCATTTGAGTCGCTCTTCATAACCTTTGACACAATTTTTTTAGAAAAATAAAATGTCGCTACAAATGCACCCAATAAGTCGAAAAATAAATCAGCAAGGGTATCCCAGATATCAAATGGATTTCTTCCTATATATTGATTGGCAAATATTTCAAAAAACTCCCACAAAACACCAATCAAGAGAACATAAAGAATGATTTTTTTTATTGAATCAAAAGATGCATTTTTTCGTGAAAAAACATAGATAAAAAACAACCCTACCCACAAACCTCCCAGAAAATGCATAAATATATCAAAATACCAAAGAGTAAAGTACCAAAAAAAAGACTTCGCTAAGAAATCCATTAAAAACATGAAAAACATAAGAAATACTATATAAAATAAGAGTTTTTTCTTATCCATCAGTGTATTATATAGTTTAAAATAGCGCCTGTAAAGAAAAAATCTCCCATAGGGAGAGTTCTTCTTAGGACTATCTCCAATGTATTACCATAGCTTAAAGCTAAGTGGGTGAGAGATGCGTGAGACCAAGGTCAAACACAATCGACTCTCCCATAAATTATTGTTCTAGGTAATAATTGAAAATAACCCTACTTTAAGTATACTCTCCTCAAAAATTATCGCAACAAATTCTTTAGAAAGACACGAATTCAAAATAAGAACAAGTTTTACTAAGAACGCTTGTGAGATTTGTTGGTTTGAGTGAACTTTTCATAAGCAGTTTCATATTCGAAAAGATCACTTTCAGAAAACCAATGCGCAATTTCTACTTGAGCTTCTTCTGGATCGCCAGAAGCGTGCATTATGTTTGGTATCCCTGTTTCGTTTGCATCTGCATGAGCAAAACTCATATGTGCATAGTCCCCTCTTACTGTCCCCGGTAAAGCACTTTTGGGTTCAGTAGGACCAACCATCTTGCGAACCAAGGCTACCGACTCTACTCCTTCCAAAACAAAAGCTATCACAGGTCCAGCATCCATCATCTCCAGAGTAACATCAAATGCCTTCTGTCCTCGACGAGAAACCATCTTGCCTATGTTTTCATAGTGATGAAAATAATGTTCATACCCAGGCTTCAACATCTTGGCACCAACAATTTTGAGCCCTGCCTTTTCAAAGCGAGACAATATCTCTCCTACGATGCCTCGTTGCACCGCGTCTGGTTTAAATATGATAAGTGTTCTTTCTTGATTTGTCATAAACACCATCTTAGCAGATTTTTAAATTAATTCAAACTATTGCAACGTTTCAAAGCGTGCCATGATTTCTTTCTCTACCTCGCCTCTATCTCGGCCATATTTAACATAAGATAGTTCTTTGAGATTATCCACAATAGATTTATTCCCTTCTTCGGGTGGCAAAGTTTTGATATTGAAAGGTTTAATTGGTTGCCCCGCTACCAGCATACTCACATAAGCATTGAAGTTGTCGAGCTTGGTAATATCGGCTGAACTAAATGTGGGTTTGAATTTTTGTTCCAAGAAATTTGCATCTTCGGTGCCCACTCGAAAAACAGCCATCGAACCCACGTTTCCAAAAACAGCATTTTTTATATTCTCTTCTAACTGAGTTATATATTGATGCGCAATGTTGAGAGACAAGCGATATTTCCGAGCCTCGGATAAAATAGAAGAGATTGAGTCGGTGGTGACATTTTGGAATTCATCAATGTATAGATAAAAATCATTCATCGGTTTGCCAAACATATCCACCCGAGAAAGTGCTGCCATCTGTATTTTACCCACCAAAACCAAGCCGATTAGGTTCGCATTAATATCACCCAGTCGTCCTTTAGAAAGATTTACCAAAAGAATCTTTTTCTCATCCATTATTTTGCGGAAGTTAAAAACAGAATTTTGTTGAAGCACCACCGGGCGCATAATATCGTTTGAAATAAAATTATCGAACTTGGATGATATGTAAGGTACGAAGTTCGCCAGAGATTGATCCCCAGTCGTCTGCTCGGCGGAAACCCAGAATTGTTTAATGATTGGATTTTTGCATTTGGCCAGCTTCATATCTCTAAATTGTTTATCCGCCAAAACTCTGGTAATTTCAAGCAAGGTAGAACCAGATTCTGGATCCTCCATCACCAAGAAGGCGCTATTCCTAAAATACTGCTCAAACATTGCCCCTCCGCCTATTTTCATATCAAAGAGCTTATTAAAAATTCCCATCATTTCATTCACGACGAAAGTCTTTTGCTCCGGATATTTGGGATCATACTCGAGCATATTGAGCCCCATTGGTCTTGCTGTGTAGGCTGGGTCAAAATAAATCACATCATCAATTCGCTCTTTGGGAATGCGTGATAGAATCGTTTGAATATCTGTACCGTGTGGATCTATATAACAACAACCATCACCATTTTTTATATCTTGGGTAATCATGTTGAGCATAATGTTGGTCTTACCTGTACCCGTTTGTCCGATAACATAAAAATGCCTCATTCTATCTTCGCGCGCCATATGGATAGGAGTGTCTCTACCTCGATAACTATTTACCCCCAGAAGAATTCCTTCACTCCCGACTTCAAGCGGAGCAGGAGCAATACCAGACCTCGCTTCTTTGAGTTGGGGCTGGCTACCAATACCAACTGGAAAATGAAATACTGAGGCAAGTTCTTTGAGGTTAAGGGGCATGACCTCACTTTTAGCAAAAGATCGATAAGAAAATTCGTGAAAAAAACGCTTGAGATCACTACCCACCACTTCTTTAAACACAAAAGAATTACTGGCTGTTTCTGAAAATTGATTGAAAGAAGATTCTATTTCTTTCAAAATCGCCTGCGCTCGTGCCTTGGTCTCACCGGAGGCAATCACGCGGATGTTGGCTTTCATGATACTGCTTTTGATTTTATTGCCTATTTTTTCTACCGCTCCTTCATCTACTGCACGCCTACCCTTCATATACTTTTCTTTTTTTTCTTCAGGAGTTTTTTTAACTCCAAAAATTATTTCTTTACCTGCTTTCATTAGTGCGCTATTGAATTTGTACAAGTTGTCATCCGAATGTTTGACCGACATTCCATCCTTTACATCATCCAAAATATGGTGAAATTCATTCACAAATTTCTCCCCCGCCGGTGCCACTACTAGCTGGATAGCCGCTCCTTCCCCTTTGGTTTTTAATTTAGAAAACACATTGAGAATTGTGTTCATGGGGTCATGTTCGATGTTGTCATAGGTCTTTATAGGCATGACTCCCCGCTCAGCAAGTGAGGCATATGCCCCAACCGACCCACCTTCTTTGTTGAAAATATTATAGTCATCTGTCACTTCGTGAATTTTGGCATCGTGATAAAAAGCCAAAACTTGTTTTTCAAAAAGTGAAATATGAGTATCAGGAACTCCTGCATAAATAACCACTGAATCATTTTCATTAGAAAGAGCAACCTCTAAAGTAAAGTAGTTTTCCTTTTCATTATTCTTGCCGAGCGAGATAGACTGCATGCCAGCATAAAACTGCTCCATCGCTCCGATAAATTCTTTGAAGCCTTTGGATTTGTCCGCATCATCCCCTGGTGGAGGCAGAGTAATTTCAAAAAGAGTCATGTCGAGCGACTTGTAAATAGGCGTTCCTGCGCTAACTTCTTTAGCTAATTGCCCGGTTTTGAAAAATTGCACCAAAAGCCTGTGGAAGTCATCATCGATGTGCGGGTTGTCCATTTTTTCTACCACCGACAGAGCATTTTTGATTCCCTTGGTAACAATTATCCCCAAAAGCTCTTCCATGATGCTATCGTGGGGTTCTGGTTTTAACGCCAACACAATGCCTTCGACATCTTTGTTTTTAAACAAATGGTCTTTGTGCATCACTTCATGACTCGGAAACTTCTTGTATTCACTTATCACATCTTTCACGGCGTTGATATCCACTCCTTCGTGGTGACCACCATCCTTGAGTTCTTCTTCTCGACGCGCCACATGCGCACGCAAATATTCAAGCTCCTCTTTGGGAGTCTCAAACTTTGGAATTTCTTTAAAAAATGACCCATTCATTACTACAATTATAGCAACAAACGCAAAATATATACAATAAAAATTTATACCTGCGTTAAAATTTCTGGTCCTTGTTCGGTAATCAAAATCGTATGTTCAAAGTGAGAGCTCTTTTTGCTATCGGCCGTACGAAAAGTATACCCGTCTTCATCAATCGTTACATTTTTTGTCCCATTGTTTAGCATGGGTTCTATCGCCACCACCATACCCGAAACTAATTTCGCTCCAGTTCCGCTTTTTCCAAAATTGGGAATGTAGGGGTCTTCGTGTATGTATTTGCCCACTCCATGGCCAGATAAGACCTCCACAATGCCATACTTATGTGGTCGCACAAAGCTCTCAATTGCATGCCCAATGTCTCCCACCCTGCCTCCTGCCACTGCAGCGTTTATACCCACTTGTAAGGCTTGTTCTGTTGTTTTAAGAAGTTTATCTATGCTTGGGATAACATTGCCCACAGGCACCGTTATAGCCATATCTGTAAAAAGACCCTTATGCTTGAGTCCTAAATCAATCGAAACAATATCTCCATCTTTTAAAACTTTATCCCTACTTGGGATACCATGAACAACCTCATCGTTAACCGAAACACACAAAGACGCCGGGAAAGGGCTCCGTGCCCCCTCAGGGCGATAATTTAAAAAAGCTGGAGTGTCTCCACCTGCCCTGATGAGTTCTTCTGCATACAGGTCCAACTCTTTTGCCGAAACACCTGGCTTTACTTTTTCTTTGACCTTGTGAAGAATCGTTGCCAGGCGCTTACCACCCTCGCGGAGTATTTCTATTTCTTCTGGTGTTTTAATTATAATCATAATGCAATTTTTCAGCAGAAAAATATGTGTGCTCTATAAAAAGTATGTCAAAAAAGAGTTTCATGAAATTATCGTACCTAAAAAAATTTCTCCATTTAAATAATTAGCTAAATTGTCTATCGGTTTCCCGTTCATTATCATAACCTCCATCCCCTCTTTCTCGGCCATCTCAGACGCAACGGGATCAAAAGGAGAATTGAGCCCTGGATTCCAATCCTTGGGAATTAAAACTCGGTAATCACTCCAAGATATTTTTTCAATTTTTTTGGCATCTTTATTTGTCTTTGGATCAGAATCATAAACATAGTCTGTGTTTGATAAATTTATAATTTTTTTTGCCCCCACATTTTTGGCTCCCAAAACAGCATCCCAGTCTGTACTTTGTCCAGGCTCATACGCTGAACCTATCACTATGGATTTATCTAAGGTGAAATGTTTCGATAGATTAGAAATAACCTTTTCGTGAGCATGCTCACCAAACATAACTCGCACCAATTCCGCATTAAGCTTCAATGAAGCTATGCCGATCCAGTCTAGGTCTTCATCTGTTGGGTTTGCAAGCTCCCTAGCTACATTTTGATATTTACGACAAATTTTTCCTCCACCTGTGATGATGACAAATTTTTTACCTTTCTCGACATGAGACAAAATAAGCTCTTTGAAGTCTTTCAAAAAACCAACATCAATCTCGCTTGGTATAATTAAAGACCCGCCAAGTGAAATTATAATAGTTTCTTTCATAGCTAGGACCTAGGGCCTAAAGCCTAATTTATTTATAATATCTTTGTGTACGTCTTCCACTGATTGCTCACCGTTTATAGAATACAGCTCATAAGCCTCTTTATCCTTAAAATAATTCATCGACGGAACAACTTTGTTTACATACTCATCAAATCTTTTTTCAATACCCTCTTTAGTATCATCGTGTCTGCCACGAAGCATGTTTCTCTTCATTGCTTCTTCTCTTCCAACTTCAATATAAATAATTTTTACTTTGTCACGTTTGAAAAATTTCATCATTGCTTCAAAATTCTCCGCTTGTACAAGTGTACGAGGGTAACCATCGGCAATCAAATGTTTTTCTGAATTTAAAGAAGAAATCAAAATATCAGTGAAAATTGAGTTGGTTAGAAAGTCTGGTTGCAGGTGTCCTCGTGTCATCGATTCTTTTATCAGTCTTCCAGTAAAACCCTCTGATTCTACAAGCTTTCTGTACACAGCTCCAGGGTATGCATAGGCGCATTCTCTGCCATCTTTGGCCTTCAAAAAGTCCATTAGGAGTTTTACCTGAGTTCCTTTGCCGGAACCCACTATTCCAAAAAATACAAAAGTCTCTGCTTGCATAATCTAAGAATACAAAATTTGGGCTTAAAAATCAACACGGATTTTAAATTGTCTTTTGTTGAAGAAATATGTTTTAATTACTCTTAACATGCAGAAAAGAAAAATTATAACGATAGCGGGGTCAAACGGAAGTGGAAAATCAAGTACTGCAAAAGGTGTCGCAAAGGAACTCGGATTTCAGCACTTTTCTTCTGGAGACTTTATGCGCCAAATTGCTAAAGAGGAAAATTTAACTCTAGAGGAATTGGGCAAGCTTGCTGAAAGTACCAATTGGGTAGATAAGAAAATTGATGCTTGTGTGAAAGATGTTGGTTCACAAAATAAAATTGTTATAGATTCAAGACTGGCTTTTCATTGGATACCAGATTCTTTTAAAGTCTATTTAGATCTTGACTCAAGCATTGCAGCAGAAAGAATGCTAGAAGATATGAAAAATAATCCAGCTCGACTAACAGAAAATACTGGACAAGTGGAGACCAAAGAAGAAATGATTGAGAAATCTGCTAAACGCCTAGCCAGCGAACGCAAAAGATATTTTGAACTGTATGGAATAAAAGATCATAAAGATAAACAGAACTTTGACCTCATTGTAGACACAAACAAAAACAACCTAGAGCAGGTTGTTAATATTGTCGTTGCAGAATATAAAAAGTGGCAAGAGGAAAACTAATACTCTCGCATTGAAACTTGAGCATCGATTTTCTTAATAAGATCAAGAACCACTGAGACAACGATGAGCATAGCCGTACCGCCAAGCGCGATAGCAGTAATACCAGTTATAGATTGAACGATGAGTGGAAGCACTGCGATGAAGCCCAAGAAAGTCGCTCCAAGCATTGTAATACGGCCTAAAACTTTAGAAATATATTGTGAAGTAGAAGCTCCTGGACGAATGCCTGGAATGAAAGCACCATTTTTTTGTAAATTGGTTGAAAGAGATTCTGGGTCAAAAGTAACGGCAGTGTAGAAGTAAGTGAAAAGAAAAACCAAAATAAAATAGAAGACCGCATAAATTACGGAAGTTTGAGAAAAAGAAACTAGGAAATCTGATACTTTTGTTACAACAGGCCCGCTAAATCTGGTCAGGAAAGTACCAATCATTTGAGGAAACAGCAAAATTGATAGAGCAAAGATAATTGGAATAACTCCAGCTTGGTTTACCCGAAGTGGCAAATAAGTAGACCCTCCACCATACATTTTCATACCTCGTACTCGCTTGGCATAAGTCACAGGTATAGGTCTTTCGGCTTCGGTAATGATAACAACCAAAATAACCACTAAGATAGCAATTACAACAAACAATGCGTAAAGTGGTATTTGAGACACTTCAAAAGTAAACAACAACTGGCTAATTTCTGTCGGCAAAGAAGCGACGATACCAGCAAAAATCAAAAGGGAGACTCCGTTACCGATACCGAATTCAGAAATCATCTCACCCAACCACATCAACAAAATCGCACCAGCGATGACAATAATCAAGTTAGTGATTCGGTCAAAAGCAGTGAGCTCGCCTAAAATATTCTGACTCTCAAGAATTGCCAAGAGGCTAAAACCTTGGATAGCAGCGAGAGGGACAGTGAGTAATCGTGAGTATTGAGTAAACTTTTTCCTTCCTGCCTCTCCTTCCTCGTGATAAATTTTCTTAAGTGAAGGCACCATAATAGTCAAAAGCTGCATGATGATGGAACTAGTGATATAGGGTCCGACTCCGAGCATTATGATAGATAGATTCGAAAGTCCTCCTCCAGAAAAAATATTCAAAATACCGAAAAATTGATTGTTCGATAGAAAGCTATTGAGTGCAACGGTATCAATGCCTGGAATTGGAATAGCTGCAAGTAATCTAAATATTATTAAGGTAAAAAAAACAAATAATACCTTTTTGCGTAAAGATACATCTGTCCAAACTAATTTCATTTTATTCCAAAAATTTCTCATATATCTCAAAACCTATTTACACATGTGCTCAAATACTCTAGGCAACAACTTCTCCTCCTGCTTTTTCTATTTTCTCTTTAGCAGATAGAGATACAAGGCATTTAAGAACTTTTACTTTTACACTGAAGTCTCCTTTACCACCTAGAATTTTGACTTGCGGAACAAAACCCTTTATTTTCTTGATTGCTTTTAGCTCCAGTAAGCTGTCAGGATTTACATCTCCCCCGCTTGTATAAACCTTTTGTATCTTATCCAAAGAAACTGTAACGGGTTTAACTGCAAAAGAATTGAACTGATACCCACGATGTTTGGGTAACTTCTTAATGATATCACGAAGTTCTGGTCGACGCTTGTTACCAGCACGAGCCGTCTGCCCCTTACCTCCTCGGCCAGAAGTTTTGGCGTGCTTGCCGCCACGACCGACCAAGCGGTCCTTTTTGTTTTTATGTTTTCTTTTTAAGTTATGGATTTGCATAAAATTATTTTTATTTATCTTCTTCTTTTTTTGCAACCACTCTACCGTCTTCTGGTGTTGGTTTAGAATATTTTGAAGAAATTGGAGCAAGGGCTTCCATTACAGCTTTGGCGTTGTTTAACTTATTTTTACTCTTTGATAAAATTTTTCCAGTAATATCTTTCATTCCAGCTAACTTCACGATATCACGGATGACTGAACCAGCTACTAGTCCTCGCCCTTTATTCGGCATCAATACCACCAAAGCACTAGAGAATTTTGCTTTTAAATCGAAAGGTATAGACATGGTCTTTGTAAGTTTTAGCTTAACCATGTTCTTTTTTGCTTGTCTCAAGGCTTTGTTTATAGCTAGAGATGTGTCTCCAGCTTTACCGAGACCAAGACCTACTGCCCCCTTTTTGTCTCCGATAATCATCGCCACACTAAAAGAAAATCTGCGTCCACCCGCCACCACTCTAGTAACTCGGCGAATGTTGATGATTTTTTGATCGAATTCTGGCTTAGGTCTACCAAAAGATGAAGACCTTCGGCCACTATTTCTTTTTTCTCCTGTGTTTCCTTTTTCCATGTAATTTTACGAAATCATGCCGCGCAATTGATTCTGCTGAATCATGTCACGTACGTCCTTATGACGTGACTTAAAGCGCGACGCTATTAAAAAACAAGCCCAGCAGCGCGTGCTTCATCTGCTACTAATTTTATGCGACCAGTGTATTTAAATCCGTTTCGATCAAAGACAACTTTTTTAATTTTACCAACAACACAAGCTTCCCCGATTGCTTTGCCGACTTGTTTGGCTCTTTCTGTTTTGGTGCCTTTGGTTATTTTAACATCGCTTGTTTGCATTAATGTTTTGCCGGCTGTGTCATCGATAACTTGGGCATAGATAAATTTATTTGAACGAAATACTGAAAGACGAGGACGCTCTTTAGTCCCAGATATTCTTGATCTGATTTTTGCTTTTAATCTTATTCTTTTTTCGTCTTTCTTTTTCATATTATTAAGCAGTCTTCTTACCTTGTTTTCGTCTAATAACTTCACCTTCGTAACGCATACCTTTACCTTTATATGGCTCTGGTTTCTTGAGGGCTCGGACACTAGCAGCAAAACCTCCAACCAATTCTTTATCGATACCAGAAATTGTAATAACATTTTTTTCAGCCGTAGCGGTAATACCCTCTGGAATTTGCACAACTACTGGATGCGAGAAACCTAAGGCAAAATGCATTTCTTTACCCTTAACTTCAGATTTAAAACCAATTCCTTCTAAAATCAACTTCTTTTGATATGGGGTCTGTACTCCAGCAATCATATTTCGAATGTGCGCAGCATATGTACCCCAAAGAGATTTTGAAAACTTATCATTTCTCTTTAAAGAGAGGTTGATTGTTTTGTCCGCTACCTTTATCTCAATGTCATTACGAAAATCTCTGGTGAGTGTTCCCTTTGGACCTTCCACAGAAAAAGACTCTCCATTTCTAGTGATTTCTACTCCTGCCGGTATTTCTATTTCTCTTTTACCAATTTTACTCATAAATTTATATTACCAAAGCTTAAACAATGCTTCTCCTCCGACTTGTTCACGCCTAGCTGATCTGCCTGAAAGAATCCCCTTTGGGGTAGACAAGACGAGCAAACCCAAACCATTGCGAACCAAATAAATATCTTTAACTCCAACATAAACACGTCGAGACTGCTTGGAAATTCTTTCAACATCTGAAATTTTTGGTTGTTTATCTGTGTAAATCAATTCTACTTCCAAAACTGGGTGGTCTTTTTTAACTTTTTTTGAAAACTTCTTCACGTACCCTTCTTTGACCAAACATTCCAAAATAGCATTCTTCATTTTTGAATATGGAAAAGAAACAGTCTCCTTACCAGCAAGGCTACCATTCTTAATCATTATTATCATGTTTGAAATTGAATCCACTGTATTTTCTTTATAACTTTATAACTTTCTACTTTATGACTACCAAGAAGACTTCCTTACACCTGGAAGCATTCCTTCGTTTGCTAATTCTCTAAAACAAATACGACATAGGGCGAAATCTCTCATGAAACCATTACCTCTTCCACAACGAAAACATCGGTTTTTCTGCCGAGTAGAGAATTTTGGTTTCTTTTTACTTCTTGCGATGACTGATGTTTTTGCCATAAATAAATTAATGGGACGAGCCTCAGTAATATCTCACTTTTTTGCTTATTCATTCAATTTTACTTGAAAAAATAAGGAGAAAAATGGATTAACTGAAACATGATTCCCTTACAAAGATACTAACAAAATATTAGGTAATAGTCAAATTAAAGCCCTTGAGTTTTTGACCGTTGAGCTCTTTGGATAAGCTCATCTCTAAGCTGTTCGGCAACTTCTTTGGACACCCCCACAAGTCTTCCTTCAGAAAATCCCCCGTAACTTGCTGCCATCACTCCACCAGCAGTCTGTATTTGAAGGTCAGAAAGCCCCAACAGCCGCGCAAAAACACCTCGATATATATCTACATTTTGAATTCTGTCGTAAGGAATAGTTACATACCTTTTCCAAATAATTCCATGCTCTTTTCTAAAACCATCATCTCTTAGTTCGTACTTATAGAATTTAAAAGTGAGTTTCGAAACAAACCAAAGCAAAATACAAAACACTAGGAGTACAACCCAAAAACCATTGAGAGAAAAGTAGCTAGGACTAGTACCAAGAACATCATCTAAAAATGCATTGAAAATTACCGTAAGAAGTAATGCAGAATAGACGAGTCTAAATACTGAACTAAAAAAGAATAACCAAACTGCCTTAGGATCAAGTTGTTTCATAAATTAAAAATTAAAAAACATAATAAAAGAAAGAAGTCAATCTTTCCTTGAATATTATAGCATTATTTCTTTTTAATGTCTTCTTCTTTTCTAAAAGGCATTCCTAATATCTCAAAGAAGGCAGTGCCTTCTTTTTTGTCTTTAGCTGTAGATACAAGGGTGATAGCCATACCGAAAACATCTTTTATGTCTTCATCAGCTGTTTCAGGGAAAATGGTGTGTTCTTTAATACCCAAAGTCAGGTTTCCAATATTGTCTACTGCTCTCTTGGTGATACCCCGAAAGTCTTTAGTACGAGGTAAAGCCACATTTATAAGTTTTTCCAAAAATGAATACATTCTTTTGCCACGCATGGTTACCATCACTCCAATAGGGTCGCTCTGACGAATTTTGAAAGAAGCGATAGATTGCTTGGCACCTCTTAGAGATGCCTTCTGCCCAGTGATTTTAGCAAGACGTGTAGAGATGGCTTCATTTTTGTTTTTATCTTTCTTGATAGCTGTACCAGTACCCACATTGATGACAATCTTTTTCATTCTTGGTGCAGCCATCGCATTTTTATAATGAAAATCTCCTTTCATTTTTGAAAAGCTCTCTTTTTCTTTTTCTTTTACGGTTAGATGTTTGGTCATAAATTTTATTTATCTGCTTTTTTAACATTCGATGCGTGTAGAGGCATAGCTATATTTACCATTTGTCCTTTTTCATTACTCTTTCTAGGACGTTGGTGTTTTTTCATCATGTTGATGCTCTCTACCACCACCTTGTTTGCTTTCACTAAAACTTTGGTAATTTTTCCTTTTTTACCTTTGTCTTTACCAGTGATTACTATTATGTTGTCTCCTTTTTTTAATTTCATTTTTTTATAACTTTATAACTTTTCACTTTATAACTACTAGATGACTTCTTGCGCGAGGGAAATTATTTTCTGGAACCCTTTTTCTGCCAGCTCTCTCGGGATAGGTCCAAAAACGCGTCCAGCCTTTGGATCTTTCTTTCCTTTTTCGAGTATCACCACTGCGTTGTCATCAAAACGAATATAAGATCCATCCTTTCGGCGAAAAGCATTGCGAGTGCGCACCACCACTGCTTGATGTACATCTTTCTTTTTTACTCCTTTTCGTGGACTTGCTACTTTCACGGAGATAATCACTAGCTCCCCCAGGGTAGCATAGCGCTTTTTGGAAGCACCTAAAACCTTAAACACTTGTCCGAGTGTTCCTCCAGCATTATCTGTTATGTTTACTAAAGTTTGTGGTTGAATCATAGCTATGGGTTAAAAGTTAAAAAGTTTATAAAGTTCTAAAACGTTTATCTTTGGAAATCGGCCTAGTTTCGGTTATTTCTACTTTATCACCTGTTTTATATTTATTCTCCTCATCGTGCGCCTTGTATTTCTTGTTTACTTTATAAAACTTTCCATACTTTGGATGTTTGATAAATCTTGAAACAGAAACAACGATAGTCTTATCCATCTTGTCCGAGACTACTACCCCGCTCAATGTTTTTACTTTTTTGTTTTCTGTTTTTTTTGACATTTTATTTTGCATTTTGTTTTGATTGATTTATAAAAGTTAAAACTCTGGCAATTTCTTTTTTCAGGGTTGAAAGTTCTTTAACATTTTTTGATCTAGCTCCTTCGGTCTTGAAACGTAGAACTCGCGCACTCTCCACTAGTTCATCCAACTTTTTAGAGACATCTGCTTTCGGTATTTTGTTCAAATCTAATTTCTTTTTCATATTATTAATATTACTTTCTCTCTCTCAAAACAATTCTTGTTTTTACAGGAAGTTTGGTACCTGCTTTACGCAATGCTTCTCGTGCAATTGCTTCTTCTACGCCATCTACTTCAAAAAGAATGCGTCCTGGCAATACATCGAAACAATACCCCTGTGGGTCTCCTTTACCCTTTCCCATGCCCACTTCTGCGGCTTTGGCTGTATAAGGACGGTCGGGGAAAATACGAATCCAATATTTGCCCGCTTTGGTCAGGGTACGAGCCACCACCTTTCTAGCAGACTCAATTTGATTTGATTTGATGCGTGCCTGACTTTCAGCTTTCAAGCCATAAGAACCAAAAGCAAGCTTGATGCCACGAGTATCTGGCGTCATCGCTTTTGGATTTCTGCGCATTGTCTGCCACTTTCTAAATTTTACTTTTTTGGGTAATAACATATTTTTGTATTATTTTTTAAATCTTTTCTTCTTTCTTTGTCTTTTGAGCAAAAATCTTACCGCGATAAATCCATACCTTGATACCGATAACTCCGTAAGGCATAGTCGCTCTTTCACGCTTGAAATCAATATCCGCGCGGAAAGTCTGAAGCGGGATACTTCCACGCTTGAGCTCTTCCGTACGAGCAATTTCAGCACCACCAAGTCTACCTGACAGCACTATGCGGGCTCCTTCTACTCCTCGAGCTGACATAACCTTTTCAACGATTTGTTTTATCACTCGGCGGTAAGGCATTCTTTTCTCCAATCCTTCAGCCACCATAAAAGCAACAATCGCGGCGTCGGCTTCTGGGTTTTGAATCTCAACTATCTCAAGTTTAAAATCTTCTGGTCGAGGTAAGCCCAACTTGTCTAATTTCTTTAAAATTTCTTCTTTTAATTTTGTCGCCCCTTCGCCATTTCGGCCGATGATAAGTCCTGGGCGAGAAGTTTTTATGATAAATCGGGTAGCTTTTCTGCTTCTTTCAATTTCTATAGTAGAGACATGCATCCCGCGCAATTTCTTTTCTAAATATTCACGCACTAATACATCCCCTTTCAAATAATCTACATACTTCTTAGGGTCGGCAAACCAACGAGACTTCCAGTCTCGGAGGATTATCATTCTATGCATGTATGGGTGGACTATTTTTGACATAAAAATTTAGTTATAAAGTGTAAAGTTATAAAGTTTAATTTTGTATTTTTTTCTTGACAGCTTTCGACTTTTTAACTTCTATTACTTTTTCTGCTAATACCAAAGTAATGTGGCTGGTGCGCTTGTTTATTTTGTGTGCAGAGCCCATGGCTGCTGGCATCATTCTTTTCATCACTATTCCTTTATCAACTCGCAATTCTTTGATTACTAAATTTTCTTTCTCAACACCTTTTTGTTTGGCGTTAGCTACGGCTGAAAGTAAAAGTTTCTTTATTGGCATACCAGCTCTTTTGGCTAAAAAATCAAGCATCACAATTGCTTCTTCTACCCTCTTGCCTTTAACTAATCCTGCAACTAGGCGAACTTTTCTGGGTGATTGTCTGTAATTTTTCAAAAATGCTTTCATTATTTTACTTTATGAACTTTATAACTACTTGGCCTTCTTAGCATCAGTCGCTGCGGTTGTCGCTGACTTAGCTTGAGTTATCTCGGCCTCTTTTTTCTTCTGTTCTAATTCTTTCTGCATTTTACCTCCGTGTTTCATAAATTTCTTGGTTGGAGAAAATTCACCCAATCGGTGACCCACCATGTCTTCGGTGATAAGTACTTCGATGTGCGTTTTGCCATTGTAAACGCCAAAATTGAAGCCCAACATTTCAGGTGATATTTGAGAAGCTCTTTTCCATGTTTTGATCATAGGAGTCTGCAACGGGTTTTTACCGGCAATCTTTTTTAAGAGCCCTTCGTCCACATACATTCCTTTTTTGATTGATCGTGTCATATGATTTTAAGAAATCAGAGTTGCGCCGTCGTTCATTGAGGCACAACGGGTAACAAAAAAGCTCCCAATCGAGCCTTTAAACATAGTAGCAAATTTAAGGGTAATGTCAAATAAAAGTAAGGCGGGGTGGTCTGTGACCACCCCACTAGATTACGGATGTCTATCTCCATACCAATCCACTCTACCATCCTTCCCCATAACTATGATTGGCTTGGATTCTTCGGGGGGAAGAGAAAGCTGGAGTTGCTCTTCCTCCAAAGGTTTTTCTTTTTTTTTGATATCCTTCAAGGAAGAATCCTTTACCTGTTTATCAGGCATCTTTGGCCTCTCTTTGAAAAATTCGAGCTGGGATTTCATTTAAAGAATTATAACACAACCTAGTTTTGTTTCCTGCCTTTGCCTGTACGCCTTCGTACAACGATGAAAACATTAGAATATTTCTTTGGAGTTCTAGTTTTGCGTCCACCAGTGACTTTACCCCACATGGTTTTTGGACGCTTGGTTCCACGGCCCTGTCTGCCTTCTCCCCCTCCGTATGGGTGGTCTACAGGATTCATGGCTGTACCGCGAACTTTTGGACGAATACCCTTCCAGCGACTGCGTCCTGCTTTACCATAATTTTCTAGATGATGTTCTTCATTTGAAACAGTACCGATAGATGCGTAACATTCTTCATTTACTTTTCTAATTTCAGTCGAAGGCATCTTCAGGTTTGTATATCCATCGGCATTCGCTACCACTTGGGCAAAAATTCCCGCGCTTCTACCAATCTTGGCTCCACCACGAGGTTTAATTTCAATATTGTAAACAAAAGTTCCTACTGGAATATTTTTCAAAGGCAATCTATTGCCTGTCGTAAGTTCCGCTTTAGGAGAAACGATAAAAGTGTCTCCAGGCTTTGTAGATTTTGGAATTACTACATATCTCTTCTCACCATCTTTGTAGACAGCCAGTCCGATAAAAGCAGAACGGTTTGGGTCATATTCTATGGTCTTGATAGTAGCTGGGATTTCTTTTTTGTCGTATAGAAAATCTACATCACGAAAAAGTCTCTTGTGTCCACCTCCACGGTGTCTAGAAGTTACACGGCCTTGGTTATTGCGTCCTACTGCTCTACGAAAACCTCGAGTCAAAGACTTGGTCGGCTCGGTCGCTGTGAGTACTCCCTTGTAGCTCACATTGGTCATTTGTCTTCGTGACTTACTTGTAGGTTTATATTTTTTCATATTATATAAATTCTATCTTATCGTCCTTTTTTAAATAGACAACGGCTTTCTTACCTCCACCTCTCATACCTCGAATACCACGAAGCATTGCTTGTTTCTTTGGTATCGCCAACATATTTACCTTTGTTGGCTTTACTTTATAAAGTAAAAATATAGCCTTCTTGATTTCATTCTTGGTAGCTGATGTTGCAACATCAAAAACATATGCATTCCCTTCTTGTGCCATGCTTGCTTTCTCAGTGATTCTTGGGTTTTTTATAAGTGATTTCATTTCTCTTTACAACTTTACAAACTTTATAACTTTCAACTTCTACCCTCTTGATTCTAAAAATTTTATACTTTCCTCTGGGTTTTCTATCAATAAATATTGGCGATTCAAAACATCGAGCGGGTTTAGGTTTTTCAAGAAAACTATATCTAAAGCTGGAATATTTCTGAAGCTTTTTTCTGTTTTTCCATCTCTACCAAAAAGAGCTGTCAATACTTTCTTCTTTTTTGAATTTCCTAATTTCCAACTAGAAGCCTTTCCTAGATTCTTGACCACTTCTTCGGCTGCTTTAGTTTTTATTTCAGACATTGTTAGAGAATCTACAAAAATTATTTCCCCATCTTTCATTTTTTTAGAAAGCACAGAAAACAAAGCTTGAGCTCTCATTTTCTTTGAGATTTTTCTTTTATAGTTTTTCTCGGCGAGTGGTCCATGAGTTACACCTCCACCTACCCAGATCGGACTTCGAGAAGAACCGTGACGTGCTCGTCCTGTACCCTTTTGTTTCCAAGGCTTCTTGCCTCCCCCTCGGACCTCTCCTCTGCCCTTAGTGTCAGCTGTACCGGCACGCTTGTTTGAGCGCATTCCCTCTACCACTTGGTGCACCAAGTCTGCACGCCATTTGGCAGAAAAAACTTTCTCTGGAAGCTTGATGCTGCCTGCGACACTTCCTTTTTGGTTGTATATTTTTGCTTCCATTGCTTTATAACTTTATGAACTTTCTACTTTATAACTTATCTGCTTACAATCTCAACCAATGTTCCGCGCTTTCCAGAGATTGCTCCCTTCACAAGCATTAAATTATTTTCTTTATCAACAAAAACTACCTTCAAATTCTTTTGAGTAATTCTATCTGAACCCATTCTTCCTGCCATTCTCATACCTTTGGGTACGTGAGTGCGAAGACCTCCCCCAATAGAACCCGGCTCTCTTTCTGAATGCTTCTGTCCATGGGTGCGGGGACCACCATGGAAACCGTGACGCTTTACTACGCCTTGGAAGCCTTTACCCTTTGAAACACTTGAGACTTGTATCTTCTCACCAACAACAAAAGCCCCAACATCTATAACATCACCTTCTTTGACTTCGCTTTTGTCGGATGTTTTTAGTTTAAATTCTTTAAGAGTTTGGTAAGGGACATCTTTCATTTGGCCAAGTTTGGCTTTACTGATGCGATGTTTTTTGTTTGAACCATACCCTACTTGCACAGAATCATAACCATCTTTTTCTTTGTTGAAAACTCTAGTCACAGTAACTGGACCGACTGAAATAATAGTCACGGGAGAAACCACTCCGTCTTCGGAGAAGTATTCTGTCATATTTTCTTTTTTACCCAATATAAATTTCATAAAAGTTTTTCTCTTGTCCCGCCTCAATCGGCGGGATTTTGAAAATATAGTCGCTGTGCTCCTTATTTTCTACAACATTTTCACATCGATATCAACTCCAGAAGGAAGAGATAAGTTAGTCAATGATTCAACTGTTTTTGCATTTGGATTTATAATATCAATCAATCTTTTGTGCACTCTGATTTCGAATTGCTCACGTGTGTTTTTATAAATAAAAGACGCACGGTTGACTGTATATTTTTTTATTTCTGTAGGCAATGGCACCGGTCCTACAATCGTCGCATCATAACGCATGGCTGTGTCGATGATTTGTTTTACTGAAGCATCCAAGATCTTGCTCTCGTAAGCACGAACTCGAATGCGGAGTACTACATTACCATCTCCTATTTTTTCCTTTGTTTTAGGATTACTTTTAGGTATTTTAGCCGTCTTTGTTTTCGACGTTTTTGTTTTTGTTTCTTTGGTTGCCATATATCTAGTTTATAAAGTTAAAAGTTGTAAAGTAAAAAATGAATTGTGTTTTTAGACTTTATGAACTTTATAACTTTCTACTACCCAAGTATTTTAGTGACTACTCCTGCGCCTACAGTCTTACCTCCTTCACGGATAGCAAACCTTTGTGCTTCTTCAAGAGCAACTGGTGTGACAAGTTTTACAGTAATTTTTACTGTGTCTCCAGGCATGACCATTTCGGTTCCTTCAGCTAGAGTCACATCGCCAGTAACATCTGTAGTACGAATATAGAATTGAGGCTTGTAACCTTTGAAAAATGGAGTGTGGCGTCCACCTTCTTCCTTTTTCAAAACATATATTTCAGCGGTAAAATTATCGTGTGGAGTAGTAGTACCTGGCTTTGAAAGAACTTGTCCACGAGTAATATCTTCTTTCTTGAGTCCGCGAAGCAAAATACCGGCGTTGTCTCCAGCCATACCTTCTTGAAGATTCTTGTTGAACATTTCAATACCAGTAACAGTACTCTTTTGGGTAGCCTTGATTCCAACAATTTCTACATCTTCACCAACTTTCACTACTCCTCTTTCGATTTTACCTGTTACGACAGTGCCACGGCCTTCAATTGAGAATATATCTTCAACTGGCATAAGAAATGGTTTTGCAGTATCACGTACTGGAATAGGAATATATGTATCAAGAGCATCCACAAGTTCAAGAATTTTCTTTGCCCATTCATCTTCTAATGATTTTGATTCGAGAGCTTTAAGAGCAGAACCACGAATAACGGGAGCTCCTGCGCCATCGAAACCTTGTTTTGTTAGAAGTTCACGTATTTCTTCTTCCACCAAGTCAATCATGTCTTTATCATCAACCATATCGCACTTGTTTAAGAATACAATCATCTTTGGCACACCCACTTGTTTTGCCAAAAGAACGTGTTCGCGAGTTTGGGGCATAGCACCATCAGTCGCTGCAACCACAAGAATAGCACCGTCCATTTGGGCAGCACCTGTGATCATGTTTTTAATGTAGTCCGCGTGTCCTGGCGCATCAATGTGCGCATAGTGACGAGCATCTGTTGAGTACTCGTTGTGGGAAATGTTAATAGTTATTCCACGAGCTTTTTCTTCAGGAGCATTGTCAATTTGACCAACATTTTTTAATCGAACTTGCTTTCCAGCCATGTTCAACACATGAAGGATAGCAGCAGTAAGCGTAGTCTTACCGTGGTCAACGTGACCAATGGTACCGACATTTACGTGTGGTCTATCTCTTTTAAATTCTTCTGCCATAATATATTTTTGCCCTGCCAGTGGCGGGCCCAGTTAACAAATAAGACTCAACGTACGAGAACCAGTCGCTAAGGCTTAATTACTAACGATATTAATACTAATAAATTTTAAATTTCTAGCAAAATCGCCTCATCGGCGATCCGCCGAAAAGGCGGAAAAGCAATAGAAAAACTGCCAAAGTGCAGTTATTTATATACTAACAAATTATAAAACATTGTCAAACCATGCTTGACTAAGTTAGCTCTCAGTGAAAAACTTTATATCTTCAGGGCTAAAATAGGCATTACCTTTGACTGTCGCTATTTCACCAGAAAGTATAAGATTTAATAAATATTCCATTTTGATTTGATTTAAAAAAACTCTTTTATCTGTTTCACGAGAAAGAATCTTTAAGTCTTTTATAGTCCAATATTGTAAAAAATTATTAGCCAAACTTTGCCAGTAAGATTTGTCTTGGGTAGAATAAAGCTTACCTAGTGCATTTTGTATACGAACTATAGTCTCTTGAATATCTTTTTTATTTTCTGCCTCAATATCAGCTACCCCTTTGGGACCAGCTATAAATTTTGGGTTGGATTCTCTCATCTTTTTATTATACTCGCAAAGTATTATTATTGAAACTTTATCACTACGAGAGTGCTGTCGGGTGTTGGACACCCGACAGTCATTCTCTCAAACATAAACTTTTTAAATTATTCTTTTAATCCTCCTTCCTGTATTTTTCTATGAGTTACAGCTTTTCTCAGTTTGAGTACTTTATACAGTTCCGTGAAAGCTATGCGGGCGAGTAATACCTCTTTACTTAAAGATTTATCAAATAGTACTGCCTCTTCAAAAAATTTTAAGGTATTAGGGTTAAATTTAACAAGGTCATTAAATTGTACTTCTCTCTTTACCTTCTCAGGAAGAAAAAAGTAAAATTCTTTGACTAAAGACTCTAATTCTTCATCGCTCAAAGAAGGAGCCTCTCTTCTAACAGTTTCCTTTATATATACGCTTTCCTCTAAAATATCAGATCTTCTTTCGATTGATTCTAAGTGTTCTTGTTCTTCTTCTCTTAAACTTTCTTTTCCTAAAATTCTCTTACGAAAAAAATCGCGGGCTTTGGCTGTAAAAGTATCGTCCATACGACTATATTTAAGGTCTTCAAGCATCTGCCTTAAAAACGCAGCATTTGATCGTTCATAGTCACTGGCGTGAGCCATCTTTTCGGCCAGCCTTTTGTCATCAACTGGTCCTTTATGTTTCCACAAATCTTCAATCCCCATAAAATTTATAGTTTAATTACCTTCTAAAAAACGTATTATACACCTCACAGCTAAGGTTTGAAAATAGTATTGGGGATAACTAAAACAGGTTATTTTCTAGTGGCGATGATAGTTTCCGCTACCCCAGAACCAAAGCCTTCAGCTTGATGCGGGGCAGGCATTTTACTGAGACTCCTTAATGTATCATATATGATAAGTTAAGGATTTACGTAATTAATTACATCAACGAATCTCATCACTGAGTTTTTGAGCTTATAGTAGTTACTGAATAAGTGATAAAAATTTTGCCTTTGCTTCTTCAATCGACAAATCGCCCGCATGGGAAATAAATTTAAACTCTCGTGCAAGATAGTCAATCGCGCGAACTTGGTCAATAAGAGCAACGCCAGAGACTGCTTCTGTATTAATAATCACCTCAAAAGGATAATGTTTTTGCTTTGAGGTAATTGGGCAAATTAAAGCCATTCCACTGCGCTCATTGAAAAATGCCCTACTCATCACCAACCCGGGCCGAAGTCCTTTTTGTTCGCGTCCTTCGGCTGGAGAAAAATTAAAATAAACTACATCGCCTTGATTGGGAATATATATTTTTACCATACTTCTTTACCCATTGGTTTACCCCAGTCGAATTCCTTATGCCGATTTTTATTTGTAATACCCTTTACCATATCTTCAAGATTATACTTTGGTTTTGTTTTGGCAATAATAATTTTATTACCCGACTGCTCAAACTTTACGAGAGAACCATTCCGCAAATTAAGATTCTCCGCGAACTCATCGGGTATTCTTACAGCCAAACTATTACCCCATTTCCCAATTTTTGTAGTCATACGTTAAGTATATACAATGTAGATACACTGTCAAGCCTTGACTAGTAAGAAGCTATTTGAGTGTTCTGCTGAAATTCCTTAACATATCATATATGATAAACTAAGGAATTTAGAAATTAGGCCTTGTGTTTATTTTCTCGCAGCAATAATGGTTTCAGCCACATTGTTTGGCACAATATCGTTATGTGCAAAGTTCGACTTTGCACGACCTAGCAAGCTTAATTTCCAACACATGAAGTATCGATCATGGGATTTGAATTTTTTTCTTTCCATGCAGCGGTATTTCCTTGACTGTCGGCACACCAATACCGTGAATCATTATTATTCATAACAACTGACATAGCCCATGCATTTTTATTGTCTTTACATGTTACAGTAAAATCTCCAAAGCTAATTATCTGATTTTTTATTCTCTGCATAGATTCAGCTTTACAAACACCTTCGTAGTTTGTATGAGCATTAAAATATATCTCTCCTTCACTTCTTGAAATGGCTAACTCATAATTTATTTTTGGGCTTTGTTCTGGAGGATATCCTGCTTCCTTCAATTGCTGACGATCATATGAAATCCACATTGGACCATCAAAGATACGGCCATCTGCCCACATATAGTAGCCGCCTAATAGTAAAATAATTACAAGTGTCCAGATAATCTTTTTATTTTTCATATATTCATATGATACAGAATTGGAATATTTATCACAACTTAACAAAAACACCCCATTTCTGGAACGTTTTTATTTCCCCTTTTGAGGGGTGTCTGAAAGCCGAGGTGGAAGATTATTTTCTCGCTGCGATAATAGTTTCAGCCACATTGTTTGGCACAATATCGTAACGCAAGAATTCCATAGTGAAACTAGCCCTGCCTTCGGTCATCGAACGTAGGCCTGTCATATAGCCAAACATTTCGGAAAGTGGAACAATTCCTCTCAAAACTTTATTCATTCCTCGGTCTTCCATGCCTTCAATAATTCCACGCTTTGAAGAAAGATTGCCGGTCACATCACCCATGAATTTTTCTGGAGTCACAACTTCTACTTTCATCATCGGCTCAAGTATAACTGGATTGGCTCTGCGACACGCATCTTGTACTGCCATCGAAGCGGCGATTTTGAAAGCCATTTCGTTTGAGTCCACTTCGTGGTAAGAACCGTCCCAAAGTTCTACAGAAACATTTACCATTTTGAAACCAGCCAAGATTCCTCTATCGAGGCCTTCTTTAAATCCTTTTTCACAAGGAGCAATATATTCTTGGGGAATAACTCCTCCTTTAATGGAATTCACGAATTCAAATCCGGCTGAACGCTTAGTATTCTTTGGTAAGTCGTCCAATTCTTCTTTGGTCAAAGCCACCATTGGTTTTACTTTTATTTTCACGTGTCCGTAGTTTCCGCGTCCACCTGACTGTTTGATGTATTTACCTTCTGCATCCGAAGAGCCTGTGATAGTTTCACGATACGCTACTTGAGGTTTGCCGACATTTGCCTCTACGGTAAACTCACGCTTCATGCGGTCCACAATAATTTCTAGGTGTAGTTCTCCCATTCCAGCAATAATAGTCTCTCCTGTTTCTTGATCGGTTGATACTTTGAAAGTAGGGTCTTCTTGAGCCAAGCGATTCAAAGCCATTCCCATTTTTTCTTGATCAGCTTTTGTTTTTGGTTCAATACGCAAACTGATAACTGGTTCTGGAAAAACGATTCTGTTTAATTCAATCGGATTATTTTCATCACAAATTGTGTCTGAAGTTATAGTGTCTTTGAGTCCAACTGCTGCTGCAATTTCTCCGGCAAAAACTTTTTTAACTTCTTCGCGGTCGTTTGCATGCATACGCAAAATTCGTCCAATGCGTTCCTTGTTGCGAGTGCGAGGATTGTAGATATAACTACCCGCTGTAAGAGTTCCAGAATACACACGGAAGAAAATAATCTGTCCGACGAATGGGTCGGTTGCTACTTTGAAAGCGAGCGCTGAAAAGGGCTCGGAGTCGGATGCATGTCTTTCCATAGCTTCTTCAGTCTCAGGATTAATACCAGGTATTGGAGGAATGTCTAATGGAGAAGGTAGATAGTCTACGACTGCGTCCAAAACCAATTGCACGCCTTTGTTTTTTAGTGCACTACCAGCAAAAACAGGAAAAATTTTATTATCAATCACTGCCTTGCGTAGTATTTTCTTGAGTGTCTCGACGGGAGGCACCATTCCTTCCAAATATTCTGTCATTAGAGTATCGTCTGTTTCAACAATTTTTTCGACAAGTTCGTTGTGAAATTTCTTCGCATCAGCTATTAAATTTTCTGGCAAGGTGTCTAAATCTTTTTCAATAACAAGATTACCCATTTCACCTTCAAAGTAATATGCCTTCATTTTAAGTAAGTCTACAACTCCTTCAAAATTTTCTTCCAGCCCAATAGGTATTTGCATTCTAACTGCATTTCTATTTAATCTATCTAAAATAGTAGCAAAGGAATGTTCAAAAGATGCACCGGTACGGTCGAGCTTGTTTATAAAACAAACACGAGGCACTTTTGCTTCGTCGGCATAGCGCCAGTTTGTTTCTGATTGCGGTTCTACTCCAGCCACTCCGTCGAAAACCACTACGGCTCCATCGAGCACGCGAAGAGATCGCTTTACTTCTACAGTAAAGTCTATGTGCCCTGGAGTATCAATAATATTGAAACGATGTTTTTTGCTTTTATCGGACAAGACGTAAGTAGGAGTCCAAAAACAAGTTACGGCTGCTGAAGTAATGGTGATACCTCGTTCTCTCTCTTGTTCCATCCAGTCGGTGGTGGTTTCTCCATCATGCACTTCTCCGATTTTGTGTGACACACCAGTATAATAAAGCACGCGTTCAGTCGTGGTAGTTTTACCTGCATCTATGTGGGCAATAATCCCAAAATTTCTAACTTTTTCTAAAGGATAGTCTCGTTCCATACACCCGAACACTCAATATAGCGATACACAGTAGTGCGCGGCAGTAGCCGCCTCGCTATGTTGAGTGTGCGGGTAAATCCAATCACAAACGACTGCGAAATCACTAAAGAAAATGTATAAAATTAATATGGCTAATAAAAAAGCGCCTGATGCGCTCAAAACACTATATATTATAAATCACTTTTTTGCAACACAAAAAACACTCATCCCATTTAGTAGAGAACTAGACAACTGACCCACCTTGTCTCTTTACAACTTCAAAAAGTTTTTCTTGTGCTTGTCTAAGATTGTCTTGAGCCAAATCAACTTCTGCTTGTGCCTGCATTATTTCTTCTCCTTCTTGTTTCATGCCCTTGTATTCCGTCAAGCCTTCTTTTGAAGCCCAATATTTTGTGTTTAGTTCAATTAATCTTGCGTCATTCAACATGAGCCTAATTCCTCTTTTAGAAAACATCTCACCCCATGTCTTTGCAACCATTTTTAGTACATCTAAGCCACCAGCCTTGGAATCAAAGGCAGGCAAACTAATAGAATCTAGTCGCGCTAAATGTTGCTGTTGTAAGTCAAATAGCTCCTGCTCTTCAGGCGAGAGTTCAAGTTTTGGCGCCCCTTCAAACGTTTTTGGGTCCATCCTTTTTTCGTCCTCTGCTTTTACTTCAGATGCAATCCTCTTCACAAAATCTTCCATTCCCATAAAATTTTATTTAAATTAAAAAGCTTAATAATACCTATACCCATAATTGTACCCCCCCCGATACATGGTGTCAAGGAGTTATAACTCTGAATGAGTATGTTATTATTTATATATGTTTTATGTATATGTACTGAAAAGTTCGCAAGACGAGGAGTTATACATTGGAAGCACGAATGATTTAAAAAGGAGGGTGTCTGAACACCAAAACGGCAAATCGTTCTCCACGAAACTGAGAACTCCTTTTGAACTTATATATTACGAAGCTTACAAAAACGAAAAAGATGCCCGCAACCGGAAACATAATTTAAAATTTAGAGGAAACGCGAGAAGATTTCTTAAGGAAAGGATGAAAGAGAGTTTGAAATGAGACAGGGATTTACCCGCACACTTAATTTGCCGTTATTCTGCTTTTTCAATATTAACTACAATAATACTTGTACGTAAGTATTAGATCTAAATATTAGATAAACATTCTATCGGCAGAACAAAAAAGCTACGGCAATTTAAGTGTGCGGGTTTACCAAGCAAAGTGAGCAAAGGCCTTGTTGGCTTCTGCCATTTTGTGAGTATCTTCTTTCTTTTTGATAGCTGCACCTTCATTCTTCGATGCAGCAATCAATTCATCGGCAAGTTTCAAATGCATCGCCATTCCTTTTTTACTGCGAGCTGCATCACGAATCCAACGCATAGCTAGCGCCAAACGTCTCTCAGGTCTGACTTCGCGTGGTACTTGGTAGTTTGCTCCTCCAATACGCTTTGAACGAACCTCGGTCAGCGGTCCAGCATTTTTCATAGCTAAATCAAAAATCTCAAGCGGGTTTGGATTTCCTGTTTTTTCTTTAATAATATCAAAAGCCTGATACATTATCTTTCGAGAAGTCTCTTTCTTTCCAGACCACATAATGTAATTAATAAATTTCTCCAATTTTTGAGAATTGTAGACGAAATCTGGAGATACTATGTTTCTGTTTTTAACCTTTCTTCGCATCTTTTTTTACTTTCTTATTTCCATAAAGCGACCTACTTTGTCTCCTCTTCTCCACTCCTTGAGTATCGAGTACTCCGCGAACAATATGGTATCTTACACCGATAAGGTCTTTCACACGGCCACCACGAAGCATGACCACTGAGTGTTCTTGTAGGTTGTGTCCTTCTCCTGGGATATAAGCAGTCACTTCCATACCATTGGTAAGTCTTACTCTGGCAATTTTTCGAAGCGCTGAGTTAGGCTTCTTGGGAGTAGTAGTAGTAACTTTGGTGCAAACTCCTCTTTTAAAAGGTGAAGGAAAAAATACAGGTCTGTTTTTCAAAACATTAAATCCCCTTGCTAGTGCAACGGTCTTAGACTTTGAATGAACCTTTGTTCGGTTCTTTTTAATTAATTGATTGATTGTAGGCATAAAATTTAAACACCGATTTAAACACACAGAAACAAAATAGCCCCTTCTGGACTATGCCATTAATATACTATCTTGGTAGACAAAAAGCAAGCATACTAGAAAAATAAAGGCAGTCCCCCGGTCAAGAACTTAAAGAGAAAAATTAGAATAGGAAAAACATGCCTCCAAATGAAGAAAATGAATATCAGGAAGATAAATATAGAATATCTTTCAAAAACAGCTTCGAGGTAGTAAAAGCGGGCAGGCAAGAGAGAAAAAAGTATTTTAGAACCATCGAGTGGTGCAAAAGGCATAAGGTTAAACAAAGCTAGTAGTAAATTTAGGAAAACAATCAGTCCACAAATAAAGTAGAAGGGTTCAGAGACAATTTGCGAGTAATTGGCTACACGAATGATAATACTAAAAATAATTGCAATCAAGAGATTGGCAAGTATCCCAGCCAAAGCAACAAAGAATGTTCCCCATTTTCGATTACTCAAATTGTCTGGGTTGTAAGGCACTGGTTTGGCCCAGCCAACAATCAAACCAGAATTTGTAAGAATCAAAAGAACGGGCAAGATGATAGAGCCAAACATATCTAAATGTTTAATCGGATTCAAAGTAAGACGACCCGCAAAACGAGCTGTCTTGTCTCCAAAATATTCCGCCATAAAACCGTGTGAGACTTCGTGAATCACAACTGACATGATAAGTATGACTATATAAAATACTGTATCGATGGCTTGCATCCCGTACGAAATAGGACGCGTACGCATACGCTCTCGTTGTCCTTTTTGTTATTTATAATATTTTTGATCAATTTCATAATCTTGTTTATCTTATGCGTCCGCGATTTCGTTCGGGATTGCATTCCTTAAAAATTAATGATAGCATAAAAAAACTACCGCGTCCCGTTAGAAAATCAGCGTAAATCCGGGACACATTAGTTTAATAATTAAATTTTTTAATGGGATGACGAAAATATGTGCGATAACAAAAAAAGGTTCAATTGTGGGTGGAGGATACTCCAACAGGACGCGTGCGACCAAATTCAATCCGACTGGAAAAGTCAGAAAATACCTCAATCTTCAAAAGAAGAGAATTTTTGTGCCTGAATTAAATAAAACTGTAACTATCGAAGTTTCTACTCAAGGACTTCGTACTATGAAAAAAAACGGCATCTACCCCACCCTCCTCAAAGCTGGACTTATAAAGGCTAAGTAACAAAAAATCCCCGTTAGGGGATTTTTTGTTACTACACTAATAAATTCTTTCCAAATTTTTGTTTAAATAATCTGTTTACTTCGTCAAAACTTGATCCCTTGTTTGCAACCTGCTGTAAAAAAGTTATCTCTTCATTGGATAAATGAGGATATATTTTTCGAAAATTAAACATGGCACCAGATTCATTTGGGTTATTTATTTTTTTTGGTTTATCTTCCATTGCCATAAATTTTTATAGTTAATTTATATTAGCTTAATATTACCATCCCCTAAAAGGTTCCGTCAATGATTAGTTTTTACGCTGGCACAAAAGTTAGCGCTGTACCGGCTTTGCCAGAGCGGCCTGTTCGGCCGATGCGATGCACATAGGTGTCGTAGGTTTGAGGAACGTCGTAGTTTATGACGTGGGTTACATCTGGAATGTCGAGTCCGCGAGCAGCCACGTCGGTAGCAATAAGTATATTTATCTGATCTTTCTTGAAAGAGTCGAGTATGCGAATGCGTTCACGGCTTCTTTTATCACCATGAATGCCTCCTACTTTGAATCCCCTTTGAGAAAGTTCTTTAGCAAGAGTATCTACGCTGTGTTTCATTTCTCTAAAAATCAAAACTTTGTCCGATCCATCTTTTTTCAAAACTTCATGAAGTTTTTCTAATTTTTCTTCTTTGGTATGAATACGAATAACATCTTGGTCGATGTTTTTTGCTGTCTCTCCCGAAATAACCGAAATAAAAATCGGATCTTTGAGGTATTGCTCGGTGAGTTTTTTTATTTCTGGAGAAAGAGTCGCCGAGAAAAACAATGTTTGTCTCTCTTCCGCTGTTTTACCAATTAGATAAACCATATCATCTCGAAAACCCATATCCAGCATCCTATCTGCTTCATCGAGCACTACCGAGTGGCAAGTCGATAAATCTAAAACTTTTTTCTCTATCAAGTCTTTGAGTCGTCCAGGGGTACCGATGATAAAAGAAACTCCCATTTTTATCTCTCTGATTTGCTTCATGATAGGTAACCCACCCACGCAAGCGACAGAGAACATCCCAAAACCAAAAGCGAGGTTTTTGAAATCTTGTTCAATTTGAAGTGCCAGCTCTCTGGTTGGCGCCATTATCAAAACTGTTTCTCTTTTGTTTTGTCCTTTGGTTTTAGAAATTTTATCGATTAAAGGTAAAAGAAAAGCTGCTGTCTTGCCGGTGCCAGTGTTAGCCATACCAAAAACATCGCGACCTTTCAAAACTGAAGGTATCGCTTGGTCTTGAATCGGACGAGGGTATACATAGCCACACTTTGCAATATTTTTATGCAGTTGTGGGTCAAATGGAAAGTCTGCAAAAGTGTGCTTGGAGACATAGGGCTTCTCTTCCAAATGAACTCCCTTTTTTATAAATCGAGAAAAATCTATTCGTTCTCCACCGAATCTTTTTTTGCCTCCGCCCCCCTTGGAACGAAAACGAGAATTATTAAAACCACCTGCTTTGTAAGCGGGCTTTCTTGCACCGAAACTTGGTTTGGCGCGAGAGAAAGAATTAGGGCGTCCGAATTTATTCGGAGAGGCCGAGATACGTGTGTTCATATGCATTTTTTGTCATGGACACTAGCTTTATGACAAACAATGCTAATTTCCACAATCGTCAGTCTCGTTAAATAATAGTTGAGAATGATATTAAAAGAATAGCATTTTGCTGATAAAATGTCAATGTTTTGTATAGTAAAAAAAGAAGTTATAATGACTTGATGCAGGGCAAACACGTGGATGAATTATATTTAGATTTACTAGAACACATTATGAAAAATGGTGTGGTGAAGGGAGATCGTACTGGTACAGGCACAAAAAGTCTGTTGGGATATCAGATGCGTTTCAATCTAGCCGACGGCTTCCCTCTCCTTACAACCAAGAAAGTTCCCATAAAATCAATCATTCACGAACTGCTTTGGTTTATGCGGGGCGACACTAATTTAAAATATTTAGCAGAAAACAATGTGCATATCTGGAATGAGTGGCCACATAAAGCATACCTACTTCGCAACAACATGCCTGTACCCCAAACTGGTAGTGAAGAATGGACTACTGGAATAAAAGAATTCGTTGAAAAAATAAAAATAGATGAGGCTTTTGCCAAAGATTATGGCAACTTGGGTCCGATTTATGGCTACCAATGGCGAAGCTGGCCTACTCCAAACGGCGGACACATAGATCAACTCGCAAATGTTATAGAGGAAATTAAAAAAACACCAGACTCAAGGCGCCTCATTGTCTCGGCTTGGAATGTTGCCGATATAGAAGAGATGGCTAAAGCTGGGCTTCCACCCTGCCATTGTCTTTTCCAATTCTATGTAGCTGACGGAAAACTTTCCTGCCAGCTCTACCAAAGATCTTGCGATACTTTTTTGGGGGTTCCTTTCAATATAGCCTCTTACTCTATCTTTGTAATGATTATCGCTCAAATTTGCGAGCTAGGTGTCGGTGAATTTGTTTGGACTGGAGGAGATGTGCATTTGTATTCAAACCACATAGAGCAAGCAGAACTACAACTCTCTAGGCGTGGAGATATTCGCCCGCTACCAAAAATGAAAATAAACCCAAACAAAATGAAGCTGGAAGATTTTACAATTGATGATTTTGAACTGATTGATTACAATCCTCACGAGAGCATCAAAGCTCCCATCGCAGTATAATTACATTCTAACATTCTATAGAACATTAGAATGAGAAATACAAAAATATGATTTCATTAATAGCAGCCATTGGAAAAAATTATGAACTAGGAAAAAAGAATGCACTTCTTTGGAATTTGCCTATGGATATGAAACATTTTCGAGATACTACCCGAGGGCATACGGTGATAATGGGCTTAAAAACATTTGAGTCTGTGGGTAAGCCTCTACCCCATCGCAGAAACATTGTGGTCACTCGAAACCCATCTTTCTCACATGAAGGAGTAGAAATATCTAATTCTTTAGAAGATACAGTGAATTCGTTTAAAAATATTGATGAAGAAATTTTTGTTATCGGTGGTGGAGAAATTTACAAACAAACTATCGCTAATGCAGACAGGCTTTACATAACTCATGTAGATAAATCTTTTCCAGATGCAGATACCTTCTTTCCAGAAATTATACCCGTAGTTTGGAATAAAGTTTCGCACGAAGAGCACAAAGCCGACGAAAAAAATCCATTGGCTTTTACTTTCTCTACTTACGAAAAATTCTAAAAGCCTACTCAAGCGAGGCAAATATATTTTCTAAATCTTCTGGGGTTTTATAAGCAAATACTTTAATATTTTTATTTCCTTTTATCATGGCGGAAAGCTTTAGCGTGTCATCGCCATTGTAAAGTGCAATAATTTTCTTGTTCAGAGTCGTGGCTTCTTTGATTATATACCCCACCCCTAGACTGGGCGTAGTCACCTCGGCTACAACTAAGTCACTCTTTGTAAGTGCTTCTAACTCACGATTATGGATTTCTTCATTGGTTATATCAGTTTCCCCATAGTCCGAGAGAGCTTCATCTGCGATGGGTCCCGATAAAACGGTGCCAAGTTGCTTTAATATTTCAAGAATATCGGCATACTGTGGTTGGTCGGCTCTTCCGCCTCGTATCGAACCTGTAAAGAAAATTTTTATTCCGGAGTTCATTTTTTTATTTTTTGAGTTAGTGTTTTATCTTTCGATGTCTGCCAGATCGATTGAAACATACTTTCTTGCATCGCATAAAACCCCCTGTCTTCTATAATGATTGCCGTCGGCTCTTGTTCATTGTAGCTAGTATACAACATTTTACCATCGTAGAGCATCAGATCTACATTAAAGTGCTTTAGGTTTTCAGCTATGCTTCTAAGTTGGCTAAAGTCATCATATTTTCTCCTTGCAAGACTTTCTATTGCCTCTTGGTCTTCAAAGAATAAAATATTCTTCTGTATTTTTTTGCTAATACGTCTGTGTTCATGAAGTTCTCGTACTTCCAGCGCGGACTTTTTCTTACCGAGCGCTTCATAAGCAAATATTATTTTTGGTTTGGAGACAATAATATCTTCCAGTGCTTTTTTGTATTCTTCTATGCCTTCAAATGTGCGGACTCCTGGTCTGTGTCCTGCGAGCAGATACTTATTTTTAAGTTCTGGAATAATTTCACGAACTACTCGAGATTCTTTTTCAAATTCTCTTTCTTTTTGGGCAAGCAGTTCATAAAGTCGTTCTGGATCTTCCGCGATGTAGGCCGTTCTCCATTTGCTTTTTGATGCAGACACCAAGCCATTTTGTACCAACTGGTTTAGTACATAGTAAAGCATTGTTCGTGGGAGTGGAGAACGGATGGCTATCTCCTGAACGGTGCTTTTTGGGTGACGGAGCATTATCCCGTAAAGCAAAGCCTCGTTTTCGGAAAGACCAAGCCTCGAGAGAGCAAAACTTGTCTGGTCAATTATTCTAATCATAAGGCTTAATTATATTCATATAAAATACTTTGTCAAGTTCATTTTTACATATTGACATAGATATCAATCTAAGCCTTTGTTTGTTGTGTTAGTTAGCTTTTAAAGAGTTTTTTATAAAAGAGTTGTAAATTACAAATTTACAAACTAGCTATTATTTCTTGAGAAGAATTTATTATGCAGTATTATATACCTGAAGTCAACGAAGTACGGTAACAACATCGGCCGTCGGTCGTTCGTGAGAGAAATCTCCCGACCGACGGCCATATACATGAGCGCAGAAAAGTTTTGTGCTCTCATGAGTATTAGTTCTTCAAAATTAAATTTCACCTAGGGAGCGTTTTGTGAAAAAAACAATCACTGTGAATATGGACAGCCACACTTCGATAATTCTCAACACAAAGAGGAGCGAGGGAGGTTGCACTTCCGTAGAAAGGCATCGCCAGGAACGCAGGGCGTCTTTCCGTGAAATCTTCGGCGAGCTCGGAGAGCTCGTCACTCTGACCCTCACCGAGGAAGAGCGAGAAGATTACGCACACAAGCATCGGAACAAACTCACAGGGTTTGGGGAGTCAGAAACGTGCTTCCTGGGCGAAACAGCAGAGGGCGCACTTGCCGTCTTTGCAGTGAAGGCGGTGGGAGCCGAGCTCGAGTGGAGCGAATATCCTTTCGATGATCGACTGCATCCGGGCCTGGAGACCAATTTTGTACGACTGATTGTCGTGCGTCAGTCCCGAGAAGCATTTATGAAATACTTCTTCAAGAGATACGACCCTTAATTTCGGGGCTCGGCTCTTAGCGACAATCCGTAAGTAGTTCAACATCGGCCGTCGGTCGTTCGTGAGAGAAATCTCCCGACCGACGGCCATATACATGAGCGCAGAAAAATAATTTGTGCTCTCATGTGTCTTTTGTAGTATAATTAAAATATGGAAAAATTAACTTTGGAACAAATTTCAATTCTTGTGCTAGAACAGGCTAAAGAAAAAGGATTCGGAACAAAACCAGAAGAGATTAATGTTGGTGAGAAAATCGCTCTAATACACTCAGAAGTTTCAGAAGCCTATGAAGCGTACCGTCACAAAAATATGCGTGGCCCGCATAGCTTTGAAGAAGAAATGGGAGATGTTATCCAGAGAGTTTTACATTTATGTGGCACGTTTAATATAGACATTGAGGGGTCAATCTTAGATAAACTTGAATATAATAAAGATCGAAAATGGGACTGGGATAAAATGAACGAAACACATACTTAAATTATATGAGACAACAAAAAGTAAAAGATATTCTTCTTTTTTTACATCGGAGTAAGGCTCTCGAGTCCATTGAACGGTATGGAACATCTCTCCGTGGTAATAAAAATACAGTTGCCGAACATTCTTGGCGGCTGGCATTGATGGCTCTTGTCATTGGCACAGAATGTAAGGCTCGAGTAGACATCAACAGGGCTATTACTCTAGCTCTACTTCATGATCTAGCTGAAGCTAAAACAGGAGACATAGATGCTTATAGTCAAATTATTGAAGGAAAAAAATTAATAGCCAACAAAGCAATTATGGAAGATTCTGCAGTGCATGAAATGACAGATGATTTACCTTTTGGTGATTGGATATATAGTTTATGGAAAGAGTCTGAAGACAAAGAAACTGTGGAGGCAAAGTTTGTTAAAGCATTAGATAGAATTGAAGGATTTCTACATATCGCTGAAGACGGAGTAAAAATGTACATTCCAAAAGAATTCCATGCCGATTATGCGAATCAGGCTGTTGAAGCGTTCGATGACGCCACGCATCATTTTCCAGAACTCAAAGACTTTCTTGATACAATCAAAGATGACCTAAAAAAACAATTTGAAGAGGTAGGTGTAAAGTGGGTAAGTTAAGGTAAAAATCTTAAGGATCTTCGTCCGTTTTAATACGAATAAAAATGTCCTTCCCTTCTGGGGTTTTTTCTTTTATAAATTTGCGTCTTTTATTTTTCTCAACCTTGTTCACCAATTCTTTCTCTAAATCATAGCCCAGCTTGTCAGACATTCCAAGTAAGAAAATAATAACATCAGCAAATTCTTCCGCCACTCCGGGTTGACCTTTGTTGTACTTAGAAAATGCTTCAGAGAGTTCTTCATACGCACGACAGAAATCAGTAGAGATATCATTACTGAAACCTTTTTTTCTTTTGTTGTCCATTATATCTTTTTGCAATTTTTTTAGGTCAATCATAAAATTATTGTCTGTCGTATTTTTCTACTTTTTTATTGAAAATTTCTAATTTTACTCTAGCTTTTTTTAACATATCCTTGCTCCTCCCCCCTGCATGATAATCCATCTCTGCCACCACCCTCTTAATCCCTGCAGTTATCGCAAGTTTAGCACAAACATGACAAGGAGTCATTTTACAGTACATCGTTGCTCCATCCAATGCTGACCCAAAACGTGCCGCCTGAATCATCGCATTTTGTTCAGCGTGTATTGTGCGTATACAATGTTCCGACTTAGAGCCATCTTCGTTCACAACCAAATGCATATCATGCCCAACGTCATCACAATGTGGCAACCCTGGAGGTGAACCCACGTATCCAGTCGAAATTACTCTTTTGTCACGAACAATAACACAACCACTTCTACCCCTATCGCAAGTAGCACGAGTTCCAATATAATTTGCCATACCGATAAAATATTCATCCCAAGACGGGCGCTCATCTTTTTTGCTTTTAATTCCTTTTTTCACTCTATTAATATACTCCCAAAGAACGAAAAAGCCAACATTTTTGGTGTTGGCTTTTTTGTTTAAGTTTTGGAATTTATTACTTCACTTCAACCCACACATATTTTTCTACTGAAAAATTGTCTGGGCACGCCTCGCCCCGTCGGGCTCCGGCCGATCGAGGTTCTCTACTTCACCTCGATCCCCATACTTCGAGCACTGCCGGCGATGATGCGTATTGCTCCTTCTTTGTCTTTGGCGTTTAGGTCTGGCATTTTCTTTTCAGCAATCTCTCCAGCTTGAGCTTTGGTGATTTTACCTACTTTTGTAAGATTTGGATTTCCAGAACCCTTCTCTACCCCAGCAGCTTTTAAGATAAGCCCAGTTACAGGAGGAGTTTTGACGACAAAGTCGTAGCTTCTGTCTTCATAAACAGAGATAACTACCGAAACCTTATCCCCCGCCATTTTTGATGTCGCCGCATTAAACTTGGTCACAAAGTCTCCAATGTTTATACCTGCCTGTCCAAGCGCAGGCCCAAGTGGTGGCGCAGGAGTTGCTTTTGCAGCTATTATTTGTAGTTTTATTTTTTTAGTTATCTTTTTCATATATTTACCTTATATCTTTTTTACCTGTAAAAAGTCAAGTTCAACTGGGGTTTCGCGACCAAACATTGAAACCAACACTTTTACTTTTCCTCTCTCTTCATCGACAGTGTTTACTTTTCCTTCAAGATCTTTAAATGGGCCGTCGGTTATCAAAATACTTTCGCCAATTGCTATATCGATATTGTGCTTAGCAGAACCAGCCTCCATTTTTTTGAAAAGATATTCAACTTCTTCTTTTTTGAGTGGAACAGGGTTTACTCCTGCGCCCACAAAGCCCGTAACTCGAGGTGTGTTGCGAACGACATACCAAGAATCGTCCGTCACAATCATATCCACTAAGACATACCCAGGGTAGATTTTTTCTTCCACTTCTACCCTCTTACCACCTTTTATTTTAATTTTTTTCTCAACTGGTACAATGACATTGAATATTTTGTCGTGCATTCCTAGCGAATCGGTGCGTTGTTTTAAATTACGCAGAACTACATTCTCATATCCAGCATAAGTATGAATAGCGTACCAATTTCTTGTCCCTTGTGTTTCTTGTTTAGACATCCCAGTAGTAAAATTTTAATTAATAATGTTTGTCGTTATGTCCCATAATCAAAAATTTACTACGGGACAGGTAAATTTAAAAAATTAAAAAGAAATGGTTTTTTCCAAACCTTTCGAAAAAATAAAATCGAAAACTCCTAAAAAATAAGCAATCAGGCCAGAAAGCACTATCACTATCAAGGTGAAGTAAAGAGTTTGTTTTCTGGAAGGCCAAATAACGTGCTTTAGTTCTGTTTTTGTCTCCTTTAAATATTCGATAATTTTTGACATATATGTCCGCCTAAGGCGAAATTTATTTATCTTTTAAAAAAGCCCCTTTCAGGGCTTTTTTAAGAATACTCTTTTTGTGCGATATAGTCAACCTAGAGCTATCTTATCTCGTAGGTAATAGTTACATCCGAAGTAATGGTGTTTTCACCCTTAGGAAGTTCCGCAGGGGCTGTGACTCCAGCAGAATCCATTGTAGTCATAGCTTTTTCAAAATATACTGGTTGGTAACCTCCTCCTTCACTAAAGCTTGAAATGCTTCCTAGACTAACTCCCAAATCTTTTGCTAATTCTTTGGCTTTTTCTCGAGCATCATCTATCGCCATCTTTCTAGCTTCGGCCTTAAGTGCGTCTTCATCATCAATTGTAAAATTTGGACCATTCAAACCCGTCACTCCAACTGTGCCCAACTCTTCCATAATTTTCCCCACATCATCAACTTTTCTAATTTTTACAGTTATGTTCTCATAAGCTTCATAGCCAGAAATTACACTTTTGCCTGGGCGCGGAGGGCAATTAAATTCCGAACAAGGTACTAGAGTTTTGGTGTCATAGACATATTCATACTTTGGATTAAAAGACGCGTTTGTAGTTTGAATATCTTTGTCATCTATCCCATATCCTTTCAAAGAATCCAGTGCTTTTTTTTCTATCGCTGCCACCGCCGCCTGTGCTTCTTTTACTGTTTTACCTTCTTTTTGAATTGTAAAATATATATTTGCCGTATCTGGAATAGCCTTTATCTCACCATGTCCTGATAAAGTTATGGTTTTTTCTCTATCCCCCATCATATTGTAAGCTCTTACTTCTGAAAGAACTTTCACAATAAAAAAAAGTGAAAGAACAACCATTAAACTAAGCAGAGCTCTATATAAATTTGTTTTATATTGTTCTGGTATTTCCATAAATAAATTATTAATTAACTGCTAGTAACTCAACTTCAAAATTTAAAGTTGCGTTTGGTGGAATAACCCCCCCAGCACCAGTAGCCCCATAAGCATACTCGGGAGTAATTTCTAATTTTCTTTTTTCACCAACTTTCATTCCAACAATACCTACGTCCCAACCTTGTATGACTTGTCCCGCACCAAGATTAAAAACAAAAGGTTCTACGCGTTGAAACTTTGGATCAATATTGGAATCAAAAACTGTTCCGTCTACTAGAGTACCTGTATAATTCATAGAAACTACATCACCACTCTTGGCTACCGCTCCAGTTCCTTCTTTTAGTATTGTAATTTTTACTCCATTTGTTTCTTGTAAATTATCCATAGTTGTTTCTTCGCCAATTTGCACACCATCGTCTGATACTCTCGCATCTTTATTACTAATAAAAACTATAACACCGATAAACACAATAACGACTACAACCCAAATTACCATATTTCCTTTATTTTTTTGCATGTTTTTTTAATTAAAATTATAATATTCTTCTAATTATACACACCTGTCGCATTAAATCAAATTGACTTCGGGGCTGATTTTTAGTCCAAATTTTTGAAAAACTGAGTCAGTTATTTGCTCTGAAAGATTTTTTATTTCAAGGCCTGTGCCTCCACCGTGGTTCACCAATACCAACGCTTGCCTTTCATGCACACCAACATTGCCAATTCGCTTCCCTTTCCAGCTTGCCCCGTTTGCGGGGCCACACTGCTCAATAAGCCAAGCTGATGGAATTTTAATAAAATCTCCTTCTTCAAAAGAAGGCATCTCGGGATACTCCAAAAAGAGTTTATCAATTTTTTCTTTGTCTTTCGTTTTTTCTAAAAAAACATTTTTGAAAAAACTTCCAGCGTTGCCGATGACGGCTGGGTCGGGTAACTTGCTCCGCCTGATTGCACACACTGCATCACAAATGTCTTTAGAATTTTTTACTTCTATTTTGTTTTCTACCAGGTGATCTTTTAAGATTTTGTAAGAGGTGTTGGGGTTGAAAACTTTACTCAATTTAAGAGTAACCCCCACAATAAAGTATTTTCCTTGCAATCTGTTTTTAAAAACACTATCTCGATACCCGAGCTCGCACTCTTCTTTGGTAAAAACTTTTTTTTCTCCACTTTCGATATCATATCCTTCGACTGAAACAAGAGTATTCTTGAGTTCAGCCCCATATGCACCAATATTTTGCATTGGAGCCGCGCCCACTGTACCTGGAATCAGAGATAAATTTTCAATACCCCAATAATTATTTTTGACTGCAAATAAAACAATGTCGTGCCATTCTTCTCCACTCATCGCTCTTACCAACACACTCTCTTTATCTTCTTCCAAGATTCCAATCCCTTTTAATTTATTCAAAACCACCAAGCCATCAAAATCTTGAGTAAATAAGATATTACTCCCCCCGCCTAGAAACAATTTCTGATTATTTTTAAATACATCATCGGTAAAAAGCTCTTTTATTTCAAGCTCATTCTCGATTTCCACAAAAAATTTTGCAGTCGCGGGTACACCAAAAGTATTGAGACGGGTCAAATCATAATTTTGAATAATCTTCATATCAAACACACTATATCAAAATAAGGATAATCGTGGTAATACTCACAACCGACATTATCAATACAGTAAGCCAGCCAAAAATGTTGCTAGCTTTTTTATTTTTAAACTCTCCCATGATTTTTTCGCTACTACTAATACGAAGTATTAAAAATAATATAACGGGGGCAATAATACCATTCAAGATTGCAGAATAAATCAATGCCTTTATAGGGTCAAGACCAACAAAATTAAGTATGATACCCAAAACCATAGCTACCGCAATAACTCCGTAAAAAGAAGTGGCCTCTTTTAATTTTCTAAAAAGACCAGACTTCCAACCAAAAGATTCAGAGACTGCGTAAGAGGCAGAACCAGCCAAAACTGGAATGGATAGAAATCCAGTTCCTAAAATTCCAAGCGCAAACAAAATAAAAGCAAAATCTCCGGCAAAGGGACGCAGGGCTTCAGCCGCATCGGCTGCTGAAGCAATGTTGGTAATACCTACGTTGAAAAGTGTTACTGCTGAAGCGGCAATTATAAAAAACATAACCAAATTAGAGAAAAACATTCCAGACCAAACATCAATTCTCATTTTTTTAATATCCTCGGCAGTAGTTAAAGAACGGCGTGCTTTTTCAGTAGTCTCGCCCTTCAAAATTTGTTCCTCAACTTCTTGTGAAGTTTGCCAGAAAAACAAATACGGGCTAATAGTTGTACCCAGCGCTGCGCAAATTAAAATAATTTCGTTTTTGGAGAAAGAAAAAGCTGGAATAATGGCGTGCTGAAGCACTTCTCCCCAATTTATTTTCATTGATAGAACGGAAAAAATATAAGCAAACAAAACCAAAGCTAGATATTTCAAACCTTTTGCATATCCCTTGTAAGAAACAAAAATCTGTAAAACTAAACTTAGAATTGCAAAACTTATTACTAGAAAAACAAAATTGAGGCTCGGGAAAACAAGCCTAGCTCCTTCCGCCATTGCACCTAGGTTGGCACCAATGTTGAATATATTGGCAAAGAGAAGTAAGAAGGTGCAGAAATAAAGTACTTTTTTGGAGTAATGTCTTTTGATATTTTTTGCTAAGCCCACCCCTGTAGCAAGCCCAATACGAGCGCACATCTCCTGTACCGCTCCCATCAGCGGATAGGTAAACAAAGCCAGCCAAATCAGGCCGAGACCCTTTGAGGCGCCCATTTGAGAGTATGTGGCGATACCCGATGGATCATCATCAGCGGCACCAGTGGTGAGCCCTGGCCCCAAAATTTTCCAATACTCTTTAATCTTCTTATTCATTTATTAAATTATGACATACTACCCTACTCAATTCTATCAAAATTAGTGATGCTCCCCGGCCGCTCTTTCGAGTCTATCCATAATCGCTACCCCTAGACCTTTTTTAGGAAAAGATTCACAGAGGATTAAATCAACTTTGTGAGTATCAAAAAACCTAAGAGCCTTGAAAAGATTTCTGGATATAGTTTTGGAATTGTTCCTATCTCCCAAGACAAAAAGACTGGACTCTGATTTAAAATATTTTTTGTTTTTGGAGGTGCAAATGATTCCCACTTTTATTTTCTTCTTTTTAAAGACAAGAAGTTGTTTAAGCATTTCGGGTCCCATTTTTTCTTCTCTAGAATAAATTATTTTGAGTTTGGCTTTGGGCGCATAGTGTTTATATTTTGTCCCTGGGGATAGGGATAGAGTTTTTTTGTTTTTTGTTATAGAAACTTTGGCTGGAGAAACTATTTTTTGAAGCATTTCTTCTGTCACCGCACCTGGGCGAAGTATTTGAACTTTGTTTCCAGTTACTTTGATGACGGTTGATTCAAGACCTATCTTCGTCGGCCCAGCGTCAACGATAACGTCCACTTTTCCGGATAAATCTAGAGCCAAATGCTCTCCCAGGGTGCCACTTGGTCGTCCAGAGAGATTTGCGGATGGAGCAGCAATTGGAACTCCAGATTTGCGGATTAGGTTTCGTGCAAATGAATGAGCTGGCATACGAACAGCGATGGTACTAAGCCCACCAGAGACAACACTGGAAATATCTTTATGTTTTTTGAGAATTATCGTTAGGGGCCCGGGCCAAAATTCTTTTATTATTTTCTGCTCTAGGGGAGAAATATTTTTAGCAAGTTGTTCGAGTTGTGAGAGCGTGGCAATATGCACGATAATGGGGTTGTCGCTCGGGCGACCCTTGGCAATAAATATTTTTTTTACTGCTTGCCCGTCTAGTGCATTTGCCCCGAGTCCATACACCGTCTCCGTGGGGAAAACCACCAACCCGCCCGAGCGAATAACCTCCGCACCTCTTTCTGCAACCTTTTGCTGGTTTTTATAAGAGAGTTTGATAATATCAGTCTTCATAATTTATGGGGTGACTACTGGGAGTTGAACCCAGACTAAGAGCTCCACAAGCTCGTGTGCTACCGCTACACCATAGCCACCATGTGTCATTATTTATATCAAAAAAGTAGACCAAACACCAATTTTATCTAGCGAAAAAATTGCAAGAGAAGACTGATGTCGTAGATTGATAAAGTAAAAATAAAAATTAAGATACAAAGAAAAGCAGAAACGAAACACCAAGAACATCCCTTTTTAAGTACAAAAACTTGCACACCAATAAGATAAATAGAAAACAGAAAGGCTAGAAAAGAAGCTATGACCATAAACAGAATTAAAATCTGTGGAGATGAATTGGGAATGACAAGAAAGAGAAAATGAGAAAGAGCAATAAAAACATAATAAACCATTCCTAAAATTTCTACTGGAATACCAAGAATTCTGGAGTAATCACTATTTACCACAGTGTTGCAATCAAAACGAACAGGGCAAACCAGTGGATTGCCTTGTCTTTTCTTATTATAAATATACTTAGATAAGAAAAAGCCAGATACTCCTAAAACAAAAATCGCGAAATGCACAAGCATGGCACTTGAAAATATCATAAAAAGATTATAGCAATTTTTTAAAAAAAAGAAAAGTTTGAAACAAATACATCGGAAACTGCAATAGGGGTGGCACTAAGAACAAAATCAAAGTAAGTAATTAGCTGAATATGGGTTATCCACAGACAACAAGGGCTTGACTAGTGACTCAATAGGATTGTGATATAATTCGGGTATTATAAACATAATTGAAATTTAACAAAAATGTCTCAAAAGAAAACTGTTTGGATTCTTGTTTCTATCATCGTTGCTTTACTGATTATTTTAGTAGCTTTTATGTATACGAAAGATAAAGTTCCGAGTGTAAGTGTCGAATTAAATACGAGTGAAGCTGCTGACTACTGCTCAGACTACCGCTATCGTTGGTTTGAAAAATGTGCTGCCGCATATGGTTGTGGTTTCTACATGGGTGATGGATCACCTCAACCAAAAGGAATAGTTAATATAGCGTGTGGTACCTGTTTTAGCACTGATGAGGCCATGGGTAAACTTTGTCGTTCATACGAAGAATAATACTCTCTTAAATGTTTATCTCACCTCAATGCGCAGAATTAAGGCAAAGGCGATAATAAAACCAATTATTGCAAATGAGATACTCACAACCAGCCACCAACGAGTGCGTGGCTTTGAGATTAATACAAAGTTTTTTTCTAGTCCTTTTAAGAGCTTACCACCTTCTAGGTTGTCATGTTTTAGTGCGTTATCTTCTACCAATCTTGAAAGACGAGGAAGAGAGTGGAAAAGTTTTACAATATCAAACCTTGCCATAATTCCAACTAGTTTTTGATTTGCATCCACCACTGGTATGGGGTTTACAGCGTGGTGATGAGAAAAAACTTCGATAGCATCTTCAACACTTGAGGTAGCAGAAAATACCAAAGGCTCCTTGTTCATAACATCCTTCACCCGCAAAGAGAGCATTTTCTTGACCTCTGGTAATAATTGTTTGTCACTTTTATAAAATGAAATGCCTGATAGAAGTTTTGTCAGAGTCGGTAGGTGTATCGCAGTACCTTTTTCTATAAAATCACGTTCAGTCACAATACCTATAAGTGTACCGTCTTTGGTCACTACTGGAAGACCGGTCAAATTGTGTTCGATTAGAAGTTGTGCCGCCTCAACCAGAGAAGTTTCAGAAGAGACGGTCAGAACATCCGTTACCATAATGTTTCCAATCGTAGTTGGTTTTACTCCTTGTGTATTCGTGGTATTCATAGCCTTATTATATCATTACTTAACACTTTGTATATTTTTACCTTAATCCTCATCAAGAATTTGCCACAGATGAAGCGTCAATTCTGTATACTTGCCCATATGGGGCTCTGCTAATTTCCACATTTGTTTTTCGATGGGTAATTTCTTTAGACCAAAAGCTTTTTGAAATCCTTTCTGGGTGCCCAAGTCACCAACTGGCAAAATATTTAGGCGATTGAGTGCAAAAATTAAAAACATATCTGCGGTCCAAGGACCAATACCTTTGACACGAAGCAGGTGTTCTTTTACTTCCCCGTCGGTCATCTGGGGGATTTCTTTATGTTCGATTGTTTTATCTAAAAATTTCTCTGCTAAATCTCTTAGATATACTGCTTTCTGTGGTGATATGCCAGCTAATTTTAGCTTAGCTCTAGTAATTCGTAGAAAGTTACTAGCAGTCGGCTTTTTGTTCTTGAAAAGTGCCAAAAATTTACGGTAGATTGCATCTCCAGCTTTAGTAGAAATTTGCTGATAGATTATAGAGCCAGCCAATGAAAGAAAATAATTTTTTGAAGGAGAAATTTTACGAAGTTTATTCTTGTTTATCTTAATTTTCTTCATTGTGCGGTAATTATACACTTTGCTCGAACTTTTTTCGAGGGGAAACTAAACGAATGAACCAGCCCCGCCACCCGCCGAGTACGGCGGACACCAAAGAAAAATGTTCCTTGCTTTTCGGATTTGCGCGCGACTTTGTTTTCTTATGAGCGAAGCGAATTAGAAAACAAGAAGTACTCTTGTGGTGCGACCAATTTTTTCTTCTAAAAAGGAAAGGACATTTTTCTTTGGTGTTCCT
>Ga0163150_10000576_pt1 | contig 67761 bp, 50 predicted proteins | sample OliLakLV19P2IB_FD_148628 | JGI IMG/M metagenome (GOLD analysis project Ga0163150, IMG submission 148628) | Freshwater microbial mat bacterial communities from Lake Vanda, McMurdo Dry Valleys, Antarctica - Oligotrophic Lake LV.19.P2.IB | ecosystem: Environmental > Aquatic > Freshwater > Lake >... | reverse complement strand
GAAAGCGAACCTTGGTTTTTGCAATCACTCAGTCGAGTGTTTTTCATGGATTTCACGGCTAAAATCGATTGCGGATCACGAAAACCACCCACAGTTTCTGCGGAAGAGCCCAAAATCTTTCGCTTCAACGCGAAGCGTCGCGAAACCTTGGCATTCGTTAATCGTTAGTTCGACGTTTCCGTCCGTATTTGTAAAGCCTGTGGCAAGAGCGTCGGTCCACTTTCTGCCTGTCCATTCGTGATAAGTCACCTTTGCATTTTCAATCGCATGTTTATCGACATCGAGTACATGCAGCTCGACCGATGCCGCAGCAGGTTTTTCATTTTTTTCTTGCGATCTGGCGATTCCAAACAGGCAAAAAAATCCAAAACCAATCGAGCATACGCGAATGAAGTGTGAATTATTTGTGTTCATCGGCGATTGTTTCAATTGAAGAGCTCCGTAACGACAGAACCATGGACATCAGTCAGTCGCCTCTGAATGCCGTTGTGATAGTAGGTGAGCCGTTTATGGTCGAGTCCCAGTAGATGCAAAATGGTTGCGTGAAAATCGTGAATCGTAACTGGATTTTCTACGGCAAAGTAACCGATTTCGTCCGAGGCTCCATATCGAAAACCGGGTTTGATTCCGGCACCAGCAAGAAAACAGGTAAACGCATTGGGATGATGGTCGCGGCCAGGTTTGTCGATTCCTTGTGTTGCTGGCCCACGACCAAATTCGGTACACCAGACGACGAGCGTATCCTCTAACATGCCTCGACGTTTTAGATCTTGAATCAGTGCCGCCACCGGTTTATCGAGAGTGGCTGCCATCTTGCTATGATTTTCGATCACCGACTCGTGTGCGTCCCAGTTATTGCGAGGCTGACCAAAGGCTCCGCCGCTGAAGAGTTGCACAAATCGAACGCCGCGCTCAAGCAGCCGCCGAGCCATCAAGCAATTCCTTCCCAAACCAGCCGATCGTGAATCATCGATGCCATACTCGGACAGGGTGGCTTCCGATTCTTCATCGAGATCGGTCGCTTCGGGTACCGTCAGTTGCATTCTCGCGGCCAATTCATACGATCGTACTCGGGCTACCAGCGAGCTATCCCCAAGATTGCGTTCTGCGTACTGCCGATTCAGCGCTTGCAATGCTTCGAGGCTTGCACTTCGCGAAGCACTCGAGATTGACTCTGGCGTTTGCAAGTCTTCGATCGGCTCACGCCCGCTTTGCGTCCGAAAGGCGACGCCTTGATGCGACGCCGGTAAGAAACCAGCCGTCCAATTGATCGAGCCACCCGCGGGCAATCCTGCTGGATCTGGTAGAACCACGAACGTTGGAAGGTTTTCGTTGACCGTGCCTAGTCCGTAACTGATCCACGCTCCCATCGATGGAAAGCCATTCAGCGTAAACCCTGAATTCATCTGGAACGTGGCAGGCGTGTGATTGTTCGACTTGGCGACCATCGAATGGATGAAGGCAATGTCATCAACACAACGAGAAAGATTTGGAAAGAGTTCGCTAACCCAAGCACCACACTGTCCATGCTGCTGAAATTCGAAGGGGCTCTTCATGATCTTTCCAGGTTGTCCGAAGAAGCCTATGTTTTCACCTTTGTTATCGATCGACTTTCCGTGAAGACGTTCCAACTCTAATTTGTGATCGAAGGTGTCGATGTGACTCACTCCACCGCCGCAAAAAATTTGCACAATTCTTTTGGCACGAGCCGGAAAATGTGGTTCGAGCTCCATCGACGTTGGTTGTGACGACTCACTGCTTTGCGAATCCTTCTGAAGCAACCAAGCGAGCGCGATGCCACCCAGTCCCACCGCCGAATCAAAGAGAAGTTTTCGACGGCTCGCTTCCGTGTCAAGGAATCGAACTGCGTCGTAATTTCTATGGCTATTTGGGAAACGTGCTTTCATGTCCGTTTAGTTCACATACATAAATTCGGTTGCGTTCATCAACGCCCAACATAGAGACGTCAATTCGTTGTTTTCAACCAATTCTAACGACAAACTCAGTTCATCCGAAGTCGCCGATCGTCCGAAGCAGATCTGAAATGCAAGTTCAATCGCTTGGCGTTGGTTCCCGTTCGCTTCAGATGCGATACGTTTGGCTAAATGCATTGCTTGACGATGGACAAACGAGTTGTTCATTAAAGCCAGGGCAGCTAACGGAGTCGTGGTCACTCGGCGGGCCGGAATCTTGATCGAGGGGTCCGGGCAATCTAAGGCGTCGAGCATTGGGCTCTTGCCGCTATTGATGTTCGCGCGATAAATCGTGCGTCGATTAAACTCGGCCCCGATGGGATCGATCGGTTCGTAAAAATCCGAGTTGAATTTGGTAACGATAAACGGCATAAAACTTGGCCCGTGCATTTCAGGATTGAGTTGCCCCGATACGGCCAACATCGCATCGCGAACGATTTCGCCTTCCAGTCGGCGCGGTGCGAATCGCCATAGCCACGTATTGTCCGAATCGACTGAAAATGCCGGTGGATTGAAGGTAGACGATTGTCGATAGGTTGCCGACATCAAGATGAGTCGATGAATCTGTTTGATCGACCAAGGCCGAGAACCCTCGACGAATTCGGCAGCTAACCAATCGAGCAATTGAGGATGCGTGGGACGCGAGCCATTGAAGCCAAAGTCGTTGGCGTTTCGACAATTCCTCGGCCGAAATGGTAATGCCACAATCGATTCACTATCACCCTTGCTACCAACGGATGACGTGGATCGGCAAGCCATCGTGCCAAGTGAACCCGGCGGTCCGATTCAGGGGCATCCGGCGCCAAGTTAAAATTGCTTGATGGAGTTTTAATTGAAGACAAGCCTGCCGGACTCACCACCTCGGAAGGCTCCGTGACGTTGCCTCGATCCAGTCGATGCGTTGGATCGGGTTGTACTCGGGTGCCAAAGTAGGATACTTTGGACTTTAAATGACGGTCGATATCATTGCGCAGCTTTCCAATTTGCTCCGTTGTTCTGTCAAACTCTTCCCGTTGTTCGATCGTCATCGCCATTCGCATTTGTTCTCGGGAGATCAACGTACCGCCATCGATGCCTGCGGCAAAGCTAGCAGCGATCTCTTCTTGATTGAGCGGGTGTTGATAGAGGGATGCCGATGCAACCTTAGCCGCAAGAAAGCCGTTTTTCGCGCCGGTATGCCGAAGTCCGATCAATACGCGGCCATTATTCGAGCTGAATTCTTGAAGCGATGAAGCGAGATACGGTTCGCCATACGCGATCCCGTTGCGATAAGCCGCGATCGTGTTATCGTTCCGATAGGTAATCGCCAGATGAACGAACGCATTGGACGCACTGACTTCTGGTTCGGCAAGCAGTTGCTTCGTACGTATAAATCCCTCCGAACCAGCCGTCCAGAGACGAGGTTTTTGTTCGCCAAAGACAATCGAGTCGAATTGCTTTCCGTTTTTGGACTCGAGTGTAATGAGGCCACCGCCGCGCTGATCGATCGACGTTATCGCAACCCATGCTTCGAGAGTTTTCTCAGTAAAGCTTTGGTCTATGGGAGTAGCGAACATGAATTGATTTTCACCGTTGAGTTCTAAACAGCCGTCGCGAATCGATGCTCCGCCCACCAATTGGCCGTGCAACGAACCGACAGCGTCGTTGGAATCGCCATCAAAAACCCAGCGAGCAAAGGGCTCGGGACCAATCGACAAAGAACGCCCGAGGTTCAACGACGAATTTTCCAATTCCTGAGCGGCAGCTATTCTTGCGGCAAGTTCCATCTTCCGCAGCGATGCTGTCGCTTTGGAATAGGAACGTTCTGCATCGGCAAGATTTTGCTTGCGTTCAAGTTCGTCCGCGTCGGACGCAATCGAGCTCTCACCGTGTTTGACACCTTCAAAAACCGATTTGAAGCGATAGTAGTCCTCTTGCGGTATGGGATCGAATTTGTGGGAGTGGCAGCGAGCGCAATTGACGGTCATTCCGAGGAATGTTTGTCCGACGACGCTAATCAAATCTTCTAATTCTTCCTCGCGAGTAATCTTTTTTTGGGTCACATTGGCTTGCGAGTTGCCAGCTTGGTCCCAAGGCCCGCACACCAAAAGACTGGTCGCGATTTTCGACTCGGGAGTTATCAGTTCTTCTGGCGATGCAAAGTTTACGACGTCGCCAGCGATTTGTTCCTGAAGAAAAACGTCGTAGGGTTTGTCGTCATTGAAAGCGTTGATCACATAGTCGCGATAGTGCCAAGCGTTCGGTCGAAAGCGATCGTATTCAAAGCCTTGACTTTCGGTATATCGAGCTACATCCAACCAATGTCGAGCCCAACGTTCACCGTAATGTTTCGAGGCCAACAATCGATCGATCAAATTTGCGTAAGCTTCTTGTGACGAATCGTTTACAAAGGCTTCGATCTCTGACGGTGTCGGCGGCAGACCGATCAAATCGAAATAGACGCGACGAATCAGCGTGCCAGGATCGGCGGGCGGAGCTGGTTTGATGTTTTCAGACTCGAGTCGTGCGAGGATAAAGGCATCGATCGGATTGTGGATCCATGCGATATTTTTGACTTGGGGTAACGTTGGTCGGGCAATCGGCTGAAGCGACCACCAGTCTGTGCCGGCACGATGGTCAGTGCTGTAGGCAAATCGATCGATCGGATCGGATTTGCCCCATCTTGCCCCGCTTGCAATCCAATTCCTGAACAAGTCCTTTTCGCGAGGACTGAGCGGATTTTCCGGCGGCATTTCCTCGTCGAAAACCTTCTTCCAAAGCAGACTTGCTTCGAGTTCGAAGGGTACGATGACTACGGCCGATCGCGATAGAGCGGACTCTGATCGGCTCAAGTCTAATTCGGCTTTGTATTCTGTTTTGTTGTGGCAATCTAGGCATTTCTTAGCCAATAGCGGCGCGATATCGCGATCGAAATCGACTGACGCTTCGGCTTGTTCCCCTAATAACGATGCGGAAGCACTCAGCAAAAGGAAGCCGGCGACAAAGGCGTAGCGGCAAGTCATGGCAATGGCAGATCGTTTCGCATTTTGGTTAATATTCTCATTCACCAAGGCCATTGGAGTCTTCTAAAGAACCCACGTCAAGTTTTACTAAACTCAGCACACAGCAGCGCAGTATTTCAAACTGCACAGATTAGCCGATGGCCGTTAGGCCCGGTTCTCTTAATAAACCGGAGCTAACGCCCGACGGCTGATTTACTTGCCTAAACAGAAAATTCATCCATCTTTCCAACGCCTATCTCGAATCTTTGGACTTTCGATTACAATCGAGGCGTAGGTTTACACTGGAGAAGTCTTAGCGTGGAGCCAAAGCCATGTGGTCAACCCCTGAAGGTGATCGAGTCGTATGCGGTTATGAGGCTGTCTTAATACGTGATGCGATAGCAGGCATGATTGACGAGCTAGAGATACTGGCCGATCAGACTTCGTTTCCGCCTCTCGAATATGGTATCCCGGTTTGGGATAATTTGACGTGGCAGCAAAAGCTTGCAACGTTGGATCAGGTCGTTCGTTACCTTTTGCAATCGACTCGTTCAACGCTTCCGTTAACGGCGATTAGCGAGTCTGCGATCGGCGCGATATTTGCGCAGATCAAATGCAACGTCGAAGTTGAATTGGACATGAGCGACTCAGAGGATGAATCTGAGTTCCACGAGCTTGAATCTTGGCGATCACTTATTCTTAAGGTATTTGGCGAACCGCGATATACCGACGATGGCTCGCTCGTCGGAACCTCGATCGGTGACGACGATTACAGTAACGAGCATTATCCGACAGGCCCGGACGACGACCGGACCGACTGCTGGTTTCATGTGATCGATCGTTTGGCCGATCGGTTGCTTTGGGATCGCGATTACGAGTTGGAAGCCATATTTGCCGATCGTGACCCCGACAGTACGTCGAAATTGAAGGGATTGACCGGCATCGATAACAGCTACTTTCAAGAGATCGCTTTGGATCTCAAGGCGGATCAAGTTGCAACGGTCATCCAACGCGTAAAAGCTATTACACATCGACAGTAGAATTTTGGATTGGCGTTTGAATAAGCCGAGGCGTCGAAGACTCCGCCACAGCCAACCGGTAGTCTATGCTTGCGGCTTGAGGCTTACGATTGGAATGTAAAACTTCTCGTATTGTTTTCCGTCGGAATAACGAATGCCTTTGCTCGATTCAACGAGCACCGTAGCTCGGCGAGTAATTCGATTGACGATTCCGATATGTTGTCGACCTTGATACGCAAAGCTGACGCGACTTCCTAAGCGTATATCAAACAACTTTTGAGCACGCTCGCGCTGTGTTACCAATTCATGCTTGTGTTCGGTATGACAAAAGAATCGGTTGGCAATCGACTGAAAACGTCCAGCCGCACAATCGCTGTCGACCCAAATTAGCATTTCGGCCAAATGAATCGTTTCATGTTCGACAATTCGCTGCATGGCTTGCAATCGATCTTCGCAAACACAGCCGCACACTCGGACCTCGCGATCAGCTTCTTGAAAGGTCTGAAAAATAAGCGAACTGGATAGCGCGATTTCGTAGTGTGCCTTGGTTGGAAGCAATGGAACAGGGCGGGAAACAGAGCGAGTGGTTTTCCCGCCGGCTTTCGTCATTCGGCTACTCCAACGAAAACTGAGGCCGAATTGCCTGGCGAGTGCGAAGCAGGTCCCTTCAAAGAAAAGCCCGTCGTAGTGCTCGGCCATGCAACGAAGGTCAGCAGCGGTCGTCGCCGAAAAATTGGCTTCTTTCATGACTCGCGATTCGTCGAGGACTCGCTGCCGAATAAGCTTGGTCTTGGCAGCGTATTGTTCGGCCCCAATTTTTTGGTCGTGAAGTAAGCTTTCGAGATTCGATCGCATCGCGCGCACGTTGGACGCAATCTTGGGTTGTGGATTTCTAGCGGGCATCCGTGTCATCTGAAAAATCCTTTAGTCAGTCCTAATGCAACCCTTTTCTGGGACGAATTCTATGTCAATTCTGTAGTTCTTGTTATATTAAGGGGACGGCTTCCAGAAAGCCAGCCTCTCCCACCCTCCTTCACACGTGAAAAAAAGCCCCGTCTATGACATCAACCTCTAAAAATGAAAGCCCGTCGCTGAATCGACGACAGGTAATTACAAATTCATTGGCCACCACTGCGACAATGGGAATCGCAGCGCAATCCTTTCTGACTCGATCGGCGCATGCGGCCGGTAGCGACATTATCAAAGTCGGACTTGTCGGTTGCGGAGGCCGCGGAAACGGGGCGGCTAAGAACGCGATGAATGCGGACCCCGGCTGTCGTCTAACGGCGATCGGCGATATCTTTCAAAACCGACTTGAGCTAGGAAAAGAGGTTCTGCAGCGAGGCTTAACGGAACAATACGCCGTTGATAACGATCATTGTTTTAGCGGCTGGGATGCTTTTGATAAAGTTCTCAACTCGGGCATCGACGTGATCTTGTTGTGTACCCCGCCGCACTTTCGACCGGCTCAGATGGCGGCTGCGGTCAAAGCGGGAAAACATATTTTTTGTGAAAAGCCGGTAGCAGTCGACGCAACGGGCGTTCGCAGCGTCATGGAATCGTCGAAGCTTGCGCAAGAAAAAGGAATTTCCTTGGTTTCGGGCCTTTGCTGGCGATACGATCACGGCGTATTAGCGACGATGAATCGGATTCACGACGGGGCGATCGGACGAGTATTGGTCAGCCAAGCTAACTATCTGACTGGCACGCTGTGGTATCGAAATCCCGAGCCCGATTGGACGCCGATGCATGTCCAGGTTTTAAATTGGATGTACTACCGATGGTTGAGCGGCGATCATATTGTCGAGCAGTTCATTCACTCGCTCGACAAGGCCCTTTGGTTGCGACACGACGTACCGCCCGTCCGATGCTATGGTTTGGGAGGTCGACAAGTCCGGACCAGTCCGGACTATGGCGACGTCTACGACCACTTCACGGTTGTTTATGAATGGGCAGATGGCTCGAAGACATTTGCTTCGACGCGGCAGATGGACGGTTGTTTCAGTGAAACGCAGGACTATGTCTATGGAACTGACGGAACTGCGAAGATACTTGCCAACGAGATCGTCAGCGAAGTGCCCTGGAAGTACACGGTGGACAAAGAAAAGAAAAAGAGCATGTACGACCTTGAGCATGTGGCGTTGTTTAAGTCGATTCGCGACGGCAAGCCTCTCAACAATGGCGACTACATGTGCAAGAGTACCTTGATGGCCATCATGGGCCGAGAAGCCTGTTATTCAGGCAAGGCGATTACTTGGGACGAAGCGCTTGCGTCAGCGCAGTCCCTTGGCCCGACCAGTTACGAATGGGGGCCGGCTCCGGAAGTAATCGTCAGTAATCCAGGATCGTACGAGTTAACTTAAGGATAGTTCGACAAATAAGTGTCCGGTACCTTTTGCCGGGACGGCCCTTCAGGTGCTTTGCACAAAAGGTACCGGACACTTATTTGTCGATCATTACTTAGCGAATGGTATGCCGCTTGAAATGAGGCAGCCGAATCGCAATATCCCTCCACCAAGGAGACCAAAATGATTCATTGGTACTATCGTATGGGCGAAGCGGATGAGCATGGTCCGATCGGGCCATCGGAATTATTGGAGCTGATTCGTAAAGGTGTTGTCCGGGAAGACACCATGGTTCGCAAAGGAACTTCGTCCTGGGTCGCGTCATCGAATATCAACGGCCTTTGGGAAGCGGCTGGACGCCCCACGACTGCGTTTAACTGCCCGAATTGCGGGAAGTCGATTGCGAAGCCGCCATCGCGATGTTCGAACTGCAATCAAATGATCGAACATGCAACCGGGCATTTGATTCATCACAAAACGACGAGTTTACATTCGCCCAAAAGTGAATCCAAGAGTGAGCCGTTGTCATCAGGAAACAATCCGTTTGGAAAGCGGCCTTGGCTCTATGACTAGCTTGCAAGGACTAGGCAAGTTAGAAAGAAGCAGCGGATCGTAAGCTGGAAGCTTACGCCAATGAAATCGATTGATTGCCTCTGGGAAAAGAAATGCCCCGACAATGAATTGTCGAAAGCGACCTAAGTCAGTCGCTTATTCTTCTACGCCAGTCGTATCGCTTGGTGTATCGCTTGTTGAATCGCTCTGGTTCTGACTTCGTTGAATTGCGTCAAATACTTCGCGGCGATGAACGGGTACTTCGCGAGGCGCTTCAACGCCAAGCCGGACCTTGTCACCTCGGATCTCGACAACAACGATGGTGATATCGTTGTTGATGACGATGCTCTCGTTCTTCTTTCGGGATAGAACTAACATAATTCCCTTCCTTAGTTTCTGGGGTATTCCACCCCTTTCCTACTATTATGCGGAGAAATTGACATCGAAAAACCGTTAAGATACTTTCCACGGCTCGACTTGCGACATTTTCTCCACGCGATGTCGCGTTTTTCCTACAACAGTAAGCAACTCTAGATGCATATTCACGCGAGTCAAGAAAAAGAGGGGCTTGACAAGAAAAATTTGAAGAAATTTTCGATTTTCTTGCCAAAAGCATCTCGAATTGGCTCAAAAAACGCTGACTGTGCCGATTTTGGGAAAGAGTGGGGCTTGCTCGCTTTCGAAACTTTGCTGGTTACCTGCATTTTTTCGCTCTACGCAGGTGTCATGTCACCAGACGTCAACGAGTCGCACTATTTGGTAAAAGCCCAACATTTCTGGAATCCTGCTTTTGCTGAAAGAGATCTTTTTCTCGCCTCATCGGACGCTCACTGGTTTTTTTTTGCTACCGTCGGTGCTCTCACTCAGTGGATGAATTTGCCAGTAGCCGCTTGGATTGGACGAACCCTAGGATGGCTGGCTCTCGCCATGGGGTGGTGCTTATTCATACGTCGGCTGAGCGGATTTCGGTTGGCTGCGGCGACCACTGCCCCACTTTGGATCGCATGTATGCATTTCGGGCATCTTTCGGGTGAATGGGTCGTGGGGGGGTGCGAAGCCAAAGTCTTTTCCTATGCATTGGCATTCATCGGACTATCGGAAATCGCGATAAATCGATGGTCGAAAGCTTGGATTTGGTTTGGAGCCGCCTCGGCTTTCCATGTACTAACCGGGGGATGGATCACGCTTGCCACCATCATCAGTTATTGGATCGTTCGATGGCGGGCGAGTTTGAAATCGACTGTCGACAACGTAGATGAAAACTTGCTAATCGATACAGTTGAGCCAATTCGTAAGCAATGGATCGGGTTGTTTTTCGGGCTATGCTTTTCGCTGCCCGGCTTGCTGCCCGCATTGATGCTCGGTCGCGGCGTCGCTGCGGCAACGGCCGAGGAGGGAGCGATGATCTATGTTTTTCAAAGGCTGCCACACCACCTTTCGCCGCTTCGGTTCGCGGCTTCTCGATGGGTTTCATTCGGCGTGCTTGTCGCGGTTAGTATGCTGCTGGCCTGGGGCTTTCGCCGATGCCGAGGGACGAAACTTGCCTCACTTTTCGAGATCACAACGGTGGTTAGCTTGATTGCATTAGTCGGTGTTTTGATCGACGTTTGTTTGTCGAACTGGGCAACGAACTGGTCGGCAAGTTTGCTTCGGTTCTATTGGTTTCGTTGGAATGACGTGATCTGGCCGACGCTTTTGACCGTGCTGGCGATGAAGCTTTCGACGATCGCATCGAACAATGAAAGCCAAATTTGGCGATCGATGGCGATTTTGTTGCTCCTGGTCCCAGGTCCGCTATTGCTTGGAATTCGCTATATCGAGAACGGTCGAGCCGATTTAGCACCGGCCGATCAAGCGTCGTTGGTTACACGCTCAGAAACCAAGCCGACGCAGCGGAAAATCCGGAATGATTGGCTGGATGTCTGCTATTGGATCCATTCGAATACCCCCGAGGATTCGCTTTTTCTTACTCCCAGATCTCAGCAAACCTTCAAATGGTACGCTCAGCGAGCCGAGGTCGCGTGCTGGAAGGACGCGCCCCAGGATGCCGTTGGGCTGATCGAGTGGGAGCGGCGGATGCTTGATATTTTCCCACGGTCGCTAGAAGGATATGCGATTCCGATGACGGGGGAACATATCATGCGCATGCTAACTGAATACAATATAGATTACTTGATTGTCGACCGTCGGCTTCAGAAGCAGCCGCCAACGATTCCACTGGTTCATTCGAATGCAACCTACGCCATCTTTCATTTATCGGTGATGAAACCATGATTGACGCAATCGAATTTCCGAAACAACTAAAAAACCAACTCTGCCAAACGCTGCCAGGAAAAGCAGCCCAGCGAAGTATGGCACCTGAGTTCGCATTCGGTCGTCATCGAGGGCCGATCGCCTTTGGTGTTCATCGAGCTGCCGTTTGCCTTTGCCTTTATCGCCATGATGATCGCTGGTGGATTCCGTTGACACTGCGCAGCAAACAGCTTGCTGATCATGCAGGTCAAATATCGTTGCCTGGCGGAAGGATCGAAATCAACGAAGGCGCTTGGCAAGCTGCAAGACGCGAGTTTCGAGAAGAGTTAGGCTGCGAAGTCGGCGAAGATAACTTGATTGGCCAGCTAACCCCGCTCTACGTTTACGGAAGCCATCATCATGTTGAAGTCTTTGTAGCCGCATTGAACCACCGCCCCATTTTCAATCCTGAGGAATCCGAGGTTGCGGAAGTGATCATGATGTCGTTAGGCGACTTGCTGGAATTGAACAATCAAGTGATTGCAACGATGCAGCGTGGAGCCGCGCGATTTGATGCCCCAGGGTATCGAGTCGGCAAAAATGTCGTATGGGGAGCGACCGCCATGATCCTCGCCGAATTCGCCGAGGTAGCGAGTAAAATTTTGGAACCTGCGAACGTGGTCGGTAGTTGACACCACCGGTAAGTTATATTGACACATCGGGCAATGCAGTGAAACTTATTACGATCGACCGGGGCTCGAACAAAGGCCTCTAGTTGGAGAATAATGTAGATGATACGTGTTGGGATTATTGGTGCATCGGGGTATACCGCGATCGAATCGATCCGTTGGTTGTTACGACATCCTGAAGTAACGATTACGGCTGCCACCAGTCGGCAGGGGGATGGCAGCCCGATTTCGGATATGCATCCGGAATTCGAGAATCGATTGCCAATCAGTGTCGAAGACTTATCGCCGAAGCAAATTGCCGAACGCTGCGATGTCGCCTTTTGCTGTTTGCCACACGGCGCGTCAGCTCATCACGTCATGGAGCTATTGAATGCCGGATGTCGCGTTATCGATCTCAGTGCCGACTATCGATTGAGCACGCCTGAGCTTTACTTGCGATGGTATGGCGAGACGCATCCAGATCCCGCTCGGCTTGGCGCCACGCCCTACGGACTTCCTGAGCTATTTAACGATCAGTTAGCCGACACCGATTTGATTGCAAATCCTGGTTGCTATCCAACATCTGCGATTTTGCCGTTGGCACCGTTGCTCAAACAAGGTTTGATCGAACCTGCCGGGATCGTTGTCGATAGCAAGAGCGGAGTCAGCGGCGCTGGGCGTACACCGAAGCTTGGGAATCTCTATGGAGAATGCAACGAAAGCATCGCGGCCTACTCGGTCGGAAATCATCGTCACCAACCCGAAATCGTCGACATACTCCATCGATTCAGTGGCGTTTCGCCTGAGTTGGTCTTTACGCCTCACTTGGTTCCTATGGAACGTGGAATCCTTTCGACAATCTACGTCCGGCCGGCCCCGTCGGTTACGGCCAATCAAATTCGCGATTGTTTACTTTGCTTCTATCAAGAGAAGCCATTTGTACGAGCGGTAAGCCACCTCCCGGCGACTCGCTTCGTAGCCCACACCAACTACTGTGACATTACAGTACGAGAGAACGGTAGTTGGATCGTCTTGCTTTCAACAATCGACAATCTCGTGAAAGGTGCCAGTGGAGCAGCCGTCCAGAATTTGAACTGCATGTTTGGATTGAATGCTACGACGGGTTTAATTCCATAATCTGGTCCGCCACCCACTCATCCGCCCATCGAACGTACCGGCCATCCTTTGCTCGATGGAGATAGCCTAAATGGCCACCGCGCTGCGTCCATTTCATTTGGATGCACGGGTTTTCAAAAGCTTGACTAAAGATTCGTGCTGGGACGATGGGATCATGCCGATCGCCGAGAATGATTGTGGGCGTCAAGATTTTCTGGAGGTGCGTACCGCTGCTCGATTTGCGATAGTATTCTTCGGAATCGTGAAAGCCCGCCAGCGGTGCGGTGAATCGGTCGTCAAATTGTCGAATCGTCAACGGTTTGGGGATTCTCGGTATCTTGGCCCAACGTTCCCATGAATTCGACCGCCGTTCAACCTCAGCCATAAGGATTTTTAAAAAATGCTTGGCATACCATCGATTGATCGACTGCTCCATTCCGTCGCAACACGCCGCTAGATCGATAGGCGGTGCGACGGCTAAGGCCGCCTTAAAATTCCAAGGGACGCGTTGATTGGTCAAATCACCAGCGTGATCGGCAAGCATCTTCAACAACAGGTTGCCGCCTAACGAAAAGCCTATCCCACGCCACGTTTCAATTCCAAGGTTTTGATGGCACCAATCGAGGATTGTCCACATTTCTTCACTGCAACCAGCGTGGGCGGGCAGCCATGTTAAACTCGACGATGGACCGCTTCCAGGTAAATCGACGCGAATGACACGATAGCCTTGAGCGACCAAACGAGCGGCGATATTGTTCATGTACGCCCCCGAATGAGATGACCCCAATCCATGCAACAGAAGAACTGCGTGGCTTGGATCATAGTTGGACCGGGAATGGGCTCCTTCCGCCGGTACGTTTTCGTAGATGTAGGTCGCTCCCACGTTACTTGGCAACGGCACTGAATATTGACGTGTATCGGTCAACACGAGCTTAGGGCGGTAGACCACCGTCAATAGGGTCTGAAAATGCCCGCTCCGCAAATACCAAGGTGGTCTAAAGGAAACGGACGATTCCATCACTGAATACTCCATTATTCGCCCTATAACTCGAACTGAATAACCTATCCTCGAACGCCGTGCCCAAGGACTTTGTGCCTATTTCTTTTCTCCCGGTTCATTCTTGGGCGCTTCCTTCTTGTTGGAAGGCAACCCGCTGAAAAAATCGTCATCCAATCGCTGGACAACATCATCTTTTTTCTCCAACGCAGGCGGAGCTGCCATTGGCGGAGGTGGCGTCTTTGGGACTGGCCGCCCTTTTTCATTTAACCCAGAAATCTTGAGTTGAGCGCGGATCGATGCGGCTTTTTTCTCGTGAGCGTCGGCCTCGTCCATCATGCCAGCCGCTTGATAACTCCGAACGAGTTTGTCTCGTGTTGCAACGCGCATCGGATCCGACCGCAGAGCCTTTTCGTACTCGATGATGGCTTCGTCAGGCCGGCCCGCTCGGTCGAGGATTTCGCCCTTGCTATCGAAAAACTCGGCATCTCCGTCACTCAATTCGATAGCCCGGTCGATAATGCTAATCGCTTCTTTAATCTTGGGAGGCTTCAGCATCGAGAATCCGACCGCCAGATTATTCATGGCCAGCACGAGATTCGGGTCTTGTCCCATGGCTAATTGCCAGTGAGACATGGCTTTGGTCATGTATTTGTCATTCTCTTCTTCATTCGCATCCTTTTCGACGGAAACTTTGTTCATGTACGCATTGCCCAGTAAGAGATGCGATACTGCCGACGCACCGCCGGTCGCCAACTGTTCGCGAAGCGCTTGAATCATATTATCGTCGGCTGTAACCCCCAACGTTTGTAGCCAGGCTATTTCCTCGCCGACCCCAGGGTTGGTAGGATCGGTCATGATGGCCATGTTGAGCAATCCCAAATTTGCTTTGATTCCAGCCTCCGTTTTCGTCAACTGGCTGCGGTACATGAGTCGGTAGACATTTGATAGTGCCCTGCGAAGTTGCGGTCGATTCTCACGTAAACTCAAGCCTTCCCGAAGGACTTTGATCGCTTCATCAAATTTCTTTGATTGAACGTGGATCTCGGCTACGGCAATACGACTATAGTCGGTTTCGTCCTTCTTGCCGAACGATTCGCTGTGGAAACTAATCGCGCGATCAGCCGCCTCTTTTGCTTGAACAGGTTGATTGTGTCGAGCCATCATGGCTGCTAGCGGCAAAAAATACGCATTGTTGCGAGAAGCAGCCCGCTGCATCATATTGATCGCCTGGCTATTGTTCCCTTCCTTTTCAAGCATGCTGGCATAGGCCGATAAAACAACCGGGTCGGTGTACGGCGATTCAGCGGCGATCAATAGATGATGTGACAGTTCTCGCGGGTCAACTTTTTGTCCTTTGTAAAATTGCTGTAATAGATCCATGGCGACCCAAGCGTGCGCACGAGGGTAAGAAGCCGAGTCGCTCGGTGCAAGCGACTGCATCATTGAACGCGCTTGGTCGATTTGACCACGAAGGCCTAGTTGGTAAGCGACAAAGTATCGCGCCCGTTTTTCGTTCGGGTCGATCTGTAAGAGGCGTCGAAAAAGAAGATCGGCATAATCCAAGTTCTTAGCATCCAATGCTTCCTCAACCTTTTTCTCGGCTTCCGAAACGGCATCGACCTCGGATTCCAATTCGTCGGTACTCAAACTGCCGGCACCATCGGCGATTTTTTTGGCTGCTTTGAGATCGTCGGAAGAGAGTGAATCCTCCTTGAGCGGGTCGACAGCGGAAGCTTTTTTAGAATATTTTTCCTTTAAGTCCTTAGGCTTGCTTACGTACATTCCATAGGTAAGCGTTCCCAAGCAAACAAACAATAAAAGGATGCCGGGGATCATGAATAGAATGGGGCGCCAGCGGCGTGTGACTCGCCACATATCAAAAGCGTCCCACATATCCGAGACGATATTCACCGGATCGATGTGGAGCAAAGTCTCGAACCAACTGCCGCGCTTCCGGCTACGTTTCTCCATCGTTTTTTCGGATCGATCTCTGGTCGAACTCATGTCAGTCGAAGCTCCCGCGATTAGAAAATACCTAAGTGAAAGACCTTTATCATAAGCGAATAACCGAAAAAGCTCAATTCTTACCTACCCAAGCTTTTGGTTGACGCTCTCGACATTTCCCGATTATAGCGGTTAAATGCATTAGCCACACCTTAAAAGCGGATAAGAATAGTCATATCTCGCTGAACGCCACCACGCAAAAGCTCGTTCTCAAGCTCCTACCTGGGGACACACTGCTTCGGAGGCTCCGCCTCGTGTACAGTTTGTTGCTACTCTTATGTTACCGACTTCTAAACACCTTGAACCGATTCCGCTCGCCAAAGTAATCGCCAAACTGGAATTGATCGCACCTTTGGCGATGGCAGAAAATTGGGATAACGTCGGGCTCTTGGCAGGCGACCGCGAGATGCAAATCGATCGTATCATGACTTGCTTGACGATTAGCCCAGACACAGCTCAAGAAGCCATCGATCGTCAAGCGCAGTTGGTCGTCGCGCACCACCCGATGCCATTCAAACCGATTCGACGCATCGTTACGTCGACTTCGATAGGTCGGTCGCTTTGGAGTCTCATTCGAGCTGGAATTGCAATCTATTCGCCGCATACCGCCTGGGACAATGCTGCCCAGGGGATCAACGCGCAGTTGGCATCTATTCTGGAGCTCACCGACGTTCATCCCGTTCGCGAATGGGATGTTGTTGACTCAAACGGAGAACCGCTAGGAGTCGGACGAATAGGAACTCTCGAACCAGCCAAATCGATCCGCACTATTGTGAATCAAATCCGATCGAGAATTCCAAACCTCAAGGTGACCGCAAACTTACCATCTGAAAGTCGAATGCAACGCTTGGCGATTGTATGCGGGAGCGGTGGTAGTTTTGTTGAAACAGCGCGACATGCCGGTGCAGACCTGCTCGTGACGGGCGAAGCAACCTACCATCAATGTTTAGAAGCGCAGTCGATGGGACTGGGTATGTTGATGATCGGACATTTCGATAGTGAACGATTTGCGATGGATACTCTGGCGAGTGTTCTCAAAACAGAATTCCCAACGCTCGAAGTCTGGTCGTCGAACAACGAACGAGATCCCGTGATCCCGATCGAATAAAGTGAAAGCAACACTAATCAACTGCAAACGGAAACTAACTCGAAAGGTACAACCATGCAAAAGGTCCGAATATTTTCCAGTATCGAAAGTGAACTAAGGAACCTCGAGGAAGAAGTCAACCAATGGATCGCTGAAAGCGGTGCAAAAATCATTTCGATGACCGGCAACATTGCTCCTCAGTCCACTGGCAGTAGCCACGTAGGAACCTTCAGCGCATCGGATGTTTTGCTGATGATCCTTTACGAAGACCCCAAAACCTAGAGATCTTGCCGATAGAGATAAACGCAACTGCAACCGAGCATAACGAGTATAAAAATTGCGTTGCTCCAGATCGGCTGCCATAGATCTTCGCGAGGGCCTCGGACGATCTGCAATTCGGTCGTCTCGCGGCCTAGCGACAATGGATCGTCTTGAGTCAACAATCTCTGGATGGCGGTATCGACTCCCGCCGGCTTAGGGTTCGCCCAGTAAAGAGGGTATACGCCCCAGTAGTAAATGCGTTCGACCAGACTCCAATTCGGAACCAACGTTTGGATGACTTGATTTTTTTGCGCATCCCAACAAACGACTCGATTCACTTCATGAGCCAGCCACCAGTATCCGGCATCGTCTATCTTGATCGCCGAGCATTTTCCGGAAATGGGGAGCTTCAATTGCTCGGCGGACATGCCGTCGTTGCCAATTTGCCACAATTCGCCGTCGCGTCCCAATAGGGCGAAGGAACCATCGATCGTCGAGTGCGTAATACTGCGAGGAACAAATTCTTGAACCGATTCGAGCTTGATGGCTCGATCCCAAGTCTTGCAATCGACGCGAAAGACGCCGCTCTTGTTGGTTGCGATGATGCAGGTCGTTCCGTTGTAGGCGACTAAGGCCAACGAACCGTCCGGCAAGTCGAGATTGAGCGTGGCTCCGATTTCGAATTCGTTGTCGTCGATTTTATTTAATCGAACTAGCGTGCCGCGTGAATAGACAACAAAGCATTCTTCGTCTTCGATGTAGCAAAAGTCCATCGGCGATTCGGGCTGCCAATTTTCCGGCGTCATCTTGATATACGCATCGCTCGGTTTTCCACCAAGAAGTGGGAGATCGAGGATCGAGAACAGTTTTTTGGCGTCCGTCGCTTTGGCAACCTCGATATCCAAACGGTACAAACCTCGTTCGGTCAAGGCGACGACGGTATCCTTCCAAGCGATCGCACGTCGAGTTCGCGGCGGAAACTCGGGTCCCGAGTCGATACGCTTATCGCTCCATAGTGGCAGAGCGTCCGGCGATGCAGCGTTTTTGTCGACAAGTTCCGGGAGCGAGGCCATTTGCAGTCGAATCCCTTCGCTTTGCATTCCACCGAACGGTATGCGTGCCGGGCGACCATAGTAGAGCGATTTTTCCGAGTCGATCCAAAACGGCCCGATAATCGACTCTTCGCCGAACGTTTCGCCAAACGCAGTCTGCCATTTAGCGCTACCCTGGTCCCAGATTTTCAGCTCGCCGCGGTTGGTAACAGCGAACATCGTTTCGCCGACTCGTTCTAGACGCACGACTTCTGGAAGCACGGTTACGATGCCTTGCATGACTCCATGCGTGATCCCGATCGTCGTGCAGAATGCCCAGAATAAAATGGTAATGACGATCGAGATAATCGCATTTCGCCAAACCAAACCGGCGAGCGTCGAGACGCTGTAGTAGATCATGAAGACGAAAACGAAGATCGGAATACACCACAGGATTCCTGTGTTCCAAAAACCCAATCGAAAGCCGACCAATAGAAAAAAACCTACCAACAAATAGGTTACATTCAACGTGACGAAGGCCGTGCCGCCGATAAATTTTGCGACCAGCAGCCATGTTCTTGAAATAGGTTTACTGAGCAACAGATGCAGCGAGCCGACTTGAAACAGTTCGGGGATCATCGAGCTTGTTACAATAATCCCAATGAAGATGCCGATGATTCCCAGTCCGATCTTAAGAATCACCATCAGAACGATGCCTTCGAAAAATGGGCGTATCTGTTTCTGCGGGAACGGCAATGAATCGCTGACTTTGATCCCTGCATATCCGATCCAGATCGCATTGCCTTGACCGGAACGGATCAGGCCCGGAAAGGCTAACTCGATGAGATAGCGGTTCCGGGTATGCAATTCCGTCGTGCTCAGTTTGTTTCCAGGCTGTTCCAATAGCTCGCGAAGCTCGCTTCGTTTTCCTGCTGTTGGCCATATGTCCGCCGAGTAGAGTTCGGTATGGTCTAGCGCGGTGGTTAATCCGTTGACCAACTGCCCCATCGGGAAACGGCCACCGCGTCGATTTTTTTGACGATCGACAATTGTCTGCTGAAAACTCGGTTCGAGCGCATCCCACACGGCTCGTTGGTCTGGCGATCCGCGACCTTTCGAAGCTGCGGTCAGGGCTTCTACCAATTGCCCTCGATCCAAAATCTGATCGGGCTGAAAATCCATCGTCGTCCCTTGGATAATGCTAAAGGGTGCAATCGCTGCTAATACGATCGTCCAGCACGCCAACAATACCCACAGGACCCGCGAGCGAGCTGCATCGACAAAGGAATCATAGATAACCGCGAGATAAGGTTTCATGGAGTCTTAACTAGTTTCCTTCCAAGCGTTATTTAGAGCGCGTTGCAACTTGGCTATCGGCTTCGAGACTAGCCACCAAACGCACAAAAATATCTTCTAAGCGGAGTCGTTGCGGCTGAAGACTGATCAGACTGAGGCCGGCAGATCGAATACGATCGACCCAAGCATCGCTTTGCGAGAGTTCGTCGATTTTCAATTGAACTCGAAAGCGTGTCCGTTGAAGGGCAGCTTCGTCTGCGATATGCAGGGCATCCAAACTCTCGATCGATGCACCAAGTTTGCCAAGCGATTCGAGCGTCTGTACGTCGGTTCCGACAAACAGTTGGCGGCAGGTGTTTTCATCGCCTGCAACTTCGAGCCAGACATCGACGCTTCGGGCATGGGTGTGTTGGTCGATCAAGCTTTCGATATTCCCAACTGCCCGAATTTTTCCATGCGCCATGATCGCGACGCGATCGCAAACCAATTCGACTTCTTGAAGGATATGGCTGTTGAGAAAGACCGATTTGCCGCTCTGTTTCAATCGTTCGATAAGCTTCCGAATCTGCGAGCGCCCCAAGGGATCCAATCCGTCGGTCGGTTCATCTAAAATGAGAATCTCGGGATCGTGAAGCATGGCTTGAGCCAACCCCAGTCGCTGCCGCATTCCCTTGGAGTATTTTCGAACCGGTTCGCGTTCTCTGCCCAACAAACCTACCACTTCGAGCAGTGGTTTCATCTGCTTGCGGATAGCGTTTTCACTCAGCCCGCTCAATCGACCATAGAATTGCAAAGCACCTTCACCAGTGTGATGACGTGGGAAGACAAGGTTCTCTGGCAGGTAGCCGATGCGACGTCGAGCATGTTGGCTACCGGCGTTTTCGCCCAGCACTTGTGCTTGGCCGCTGCTGGGATGCACAATCCCCAGTAAGAGTTTGATCAAGGTCGTTTTGCCGGCACCATTGGGACCGAGCAAGCCAAAAACTTCGCCGCGCCGGACATTCAAATCGACGTCACGCAGTGCATGGAATTTTTCTCGTCCGAACCATCCATGACGGTACGACTTAGATAGGTTCTTGGTCTGGATGACAAAGTCGGATTGGCTGGAATCAGCGGCCAGGGCAGCACTCATGAAGGAACGGTCCATTTGAGCGAAACGGAAATCGGTCCCAAGAATGTTGAAACGGTCTGCGATACCACTTCGTCCAGCATCGGTTGTTCAGCGAAGGCCGGCAAGCATCGCATCACGACGTCAACGGTTAACAATTCGCTTCGCGTCGGACGACGAAAACGTTGTTTCGAAAGTGAACGCTGGAGCAACGGATAGGCATCCTCGCCCGCAATCTCCAAATCCATTTGTTCGATCAACCACAAGTCGATCGGGGCAATTTCGTGAGCTTCACTAAAATTGAGAACCGTCACTTCGTCGTCGTTCGTCGTCGCACGGCCGGTCACGATATCGTCGATCGGTTTGCGATCTTCGCAGATCACAAGGCCTCGATGTTGTCCCATTTGGCCAATGATCACTGCATAGAACGTCCCGAGATCTTCCTCTTCAGAGCTAATCTGAACAATCTGATCGCACGAAATGCTTCGCCACAATGCGGCGCGATAGAAGCGGGCAATGTTTTGATACAACCGAGTCAGTTCGCGATCATCGGCTTGGGCACTTTCGCGAAGGCTTATTCGCATCGAGGCATCGCTGCAGTGCTGGATCAAATGTTCGATCGCGTCATCGAGTAGCAATGTCGCGTCCGCCATTGATACTTCGATATCTAGACTCTCGGCAAGTTTTTCGAGGGCGTCGGGATTGCTCGCCGGATGGACTTTAATTTCGGCAGGCCGACACGGTTCTTGCCCAGGTGCGAAGGGATAGAGCATTCCTTTGAGTACCGTCTGAGCCAAGAAGTCAGTAGATGGCTTTCCGTCGGTCAGATCGTGAATCCGGATCAACTCCGTCTCTTCGTCGATCACCAATGCGACGCTTGACTTTCGAGGCGTCGCCGAATCGGTAATCCAAATGGGCGGATGAAATACCCCGACGTGCCAAATCTCGTCGCTCATCGGCAAATCACGGACGGCTGCAATCGTCGCGTCGGACAACGAGACTTGATTTTCAACGCGTTGGATAGTCTCATGAAGACCAGCAAATAAATCATCGGGAACCGAAAAATCGGAATCGAATAGACACTCGATTCCCATCCGCTGACAGCGCTTTTTCCAAGTCGTCGCCAAACTTGGACGATCGACAAAGAGTCGACTAGGGCGTATCGGCTCTCCGAAATCGGGATTGAGAATCGCATCGGTAAAGATCTCCCAAAGTCGCTTCGTACTAGGCTTCGTATCATCGCAAAGGATCCCGACTAATTGCTCGGTTTCGGGAACGTAAATCGCAGTGTAGTAGCTGTCGCCATCCAGCGTCCTTGAACCAAGTATCCAATCGTCGCTATTTTGTTCAAGATCTTGGATTTCTTCGAGTCGCTGACGGTGTGGCGGTTCTGATGAAACAGGGTTCATCGGCGTGTAGTTGAGCGTATCTCGCATCCATCGACTAAATCCTTCGATCGATCGCACGGCCGCAATGGCTGTATAGGCGACCCAATGTGCTTCATCTTCCTCTGGATTCGACTCGTCTTCGTTGGAAAGATCTTCCCAATCGCGATCGCCTAGAACAAATTGAGCGATCAGCGGATTCGATTCGTGCGAATCCAAAAGTGCCTGGCGAGCGGTCGGGCCATCTTTATCCTTGGAATACAAATGCAACGCTTCGAGAAGTCGCAGGCCGGCTTGCGATTGCGTATCTATGGCGAGAGCCGCCAATTGTTCGTCCAGTTCGTCGGACCAACCATGCTCCAAAAGTCGGTATGCATACAAGAGTCGCTGTCCGCCGATATCTTCCGGTGAAACGTTCAGTAACTCGGAATGGACTTCCAGCGCATCGGCTCTCAGTCCACGTTTCCATAACTCGGCGCAAACATCTAGCCCAGTCACGATGAAAGAACGGAACATCGATTCTTCAAGCATTGGCTCTTTGCTCGCGGCTCCGAGCATCCATCTCGATTCCTCGAGGGCTCGAAATAGATGCTCTTTAGCTCGCTCGACCGAAGGCTCAAAGATCGCTAAAGTCAACCAAGCATCGCCACACTGGGGACAGGCTTTTATAATCGAATCGACCAATAGACTGCATTCCTTTGGGTCATCGATGTCGGCTATGGCTATTTCATCGAGGGCATCGAGAGCCTCAAAAAAACCAGCAGGGGCTGCTTCACGCGTTAGGTCCTCTAACTCCTCTGTCCAATCGTCGTCGTTGTCGAAAAGGTCGTCTTCGTCGTCGAACGAGCCACTTTCGCCGTCGAGTATGTCATCAACATCGGAGAGTATCCTGTCGCCCTCCTCTGTCTGAATCTTTTTCCACATCGCCGCTAACTGATCATTGCTAATGCATTCAAACTCTTGAGGGAACATCTCGCGAATTTTGGCAATCTCGATCTCGTCTTGGCGTCCTTCTGTCCTGCCCGAAGGGTCTGGCTTAATCGTCTTGCGTTTGGCGGGCTCATTTTGGCCCGACGGTGTGCTTTTTTTCTTTTTCGGCATTTGCTAATAATTCAAAGTGCGTGGGCAACGAATGCGGTATTTCGAAACACGGTCGTATGCTACGTCCAAATTCCAAGAAGTGAGCGGATCGGCGCTCGTCGCCGGGGCTTTTTTCGGAACCGGCGGCTAGCGCCGAACCGCTCACTTTTCCGATGGAAAGCAGCAAGCGGTCCCTAATTCTACGACTAGCCCGCTGAGTCCAACAGGCACTTACTCAACGGATACCAGAATAATCCGGACTAGCCGTATCCTTTCTTGGTTTGATATAGACCCTACGCAGGAGCCGTGCATTCGGCACCTCATCGCTATTTATCCATAGAAACCAGAGAATTGCAAAGCGAGTGCCCTTTCCATGCATCGGTTAATCTTTAGGCCTTGGTCCTATAACGTCCTGCGTTTCCTGGCCGCTTTCCTCGTATTGCCGCCCTCAATTCAAGCTGGACCGCCTTCGGTTTTCGCCTTTTTCCGAGCGTCGAGCTCGGCAGAGCAAGTTTCCGACGCCGATCTAGAACTCAAAGCAGAGCACGGTCCATGGTTGATTCTGGCCGCTACATTGACTGGGACCGAATCGCAGCAAAAGGCCCAAGAGCTGGCTCGCGAAATACGCCAAAAATATCGCCTTACGGCCTACGTTCTTCCTAAGCAATTCGACTATAGCCAAAGTGTTCTCGGAAACGGTCTTGAATTGGACGGAAAACAAAAACGCATGCGATACATCGATGACCAAAAAATCGATGTCTACGGAGTCCTCATCGGAGACTTTGATTCGATGGATAACCCCAATATCCGAGAAACATTGCAGAAGATAAAGAAACTTGAACCGGCAACGCTGGCCACGAAAAAGGATTCGAAAAGCGATAGCCAACCGAATTCGACAGAAAAAGGTTGGCAGCAATTGAATAGCGGCAGCCAGCAAAACGGAACCGAGAAACCGCTGAGTCGAGCCTTCGTGACTCGCAATCCACTTTTGCCAGAAGACTATTTCCAATCGCCGAAGGTCGATAAGTTTGTCAAGAGTTTGAACCAGCACGCCGACTATTCGCTCTTGGAATCCAAAGGGCGATTTACCGTTTGCGTCGCGACGTTTCGCGGCAACGATAGTGTTGTCCTGAAGTCAAGTCACGCAGCTCAGCTGGCCTCGGAATCCCCTGCCGGTGAAGCCCTCGAACAAGCCGCATTTCACGCTAATCTGGCCGCCGGTGTGCTGCGTCGGGCTGGTTACGATGCGTACGAGTTCCATGATCGCAACATGAGCATCGTAACAGTCGGCAGCTTCGATTCACTCGGCAGTGAAAACGCGAAGAATCAATTTGTCTATTCGTCCGAGATTCGACAAGTCATCCAAGAGTTTGGCGGTGCCAAAGAATATCGAATCAGCCAATTAGGCCCCGTACCTGTCGCAAAGACTCTCTTGGATGTCGTCAACTATCGCAAGATTCCAGAATTGCTTCACGGCAGCGAATCGGAAAAACTCGTCAAGGTCAAGCAGTACTCGGTTCCATTCAATATCGATCCACGAGCCATGGCCATTCCCCGACCTGAAACCAACAAGCTCTATTCAAGCTCTTGGCTCGGTAGAAATTAAAACAAAGGTGTCAGGAGTCATTGTTTAAGAGAGGTCGGACTCGTGGGCGTCCACGTGGGCGCAGCGTCGAATCGAGGTCAAGGCGACGGGCTGTCGATTCAACCCATGTCTCACTACCAAATGGGCTGCCACGCGTGATGCTCCAGCGAACTGCATCGATTTCTTTTTCGCTCAGCGGTTCGTTAACCCGTTTGACCCAGTTGGGAAGTCTGGCGATAGGCCACGCTGAAAGTAATCTTGGATCGGGTTCTGGTTGGGTCAACCAACGGAACAACGAGCCCCATCTCCAGTCTTCAGCTCGACTGACCAGGTTGGCCCGCACGGCGTTTCGCTCCACATATCGAGCGACGACGAAGAAGTGATCGTCGTCCTGGATTGGAAAACTCTTGAAACGTCCTTGATAAACATGCCCTTGCCCAGACGTTCCGTAGTGCGCATGGTATCGCTGAGTATGTGTCAATGTCACCCATCGCAAAAAGTCGCTCATCCCGCCATCTTCTGTAGGCTGCAGAACAAAGTGCCAGTGACTAGGCATCAACTGATAGCCAAGGATGCGGCACGGGTAACGCTTGAGTCCTTCGGCGACGATTCGCTCAAATGCGTTGAAGTCAGCATCTTTTTTGAAAATTACGCACCGCGCATTGCCACGGTTCAAAGCATGGTAAATGCAATTGGCTTCATCGGCTCGTTTCGGTCTAGGCATCCAAGCATACTACCACAACCCATTTTCCAGAACAATGACTCCTGACACCTTTGTTTACACCCGTCTGTCGCGAAGTTGGCAATCAACCTGATGCACGACGTATCGAATGCGAACAAGAACTCATTCGATTGAATCGTTTCGGGAAAAGATCGAACGATTCATCGACACTTGCCAGCCTGGTTCGAAGGACCGTTCGAGGTATTAAAATTTACCTTTGAAAAACTGGGGCAAGTCGATGATATGCGCGAAGCCATTAGGTTTTTTGAAGAAGCGAAAATCGCACGGCTGTCTCTTGAAACACGCCAAGTTCGGCGACAATGACATTTACTCTTCGAGTTGCATCGAAAATTTGGCTCTCGCTTGTATTCGATGAAGTTCGGCGTAGTTCGCGAATAGGGTCTCTTTCTCGCCGTAGGTTTTGACAAGTTCGAGCCGATAGTCTTTGGCCAATCCGTTTTCTAAATCTCTCCGTCCAAGAATCAAATAGTCGGATGGAAAACGCGCGCTTTGAAAATAGCCCGGCGTATTGCATCCGAGAATAACTTTCCGTCCGGTTGCAAACGCGTCGAGTGAGTATTCCCCGCCTATGGTGAGCTGACAATCTTCAGGAAGGTCCGACAGCATCTGACGAACGAACAATGGGCTCGAATAAAGTGGATCTCGCCACGTCTGCCAATAGGTGACTACGGCTCGAATTCCGGAGCCCGGAAGGAGTAGCAAAAGCCCAACGACTAAGACCGAGACGAAAGCTCTTCGTGAAGTTCGCGGAACAATATCGATTCCAACGTTTCCTCGATCGATCCATCGGTCGAAGAGGGCAAAGCCGACATAGGCTGTACACAGCCAGGCAAAGGCCGAAGGGTAGCACCAAAAACCTTGGATGGGATGGACCCCCAGCAAAGCAATTAACAGATAGAAACTGGAAACACAAAGTACCCAACATATCCCGAGCTCGCTTCGATATCGAAGTAGAAGCCATCCACCTGCAAGGAGCAAAGCGGTGGCGATCAAGAAAAATTGGAGAGGGTGAGCACGATCAATCAGTTGCGGAATCTGATTATAGAAGCCTGCGCTCGGCATAAGGAGCCGCGATAAAAAGCCCGATCCAGCCGGGTCCATGATGTTGGCGAAAAACTGTCTACGAAACAAATCGGGGCGAACGGCGATCAACGGAAGCCACAACGCGAATGCAACCGAGACACCAAGTGAGAATACGAACAACCTCGTAACTCGTTGAATCGGCGCGCCGGGTAGCAGAGCCACCCAGGGGGCGAGTTGCATCGCAAAGACGATTGCAAACGGGTGAGTTAGTCCCCCCAAACCTACACATATCCCGGATAGAGTCAGCCAGCGCTTTTCCGAAATTCCTTTGTCAGGCAAGTCCATTGCATCGCCCGTGCAGAAACCAGATTTCGCATTCAATAGGCATCGAACGGCAAGAAGCCCGAACATTCCGCAAAGTATATCCGGCCTCGCACTCATAGCTGGAAAAAAGAACAGGCGCGAGAGCGAATAGAAGAGGGAGCCGCAGAAGGCGACGCGACGATCTTGAAAGAAACTAATGCCGAGTGAATAGACAACGAAGATCGCAACGCAACCAGCGGTTACCGATGCCAATCGGGCCGTACCGTAGTTCCCAGGGAGAAATAGAAAGAAGGGAGCTTGAGCGTAAAAAGAAAGCGGCGGCATTGCGAAGAGAAGCTCGTCGGATTTCCAAAATAAACTGTCGGGCTCGTAAGCGCGCGAGTACGGTACTTTCGGAAGCCAAGTTTGAGAAACAATTAAGCCTGGCACTCCGTACCATTCTTCGTCCTGCCCTCCGGCCGCTTGAAACACGGCCGGCAACCGCATCGCTAGGAAAAAAAGAACGGGAATGATCGGCCAGAGCCAGTCGCGACGCGACGGTGGATCAGCATTCGATGTAGGTTGTCGATCGAAATGATCTTTGGACGGCATATTGGGTGAAGGGAAAAAACATATGATGAATGGTTGTCCACCACAAGATAGTCATTCGCACTTGCTTGCCGACCCCCAATTTCGACGATTATGGTATCTTCTTGGAAAAGTCGTTCTTTCCCTGCTCTTTTCCGTAGACAGATGTAGTCGATGCCGGCCGACGTTGCAAATCTTCGACGATGTTTACTATGCGACGTGCCACTAGAGACTCGATTTCAATCCGTCTTTGATGCAGAATCGGGCGAGGTCTTTTCGATTGAATCTTGTCCGGAATGCAAATTCGGCGCGACCTATCCCGTTCCCGCCGACCTGGCGCGATACTATGCTGCGTCGTACTATGGTGGACGGCACGGCGTGACGAACGGTCTGTGCAATCGACGGCGGCAACGCTTTGTCAGGCTTGCCCTTGGTATCAATCAAAGGGACAAGCGGTTGCTTGATGTCGGATGTGGCGACGGAAGCTTTATGATCGCCGCCGAACAAGCAGGCTTTCAAGTATTTGGTACGGAGCTGGCCAAGGAAGCTCCTCGATCGAGAGGACTTGAAGTTGAAACAACGCATGATAAGTTCGATCCGTCGCTGCCGTTCGACGTAATTACGCTTTGGCATGCTTTGGAGCATTTCTCTGATCTCGACGCCATACTTCAGGGGCTGCGGAAGCAAATGCATGCTGAGGGGTGCCTCTTGATTGCCGTGCCCGATGCTCGCAGCTTCCAAGCCCGATTCTTTGGGAGTAGGTGGCTGCATTTGGATGTGCCACGACATTTCTGGCATTTTAGTCGTGCATCCTTGGAGAAGCTTCTCATTCGACATCGATTCGATGTTGTATTTCTCAGAGCTTCGGAATTCGAGTACGATCTGATGGGATGGGTGCAAAGCTTGCTCGATGGTTGGCTTGCTTCGCCGCGCGGCTTGATGAAGCTGCTGACGAATCGAGAGACTCCGATACCGAGAAGTCGAAAATGGTTGCATTTCGCGATTGGCTTTACACTGTTCGGCATCTTGGCTGCTCCAGTTTGGTTGGCCGGGCGAATCGGCCGAGGCGGCACGCTCGTCGTCGTAGCCAAGCCACATATGCGTTGATTGAAAATTGGGTTCGAACACGCTGCTAGTTTTATAAGAATTGAATGCTTGATGTATCTCGGTCGCAAAGTCGTTGTTGTCATGCCTGCTTACAACGCGGAGAAAACGCTGCTTCAAACCTATCGTGAAATCGACCGATCGTTGGTCGACGAGGTGGTGTTGGTCGACGACGCGAGTCGTGATCGGACCGTCGAGATGGCTCGCGATCTAAATCTGCATGTCGTTGTCCATTCAAAAAATCGCGGTTACGGCGGCAACCAGAAGACTTGCTACAAAACGGCTCTTTCGCTCGGAGCCGACATGGTCATCATGGTCCATCCCGACTATCAGTACACACCGCTTTTGATGCCCGCGTTGGTTTCGATGATCGGCAGCGGGTTGTACGATTGCGTGATAGGGAGTCGAATCCTCGGAGGTCGCGCTCGCAGCGGAGGCATGCCCATACACAAGTACGTCGCCAATCGCTTCTTGACGCTGGCTCAGAATTTGTTGATGAATTCCAAGTTGACCGAATTTCACACCGGATACCGAGCTTTCTCGAGGGCCGTGCTCGAATCGTTACCGTTAGAAGAAAATTCCGATGATTTCGTCTTCGACAATCAAATGATTTCTCAGATCATCTACTTTCATTACAGAATCGGAGAAGTCTCTTGCCCGACGAAGTATTTTGCCGAGGCATCGTCGATCAACTTTCGGCGCTCCTGCATGTATGGTCTCGGTTGTCTTAGGACGGCGCTACAATTCCGTCTCGCGCGTGCCGGTTTTGCTCAATCCCGTATCTTTCGAGCCGACGGCCGGAAGCTTTCCGTGTAGGCGCAGCGTCGAATTGAGGTCAAGGCAACGGGCTGTCGATTCAACCCATATTTCACTACCAGGTGGACTTCCACGCTTGATACTCCAGCGAACTGCTTCGATTTCTTTTTCGCTCGGCTGAAAACACCATCGCTACTGGGATACCCATTGAACGGCATCTATTACGACATAACCGTCGGCACCTGGATTGCTGATAAGAATCGCAGCCGTTTGGTTCTCATCAAAATCGAAGACGCCTAACGAGACAAAAGTTTTATTGATCGACGGTGTTTTTCTTTGATCGATCGTCAGTTTTTGCGAACCGCCCGCGTGCAGTATTTCAACGGTTGCATTCGATGCTCGATTGCTGTTGGGCGTGTAGGCTAATCGAGCTTCGTAGCGTCCGGCTTTGGGAAGTTTCGTTTCGCATCGCGCCGAGCACAATCCATCGCGACTGTTTTGGTCGTGGCGGTAGCCATTGCCCACATAGCTCGGGGCCGAGCTACTTACTTTCCAATCGCCGACGAGTATTGCATCTTCGTCATCGACAACGATGCCCGGAAGCGACGACGGTACCAAAAAGGCTTTCTTCTCCTTAACCGGCTCGGCAGAAGAGGCATGTTCGAGGACCTGCCCGTCTTTTTGCAAGCGTTCGCGAAGCGTCGAATAGGGAACATCTTGAACCGCGAGATTGCTATCGATGGCAATCGAGGCGGCTGTGGCGGCAGATTGCCCAAGGATCATAAACACAGGCTCCATTCGAATGCTTCCGTAAGCAATGTGCGAACTGCTGACACAGATCGTCGCAAATAGATTTTCGCACTGATTCAATTTCGGAATCAAGGCACCGTAGGCGATCGGATAGGGGCGTATGCCGACACCGATATCGCCTTCGTTTTGCACGTAACCTTCGGGAGTAACGTATCGTTGGACGTTGTGCGAATCGATGGTGTAGCTTCCCATCCCTACCGAGTCAGGAGTCGGTTTCTTTTTCATCAATTCGTTCTCGGTCATGACGAATTGCCCGATCATGCGTCGAGCTTCACGAACATAGATTTGATGCGGCCAGCCACCATTATCGACGAACTCATCCTTAGGCAGTCCCCAAGATTGCAATTTGGTTCGTGTCTCCAGCGGGACGCGAGGATCGTTGGCGACAAAATAGAGCCAACCTTGCTGGTAGGTCTGATGTTCTTTAAGAATCTCGCGTCGCCGTTCGTAACTTGCCTCGGGATAATCGTAATTCATTCCAATGTTATCTGTACTCATCGGGCCGTGGTTATTCGTATCGGTCTTGAGATTGGGAACGAGGTCGAATTTGTTAAAAGTGTCTTTCCAGCCAGCCTCAAAAATGCGAACCATCAACTCGTACTGCTTCGGATCGTATCCCTCGGGCTTGGGAAATGGAATTCGATTCTCGGGATGATTGGATGCGCAGTAGCGATAGCAGTATGCTTGTACTCGTTTGTCGCCAGTGCCATATTCGCCTGGCGGGTCGGGGCTGATTCGCGGCAACAGTCCGCTCTGAGGATCATTGGGAATTACGTAGGGGCTTATCTTTTGTTTCAGGCCACCGAAATGATGGCTGTGATGCAACACGCCTACTTGAACTCCGTTCCATTGTTCGCCGTAGACCGCGTTGGCTTCGCGTCCGACGTGATAGTCGATGCCAGCCGTCGCCAAAAGATCCCCTTCGTAGGTTGCGTCCATGAAGATTTTTCCGGAAAATGATTTTCCTGAAAGCATCCGAATGGTCGTGATCCGTGAGCCAGATTTGGTAACGCCGTTAGCTCGATCGAGCCATTCGTCGCGATAGACTGGGATTTGGAATTCCATGACGTAGTCTTCAAAAACCTTTTCGGCTACATGCGGTTCAAAGACCCACATGGTGCGTTGTTCGCCATCGATAGCTGGCGTACCTTGTCCTCGGCCACCGAATTCGCTCGGCTTTTGCCATCGCCAAGTTTCAGGCTTTTGATACTCCTTCCAAATGCGATGATAAAAATCGCGAGCCAATCCGCCGATCACCGCTTTGTTGCCTGTGTCGGTCATTCCGAGGCCACCGCTGGATAGACCACCAAGGTGTTTATCAGGACCGACGATGACAACCGATTTGCCAAGCTGTTTCGCTTGCACTGCCGCAATCACACCTGCCGAGGTGCCGCCATAAATAACGATGTCATAGGATGGCTCAGTAGCTCCGTGTGTTATAGGCACGAACGATAGAAACCAGAGTATTGGCTGCGCGATGAATCGACGGGAATTTGAACCGAAACTTGTTAAAACTTTGAGTTCTACTTTGGGTGCTGGGCTATGGTGAATAGTCGCCATGGATTGTTCCTTAGTCGTTTTCTTGAAACGTATTGGAAGATCGAAACATTGGTATTGAGCCTGGAAAGGGGCGATTCGTCGCTGCCCACAGCTCGGCAGTTGCAGTAAGTATATTTAAAGTTCGTTCAGCATAAAAGCGATGCTGTTCCAGTTCGTCACGCGTTAGCTTTTCGGGGACACAAATGCGTGGGCTGAAAATGGCTCGCGCCCTCGAGCCTAGTTTGGGTATGGCAAACTTATCCCAAGCCCTATAATTTCGCCAGGGGTTTTCGTAGCCGAGTCCGACCAACACAAGCGGCGCTTGAATTTTTGAGGCGAGAAAGATTGCGCCGGCTGCCATTTCTCGTCGCGGGCCACGTGGACCATCGGGAGTGATAGCGAAACCAGGCAAATCTTGCTGGCCGACAATTGCTTTGAGAGCTCCAACGCCCCCGCGACCGGAGGAACCGCGAAAGACTTGAAGGCCCTCTAAGATGGCCATCTGCGAGAGCCATTCGGCGTCGCGATGTCGACTTGCAAGGATACCGAGGTTCGTTTGACTGCGAAGGTAAAAGAAGATCGGTACATACTCGTGCCACAACAAGTAGATTACCGGGCCTCGAAAGGACTCGTGCGCAACATCCACGCTTGAATCATAGTAATACCCTCGATAATCCAAAGTTCGCATCCAATATCGGATGGCCATTGAAAGGAATAAGCCACCCAATCGTTGAACTGCGGGTATCGATAGGATTCGATCGAAACTCACTTCGCGGGCCAATCACCGGAGAATACTTCGACCGCTGGCCCCGTCATGAAAACATGATTGGACGATTCGTCCCAATCCAGATGCAAATCGCCACCAAGCAAGTGGTTCAAAATCTTGCGATGGGTATGCCCTGTTAACACGCCGGCTACACACACTGCACTGGCACCGGTCCCGCAAGCCCATGTCTCGCCAGATCCTCGTTCCCACGTTCTCTGTCGCACTTCGCCTTGAGAATGCACTTCGACAAACTCGACGTTCGTTCGCTGAGGAAATCGCGGGTCACGTTCGATTTGCGGGCCTATTTTTAAAACAAGTTCGTCGGTAGCTTCGGGAACGAAAATGACGCAATGCGGATTTCCCATCGAGACGCAAGTTGCAAAAAGCCGATGTCCATCGATTGAGATCTCATGATTGACGACTCGATCGATCGGTTGATCCCCGGCCAGCGTCGTGGGGACTCGATCCGATTGCAAAATCGGTTCGCCCATATCGACTCGTACTTGTTGGACCAAATTGTTTTCGACTTCGAGTTCAAGCGATAGGACGCCGGCACCGGTTTCAATCTTAAGGGCTTTTCGAGAGCAAATGCCATGATCGTGGACATACTTTGCGACGCATCGAATTCCATTTCCACACATTGCCGATTCGCTACCATCGGCATTGAACATTCGCATCCTGGCGTCGGCGACTTTAGAAGGCAGGATCAAGATTAGCCCGTCACTTCCAACGCCAAACCTTCGGTCGGAGATTGCAATCGCAAGTTCTGTAACGTCGGCGGGTAATTTTTCTTCGAATCCGTTGACGTAAACATAGTCATTGCCTGCGCCGTGCATCTTGGTAAATCGCATGAACCGTCTCGTATATTGACAAACCGCAGGGCTTTGCGCCCTTCGGTTATAATATTATTTGAAGTATTGAGTTGTTACTTTATCCGATCACCCGCGAATATCCAGGTCGGGAGGAGGCTGATCGTCGGCAACGGCCAAATTCCAGATCGAATCAGGCGATTGGGGCATTGGCCCGATGGGCGAAGATGACGGCTCTTCGGGTTTTGCCTCGGGATTGTTAGGACTTTGATATTTTTCCTGGGCATCTCGATCGGAAGTTTCGCTGCTTTCACTCAATTTTTCAACGATTTGCGCGTCCAATTGAGCGGCGTCGGCGGATGACATAGCCGAGGGAGTACGAGCTTCGCGAATGGCCTGTTGCGGTAATGCAGAAAACGAAGCAGCCTGAATTTGCGTCATTGGGATTCTCATTTCTACGGACTCACTTTTTTACCTAACTGTTAACGAAATACTAGACATCAACGCAGCCCAAACCATTCACTTCGGAGAGTCAACTCGATCGGGAAAAATCTGTTGCAAGCTCGTGCTCATAAGCGGGATGTTTTTGCGGAATTGTAGATTATCAGTGGTTCCGGTGACTTCGAGTTGCAGCATCGTGGCGCTGTCGTTTTGGCTAATAAGAGGTCCAAAAATAGCCGCCATCGGACTTCGATTGCCGACGTACGCGTAAAGATCGAGTTGGATTTCTCGGCGAAGGTTCACCCAACCGTTCCCTCGCAACGAAATAATATCACCATCCAGCGAGATTTTATCGATCGGAACGCGATCGCCATCGACGCGGAATTGAACGTCCGCGCTTTCGAAAGCGCCATCGTCAGGTGGTTTTACACTCAGCGCTCGAAACATGTGCGTCATAACCGGCATGTGATAGAAATTCGCTTCTCGCAACCAAGCGTTGCCGGATCCACTGAGCGTATTGGTGTGCATCAGCGAACCTTCCAGACGCCCTTCGATCCAAAGATGTCCTGAAACTTTGTTGTGGCTTTCACCCATGTCCGCCAGGAAGCCAACAAGGTCAGCATCCGACAAAGCGAGCTTGAGTTCGGTCTGTCCCTCGATTAACGGATGCGTCCCGTGAACGAAAAGCGTACCTGACATGGTTTTTGCTTTCAGATCATCCTCTCGCACATCTAGGATTGGGATATCGGTGGATCGGAAATGACGAATAGATCGATTCGTTTGGAGTTCACGGGACGCTTCTCGTTCTAGCATCATTCCGCCACTGGCCGGATTCCAAGGCGCGAGTTCTGTCGGTGTAACACCCATTGACTTTGGAATGTCTGTGTTGCTGAGTGTCGAAAGTTGACTAGGTAACATAGCGGAAGCCAACACCACGTCCGAAGCTCGTCGATTGGCAGCCAATCGAGCAGCAAGAGGCGCGACCTCGATGAATCTCGCTTGTCGGCCAACAACCAACTTTGAATCTGAAACGGCAAAAGGACCGGTGAGTTTGGTTACTGGAATGCCTCGAACCGCCATCGAGTCCATTGTCATGTATCCTTTGGCAACCGGTCCGTTGCGAGTGTTCTCTCCCAAGACATGTAAAGAACCTCGGATACCCGAGGCAAGTTTGCCGCCGGCTAATTGGCCATCTTCGATTTCGACTTCGATATCCCAAGCTTGGACCGTCGGTTCTCCACTCTCTCGATTCGATGCAACCAGCGTTTGACCGGTAATTCCCATCGGCCCGCGAAATTCGGTCGCCATCAAAGGCGAGCGAATGTATTCGGGGAGAGAAACCAACAAATTTTGATCGACACTCAGTCTTGTCGTCGGCAACCAAGACAAGATGCCGTTCCATGTTCCATCCGAATTAACGTTGAATTCGCCTTCAGCCTTCAAGCGACTCAAATCATGCGAAGCTCCAAATTTTCGAATTTCGACGAAGCCGGGTCGATAGCTCAGGTCACATGCCACGTTGTTGAGTAAATAAGGTAGCGACTGTGGCAACATGCTAACACTACGACCTGACTCGGCTTGATCTCGGCCGTCCTCCTGAAGTCCGACTACCAATTCAAGCGGCGAATTGATTCCGTGTTGGGCAAGATGCACATCGACATGGTCGACGACACCACTTGGCCGCAGATGACTCCATAGCTTGCGAACTGCGACCGGCAGCGATGCATGCAATTCTTCGTCAAGCGATAGGTTTTGAACGTCGAATGCAAGCTCCATATCGACGACGCGAAATCCATCGCACTCCATTTGACCATCGCACTGAATGCGAGCGCTATCGTTTCGCCCTTTCATTCTTTGAAGGCGAATACTTTGGTTGTTGACACTGATATGCCCCTGCACGTCGGCGATCGGATAGCGAAATCCGCTATATTTCAAAGTTCCGCCGTAGAAACCAAGTTCAAGCGATTTCGAAACAGAATGAATGTCATCTGCGTTGCGAACAAAACGACAATTCTCCAGATGGATAGCCCCGGTTGCGGATAACGATCGGACAAACGTCTGCAGCGCGTTGGAAGGTTGTCCTCGCGGTGTAAGGGCTTCGATCAGTTTATCGTCGATTGGTACTGGATCATCCGACGAAACCGTGAAATCGACGAGCCATTTCGGTGATGCTCTAGCTAAGCGAATAATACCTCGAATGACTTTTCCGTTCGCCATTGCCGTCATGGCTTCACTTACTAAGATGCCATCGCGATAATAAAAATCGCCGCAAACGTTCGTCAACGGAAACGGAAATATATCGGCATTCACGAAACCATTTCGAGCATGCACGACTCCCTCCGGAGTCCATGACTTGCCGTCATAGGTCAGCGTAAGTTCCGTATCGACCGATCCAGCAGGATTCATTTTGATCCACTGCTCTTGAATCGATGGCGGTAGTGCTCGAAGCAATCGTTCATCAAGCGGCAAGTTTTTTGCCTTTAAATGAGCGACCATCGGCGAACCCAGGGCAAGTCCGTAAACGTCGGACTCCAATTGAAATCGCGCATCGCCGCTTCGAGCGGTTGCATTTCGAAGTTCTATGCGCTCGTTGCGATATTGCAATCGGCCAGCCAATTCTTCGAGCGGGTACGGAAGTATGGGATGCTGAAGCCGACCGTTTTCGATTTGCCCGAGAAATGAAAAATCGGGGGCTTGATCGCGTTGCTTCGCAATTTCAAATTCGGCTGTAACATTCCCGCTAAATCCCGACAACTGCACTAGATATCTCTTCCAGTCTGTCGGTAGCCGTTCTGTCCACTGGGGTGTATAGAAAAGTTTGTCAACGTTTCCGCGAACGTTCCACTCCTGCTTGTCGTGCGACAGCGTTACATCGACTTGTAATTTTGAAAAAAAACTACTTCGAAGGGTTGCGACTATTCCAGCCGATGATTCATGGCTATCCGCATTGAGGCTGAATTCAGGACTCGAATCTCCTAACGTAGGCAAGTTGGCACGCACAATTGATTTTTGCGATTGGTTGGACCGAATACTGACGTTGAAATCATGAAAAATCATCTCGTCGTTGTAAGAACCGGTAATACCGCCAATGCGAATCAGACCTCGTTTTATATCGATGGGCGGCAGGTCTTTGGGAATGATACTGCTGCTGCTCAGTGTTTCTAACGACGTGCGACCATCGGGTAACGGCCATAGCGTTAAATCGACGGCATCTAAATAGACACGCTCGATCGGTATGTCACGCTGAATTAAACCTAGGAGCTGTATGTCACCGCGAGCAATTAATCGCGGCACGCGGACAATAACTCTCGGTCCATCGCTGGTTGGCAATGCGATCGCAAGCCCTTCAAGGAGCACACCGCGTCCAGGCTCGAGATGGGCTGAATCGAGTGCCACAAGATGGTTCGGAAACCTAGCCGCAATGAGCTTCAAGACCGTATTGCGAAGCGTGGTGTCGACACGAGAATGTAAGTAGTGATAAGTGCCAAGCGAAACGAGGGTGAGGAGCAATAGCCAAACGAATCGATGCTCCCATACGCGATCTCGCTCGCGAAGCTTTATGGCTTGCCAGTCAGCGAGATGCTGTTCGGTTTTTTTATTCGCTCCAGCATCCATGCTGCGCCGATCCCAGCCACTACACATAACGCAAGAATCGCTGGCTGGCGATAGCGGACCGAGCCAACGAAGACCATATGCAAAGCCGCGAAATAAATTGCCGGTGACGCATAAAGCATCATCTTGCGGCGCAACTGCCCAGCGCTCCATAGCGCGAACGCAGCCCAACCAACGATGACGATATAAACGACCGATTCCGCAATGCGAATCCAGGCCCCACCCAATTCCTTGGCTGTCGGCCACGGACTCCACATCTTTGCGAACTTTACCATAGCTAGCCGGAGAGTGTCAGAGCGGTTTTCGACCGTCCAAGTAATAGCAGCATTCAACAAACGTTGATTCAATCGCCACTCAAAAGTGTCTTCCGTCGTTTTTCTTTGGTCGGGTAGATGTGTGGAAGCCGACGTTTTCTTTTCGTCTTCAGCTCGCAACTCAAGCTCGAAGGGGTTGGAAAATGCCATCCCTTCGTCGCTTGCTCCGCTTGCTCCCGAATGCAATCCATCGTAGAGGCTAGCTCCGACTTGAAGCGTTGTCGGTACAAATCGTCCGGTGATTTGATAGTTGCGAAACCACCAGGGGGCCATTGTCGCTGACATGGATGCGGCGAAGAGCATCAGACGCAGAAACACGAATCGAAATCGATCAGACTTCGCGATCGATTCGTCTTTGGTTAGCCAGCAAACTAAAACCGAACCAACCGCTAGCAAACCCGTCCACAATAACCAACTTGGCCGAGCTAACGTCGCCAGAGCACATGCGATCCCGGAAAAAGCCGCCCAATAAATAGACGATTTCTTTTCGATCGAAACCTGCCAGGCAATCAGGCAAGCTAAAAACAAAGGACAGAAAACGGCCTCGCTCAAAATGAAGATACTCATCCCGATTGCACCGGGATATATCGCGGCCAAACAACCTGCAAAAATCGCGGCAGGGCGACCAGCAATATGAAACGCCGCCAGCATGACCAACCCAACCGAGCAAACGCCGAGAAGGCAACCGGCGATTCGAGCGACAAGAACCGCGAGGCGATCGTTCAGCCAAGTGGCTGGCGCAAGAAAGATCGGGTAGACCGGTGCTCGAAAAATTCGGCTGCTCGGTCCCGCATAGTCATACGGTCGACCGTCAGCGATTTTTTCGGCTAACACCCAATACGTCTGGCTGTCGCCGAAGGCAAACAGCTTGTTCTCAGCATCGATCTTGCTTTGCCAAACAAATGCCGCTGCAATGCGAACGACCAATGCGGCCATCAAAATCAGCCGATACATTATCGAATAATCGGACTGACGACGGCATTATTATTATCATTATCGTTGTCCTTATCAATCTCTTTCGCGATGAGATATGCGAGGCCTCCCAGCACACCCAAACCAATGAGATCTTTCCCTAATCCACCAATCCCGCCGCCGCCACTGCCGCTATAAACCTGGCCCGCACCAAACATATTGCTGCCACCAACCGGCATGGGTGGCTGCGGAATCGGAGCGACTTCTTCAGGCATCTCTTCGTCATTTTGGGCGACTTGATCTTCAACATTGGCAACATCTACCGGGTCGGCCAATTCAACGTTTAGCTCGGTGGCTGCTGTGTCGGCATCGGCGGAAATGAACCGAGATCCGTCGTTCGTCTTTCGTTGTGTCAGCGATTCTGGTCGGATCACGCAAAAGGCGACGGCTGCGACGCCATGATTGCCAGCCGCTGCTAAGCCATAGCAACCTGGCTCGACATTCGAGAAGACAAAGTGCCCGTCTGCTGTGACGCTCGAGCGATCAATTTCTCGACCATCCTTTAGGAGCATTGTTTTCATTTGGCTTAGATCGATCGACTCTGGGGAAACGCCGAGTCGCGAAAGGCGACCGACAATCTTTCCGTCCTTCGACGAGAGCACGCGATGAGACTTTGCAAAAACGCGCTTTGAAGTAATTGGATCTCGGACCATTTGTTCACCTGTCTCCGAGATGACCGATGGAACCATATCGACTTTAAGTATGCGGCGAATGTCATCGCTCTTAGGCCGAATGACTCGCAACTCGATTGTTCGAGGTAGATGCGCTCCGACTTCATTGTTTAATACAGCCAATCCGTAGGTTGCGAATGAGTTGTCGGCTTCGGCCACAATCGAATAGAATCCTGGTGAGATATTTCCTATTCGAAACTCGCCATCGATATTCGATTCGGCTCGCGCAATCACTTTGCCTTTCTGAGCAAGTATCACATTGATACCGGAAACCGAAAGAGTGTCTTCGCCCACTAGCGCAACGACCGAACCGTGTAAGCTACCGTCGAAATCGGTGTGAACCCATTGGTGCGAAAACAAGTTATTCAGGGCACCGCTATTCTTGGCCGCAAAATCGAGTTTCGCATCGTCGGTCGGTTGCTTGTCTTCCAAGAAAGGAGAAGGTCGCTTCTCCTGGGTTTCAGGAACGACGACGGGGCTATCAAAGAGCGGTAAGTTAAATGGCGGTAATGCTTCTTGTGCCTTTGCCTGCTGATTGAATCCACAAAGGGTGAACCCTAACAGGACGCATTTGAAAAAGTTAGGGCATGCAGAGTAACGAAATTGAATAGACATACTTTTGGATTCCGCAGTAACGAATGAGTCGAGAACTCCCTCCTCGGCAACAGTAACAATGCCATTAGTTTAGTTCTCCCTTATAACTTCTACAACCAAAACCGTCGTTTTTATCGGCATTTTTGAACTTCTCGGCCCCTGCTTTCGACCTATTTTCGGTTACTTATCAAGTTTCGCTCAATCCCGACGGTCCTCGACCGATGGATGTGCAAGAGTTCGGAGAAGACGGCTGCCCCATCGATTACTCCCTGAAATCCCGAGAAATTTGCCCTATGGAAATGGTTGAAGTAAACGAGCTTACCAAGTCCTACGCGGACCTGACTCGTGGCAAATTCGTAGCCGTCGATAAAATTTCGTTCCGCGTCTCGGCTGGTGAGATTTTCGGCGTTTTAGGCCCCAACGGTGCCGGAAAAACGACCGCCCTTCGGATTCTGAGCACCATCCTGCTTCCAAGTAGTGGCTCAGTTCATATCAATGGCGCCAGTGTCTTGACGGAAGCAGATCAAGTACGACGAAGAATCGGATTCGTTTCAAACAACACAGCTCTCTACGATCGAATGAATGCACGCGAGATGGTCGAGTACTTTGGTCGCATTCATGAGATCGACGAAGACTTGTTGAATTCGCGGATCGAAACGATCTTTACGCAGCTTCGGATGGCCGATTTTGGCGACACGCCCTGCGGCAAGATGTCGACGGGTATGAAGCAAAAAGTTTCGATCGCTCGAGCCCTCGTCCATGACCCGCCTGTGCTTATATTCGATGAAGCCTCCGTCGGCTTGGATGTCATGGTTGCTCGAGCGTTGCTTGAGACGATCACTTCGCTTCGCGATGCGGGGAAGTGTATCATTTTCTCGACGCATATTATGCGCGAAGTCGAACGTCTTTGCGATCGCGTCGCAATTATGCATCGAGGCATTATTCTCGACACTGGAACCTTGCCTGAATTATCCGAACGCCATCAGCAAAACGACTTTGAAGAGTTGTTTTTCGATCTCTTGACGCGCTACGATCAGCAGACAGGAACGGTTGCCGTATGAACTGGTCCCGAATTCGACTGATCTTCGTTCGCGAAATGCGAGACCAAGTCCGCGACCGGCGGACGATGTTTACGATCTTCGTTTTGCCGCTGCTGCTGTATCCCTTCATGGGGATGCTCATGTTGCAGGTCGCTCAATTTCATTCCGAGCAAACTGTACGTATCACTTGGATTGGTGAAGAGAACTGGCCGACCGAACATCCCTTATTGAATAGCCAAGATTTGAAGGACAAGGATAGTCTCGTTCATTGGAATAAACTGGCGTACAAGCCCGACGATTCATCCCCTCCATCCAACTGGAACGAGCTCGGGTTCCAGTGGGTTAAGTCCGGTGATGCCGATTTGGTATTCATAGTGCCTCCTGAGTTCACCGAATCGTGGAAATCCACCGGCCAGGCAGGGCTGTTAAAAACGATTGTCAATCAAGCTTCAGATCGCTCGGTAATCGCCTCGCAGCGATTGCATGCGAAGCTCGATAGTTGGCAGCGAGGCTGGCTACGCGACAAACTATCAAGCTCGGATCTCAATCCGGCAATTATCGATCCGATTCAAACTTTTCAAATCGACGTTGCGCCTCAAGAAACCAAGCAGGCGCTTATTTGGTCTAAGCTGTTGCCACTGGTCATGTTAGTGTGGGCCCTGACAGGTGCCTTCTATCCGGCAATTGACCTTTGCGCTGGCGAAAAAGAACGTGGTACGCTCGAAACCCTGTTAAGTAGCCCAGCGACTCGTCGCGAGATTGTTTGGGGAAAGTTGTTCACGGTGATGAGCTTCAGTGTGGGAACGGCGATCCTCAATCTGTTCAGTATGCAGCTCACTTCGTCCTTCGTCATCAATCAGTTTGCCCGCATGGGCGCCAACGAAACGGTCGCCGCATTGGGGCCACTGCCTTTATCGGCTTTGACATGGCTGATCGTCATACTGTTGCCTATTGCAGCGATGTTTAGCGCACTGGCATTGGCGGTCGCGGCGCTAGCGCGCAGCAGCAAAGAGGGGCAGTATTACTTGATGCCGCTCCTGCTGGCCGGTCTTCCCTTAGTGTTGTTGCCGATGATACCCGGCATTACACTTTCGATCGGAAATAGCGCCATTCCGGTTACCGGGGCGGTATTATTAGCCCGTGCCTTGATCGAAGGACAATATCGAGAGTCGCTCATTCATGCACCGATCGTCATCGCCGTCACCGTGATTTGCTGCTTGTTGGCCGTACGCTGGGCGGTACGACAATTTGAAAGCGAATCCGTCATGTTCCGAGAAAGCGAACGCTTTCAATGGTCACTTTGGTTCCGACAGATATGGCGAGATCGAGCTGCGACGGCAACGGCTAACGAAGCCTTGTTGTGCGGCGTCATTATTCTCGTGGCACTCTTCTTCGGACGCATGTCCTTTACCAGTTCGCAGCTTGATTGGCCTAGCATTACTCGCTCGACGATCGCCATTCAACTCGGCATGATCCTCGCACCGTGCTTGATCATGGCGACCTTTATGACCGCTTCGATTCGACGAGCGCTCCGCATCGAAGCTGTTCGTCCACACGATTTTGGATTTGCATTGGTCCTGGGGCTAACCCTGCATCCAGCCTACATGCTGCTCTCTTCTGCAATCCAACATGAATTTCAATTCGGAGCCGAAACCCGAGAATTGTTTGTCTACGTCGACTCTCTGATCTCGGCTGCTCCATTGTGGTCGGTCATCCTGACTTTGGCAGTTATCCCTGCCATTTGCGAAGAGTTAGCCTTTCGTGGTTTCATCTTTGGCGGGCTGATTCGACAGAATGGAATCCTTCGCGCGATACTCGTATCGTCACTCTTTTTCGGTCTCTCGCACGGCGTACTCCAGCAATCGATCGGTGCTACCATCATGGGATTGATCCTGGGTGTCATCGCTTGGCGGACGGGCGGCGTGGTTTGCGGCATTGTTCTTCACATGACTCACAATAGCCTCACCATGATCGTCTCCCGAGCTGGAAAAACGCCCGATTCAATTCCTGGAGAATTGGGTTGGATCCTTCAGCAAACCACCGAAGGCATTGCTTATACCGATGCTTGGCTAGCAGTGAGTATTTTCGTTTCGGCGATGACTCTAGTCTGGTTCTGCTTGCGGTCATCGAAAGTTTGCGAAGGGCAAGGCGACGTGATGCCTACTACCGACCAGAACGCCAAGACGTGGTGGTCGTTGTTTCGAATGTCGAGAGTTTAGTCGTTTTTCGCTTTGGGCTTGGCGATCTGGTTTTGTCGCACAAGGCGGCGTTGCGAGAGATGCGATACTTCGAGATCACCACGTTTAGCGTCGACTCGGGAAAGAAGTTCGACGGTTTCGCGGCGCATCATTTGAAGGTTCTTTTCCAGCGGAGCATCGTCAAGTGATTTCGTTTCGCGCTTCCAATGCTCTTCTAAACTCTTTCCCCAAGCGGTCAATCGCTGCAAGAGCGGTTCGTCAATGCGTTTGCTTCGAGTCGCCGCCCGAGCGATGACCAGTTCGCGATCATGCCGAAGTGCCCAGAGTTGTTTCAAAGATTCGATTTCTATTGGCTCGTAGGATTCATGTAAAAAAATGAAATCGCCAAGGGCGTAGGAAATCGCCGACTCGACCGCCTTGACCGGCCCTAGTTTCGTGGAACAACGATGCGTTGCTACTTGAGGATAGCGACGACGCATTTCGTCGAGCACTTCAGGCGTTGCATCGCTCGATGCGTCATCGACGACTATGACTTGGATTTCACGAGTCAAATCGCACAAGGTATCCAAAAGCGATTCGATGCTGGCCGCTACCGAATACTGGCGGTTCGAAACCGGAAGGATTACGCTAAGTGTTTCTTGTTCCACAACCAAAGATCAGTCTATTAGAGAACTATCGGTGAGTGGTCGCTCAGGGAGAATCCAACTCAAAATAGCCAACGCAGACATTCCGAATGCCTCAATCTCTGTAGGATTGCGACAAACACGAAGCCCCTACAGAGATCGAGACGACTCAAAGTATCGTCATGCTAAGATTCAAAATTGCAACAACGATCTAAAAAGCACGTTGAAGCGATCAACCCGAAGAAATCGCAGCGCGATGGAAATTATTCGCAGTTTCTGCCCCAGTCTTTCTTGACAAACATGTGGCGTAAGCTTCTAGCTTGCGTAATCAAGTGGATTAAGCGTCCAGCTTGCATATTCGAACGATTGGCAAATTCGAGTATACTGGATTACATGTTTTCTTAATCTGCTTTAGACATTCCAACGTTCCAAACATGAAGCCCAACTCGATTGAAAAACTTCTCGCCGACACGCTGCCCCCTAATTTTTCGGCGGGCGTCCAGGGATTGCTCCCGGCCATCGCACAGGATTTTCGAACACAGCAAGTTTTGATGGTTGCTTGGATGAATGCCGAAGCCTTCGAGGAAACGATGGCCACTGGATTTGCGACCTACTTCTCACGCAGCCGCGGGAGACTTTGGCGAAAAGGTGAAGAAAGCGGGCATCGACAGCGTGTCGAAGCGGTCCGTGTCGATTGCGATGCCGATACCATTCTACTTCTGGTCGAGCAGACCGGAGCTGCTTGCCATGAAGGTTACGCTAGCTGCTTTTTTCGCGAATACCGTCAAGGTCGATTGGAAGTCATCGATACGCCGATGGTGGATCCCCGCAAAGTTTATCCAACGCGAGCGGCCGAGTAGAAATGAACGACCCACGGTGTATGCCACGTAGCTGCGTCTCTCCGAGACGCAGAAGTCTGCGAGTCTCGGAGAGACTCGCCTACGTGGGGTTGCTACGTAGTTAGTTGTTTATGAAAGTGAAGAAACGTGCCTTCCTGGAGTTTCGCACGCGATGGGTTCTCTGCAATATAGCGACGATAGTGCTCGAATTGTTCAGGGCTACGAATCAGGTGATCGAACTGATCGACTTGCCAAAACTCGCCGAGCAGGCTATGTCGCTGGTTGATCTGTCTACCCGAGTATCGCTTCCACTCAGTACATTGCTTCAGCATCTCTGTTTCGCTGGCAAAATCGCATAGAAAGTGAGCATGATTGGGCATCACGACGGCATCGGACAAAAAATATCGGTCTCCATCGAACTTTCGCAAACTATTCAATACCGTGTTTGCATCCACTGGGTTCGCCAAATGACAGGCTCCGTATCCACAATCGAGATACTTGTCGCGGATTGCAAAGAGTTTCCGTTGAACTTTGCCGCGAACTCTTGGATCGCGTGACGCAAGTTGAAGTTTCCAGTTGGCAGAAGGATCGAGCCGCTCACTGAGCAGGACATCTTTAATCTCAGCGTCGAGTTGCTGCAAAACTTCAGCGGGCAGTGAATCGTCTAATCTCCATGTGATGAATACCACGCAGCCGGCCTGAGTCCAGTGCGGCAATCCCCGTTCGACAATCGACCACTCCGAATCAGGATCAAAGTAGGAAATGTCTTGTTGATCCATGGTGCATCTCGTATCGATAAACCGAGCCTTTCAACAAGCCATTATACTACCGCATTGTTCTCACGTAGGCGAGTCTCTCCGAGACTCGCATTATGTTCCGGTTCTCGGTCTCGGAGAGACCGAGCTACGTGGGTTTAAAGCTGAAAGTTGCTGGATGCGAGATTTACGCCAGCATTGCTGGCATTGAATCACTCTTGCTGCTTGGCATACGAAAACGCTATCCATAGGCTGTGGAAATAGTTGATTCTTCGCAAAGATGGTATCGATGCTACCCAACCGGTGGGCGAAACGACTCAAGATGCAAGAGAGCGCACAACGCTTGTTGTGCCGCTTGTGTTTTCTGCTGTTCGCTATCGTGCCTTCGTTATCGATTCTCGGTGTCTCGACTTGGTCGATAACGCCGTGGGCGAAGTACTGGTCGAATCGAGCGTGGGAACGGAGGCTAAGCTTGAACTTTGGTGTCGATGTTCAGTTGGAATCGGCCGTCAACTTTGCGCCCAACAGCTACCGATTGCTCAACGTTGCGGTGAAGCACCCGGAAACCGGCGAATCGATTGCGGTCATCCCGACCATCGAATTTCAACAGCGCGAGCATTTTTGGCACTTGCAAATTCAATCGCCACGCATCGCACTCGAAACGGCAGACTATCTCGCACATGTGATCCATCAACGCTTTCTCTGCCAGCCCAATCTCGCCTTCCCGCCAACGAAATGCTCGATCTCTCAACTGATATTTTTAAATGAGACGTCCTTGATGGCTCCGATACATTTTAAATCGGTGTTCCACTGTAAAAAAGACAAGAGTTCGTTGATCGCCAATCTTTGGCTGCAGGAGCAAGACGACACGCACTCTGCCCGCTTTGAAATTGAACGGCAACATGAAGCCGAAATCCCGACCACTCAATGGCTGCTTCAGACAGGCGAGATCCAAATACCGAGTGCGATCCTCGCCGCATTTCAACCGAGTGCCGCTCAACTGGGTCCCGACGCGACCTTTCAAGGCACGGTTGGTTGGACCCACAATGCGGTGGCATCTCAAACTGAAATTCGAGGACTGTTTAAGGATGTGCGTTGGAGCAGTCCCAACACCAATATAGCGCCGCCCTGGATTAGCAAGAGCCAGGTTCGCGTTCAATACGCTCAAATTCTAAACGGCCGACCGCTGACAACAGAAGGTTTTGTAATGGCCGATTCGGGTTCGAACAGTACTCTTTCCAACTGGCTAGCCGCCGTCCTATCCGCACCATCGTCCGTTCAATCGGCTGGTCATTTTGATCCTCGGGTCCAAATTCGGCAAGCATCGACGGGTTATAAGGCGAGCGGCAGATGAGAATTTACCTGAATTCACGTAGGCGCGTCTCTCCGAGACTCGCACAGCGTCTCGGAGAGACGCTGCTACATGGTACGAACTCATCTGCCGCTCGCCTAACTCGAATTGATCGTCACTTGAGCGATAGTACGAAGTTCACCAAGTGCCATAGATCATCGGGTTGAAGTCCAGCATCGGTAGCGGACGCAGCGATCGCAGCACCGGGCATCGGCGTGCCGGCAATGCCTTGATGGATACGATGATAGACGGCTTTCGGATCGCGTCCTCCTCGCAGTTTTCCGTCATTCAAATTGCGGGGCGATAGCGGCTGCGGTTTCAATCCGCCGCGTGCAAGGAACGGAAGTAGCTCGTCGATGTCCTTGATGTCCTTGATCCATTCGTTGGTCCAATCGTCGTAGGATTGCAATTGTTGGACGTCGCCTTTGGCCGATTCTCCATGACATTTCGAACAGGCTGAAACTTGATTGACGAATAGTTCGCGTCCTTTTGCGATCGACGCGGCCAACGCAGTCTGGTCGATATCCTTTTCATCGGTCAAACCGGGAACCGGAATACCATTGGGCGGTGCAATCGTTTGAAGCTTGGGGGCCACCCAACCGTCGGCGATATCGGTAAGTATATCGGTAGCACTTTCGACTTGATCCTTGAAGGCTCGCTTTTTCGCTTCGTCGGACGAGTCACGATAGCTGACGTCGTAAACTCGCTCGCGCTTTTTAGGGTCGTCATTGAATGCGAAATCGGGATCGAGATCAAAAACTCCCATGGTGACCAACTTGCGTTCGAATTCACCACGAATCGAAAGGTAGACGACATACTCGACCAAGGCATCGATTTTGGTATCGCTAAGCTTGTTGAACAGCGGCATTTGCGAACCGGCAAGTCCTTCTCGGAGTGATCGAGCAAGGTCGCTTTTGAGCGGCTTCGCATTGCGCGTCGTCACTTTGTATTTATACAATCCGCGACGAAAGTCACGCGGGTAGGGATTCTGCGAAGCCGCAACGGTTCCGCGACCTTGTCCCGTTTCACCATGACAGGAGACGCACAATTGTCGATAGAGTCCAGTTTCACCCGGCTCGGTGCCGGCGATGGCTGGCCCGACGGCAGGTTGCATTTTCTCCAGCGACAATAACTCTTGGTAATCATCTTCAGCAAACAGTGGAGGTAATTTAGGGGCGTCGGGCGTTCCAAACCATTCCGTCACAAGATCGTTCGAATCCTTCAAGAATTGATCGGTCGAAAGCTCTGAGTCATACCCCATTCGGTGCGCAAAGAGATAGTTCGGTTCGAAGGATATCGACGGGTCGGTCGAATCCTTGCAGCCACAAAAAAGGACGAAACTTACGGCGACAAATTTATAGAGCGAGTTCGATGGATACATCATTCTTACTTTGCGATGATTTAGGGCGGTTCGTTTTCAGTTTCAAGTTCAATCGACATGTCTGGATTGAAAGTACGCAGTATCTTTCGGCCTTTGAATACCGAGTATGCTTCAAAGGCTCCAAGTGGTCTTAAGCGACCGACGTTGGAATACCAAATTGTCTCTAAGCCGTCTGTGACTGCAACACCTGTTGCAGAATCGACCGTCGACTCGACCACCAAGCAAATCTCATTCAAGAAACAGCCGATCCAGAGCGGTCTAATATTTTCATGTTGATTATCTTCAAGCCAACGCATCAAGGGTGCCGTTTGTCGTTGATGAGCCGCGTTCCAGTGTTCGACAGGAATTTCAAAAATCTCAGGATGCTCGGCATGCCAACCGGCGAACGCGGCGTAAATATCCAATACAGGAAGGTCGGCGAGATCCGCAGCAAAGGAATGCACCAATGGTCCCGCCATTCCAATGTTGCTCCACTCACCGTTGGGAAGCTGGTACTGAAAGCGGAATAGAAAGCAGGCTTGCGGTTCATCGAAGCTCGGCCAAAACAACATGCGTTGGTCGACGACTTCGATATTTTGAGGCGGCAGCCCAAGTTGCTGCGGTTGAGCAAGCCAAAGAGCCAACTCCGCTTCAGCAATAGCACATGGCTGGCTATGCAATGCGTCAATTTTATCAGACAACCCCAGCTCGTCGGCGTAGTGAAGAACGCGCAGTCGAGCGACCGGTTCGGCTGCCAAGGCGACGAGCGACTCGCGGCCAAACTCCTGATTCAGTCGCGCCAGCGCGCCAGCCGCTTCGGTTTGCACTCGACGATGCCTAAGCGACAGCGCTTGATGCAGCTTTCCGATCGCATCTTGGCAACCCATCAAGCCGAGGGCATCACACAACGAAACGCACACTGCAATCGCGTCGCTAAGGACCTGTTGAATCTGCAGCGGTTCTTCACCGAACTTCGTTGGATCTTCTTCGAGCATTCCAAGTCGCGCAACAATGCCGCCGAGCATCTGCGTTAGCGAATCGGCGTGTTCCGATGCCGGATGTAGCTCAACCATTTTTTGATGGTGGCAAAAGTTCGCTAAGTCGAGGAGCGGTGCGATCATCGTCGGATTATGAAGACCGCTTAACAAGGCAGGAAAAACAGCCTTGATCGGCCAGTCGGTGTTTCGCATCAGTGGGCTTAGCGCCATTGCAGAGGCAGTCCAATCGGCCGGCGGAAACTGGATCATCAAATCGACGAGCTGGCTCAAAGCTTGTTCTGTACGAGGCCATGCCAATGTTTGGAGCAAAAACCCTTGTCCCTCGACGACCCGCAAGCCATGAATTGCAAGATAGAGATCGACTGCAACGTTCGTCGTATCACGGATTAGCGAGACATCCTCGTCCAATGACGCATCGAGACAAGCTTGCTGCAAAGCGGCTGAGTACGAGCGGCTGAACAACGACAGCCGCCGATAAACCCCACTCGAGTTCTCATGCGATCCATTTCGAATCGTTTCGAGCCACGATATCGGACTGCCCAAGGCATTGGCGAGCTCCGCACCAATCGCGACGATTTGAACGGAATCGGCAGGCAGTCGAGGCGGATCATGGATCGAAGATTGGCTTGTGTTTTCGTCAGGCTCGCATTGAAACCACTCAAAGGCGTCGCGGACCCACGCTTCTGCCGAAAAGTCATCGTCTTGATCGTTTGGGTTCATAGAGAGTGTTCGAGCTGCCATCGTAAAAATATCATCGAGTCGTCAGATCGCACCGCCAAAGTCGCGATTCGACTCGAACTAGCGTGCGAAAAACACAATAATCAATTTTTCTTGGTTCTTCTAGGAGGTAAGCGACGCATCGAAGATTGACCATACGTATTATCAAAGATACCGTATGGTGTAGGAAAGAGGATAGTAATGCTAAGAGGTCCTGACGAAAGCGTCGAAGCGGAAAAGCCGGCTGTTGAAAGCTTTGCTGATCTCGATCTATCGCCAGTCATGCTCAAAGCATTGACCAAAATGGGGTTTGATAAGCCAAGTCCCATTCAAGCGGCCCTCATTCCACTTGCCTTGGATGGCTTCGATGTGGTTGGTCAAGCCCGAACGGGAACCGGAAAAACGGCGGCTTTCGCTATTCCGATCCTCGAACAGCTCGATCCACTCAAGCAAAATCCCTATCCCCAGGCCCTGGTGATGGTTCCGACCCGCGAGTTGGCTCATCAGGTTTATGGCGAGTTCGTCAAGCTGGCCGATGGTTGCCCAACGTCCTGTGTCGAACTTGCCGGCGGTAAACACATGGACAAGCAACTCAAAGCTCTTCGAGCGGGGGCCCAGGTAGCGATCGGAACCCCAGGACGCGTCTTGGACCATCTTCAAAAAGGCTCGCTCAAGCTGAGCAATTTATGGTGTGTGGTTCTCGACGAAGCCGATCGGATGCTGGATATCGGGTTTCGCCCCGATATCGAACGAATACTTCGCCGCTGCCCCGAGCAACGCCAGACGCTTTTATTGAGTGCCACATTAGCCAACGATGTTTTAGAGATCGCAAATCGTTATCTTTTTAAACCGGAACATATCGACTGTTCCAAGAATGAAATGTCGGTCGAGACGATCGAGCAGCGCTATTTCCTAGTCGACCGCGTCAATAAGTTCGATTTGCTTGTCAAGTTGCTACAACGTGAACATCCGCCACAAGCGATCATTTTTTGTCGAACGAAACTTGGGACAGCCAAATTGCATCGGCAACTAGAGCAAGCCTTTGCTCACGATCCGGTCTTGAGCCAGTTTCGATTGGATACGATTCATGGCAATATGTCGCAACCGCAGCGCGACAGTGTCTTTCAGCGATTGCGAACAGGCAACATTCAACTGCTTGTTGCTACCGATGTTGTCGGTCGAGGCATCGATGTCTCGACGATCTCGCACATCATCAACTACGATCTCCCACAAGACTGCGATGATTACGTTCACCGAGTCGGGCGAACAGGACGCATGGGACGCGATGGAATCGCCTTTTCTTTTGTTACCCGAGACGAAGGCGACCAGCTCACCGATATCGAGCTCCGAATCAATCGGTTGTTGATTCGCGATTCGTTTGGCAATGATCCTGATTCCAGCGACAACGAATCAAACGGCAGCCATGGGCCGCGATCGAATTCGACAAGCGATGTGCAGTCCGCTCCTCAAGAACCCGCAGAAGAAGCAAAGCCGGTAAAACGCAAGCTTTCGCCGATGCGGCGAAAAACCAGCGACCGATCGCGACTAGGAAAACGCTAGTGGCGTAAGCTTCCCGCTTGCGAGCTAAAAATCGAGTGGCGTAAGCTTCTAGCTTGCGAGCTAAAAATCGCGAGTTAGAAGCTTACGCCACCGTCGCACTATGCGGCAATCTCATCAGGAATCGGTTTCCGACGTCCTGCTTCTCGAATATGCCTTGGCGGAATAATGTGGGAAGCGAGCCCAATCTTCTCGAGCATCTTGATGATGTAAAAATTGATATCGATTTCCCACCATTTGATCTGCACCGTCGCGCTAGCTTGATCGGCATGATGATTGTTATGCCAACCTTCGCCAGATGTCAAAAGCGTTACAAACCAATTGTTTCGGCTACCATCTGGCGTATCAAAATTTCGATAGCCGAAAAGATGCGTTAGCGAGTTCACAGCCCAGGTGATATGCCAAACCCAAACGGTCCTCGCGACAACGCCCCACAAAAAGACGCTCGAAGTCAACTGAAGGGCTGACGATCCCCATCCATAATATGCCACGGACAACGACGCCGTGACTGCCAAATAAAGGATGGCATGCAGTACAAAGAAAATAGGTGAGGCGTATCGGATCTTTTCAATCCACATGAAATAGGGATCTCGAAGGATGTCGCGAGCATATTTCTCGTAACGAGCAAATGTACGCCCCTGCCCATTACTTTCGTGAACCAGCCAATTCATGTGAGCCCAAAAGAAACTGACCAAGGGCGTATGCGGATCTTCCTGATGGTCCGAATGTTGGTGATGAATTCGATGCCAGGCTACCCAGCGTGCTGGCGTTTCTTGCCCGGCACACATGGCTAAGGTCGCTAAGGTTCGCTCAAACCATTTTGGCGTTCGAAAACTTCGATGCGTTAAAAGCCGATGGTAGCCAATTGGAATGGCAAGCTGACCAAACAGGACAACTCCGAGAAAAAACGCGATAAAACCGATCCAACTGAAAAACCAAGGGACGAAACACAACAGCGTTAACAAGTGCAACGCAAGGAAGGTCCCGGCGTAAGACCAATTAATTCTGGTCAAATCGACTTGTGAAGGCGGCGCCAGCCGAGTTCCATCAGGTAAAGCAGAGGATGCGAACGCTTCTTGACCCTCTGAAACGGTGTCGTGAATAGATGCCAAGCGACCATGCTTTCAGTTGAATGTGAGTAAAAGGGAGTCCAGGAGTAGACGACTTCACGCTGAACAACTCACTAGTGGGCCACAGTCTACTCGTTTCTCCAAGCTTGCAAAATGACAACTTGGACGATTTCTCGAAAAAACTCGAAGGTGGCTCCGTTACCTCTTGCCAAATCCCACACTTCAACTTCAAACCGCCATTTTCTGCGTTCGGCCGTCCGATATTCGGGCTCACGCATCCCACCGTCGTATTTCGCGATCAATCGATAATCTTTAATGCCTGCATTTCTTTAACGATTTTTTTCGAAACCGGCCATTCGTTACGAAACGAGGACTGTGCGTCGAAATGGGCCAGTTAGGTGCAGATCTACGACACAATCTTAATTTTTGAGTAGGCGATCCCGATAGCTTGCATTGCGACGTGGGCGAAATCGCACGCGCTTGAACTTTCGTTTTTTAGGTTATGGAATTTATTCATGCTTTGTAGCCCGTATTCAGCTAGATCGATTCAAGGAGCAGTATGTCTTCTCCTCGCTTTCTCTAGCTCGACGGCGAAAGCGCAGGCGCCAGCCGCACCGTACCGATCATCGCAAGCGGTGACAATTCCTAGCGACGCCGCCATTCTCGATATTCGTGAAGCCCAATTTGCTCAGATCGCTGAAGATGCAGCACTCGTCGAACGCCAACAAACACTCCTCAGACGTGTCGTTAAACTCGTTGCTCCTTCCATCGTTCACATTGAAGCGATCAAGGAAACCAAAAGCGAGACAAGTTTAACATCCAGTCGGTCGGAACCGAAAAAGATCGAAGAAGCCGGTGCCGGTGTTCTGGTTGACATCCGCGGCGCGACCTATGTCATTACAAACCGACACGTTATACACAGTGCCGCAAATTCAGCGATCAAGGTCGAATTGAACGACGGCCAGCGGCTTGAAGTTCAAAATGTGCTCTCAGATAGCTCGACCGATATCGCCGTATTACAAGTCAGCGGTAAACGACTTTATCCTGCGAGGATAGCCGACAGCGCATCGGTGGAAATCGGTGACTTCGTCTTTGCCATCGGTAGCCCGTTTGGACTTAGCCACAGCGTTACCTACGGAATCATCAGCGCAAAGGGACGACGGAATTTGGAATTGGGAGCTCGAGCGATCGATATCCAAGATTTTTTCCAAACCGACGCCGCCATCAATCCTGGCAACAGTGGCGGTCCGCTCTTGAACTGGCGAGGCGAAGTGATTGGAATCAATACGGCCATTGCAAGTAACTCCGGCGGCAATGAAGGGATCGGCTTTTCGATCCCTGTCAATCTAGCGATAGAAGTTGCCAATCAATTGGTCACTCGCGGTCAGCTTCAACGCGGATACTTGGGTGTCGTGATGGACAATCAATTTGATTCGTCAAAGTCCCAACAGGTTGGCTTGATCCAGATGCGGGGCGCAATGGTCAAGGCTGTTAAGCCAAAGTCGCCAGCCGATCTCGCCGGTCTTCGAATGGGCGACGTGATTCTCGAGTTTGATGGTCGGTCGATCGATAACGACGGTCACCTTGTACAAACCGTAGGGCTAACTGTTATTGGAAAATCGATTCCAGTCGTCATTCTTCGGGACGGGAAAAAATATCAAGTCCACGTCCTGCTCACCGAACACCCACCTATCTACTAGATTTCGACCGTGCTGCTCACATCTTTATCAGGCAGGCCCTGTACTCTATCCTAGATAGAAGCATAGCCGCGTGGCTTGTACGACGATTTCGAAGTGGAGCCTGTTCGTGAGTTCAAGGGCGGAAGAAGAAATCAAAAACCTGCGTCAGCAGATTCGACAGCACGATCACAACTATTACGTGCTCGCCGAACCAAAGATCAGCGACTTGGAATACGATCACTTGCTCAAGCAATTGATGTCGCTCGAAGAAGCTCATCCCGAGTTCGCCTCTGCCGATAGCCCGACACGTCGACTCGGTGATGCCCCCATCAGCGAGCTAACGCAGGTCGCACATCGACTGCCGATGATGTCGATCGATAACACCTACAGCGAAGCCGAGCTTCGCGATTATGCGCAGCGGACTCAAAAACTCCTAGCCGGCCAGCCGATCGAATGGGTCGCTGAATTGAAGATCGATGGCGTTGCGGCTTCGATTATCTACGAAGACGGTGTCTTGACGGGTGCGCTAACTCGAGGCGACGGAGAAGTCGGCGACGACATCACGCATAACATTCGTACGGTCCGAAGTCTTCCGGGCCGATTGATGACCGATCGACCACCCAAGACTCTCGAAATTCGCGGCGAGGTCTATATGACCAACGACGATTTAGTAAAACTGAACGAATCGCGTGTCGCCAATGGCGAGCCTGCTTTTAAGAACACGCGTAACGTCACAGCCGGAACCATTCGACTTCTCGATTCACGACTTTGCGATCAGCGCAGACTCCGGTTTTTTGCCCACGGGATCGGGTATTGCGAAGGCTTTGAACCGACTGATCATCGAACGTTTCTCGAACAGATAAAGGGCTTGGGGATTCCTGTTACGCCCAATGTCTTCGTGAGTGAATCGATCGATGAAATCGTTCGTCACTGCTCGCAATGGATCGAGAGCTTTCATGAGCTGGATTTCGAGGTCGATGGAATCGTCATCAAAGTCAACTCATTCAAGCAGCGACAAACACTTGGTGCCACCTCGAAGTCACCGCGTTGGGTGATCGCCTACAAAATTGAAAAGTATGAAGCGGAAACGCGATTGCTCAACATTACGCATCAAGTAGGAAAGACGGGGACGGTGACGCCGGTCGCTGAACTAGAACCCGTCGAGTTGGCGGGAACGACTGTCAGCCGCTGTTCACTACACAATCTGGAAGAAATACGCCGCAAAGATATTCGAATCGGTGACTGGGTCGTCGTCGAAAAGGCCGGAAAAATCATCCCGCATATTGTTCGAGTTGAAAAACATCGGCGCGAGGCAGAGACGATCGAGTATCAATTTCCAACTACTTGCCCAGCTTGCGAGACACCTTTAGTGCGCGACGAAGGCGGCGTATACATTCGCTGTCCGTCGAATCGATGTATTGAACAATGGAAGCAACGACTTCGTTACTTCGCCAGCCGCGATTGCATGTACATCGAAGGCTTGGGCGAAAAGATCATCGATCAACTCGTCAATCTTCGGCTGGTCGAGAATTTTGCCGACCTCTATGCCCTTCAAATCGATCAGCTCACGTCGCTGGAACGGATGGGCACTCCGTCAGCGACGAAGCTTGTCGAGGCCATCAAGAGCAGCCGAGATCAGGGCTTGGCACGCGTTCTCAACGGGATATCGATTCGCCATGTTGGTGAACGAACGGCTGCGACCTTAGCCAAGAAATATCGCAGTATCGACGCTTTGCTGGCCGCCTCGGAAGAATCGCTGGCTCAGACAGAAGAAGTCGGAGAAACAATTGCCAAGAGCATCTTTGAATTTTTTCAAAGCGATGATGGCCAGGCGATTGTTTCGCAACTTAGAGCAGCCGGCGTAAAACTTGAAGCGATCGATACCCCTTCGCAGTCCGCTAGCCAGCTTTTAAGTGGTCTTACCTTTGTCGTGACCGGGACGCTCAGTCAACCTCGCGAAGACATTCATGCTATCATCGAGTCGCACGGCGGTAAAACTTCTGCCAGCGTCTCCAAAAAAACCAGCTTTGTTTTAGCGGGCGAGGAGGCTGGTAGCAAACTTGAAAAAGCTCGATCGCTCGGTGTTGGTATATTGAACGAAGACGAATTCCAGAAAATGATCGAGCATCGCTCGTAGTCAACCGAGAGATACAAAGAATATACGGGAAGTCTAAAGTGGACGAATGGGTAGAAACGAACTTTTTAGCACGTCCAAACCTCGCACTTTTTTGAAAATCGAAAACGATGATTGAACTCGATGGATTTGGAAAGGACTATGGCGAGTTCACAGCCGTCGGAACGCTTTCGCTAAAAATCGGGGCCGGTGAGATGTTTGGTTTCATTGGCCCCAATGGAGCCGGGAAAAGCACGTCGATTCGCTTTCTTGCGACGTTACTGAAAGCATCTCGAGGCGACGGTTTAGTCAACGGCTTCAGCGTCAATCGACAGCCGATGGATGTCCGACGCAGCATCGGATACATGCCAGACGATTTTGGCGTTTACGACGGGATGAAAGTCTGGGAGTTCCTCGATTTTTTTGCCGTAGCGTATCGGATTGGACGATCGCAACGCAAAGCAGTAATAGGAGACGTCCTTGAATTGCTCGACTTATCCCACAAACGAGACGACTATGTTAACGGACTTTCGCGAGGCATGAAGCAGCGTCTATGCCTGGCGAAAACGTTGGTTCATGATCCGCCGGTTTTAATCCTCGACGAGCCGACGAGCGGACTTGACCCTCGAGCTCGAATCGAAGTGAAGGCGTTGCTTCGCGAACTCCGGCGCATGGGGAAGACGATCTTGATCAGCAGTCACATCCTTTCGGAACTCGCCGATTGCTGTACCTCGATCGGCGTTATCGAGCGCGGTCAACTCTTGATGCATGGGACCATCGATTCGGTCTATCGCCAAATTCGAAGGAATCGCATCGTCGAAATCCGTTTCGTGGAAAACCAAGACAAAGGCGTTTCCATTTTGCGAAGTTCTCCGGCTTTGCGCAGCATCGATATCAACGAAAACCGAGTCACTGTCGAACTTGAGACCGACGACGTAGGGCTATCGGACATTCTCGAACGACTGATGAAATCCGATGTCAAGATTCGATCGTTCAACGACAAAGACCCGAACCTCGAAGATGTCTTTATGCAAGTCACCAAAGGGTTAGTGACGTAGAGGCTCACAATGAATGAAGCGAGCTTTAACCCTGGCGATTAAATACAACAAGGCACATATCGTCTTCTTGCAGACACCCTTTGATATGTTTTTCAACCGCATCGACGATACTTTTCCCAGTTTTCTCGACCGAATTCGTCGTTTGACCGAGCAATGTTCGAAGTCGAGCGATCGAGAACTGATCTCCCTTAGCGTTTGGAGCTTCAAAAATTCCATCGGTATAGAGCATCAACGTGTCGCCTTGATCTAATTCGAGGTCGAACGATTCGTAGACGAGATCATCGATGATTCCCAGCGGCGGTCCGCTTACGTCTGCTCCAGGCTCGCTGATCGAACCATTCTTTGCACGTAAAATAGGAGCCATGTGACCAGCATTCACGATCGTCGCGTTGCGGGTGGTCGTCTCCAAGATAATGACGAGCATCGTCACGAAACGCTCGACACCGAGCGCCGTCAATCGTTGGTTCAGCAAGCCCAGCGCGACAGCCGGGTTATTTTCGGAAGCAAACGCATAGCGAGTTTCTGCCGATAGTTTTGCCATAAACATGGCGGCCGCAACACCGTGACCAACGACATCCGCGACCACGACAGCGATGCGATCATTTTCGAGCGGGATATAGTCGAAGTAGTCGCCACCTATTTCGTTGGCTGGATTGTAGTATTGGAAGAACGAATAGGCTTTCGTATCAGGAGTTACTTTTGGCAGGAATGCTTGTTGAACTTGTCGCGCTAACTCCAAATCTTGTTCGACCAAACGCTGCTGGATCATCTGCTCGTGAAGTTGAGCATTCTCGATCGCAATACCAGCTTGATTGGCTACGGCGGCTAAGACTTCGAGGTCGCGAGGTTCGAAACGACCTTTATGCTGGATCGTATCAATCTGGATCGCCCCCAACGCTTCGCCTTCGGTATTGAGTAGCGGTGCTACGATCATCGAGCGAATGCGAAAGTCGGAAACGCTCTGGCTCATCTGAAATCGCTCGTCGCTTCCCGCATCGAGCGAGATAATTGCTTCTTTCTTTTCCATGACTTGCTTGAGAACCGTCCTCGACACGCGGACCATCTCTTCTTGATCGGGGCGGCGAGTTTTAACCCATCGAGGATGAAGGTTGCCCTCGGCATCATTGAGAATGATGAATCCACGATCGGCTTGGATGAAAATCCGAAACAAGCTATCCAAGACTTTGGGCAATACTTCGTCCATCGATAACGCCTTGCCTAACGCTTGCATGATTTCGACCATGGCGGCAAGTTTGACCTCGGATGTTGCACCGACAGTCGAGCCGTAAACTCCGCTGCGGACTTCGATTTTGGCCGTAACCGAATGGCTTGGCGATTCGTTCTCATCGTCGTAGATCAGAACGCCCATGCTGGAGCCATCGCGATCGGCCTCCGAAAAATTCGACGGCTCGAGATCCGAGTGAAAAGACAACTCGAGTTCGCATATGCGAAGGACATCGCCATCCTGCATTGCCGTCGGTTCACCGATCAATCGACCGTTGACAAATGTCCCGTTGCGACTTTTGAGATCTTCAAGCATGTAGCGATCGCCATCGCGAACGATTTTCGCATGCTGCCGCGAAACTGCCCCACTGTCTAAAACAACGTGGCATTCGGGGTGTCGCCCCATAATGGTTTCAATTCGATCCAGTTCATACCGCTTGCCCAGAGCAGTACCCGTCAGGGCATTCAAATACGCCATAGCTACTGTCTTTACCGACTCTTTTCATTGTCTGAAGGTTGTTAAGTGGCTTCATCGTAGCCGAAGATAGGAAAAAACTCACCCAGCCCGTAGAAATATTTCACGCTAGTGTTTCGTTGGAACAAAGGTCTAGTGCGATTGCACCGTTTCCGGAGCTCGCTTGGCGGGCCAAAAGGCGACAGCTAAGAAAACGGCGGCGAAGATTCCGGCAAACATCGGGATCAAAAAGAGCTTGGCGTAATGGGTCGTGACGAGTCCATCCGAATCGACAACGCCATAGAGTTTGTCATGCAAGTACGGTGCGATCGAATTGGCGGCAAACGGTCCAGCTCCAAGAATCATAAAATTGAAAAGGCCTTGTGCGCTGGAACGAACGTCCTTGGGAAGGTATTCGTCTACGAAAATGTAAACCGTGGCAAAGAAAAAGGCGTAGCAGATGCCGTGTAAGATTTGAACGCTGATAATGATGGCGGGTTGATCGGGAAAAAATGCAAAGACAGCGAATCGCACCGCGTGACCTAGAATCCCCAAGATCATCGTGATGCGCCATCCGAGTCTCGATAAAAAGAAGCCCAAGATGGCCATCGTCAAAATTTCAGCGATCTGACCGATGCTCATGATCGGCATAATCCACCGTTGTTCGATTCCGACAGCCGTTAAAAACCGCTCGGTCCAGCTAAAATAAAGTTGATGGACTGCTGCATCGATAAACGTGACGATCCAGAGGACAAGAATGCACGGCACCGCAAGATACTTGCCTGCTTTCATAAAGGCCATCCAACCTTCCGATTGCGAACCCTTGCGTGGCGGAGTGTGTGGTAAGGTTAAGCTGAAGGCGGCAAGTACTAACGAGGCGATTCCGGCGACAACAAAGGTCCATGTGACAAGCGACTTATCACCGGATGGCAACAGAAAGAACATTGGCCAGGCGGCTGCGATCCAGCCGATCGTACCTCCCATCCGCACAGGACCAAACTCTCTTGACGGATCCTTCATCGCGTTAAAAGCGATCGCATTGGAAATGGAAATAGTTGGAACGTAAAAAAAGCAATGAAGACCCATCAGAATTAAGAACGGCACAAAATCGGTAGTTCTCGAAAGCCCTAACATGCACAGTCCGCCGATCAGATGACTGACCGCCAAGGTTTTCTCGGCGGAAAACAGTTTGTCGGCCACTTGATTGCTGACAAACATCGCCAGCAGCGCCGCTAGCGGGAACATATTCAGAATCAACGATTGTTGCGATGGATCGAATTTAAGGTAGGGTAAGTAGCCAAAGACCAACGGAAACCAAGCTCCCCAGATAAAAAACTCCAAGAACATCATCAAAATCAACTTCATGCGAGTGCCGCTTGGCGATGCCGATGTTGGAGAGGAAGCTACTACGTTGGACACTTTAAATCTCCGAGAGTGAGTTGGCGAGTGTTGGCGGATACTATGGAACGATAAACTGGTCGTTTCATTGTTGGCGTATCATGATATCACGTTTCGTTGAAGCAAAAGCGGAGTAGCCCTATTTTAAAGTCATTCGGCGACAGACTTGCTTTCTCGCAACTCGCAGCTTGCAAAAATCGGCGGATTCGAAACATCCTTCGGACTACTTGATATTTAGAAAGGCGGCTTTGTTTTGATTCAGGTTTGGTGCGATGTCGGCGGTACATTTACCGACTGCTTTGTCGTGGAGCCGGGTGGTCAGCGACTGTCAACGAAGGTGCTTAGCAACGGGCTCATCCAAGGTCGCGTTCACGAATACTTTTTGCCAGATACGCTTTGCGATCCGGCGCGTTGCAACGAACCAACGTCGTTTTGGAACGGAGCAAAGCTGCGTCTGATCGATCCGTTGGGGAATCCAGTCTGGGAGTCGCGATGCGTCGAACACAATCATACGACAGGACGATTACGTCTCGAAGCCGCAATTCCAAACAAGATTTCCGAGAAGCTGTTCAGTCAAGCGAATACATTCGGATACGAATTGCATTCGGGGATCGAAGCACCGGTACTTGCGACGCGATTGCTGTTGGGAATCGGGCTGGATAAAGAGTTGCCGCCTGTCAACGTCAGGCTGGGGACAACTCGAGGGACAAACGCATTGCTCACTCGACGAGGGGCGAGAACCGTCTTGCTAACCACTGGCGGATTCCGGGATATCTTGCGGATCGGCTATCAAGAACGGCCTCACTTATTTGCCTTAGATATTCGGAAACGCGAGCCACTCTATGAAGCGGTGGTCGAAATCGATGAACGAACAACCGCCGATGGTCGGGTTCTCATACCGATCAACGAACAAAAAGTTCGCAAGTCGCTTGAAGAACTCATGAAAAATGGAATTCATTCACTAGCCATCTGCTTGTTGCATGGATACCAGAATCCGGAACATGAACAGATGATCGCTCGATGGGCACGCGACATTGGCTTTCATGAGATCAGTGTCAGTAGCGAGGTCGCACCGATGATCAAATTGGTCAGCCGTGCGGAAACGACCGTTGTCGACGCTTACCTTGGTCCGGTTGTCCGAGACTACTTATCACGCGTCGGCCATCAGTTTGGAAACAAAGATCAGTCGAGTTTACGAGTGATGGCGAGTCACGGTGGATTGTTCGCCAGTCCGTCGTATCGCGGCAAAGACAGCGTCTTATCAGGGCCTGCCGGCGGGGCAGTCGCGTTAACGAAACTCGCTCGAGCGGCTAACATTGTTCAGGTCATCGGTTTGGATATGGGAGGAACGAGTACCGATGTTTGCCGAATTGCCGGGACGCCGACCATCGAATACGAAGCGATCAAAGCTGGCGTTCGATTGATGACACCGATGCTGGCGATCCATACGGTGGCTGCTGGCGGTGGTTCGATCTGCGCCTTCGACGGAATCCAATGGCGAGTCGGACCACAGAGCGCGGGTGCCGATCCAGGACCAGCATGCTACGGTCGCGGCGGACCTTTGACGGTAACCGATCTGAACTTGCTCTTAGGCCGCATCCTTCCCGACGCCTTCCCCTTTCCATTGCAGATGACATCGGCCAGACATCGCTTGGCGGAGTTGCTCGAACAAGCCAAGATGGCCAACGACGATTCGACAGCCTACGAGTTAGCGGCCGGACTTCGTCGAATCGCCAATGAAAATATGGCCGCAGCCGTCCGCAGTATCTCGATCGCACAAGGTTCGGATCCTCGACATCATTCGCTGGTCGGTTTCGGAGGTGCGGCTGGCCAACACATTTGCGAAATCGCCGATATCTTACAGATCGATACAATTCTCGATCCACCTGATGCGGGACTTTTAAGCGCGCTCGGGATTGGACTAGCAAGTGTAACACGTTGGTCCGCCAAAGCACTCTATCAAGCACTTGACAGTGCCAGCCCAAGTCAACTCGAATCGATTTTTCTCGACCTGCAGCAACAGTGTGCCATTCAATTGGCTGAAGAACATGTTGAGGCAAACGAAATTCGAAACGTGCGCACTATCGAGCTGAGATATCTTGGAACCGATCAGCCACTCGCGCTTCCCATGTCTGAATTTTCGATGCTTCAGGGCGATTTTTCGGTCGCTCATCGGCGGCGGTTTGGCTACGACCGAAGCGGGATAGCAATCGAAATCGTTGCGTTGCGCGTCGAAGCGATCGCAGATGTAGCCAATGATTGGGATGCCATTGCATCTTTCCAAAGCGTTCGCGATGACTTACCCGATTTGTCTCGGCATCAGCTTTATTCGCGAGGTGCATGGTGCGATGGTTGGTCCGTCAAGCGGAAATCGCTCGGATGGGGGCATCGATTGACCGGTCCAGGAATCGTGCTTTCCGAAGGGAGTACGACAGTCATTGACGCTGGCTGGTCCGTCGAGGTTCTATCGGATCGATCGCTGAAACTTTGTCGATTGAATGAAGTCCAATCGAACCGTCTGTCCGAAGAATCCGACCCGGTGCTTGGCGAAGTGATCGCTCAACGCTTAGCCGCAATTGCCGACTCGATGGGGATCGTTCTCGAACAAACCGCCATCAGCGTGAACATCAAAGAACGTCGCGATTATAGCTGTGCTGTTTTCACAGCCAACGGTGATTTGATCGCCAATGCTCCGCACGTCCCGGTTCACCTTGGAGCGATGAGCGAAACGGTCAAACGGATGATCGAACAGTTTCCGAAGATGACGATCGGCGATTGCTTTATTACCAATGATCCCTATCGCGGCGGCTCGCATCTCCCAGACGTGACGGTCGTCACTCCTGTTTTTACCGCAAAACATCAGATCGTGTTTTTCACAGCCAGTCGTGCTCATCATGCCGAGATCGGTGGCATTGCTCCAGGGTCAATGTCGCCATTGACGACTTGCCTCGAAGAAGAAGGAGTAATTATTCCAGCCATGCACTTGGTGCAAGCAGGACAAAATCGTTTGGATGAAATACGAACGCTTCTTACTTCCGCTCGATACCCAAGCCGTTCGGTCGAAGAGAATCTCGCCGACATGATAGCTCAACAAGCAGCCAATCGCCGCGGCGAACAATTTTTGCTCGAACTAGTAAGCGAATACACGTGGCAAGTCATTGAAGGCTACTTAGAGCACATTCAAGAAGTGTCGGAACGAAAGGTTCGACGCTGGATCGATTCGTTTGGCTCGATCGAGCGAACGTTTGCCGATTCACTCGATGACGGAACGCCCATTGTTGTGAAACTAACGTTTGGTAATGGTCGATTAACGATCGACTTAACCGGTTCGGGGCCAGTCTCGTCGAGTAATTTTAATGCGAATCCGGCGATTGTTACCGCTGCGGTAATCTATGTCGTTCGCTTGATGATCGATGACGAGCTGCCGCTCAACAGCGGGGTACTGCGTCCTATTTCGATTTTGATTAAGCCTGGCATTTTAAACGCCTATCAATCGGACCTTCCTTTATCGAAGCAGCCCGCCGTGGCCGCCGGCAATGTCGAGACGAGTCAGCGTATCGTCGATTGCTTGTTGGGCGCACTGAGAGTTGCAGGGGCTAGTCAAGGAACGATGAACAATTTGTTGATGGGAAACGCAAGTTTTGGATACTACGAAACGATCGGCGGCGGGGCCGGTGCAACTCGAACCTCCAACGGTGCCGACGCGGTTCACACACATATGACCAATACTCGACTGACCGACCCTGAAGTTTTAGAGTCTCGATATCCTGTGCAGTTGACTCGATTCGAAATTCGAAACGGGAGTGGCGGCGATGGATTGCATCGAGGTGGTGAAGGATTGATCCGCGAAATGTTGATGCAAGCCGATCTTGAAGTCTCGCTCGTCTCGAGCCGTCGCGGCGAGAATCGTCCTTACGGAATGGAGGGCGGTCAGCCCGGCTCGCCTGGCGAAAACTATCGCGTGGACATCGAAGGGAATATTCATCCACTCCCATCGACGTGCCAGATACGCTTGTCGGCCGGCGAGCGGATCGGAATTAAAACTCCAGGCGGCGGTGGCTTTGGTTCGACGACTTGATCATCGCTTCAACCAGTATTCGAAGAATTCGTAGATTTGTTGATTCGATTCTTCGTTCGGCGAATGCTCTTCACGATTGGTCATCGCAACTCGATCTTCGTAGCCGAGAAGTTGGTTGACTTCGATCGCGTGTTTGAGCACCGTCCATCGTTTGGGCGGATCTTCTGCTCCGCCGGAGACAAGGAACGGTCGAGGGGCCATCAAGGCATGTAGCTCATGAAGATTGTGACCGGTTTCCATCAACGTTTTGTAGGCTCCCGTCCGCGGGCTTTCGGGACTAATCAGTCCTGGCTTACGCGTCGTCGCTGGATCGAGCCCGAGATACCAAGGCTCTTGATAGTTGATGCTGGTTCGCGTTTCATCAAAAACAATGCCAGGGTCCGACCAGACACCGCAGGCGTAATTGTCCCATAGGCATGATCCAAACATCGCCCACTTGCCGCCATACGAGTGACCGACGATTCCAATTTTTTTGCGGTCGACCATTTCCATATCGGCGAGTGCGTGCCAAGCATTGGCCGCAATGTAGCCCAAGTATGAAAGCGGTTGGCACTTGGCTTCTTTTTCTAATTCGGGTTTGCGAGCGTCACCGCCGGGCGACCCGATTGAAAGACTAACGAATCCGCGTTGAGCAAGTTGCCATGCAAAATCGCGATACGGATTCTTGCCAAGACCGATACTTGTTTCGGGATCATAGAAAGGGACGACGACAGCCGGATGCGGGCCATCTCCTGGAGGTAATAGCAAGAAGGCTATGCAGCTTTGATGGGGTGCGATTTGCAATCGAATACGCCGCTGCTCGACCTCGCCGCGCTGCGTCGTTTCCAACAGCTCGATGTTGGGGTGTTCGACCAGCGCTGGCCAAGTTCCCATCACGCGATGCCAATGCGCCAGGATTTCTTCTCGACGCTTTGGCCATTCGTCCTTGGTTGTTACGGATCTGCCGTCATCGAATAATAACGTCGATCGCAGTGGGCTTTCGGTTTGGGAATACTCGGATGGTATCCGCGTGAACGATGGTCGCTCTTCTGCTTCAGAATAGCGAGTCGTCGTGGATGCCACGGCACCGATTCCGAACTGATAAATGCAGCTCCGTCGATTCAATTTGTGTTTCATTGTATTTTTCTCAACTGGTTCCAAGGCTCCGCCTAAGCCGTTCCGCTACATTTTTAGGCTTATCCTTTCCGCGAGCAAAACGAATATATTAACAGTTCGCATGGCGGATAATTACGCCACGTTTGCAATTTTACGTCATAGGATAAATATAGATGTTAAATCGTTCGAGCATGTTACTCCTGTTGAGTTTTCTCGGCTTTACGTCGAAGTGTTTTTCGCAGACCGAGTATGCAAAATCGGGTCCGACAACCGTCGCTTTTGATATCCAGCTCGATACGATCAGTTCGGGCTTCGATAAAAAATCGTGCTGGGTCCATCCTCGAGCTGGAGCGATTCCAGGTACCCCACCGACCGTCGTTTTGACAATGCAAAAAGCGGCGATTGTCGGGAGCGATATCTTTGGTCCCATCAACGATATGCGAACCGATGACTTTGGCAAAACTTGGTCAGGACCGATCGAGCATGCGACGACGCTAGGGCTGCGCGACGAACCTGATAAGATCACCATCGCCCCATCGGATTTCTGGCCCAAATGGCACGCGAAGTCTCAAAAGATACTCGGTATCGGACACAACGTGCGTTATCAAAATAACAAGGTCATGCCGAATCGAAAGCGGGAAACTGTTTTTTCGATTTACAATGCATCGCTTCGCACCTGGACGGATTGGGAGCCCCTGGTCATGCCCGACGCCGATCGATTCTACGGTGCTGGTGCAGGTTGCGTGCAGCGGCTCGATCTTCCCGATGGCGATATTTTACTGCCAATTTATTTTCAACCCAAAGGTGAAAAATTTACGCGCGTCGCCGTTCTGCTTTGCGGTTTCGATGGTAAGAAGCTATCGGTCAAACAAATCGGCAACGAACTTCATCAGGACACCGATCGAGGAATGGGCGAGCCGTCGCTGACCAAATTTCGAGGCCGATTTTTCCTAACGATGCGTCACGACAAAGCGGCTTATGTCAGCACGAGCGACGATGGGCTGCATTTTAGCGAACCCAAAGCTTGGCAATGGGACGATGGCACCGATTTGGGAAGCTACAACACACAAGCCCATTGGGTCACTCACGATGATGGCTTGTTCCTGGTTTATACCCGCCGCGGTGCCAACAACGATCATATTCCGCGAAACCGAGCGCCTCTGTTTATCGGACAAGTGGATCCGGATAAGTTGCATCTCCTTCGGGCTACCGAACGAGAACTCATGCCGCAACGGGGAGCAAAGCTCGGCAACTTTGGCGTCACCGAAGTCAATGAGAATGAAACGTGGGTCACCGACGCCGAATGGATGCAAACCAGCGGTCCGAACTACTCGGACTTTGAGGCGTGCATGAAATACGGTTCCAACAACGCAGTCTTTGCCGCGCGCATTCTCTGGAAAAAACCGAATCAAACCTGGAACCAGCGATAATGCCCCACGAATTCGAACCAACCACGAATTGCGAAACAAAAATGCCGTCGTTCACCGAGAAGTACCCTCTTTTGTCGATATCCGTCGGTGAAAAATGGATGTATTGAGCGGCAAGACGCTACACATTTTACCCTTCCGAGCAACGATTCATGGCGAGACAATCCCGCTGGCTTGCCCAGCGGATCATTCGGTTTTGGCCCTACACCATCTCGCCCTCGAAATCCCGCTGGCTTGCCCAGCGGATCATTCGGTTTTGGCCCTAACACCAGCGATCGATATAGGATTTCATTGCTGCGGTCGTCAAATCGCCGAACGATCCGATATACGCACTCGGTTGCCATAATCGCTCAGCCTTGGCGCGTATCACATTCTCCGGAAAATTTTCGAATGCAAACTCTTGCGAAGCGTTCATCAGTTTAGTCACCAATAGGGTAGGCGAAACCGTAGGGTGCACTTCAACCGCAATATGTACATGGTCCGGTAAAAAAGAAAACTTATCAAAAACTACTCGCAATCGAGCTTGCTGATCCCGCCAATTTGCGACAATTGCCTTCGCCGCTTCCGCACTGAACACGCCCTGGCGTTTCCATGTTGCTAAGACAACATGAAATTTTAGTGATGTCACGGCGTGATCAGTCGCCAAGAGTTCTTCCATAGCGGCATCGCGAACAAATACAGCTACATGCGTTGGCGGGCGCGGGCGTCGATCGTACCCATGATGCTCGGATTGTGTTTCTAGATAGTTGTATACTTCATTAGCAGTTGATTTCCCAACAGTGGCCGCGAAGTAACCACGAGCAAAAGTTTTTTGATTCGAGCTAGCTTGTTCGCCAACAGCCTTACAAAGTTGGCTCTTCCGCAGAATCTGTGGGGCAAAATTAACTATTTATCGTTACGAATAGAAAACCGAAGTTTCAACGGATGCCCGTTTCGCATTGGATTTTTGAGGCATCACTC
>Ga0163150_10000571_pt1 | contig 68058 bp, 53 predicted proteins | sample OliLakLV19P2IB_FD_148628 | JGI IMG/M metagenome (GOLD analysis project Ga0163150, IMG submission 148628) | Freshwater microbial mat bacterial communities from Lake Vanda, McMurdo Dry Valleys, Antarctica - Oligotrophic Lake LV.19.P2.IB | ecosystem: Environmental > Aquatic > Freshwater > Lake >... | reverse complement strand
TCCATCCGCCAAACTCATTGCACCATCCAAACCATAGCAATTTTTTGGGTAAGCATTTCCGATCAGAAAGCGAACCTTGGTTTTTGCAATCACTCAGTCCAGTGTTTTCCTTGTATTTCACGGCTAACATCGATTGCGGATCACGAAAACCACCCACAGTTTCTGCGGAAGAGCCAACACTTTCTCCCGACCATGAATGGAATGTCGGTGCTTGCAAGTTTGCGGACGATTATAAAGACTACTACTGAAAGCTCTCTGTAGGTGCCCTGATAATAACACAACAAAACGTCAAATTCACTTCGATACCTCGCGGATGCTCTATTTTGGTTCGCGGGCGGGACGCCTGCTACTTACAAAGAACAGCGGGCGGGACGCCTGCGGACCAACCCTAAAATTGATTTGCAATAAAGGACTACAAATCAACACCGCGGCGCTCTGCCAAGGTTCGCATCGCGATTTCGAAATACGGAAACGGGATCTTTTTATTTCGACGAAGTGCCCAAACATAGACGAGGTTTACCATCGCTCGAGGGAGCTCGCCGCGATCGACTGATGCCAGTAGCTTGTCGAGGAACTCTTGTTGTTCCGGTAGAAAGATTCGCAGTCCGCTCTGCAGTTGGATGCGAAGTTCAACAGAATTCAGATCCAACATCTGCTCAGCTATATTGGCATCGAATCCTTCAAGTCCTTGCTGCGCGACGGCCGTTTGAGATTGAGTTCCCAACAGTCCGACAATGAGGGACCATCGAAGTACAGTTCGCCGACTAAGTGAAAACAGGCTCATCGAATTAACGCCTAAAGTAGTTGACATGCGACGTCTATTAACTACTGGATGGCTTGGATCGGGGCAAGACAAACTAGAGAAACCAGACAAGCAAGGAAGGCGTCCGCAAGTATGTCGTCAATCCGATCTCATGTCGTCATTATTTTGACAGCATTTGCATACGCTTTGGCGCGTTCGAAAAACTTTGTGAGCTTGTTTTCCCTTGAAAAGCTTACGAAATCCATTCGATTCGGACAATCGGTCCAGATTGCGCAGCTTTGGCACTCTACTTGATCTAACAAGTCGCGTTGAGCCGATGGCTCAGCGTTAGAAAATGGCTCAGCGTTAGAAAAATGGGTTCGAATTTTAGAGTTGGGAAGCAAAGAACATGAATACACAAACAGTCGGTCGCTTGATTGGAACACGCAAAACTACGATATTCGTCCTCTCTATGTTGTGCCTAATTTTTCTCGCGGCCTCAACGCCCGCGCAGGCCAGCAATCCATGGGGTCGAGCCGTCGGCGAGGCGCAATGTCTGCGGGATGTAACGGAAGATTTGAGCAATCGGGCGCATCGGCTTTTCCCAAGTTGCCCGGCGACCGAATTCGCATGCGCGCTCGATGAATCGGCATGTCGACTCCGAGAGATGGTGAAATGCGGAGCCGACCTGGGATCGATTCAAGCAGAGCTCAATCGCTTTAAGGAAATTCAATCGCTGCTATGCCGAGCAGTCTCCGCTGACTTTCATGTCGCCCGAGACCGAAGTATTCAAAACTACTTGCGGGTTATAGATGATCGATATGGCGATCTTGTTCGAGATCTTGCGAAATGCAAGCCGCCTGTCCCGGACTGCCGAAATCCGTATCCATCGCATTATCATCCTCCCTATCCAGTACCGTATTCGAGCTCGTTTGGTTCGTACCCAAGAACTCCTCAACCTGTCCAGCCATACTCTAGTTTTCAAAATGAGCTTTACCCACGCAACATGAATCCGAACGTCGGGCCGAACATACCACAATATTGGCAAGGTTCGATTCCATCGAATTTGAACAATCCTCAATCAACGTATGATTTTGAACTGCAATTGCCCGGTAACTCGGCGGGTACGCCTCGCTCCACATCGACTACACTACCTCAGGAGCATCCGATCGCGGCTGAAATCTTAAGTATGATCCTTACCAATGCGCGACGGTAACGCGAGTCGTAAGGTTCCCAATGCCTGAACTACCTGAAGTCGAGACGATGCGGCGTGGACTTTTGCCTTGTATTGGCGGCGAGGTGGTTACAGTTTCGAAACCGCGATCCAAGTATCGCCCGATTGCCATCGAACCACCGCTTCCAAAGCTACGACAAAAATTGCTTGGCTGCCGAATTATGGCCGTCGAGCGGCTAGGGAAACGTGTCGTAATCCGATTCGACTCGGGCGATCTGCTTCTTCTGCAACCCAAAATGGCGGGCTTGGTCTTGGTCGGCTTGCCTCCTAATCAAGCCCATGCGCGATTGGTTATCGAATTAAGCGGCGTTAAGGCGACTCCGATCATCTATTGGGATCAGCGCGGACTGGGGACGATTAAACTGTGGGCTTCTTCCGAGATGCAGTCATATCTCGAATCGGGTGCGATCGGCCCAGATGCGTTAGCGATCAGTTTTGAAGATTTTTACCGGAGATTTTCTGCGAGCCATCGTGAAGTCAAGCCGACGCTTCTGGAACAAGATCGCGTTGCTGGAATTGGAAATCTCTATGCTGCGGAAATCCTTCATCGCGCTCGAATTCACCCTCAATGCAGGGCCTATCAATTAAGCAAATCCGCTTGGCGAAAAATCTTTGATTCGTCGCTCTTTATCCTTCAGGAGGCGATCGAGTACGAAGGCTCGACTCTTGGCGACGGTTCTTATAGAAATGCCAAGAACAATCCCGGAAGTTATCAAAATGCCCATCAAGTCTACGATCGGGCTGGCCAGAGGTGTCGGCAATGTAGACGTGGTAAAATCGAGCGAATTGTTCAGGCTCAACGCAGCACGTTTTTCTGCCCGTGTTGCCAAAGACTACCAAAGATGGCATAACGGTAGTGAACATTCACGCTAATGAATCTTCGTCGGACGAGAGACGCAACGTTAAAATTGTGTCTTCCTGATCGATTACTTAAATATTTGAGATTCTCATCCTCTTTAGAAAGCTATCGCAAATGATTCGTTCACCTTATCTATGGCTCTTCCACGTCTGCTCTATCGTATCGGTTGCCGCCTTCCTAGGTAGCTTGACCGGCTGTCAGCCACCGGCGCCGAAAAACACGAAGGTGACTACCGAAGAGGAGCCGCACGTTCACCCAGCTCATGGGCCCAACGGAGGTCATATGATCCATCTGGAACCAAGTGAATTGAAAGCTGAGTGGACGCACGACGACGACTCGGGAAAACTCACTGTTTATCTCGAAGCAGTTGAAGAGTTCGGAAAGAAAATCGACTCGGTCAAGGTGGAGTTGGAAGTCAAAGGTGAACCTGCGAAGAAATATGATTTTACGTCGGCAGGAAAAGGAGTTTACGAACTTGTCAGTCCAGAACTGATGACGGCGATCGAAGTAGGCTCGGGCGACAGCAATAAAGTTGTCGCCAAACTTGTCGTCTCGATCGACGGGAAAGAAGAAACTGCCTCGCTCGAACATTCCGAGCATCATCACTAGAGGCTATTGAGGAATCGATCGGCAGATTTTATCAGTTGCATCGAGCGAGTATTGAAGGCTTGATGGAAATCGCGTTCGCGAGCTTGATCGAGATACTCCTCGCCGGGTCGCAATTTTGATAGCCGTTGAAGATACTGCATGTAATGATTTGAATCGCGTTCGGCAAGATAGAGCGATACGCCCCACGCAATGGTATAGGCTTGCGTGGGTTGACTTCGAAAAAGACGGTCGTCGCGGATCATGGAATCGAAAAGCGACGCCATTTTATCGGGCGTTTCGGCGAGCTTTTTCCATTCACTCCATCGACTTTGATTTAACAAATAGGATGAGTCCAGTGTGCTCCGCTGAGCCATTAAACCGGGCGCTTCAAAGACCGATGCAAGTCCTTCGAGCATCCAGAGCGGTGGCTTCGACAAGCGTTGATGAATGCCGCGATTGAAAGCGATCTGGTGGGCTGCTTCATGCCAGACGGTAGCAAGTCCTTCGAGCTCAGCATGTTTACTTCCATGCATTTCATACAAATAAAGCCGATTGGTTACAGGACTATAGTAGCCAACAGTTCCTGGTTGCAATTTGATCTTATTGCGATTGGCATATTGAAGGAATTCGGCTTGCGACGGAAAAACAATGCCGACCAATGGAAACTCGGTGAGACGCAGAGGAAAGCCGCGCGTGCGAAAATAGTATTCAAAGGCCTTATCGAGTTGTGAAAATCGCCGCGTCCATGTCGCAATGTTTTCGGGTAACGCAACAATTGCGAAATTGCCGCCGCCGTCGACCGCAAATCGCTTGCCAAATTCTTGTTGCAATTGGCCCCGCAGCTTGATGGCTTTTTCGGGCTGAAAGGTCTCGTCGAGAACTTTATGGCGACGGATTTCACTCGGCTCGTACTCGCTGAGCGAGCCATCGGCGCGAAGCATGATAACCTGTTGATCGTTCCATGCAATGGGCAAACCGCGTTCGATCCCCGATGCAAGTTGGAGCTCCATCAAAGGCAACGATTTGATCGATGGCTCGGCAGCCTCCGAACGAAGAGTCGCTACTTCTACCAGGAACATTGCCACCGACAACACTACGAAGCTGACGACACATTTTTCTCGATAAATTCGCATCACAAGATTGGCGGAATCGCAATACATGAATTTTCTGTTACGGCGTTGCAGGTTTCGGCTAGGACTACCAAATAAAACTTAGTCCACAAAATCAGTCGATGCGGCGTTCCGCAAGAATTCATCGGAAACATCTGTAGCGACTCTGCGGCTTGTGCCGATGAAAACAGGGCTGGATATGCATGATGTTCCGTCGTCGATTGCCATCATTACGGCTTGCATCAGTTCAGTTTGGTTTGCTTGCACTTACTCGAAACAATTTCAACGCCATGTTCCCAACCGTCCGACTCTGCCTCGTTTTGCATAATCACCAACCCATTGGCAATTTTGATGGGGTGATCGAGCAGGCGTATCGAGATAGCTACCTTCCATTCTTGGATGTCTTTGAACCGTACTCGGAGCTCAAAATTGCATTGCATACCAGTGGACCGCTGATGCTATGGTTGGATGAGCATCACCCCGAGTACGTTGATCGTGTCAAATCGTTGGTCGCCGCCGGGAGAATCGAGATTGTCGGTGGCCCGTTCTATGAGCCGATCCTGACGATGTTGCCAAGTCGCGATCGTATAGGACAGGTCACTAAGTATCGAACTTGGCTTAGCAATCGTTTTGCAACCGACGTGAAAGGAATGTGGGTTCCTGAACGCGTTTGGGAAAGCCAGTTGATTCGCGATCTGGTACCGGCAGGTATGCGATACACGATTCTCGACGACTTTCATTTTCGAGCGGCTGGTTTAAAAAGCGAACAGTTGACCAACTATTTCTTGACCGAAGACGACGGTCATGTTTTGCGTGTTTTCCCAGGCAGCGAACGCCTGCGGTACTTGATGCCTTTTGCGGCGGCCGAAGACACGATTCAATATTGCCGTGAGATTGCTCACCAAGCCCCCGGCTCGGTCTTACTCTTCGGAGACGACGGCGAAAAATTTGGGACGTGGCCGGATACTCATGTACATTGCTATGACAACGGTTGGTTGCGTTGCTTTTTCGACGCCTTGACTTCGAACCGAGAATGGTTGATCACGTCCACTCCGTCGGAAGTCATTGTCGAAACGGCAGAAGCTGGACGGATTTTTTTACCCGATTGTTCGTATCGCGAAATGACCGAATGGTCGTTACCGGTCACTCAGCAAGCAGTATACGACGATGTGGTTCATCAGTTGCATGAGTCGGCGAACTGGCCTGACATCTCGCAATTTATTCGCGGTGGTTACTGGCGAAACTTCCGCGTCAAGTACGACGAAGCCAACGAGATGTATTGCCGGATGCTCGAAGTCAGTCGTCGCGTCGAATTAGCGCGTCGGTCTGCTGCGGACCCGGCGCTGATTCCGCAAGCCGAAGATCATCTCTATCGAAGCCAATGCAATTGTCCGTATTGGCATGGTGCGTTTGGCGGGATCTACTTGCCGCATCTTCGCAACGCGACCTATCGCGAACTCATATCAGCCGACAATTTGATCGAGAGTGCCTTAGGTCGTGACGAAACGTGGGTGGAAGCAACGACAGATGATTTCGATAAAGATCTGAAACCCGAAATTCGGTTGGCCAACGACCAATTGGTCGCCTATCTCGCTCCTTCGCGTGGCGGCATGATGTACGAATTGGACGTGCGAGCCATCCAGCATAATTTGCTAGCGACAATGCAACGTCGTCCTGAGGTGTATCATCAAAAAATATTGGCCGGCAGCAGCGCCAATAGCGATGCGGCGGCAAGCATCCATGATCGAGTCGTCTTCAAGCAAGAAGGGCTTCGGGAACGCCTGTTTTACGATCGATTTCCTCGAAAGAGTATGCTCGATCATTTTTATGATCTCGATACGTCGCTCGATGCCATCGTTCGATCGCTAGCAACCGAACGCGGCGATTTCGTTGCGATGCCTTTTCAAGCCAAACTGCGTCGAGGGACAGGCAAGGTTCAAGCTCAGTTACGTCGCGAGGGGAATGCATGGGGTGTACCGATTTGTCTAACGAAAGCCGTAACGATGATGGCTGGACAAGACAACCTGCAGGTCACGTACCTGCTCGAAGGCCTGCCGCCCGGTCGGCCATTCCATTTTGCGATCGAGTGGAACTTTGCGGGGATGCCATCAGGTGCTGACGACCGATTCTTTTTCGATGCCCGAGGCCGACAACTGGGCCAATTGGGGACCCAATTGAATCTCAAAGATGCTTCTTACATCGGTCTCATCGATCAATGGTTAGGCCTTAGCGTTCAAATGTCGCTGAATCGGCCGAGCGGCCTATGGACCTATCCGATCGAATCGGTCAGTCAGAGCGAAGCAGGTTTTGAAGCCGTCCACCAAAGCGTCTGTGTCATGCCACACTGGATTGTTCAAGGTGACATCGAAGGACGCTGGTCGGTGACGATGGACATCGTCTTAGCGGCTGAGCATCAAGTGCGACCACGAATTTCGAATGATGCTATCGCGACAAGCACACGTTCATCCCGTTGCGTTCCAACGTAGCGTTCTATCAAAGGCAAGGTGGGTAAGCTTCCAGCTTGCCAACGTTCTTTAGATGCCAGTTCAACGCAAGCTAGAAGCTTAGGCCACGTCGATACGCGGAAATCGATGTAGCTTTAGTCGCCGCCGAGATGGTAGAAAGCAGGTCGCGCGATCCAGAACACGTGGCTGTTAAACGATTACGATATTGCATCCAAGAGCCAAACGCAAAAAGCTAGCTAGCAAACTAACGAACCTATGTCAGTTCTTATCGGCTCAAATGCATTTAAGCAATTCCTCGGCCCATTCCGATGGCTTTGCCTATTCGTCGGTTGTCGCATTATCGACGGTCGACCATGGTTAGCCTTTTGCGGATTGGGACTTCTCGCGTCGCTTGGTTCATGGAATGCGAGCGCTGAACTAACGAAACCTTCCGATTATCGCGAGGCTTTTTCCGAGCTTCCCAAAATGGAACTCCCGTGCGTTCCACAGACAAAAAATGTTAGCAATCGTGATCGAACGGACATCGACTGTGTTCGAATTCGATTTGATCGCGATAAAGAAGGTAAAGCTTGGCTCGTCATTAGTAACGATTTTCCGTGGCGAGAATCGTTCGAGATTCATTGGAACGGGCTTGCTCCCGAGGTTGCCAGACCGCTGGAAAAATCGCCACCCGTGGTAATTGACCGTCCGGAAAACCCTCCAGGCGCAAACGCTGCACAAGGCAGCTCTCGATGGCGATGCGACATAGAAGCAAGTTCACACGCTGGTTGGGAGCTCAAAGCTAGCGAAGCGATGATCGTACAATGGCAGCACCGCGCCGAGCCCGCCGCTATGAGTATGTTGGAAAATCAAATTGCAACACTTAGCCAAGCCTTGACCCAATTGACACAATTTCGCCCGCTCGAAAATACTCCCCATCACGGAAGTTTTGAAACGTCGATCGTCGATGGCGGGCTTCCAGCAGGATGGCTTGTCTCGATGATTCCTTCGATCACGTGGTCGATCAGCGATCGCCATGCTCGAACGGGCAATCAATCGATGCTCTTTCATGCTAAGAACGCGAGTGCGGTTGGCTGGATACAAAGTCCGACGTTTCCTTTACCCGACGACGGGCGAGTTGCGGCTGAAGCTTGGATTCATTTTGATCCTGCGTTCGCTCGACCAAAAATTGTTGCGACCACGACGCTCCTAAAACCAGATGGGAGCCGCCAATCTTGGAAGCAGACATACCAGCGAGGCGAAGTAGTCGACAAGTTGGCTAAATGGCAGCGCATTGATTTTCCAAGTCTGAATTCGAATTCACTCGGCACGCTCGTCGATCCTGCTTGTCAGGTTCAGCTCGCGATCGACATCGAAGGACCGACACACCTTTGGATCGATGATATGGCAGCCAGCAAAGTATTTCTTGATGAAGAGGAACGCCGTCAACTCCGGAGCCAACTTTTTGTGGCACGACGTGAACTTTCGCAAAATCGCCCGATGATGGCTTGGCAACTTATGCAGTCGGATATCTCGCGTTTCGTTCTCGAAAACGCTCCGACGGCCTCGGTCGACGCGAAGGAATCGGACCAGGTCATCAATGCTATGCCCTCTAAGCCGGCCGTGCCTAACGCGATCCGACAATCGGATTGGCTGCTTTTTCGCAGGAAGCTTCGCTGAGATTGACCCTTGCAAGTCGGATTTTACCGATTTTGACGGACGGATTTGGGTTAACTGGCCGTGTAAAGGTAGTTCGAGGGTTCAAAAGGCTTTGCCGGTTACGTAGACTGGGTAGAGATTCTGACTAGCTAGCTTGTTGTTTTCTGCCTCTTTATTTGGCACAGATCGTCGGCGAAGCTTCGGAACTCGACCACTTTACCGGACGCAACATGCCGACCTCGATCTCCGATTTTTGTGCGTAATCTCCTCGCTATCTTTTGCTTTACACGATTCTGCGCCAGCTTATTGAAGCTGTACGTTTTAGGCGCACTCCTAACGATTTATTTGCTTGGACCTTCAAGGGCGATTGCCCAAGACGGCGATTCACCACCTTCCGCCGAACGCACGCGCTCAAAAGCGCCTTATTCTAGCTCCATTTTGCAAGGTGACACAACTCTACCGGATGCCCTCTACCTTCGAAATGAAAATGGCGACCCGATTTTTATTCCACAAGTTCGATACGAAGAATTTGAGCGGTACTTAAAGGAACGATCGGGCTTAAAGCAAGTCGACCTGCCACCCGCTCTACTGGAATCGATCGACGTCAAGGGAGTCATCTACGATGGCTATGCCCAATTAAACATAGAACTGTCGATGACGATTACCGATGCCTCGGCGACCTTAGTTCGATTGCCGCTGTCGATGCGGAATATGAACTGGCTAGGTCTTCCGAAAACGAGCGGTGGGAAATCGAGTATCGTCGTCGCAGGTTCTGATGACGAGGGTGTAATCTGGCGGGTCGAACCAGACGGCTCTACAAAATATACGCTCGCTCTGGAGGCCGTCTTAAAAACTGAGCAGTCGTTTTCAGAATCGTCATTGCGGCTCGAGCTACCTCCGTCAGCATCGCATATCCAGTTGGAAGTACCCGGAAGCGATCTCAATCTTCAATGGCTCGGTGCAACAGGAGAAGTATTACAAAAAAAAGTCTTAGCAAATTCGACACAGGCTGATATTCGCGGCCGAGGCGGGATCGGTACTTTGGTTTGGAGCGATCAAATTGTATCCCGTGATTTAGGGGCCGTGGAGGTTGACAGCACGACTCGGTTAGTCCGGAGCCAGGACGGTAAATTGTATCGCGGCTCCACGCTATTGCGAATTGTCTCCGACAAGAGAATTGGTCCGCGTGAACTTGTCGTTCGACTACCGGAAAATGCCAGATGGAATCCTACGCCGACTAATGGCGTCGCAACCAATTGGACATTGAATGCTTGGCGTCCGACCGACCAAGAAAGTTCGCCTCCTCCAAAAACTCCGTCTGCCGTTATCTCCGATTCTAGAGAGCGTTTGCGACTACAGCTTGCTGACGATGAGAGCGATACCATCGAGGAAATACCGATTGAATGGACACTAAAAACGGACGATTCCAACGACGGGAATTTTTCAATACTAGGAATCGAAGTCGAGGGCGTCCAACGACACGAGGGTCATTTCAATATCGTATTGCCGACCATGACTCGGTTTAGTTGGCTGCCAAGTAGCGAGTATTCGTTAGCGCAACAACTTCCTGCGTACGATGTTACCGATTCGATCGAATACGATTTTCGCTTTAATCGACAGCCGATGAGATTGCAGGCAGTCATCTCGGAAAACGACCTGCAAGCTCGATGGCGCCCTGATTATTGGGTGCGTCTTGACCAAGATGCGATGCGACTACAGGGCGTCGTTACTTTCTCGGATGGCCCAAGCCAACTGTTTGGCTTGAACATTGTCGGCGATGCTTGGCAGTTCGACGTTTGCGTTTGGGACAAGACTGGCGAACTCATTCCAACCGAGATTGTCCAAGGCAACGTGCTGCGCTTGCTACCAAATAGTTTGCTGTCGCTTGACAATCAAGACATCGAAGATCCTCTTGACGCAAGTTTACCAATCGCTATTCGCTTCTTAGCGTCACAACCGCTCCCCACCGCGGAAAGCAGCCGTGTCCAATTTCAACTGCCGAAGATCAGCATTCTGGCCAATGGCAAACGAAAGACGGAACGAGGCAACGGAACGCTCGTTGTCGATTCAGGCTCGTGGAAAATTGACTCGAACGAAGTGCGCGTGCAGGGAATGGCTCGATCGTCTGAGTCCCCCAATAGCCTCAGAACAATTCTGTCCGGTGTTCCCATCGATAATTTGCGCATATTTCGATTTCAAAGCACCGGTCAGGATCCAAAATGGACAGCCAAGGTTCGTCGAACGCCGCGAGTGATTTCCGTTGCGATGGAAACGAGAGTAAACGTTTCCTCGGACGAATGGCTATGTGAGCGACGGTGGTTGGTAGAATCGCGAGGCCCGACTCTTGAAAAGTTGCCGATCCGTATTCCAGCTTCCTGGGTCCAATCCGATGACTCGACGGGAATTGAGCTCATCTCCGATCGGATCACGGCGACTCTTGACGGGCTTCCAATCGATCTTAAAATTGCAAAACACTTGAAGGACGACTGGGTAATCGTCGAACCCGATCGCGCCAGTTGGCCTGAAACATTCGAGTTCATTATCCGATCTCGCGATTCGTTTGATCTCGGCGAAGCGGCCGAATCCACAGAGGCGGATTCGAAAAAACGAATTCGGATTTTGCTGCCGCAGCTAGAGCTTACGCCCGAAGCAAGAATTTTCGACCACCAGTCTTCAATCGAAGTTGGTCCCAGAATGATGTGCCAGGTCGATGATGCGGTTTCTAGGCCCATACAATGTACCCAGCAAGATAGACGCGTCGCGTTTCCGTTGGGTGAAAAGAGTACCGTCGTCGATGTAAGCGTTTCGCGACTCGACACGCTCAACGACAACAAGATCGACATAGAGCACATTTGGTTGCAAAGCGTAATCAACGGCCAACAAAGACGCGAACGTTGCGTTATGCGATTGACAACCCGACAATCATCGATCCGGTTTAGCTTGCCGAATGAATGGTTGGCATCCGAAACCTTTTTATTGCTCAACGGCAAGAAGAGAGAGCTAGTGCGAGACGCCGAACTGGGGCTATATCGACTTGAATTATCGAGCGAAGCTAATGACATCGCTTCAAAAGCTTCGAAACTCCTTTCGGCGACAAGCGAAGCAGCGATCCCTCGCGAATCGAAACCGATTGTTATCGAATTTTGGAATTGGTCGAATTGGAATTCACAATGGACTACTCTGATTCAAGCCGAATTTCCAACGATCCAAGACAGCCTGCACCCAGCACCGCTTCAATGGCATGTGCTGCTACCCACGACCGAACACCTTTGGACCAATTCGAGCACCCTATTGTCAGGACAACGATGGGTTTGGAGAAACTTAGGTTGGTGGCGGGAATCGAGTGTTTCACAGCGAGACGCGGAGTTGGAGTTCGGAGCAAGCGTACAACCTGAGGTAACAACTCAAACAAATCAATACGTCTTTACGTCGCTCGGTAGTATCAGCGGTCACGACGGTACCATTCGAGTCCTTCCTCGCTATCTGCTTTGGCTTCCAGTTGCACTCACGGCGTTGCTCCTTGCGTCGATCTGGCCAAAAATGGGCGTGCTCGGACATCCCTGGTTGCTGCTCTTCGTGCTTGTCATTTTAGCCTTGCTATCGATGTCGGCACCAGACATTACGATCATTCTGTCACAGTCTGCCATTGCGTCACTTTTATTGGTGGCGTTGGTAAAGGTTGTGAGTTGGGCATCGCGACAACGCGTTCATCGTCGAAGTGTTTTCGCCAATCGTTCCATGACCAATACGGCAGGCCGTCCTTCGCTGCGTTCGTTCGACGAGGAACCTTCAGCAACTCTTGGCATAAAGAATTTGGCAGACAGCGTTTCGACACCTTCGACACATGCGTTGGAGGGCCTGCCATCGACGCATGGTCCGGAGGTTCAATAATGATGAGCTTCGTCCGACGAGTTTGTTCATTATTGACGTTTTGCCTCGGACTATTTGGAGTCGCCCTCGGCGAGCGTCTAGCCTCAGCTTCGGACTTAGAACCGGCAACGGATTTTGAATTCCGACGCGTCTTTGTTCCCGAAGCGGATCTTCCGTTGTTGGGCAGTGATTTCGTACCGATCGAAATCGGTGAAATTGAGCGACTCGTCAAGAGTCTTCGCCAGCAGTCCAAAATTCCCGTTGACCAAACGATGCCTCGATTGACACAGTCGCGCTACGTGGCGTCGCTAGTCGGTCAAGATCTCGTTTCCAAAGCATCGCGCCATTCCATATCTTTTCAGGGCGATCATTCCAGCTATTATTCATTTGTTCCCTGTTCGCTGGCAGTCCGGCCATTAGGCATGGAACTGCAACAAATGAAACCAAGCAGTCGATCAGGTTTCATCAACGACAGTCAATCGATGCGATACGATCTACGAGGCGTTCCGTCGGTCAGCGTCAATCAATCGACCGATTTTTGGTTTGGGTGGAGCGCACACGGCGATGCCGAACAAGATACGTTGAGACTAAGGTACCACCTCGATATTCCGAAATGCCTAAACAATCGAATGCTGCTGCAATTGCCGCCGATGTGGCGCATCGAAAGCGAGTTGTGCGTCACGCGACCTGTCAAAAATCTAGCGGAACAGATCGAGGTAGACTGGCCTGGACTCGGTGATCTCGATCGCGAGTCCAACAATTGGTGGTCGATCGAACTCAGCAATCTCAACTCGGTATCCTTTGATTTGGTACAGGATTTCGAAGCATTTCAGCTCAAGCACGAATCGTTGATCTATCGAGAAAGAGTCGACTATCGACTTCGATCAAGCGGACTTGAAATGACTTCGGATTTTCATTTCGCTGAAACCATTGTCCCTTCTACGAAGCTGTCCATTCGAGTTGCCGCCGGATTGCACATCGCTGCCATTTCACTCGATGACCGAGCGTTGGAGTGGCGACCGAGTCCTCGAGCCAACTGCATCGATATCGTTAGCAACCATGAAGGTGATACCCTGGAAGCGATCGACGGTAGCCGAATGATCGTTCGGGCCATTTCGATTTGGCCCTTACCAAACCAACAAACTAAGCTTCCAACAATACAAGTTGAGGGTGCCTATTCCCTGGAAGGTGTTGGGTCGCTCTCAATCCAATCTGGCTGGGAAGCTCACCAAGTCAGCTTGGAAGGCGGTCAGGTTGTAGCCAGAAGCGGAGCTAATAAACTCGGCGGTTTATCGCGATGGGATTTTGCCTGGGCCGGAGAACCACCCAAGATCGATTTGCAAGCCTCGCCTCGCGAATCGCTTGGTGTTGCCGAAACGTTCACGCATTTGACCAACGAGAACAATGGTTTTGCCGCGACAAGCTGGTTAACCATCAACGCAAGCACGAATCCGAGATCGGCAATTCGCTTCTTGCTTTCACCTGGCTGGACGATTGAATCCGTCCAATCCACTGATCGTCGATATATGCCAACCGTTCAAAAGTCGCCCAGCTCTGTTGCGTCGGAATGGGAAATTCTACTATCTCCACCGGTTGCCAATCAGGAACTAGAATTGGAAGTACGCGCTCGATACTCGTCACCGACGACATCCGAAAATTCCAATACAGCCAATTTAACATTCGATGGCGCAAGACCGATTACCTTTCAGGATATCCAACAAACAGATTTCTATAGGATTGAACCGGTTGGTCGGTATCGAGTCGATGCTAATGTTGGATTGATTCAATCTCGGATCGATGAAAATCAGCTCTCGGAGCGTCAACGCGATCACTTGCCGCGCATGGGAGATGTCTGGTTGCTCAAGACTGAAAGCGGCGCGATCCCGCGTCTGAGTTTTCGACGCCAATCTGCGCCGTACTCCGTTGAACTTGAAACCGATATCGTGCCGGGAATCAATTGCATATCGGCAACCTATCGTTTGCGGTGTAAACCGATTGCCGGTGTCGTTTCGTCCGTAACGATCGACTTTAGTCGACTCGGTAACACTTCCATTCGATGGCGTCAGAAGACCAATTCCAGTGACCTACGCAATCCGTGGTCGGCTGTTGAATCGCAAAGCCAGCGAAGAAATAGCACCGACGCAACGAAGATACCGTCGAATTCGACTTCGGGCGATCGAATGGTCCGTATCGAACTTCGTAACGCAACTTCAGAGGCTTTCGAAATCGAAGGGTACGCCGAATTTCATTGGGCACGAACCGAATCGTCAAGTCCGGTGGCGCTCCAGATTCCGCTTCCCTCCTTACCGGAGGCAGCGCAACAAGATGCGACGCTTCATATCGACAATCGTCTTGCATTGATGCCCTGGAATGAAGATTCACCCTGGATTCCCACCGGCTACACTCGGTTAGCAATGAATAATGAAGCTCACCAATTTCGATATGACCCTATTCGCGTTGGTTCGGTCGATGTACGAACGAGTCACCATCCTGATCAATCGAAAGCCTGGCTCTCGGACGTCATTACCAAGTACCAGCTTTTCTTAGACGGACAGCGAGAAATCCAAATCGATGCAGCCCTTCACTCCAATGACGAAACTGAATTGATGATCCACCTCCCCGCGCAGTGGCGATTTCGAGCAGCATCTCTCGACGGAAATCCCGTGACAACGAGTATCGATCCAATGTTGTCCGACACCCTTCGAGTTTGGATTCCACGACAAGTATCCGCCATACCGTTTGTTCCATTTTCGCTCGTCTTAGATGGTCCACCAATTGCCATTCAGCACCGCGAGAACCTTGAACTCCCTTCCATCCGCCCTGACTGTCCAATAACTCGACACCGCTACGAGCTGTGGATGCCCGCTTCGCTGTCCGTCGCATCGATCGATAAGTCGAATTGGACTGACGGCCCTACCTTTCGATTGGCCAACCTTTGGCCAGTCGACGTATGCCGTAGTCTTATTTCAAATCATTTGCCAGTGGAAGCGAAAGAATTGCCATTCGAAAAATCGCCACCAAATCAGGTTAAAAGCGAGGCCCCGATTCCTCGACTGGCATGGAAAACCGAAGTGGTTAAGGAATCGAACTCAAATCCAATGACTGTTTTGCTGATTGTCAATGAATTCAGACGAGCGGAATACTGGATACTCTGCTTTGCGGGCCTCGCGTTCTCGCTTTGTTTAAGGGCGATACGCAAAAACAATTTGGCGATCGGATTGTTGATACTACTTTTTGGAATGCTGGCCACTAGCGGTAATCGACTTGAAGCCCTCCAACTTGTCTCGCTCGGATGGTTGTTAGGGTTCGTGTTGATAGCGATTTTTGCCTGCATTCGCCCGAAAGCGGCTCTACTGGAACCTTCTAACTTTTTATCGAAGCGACTCAGTCTTTCGGCGAATTTCTCACGACGAAGCGGCCTAAATCCAAAAGCACCGACCGCACCTAAAACAGCTACGCACCTTCCCATTTTTTGGTTCGGACTGGCCATTGTTTCAGCCGTTTGCGGTGAATGTCGTTCGTCGATCGCGCAGTCCAAGCCTGATGAGATATACCCTATTGTTATTCCTACGGATTCCAACGATGAGGTCTCGTCCGATGTTGGTTACATTTCCGAGAAATTGCTTCAGCGGCTTTATCGAGAACAGGCCCCCCAAACACGGGCGGCGGAACTTATTTCAGCTCGTTACGAATTGCGCTTAGTCGATTCTGACTTTCGTGGATCCAGCAGCAATGCGATTCTGAAACTGCGTTATGAAATCGACGTGCAAGATCTTAGCCAACCAATCACTTGGCCGCTTGACGCGAAGCAAGCTAGCTTCGTTTCGCTGAGAATTGACGGCAGCGAAACTCCATTAGGAAGTCGCCTGCGCTGGAATGATCGCGAACTAAGTTGGACTCCGATCGAGCAAGGTTTGAACCAAGTCGAACTCACCATCGCACCGATCATTGTTCGTCAGCCCGATGGACAGTCTCTGCTTGCGGTCAATGTTATGCCGATTGCAGGAGCCCTTTTAGACATCGAAGCCGGCGAACGAGCCGACGTCCAGACAAACGCACTTGGTCAAGTCGCGAATCCTACCATGGGACGCTACCAAGCTGCGCTCGGCCCCAATCCTATTTTATCTGTCTCTTGGCGCGAGCCCGAAAAGGAAAACCGGACGACTTTACCATTGGCAAGTATCCAAACTTCGCTTGCATTGTTAGAAGATAAAGTTCTCGCTCAAACGAAGATCGATATCGATGTCGCAGTAACCAAAGCCGTGCACTTTGATATCGAATCGGACGCGGCTTGGCAACCGCTTGGGAGAAATTGGGGGGCAGCGAAGTTGCTGGATTCCGTTCCAGCAAGCAGCAACAACCGACGTCGTTATCGAATGCATTGGGAAAAAGATACCGGCGACGCAGGCAATACTCGCTCGATACTCATTCATTGGATATCGAGCAATCCGAAATCTGCTTTGATGAATTTACCCAATGTCGAAATGCCCGGCGTTCGAATCAATAGCAATATGTTGCGATACGTACGCAACAAAGAATCCAGGTGGAATCTCGAAGGATTGCAGTCTTGGCCCTTGGAGTCCGAAGAACCGAAAGCCCGCTTGGAATGGATGCCGCAAGCAGGGACGCATCTCCTTACGTATCGAAAGCCACTCAACGGCTCGTCAGTATTCCTTCGACGTTCCGTCGGCGAGGCAAAGATCGCTGCCAAGATGGAAACCTATCTTCGCTTTCAAAAGAGCAAACTATCTGGCAGAACGACTATTTCGCCTGAGATAAATGACATTCGCTATCCCGTGGCAAGTTTTCTGATCCCTGCCGGTGTGCACATCCAATCGTCGCAAGTCAATCAAGTCGATGTTCCATTCTCAACGTCGAAATTCAACGAAGAACAGCAGAGACTTCAAGTCTTTCTCGATCCTGCACTCCCTCGTACTGATTCGATTGAGATTGAATTTGAACAGAACTATCAAGAGTCGGAATGGAATATTCTTCCGTTCCCCGTTTCAGAGAACTTCGAGATTGTCCAGCATCATGCTTCGGCAACCCGCGTCGTGAATCTAAACATCGTCTGGGACGCATTCGATACCCCCGCGCTCAATGCAACGACCACCCTCGCTCCTCGCGTGCCAAATCGTTCGATCCACATAAACCAAGAACTTGAAGTCGAGGCGTGGCATACAATCTTAGTGCCACCATCGCTTACTAAGCCACCAATAGAAGCCCAAGAAACCACCGAAAATCATTCGCCTCCACGATATCGAATCGATCGCTGGACTCATGCATTTCAGGGAAACGCTGTTTCTCGACTGCATCGAACCGAAGATCGATGGCGGTTTCAAGTTCATGGTCAAGTTAAGGCTTCGTCGATGCCGATTGACGGCGTCTTGATGGAAATCCCTCAATCTATTCTCGATAATCTCGTTTGCAGTCATCGAATCGCAAGTTTCGCTTCGCCAGAAATAGGTCGACAACTGATTTTTATATTCTCCGATCAATCGTTGCCCAATGAAATATTCGATTTCGAAATTTCTTCGAACCTGCAAGCGACTGAAAGCAATTCGACGACCTCCCTGCCAGAAATTCGACTCATGGGTGACATCGAGTGGCGTCAATGGATGATCGTCCCGCGCTCGATTGCCAGTCAAGAAGCCCGATGGAATCTTTCCGGTGCGCGGACGGTCGAATCCTCTTCAGTCCCTGATTTTATCAAGCCCGAGGTCAAAGAGTTGTTGGACGATAGTCTTGTCGCAGTACCAACGCTTGATCGCCCAAGTATTCGTCTTAGCAACGTCGCTGCTAACCGGCTCCAAATTACCTTGAGTCTGGTAGAACACCGGGCTGTGGTGGATGCTAATAAAGTCGAGAGACTTAGTTCGTCCTTCAGTTTTATTCCTCGAGGACATAAGAACATTAAAATCGTTCAACCAGCCAATTTGCACTTGCTGGCCGCCGAATGCAATGGCAGAAGTATTCCGACCGGATTGATTCGAGAGTCGAACGTGAACGCCCAGCCTTCGGAAGCCAAGGAAACGGTGCTCAATCTTCGATTGCTTTCGTCGTCGATGCCGCAGCAAGTAACGTTGCACTACTATCGAGCAGCCACGCACGATGAAACGGACGTTCGACATCAAATATGGCCGGAGGCGATCAATGCGACCCCTCATAAATCGTTGCTTGTCGTGGATGCTACGTCGAAGGTTCGCTTAGATACGATGCGGTCGGTCGACGAACAAGAAAGGCTTGAAATCATTGGTGCAGGAATGCTGGAACTCATGGAGCAATCGACCGACATCGTCGCCGAAGCCCCCTCCAATGAACGCTCGCAGTGGTGGCGCGATTGGGAATCCGTCAACACGAAATTTTGGCATGATGCCTCGACTCTGACCAATTCAACGCTGCTTGAAAGTTTGAGTAACCGACGACAGATACTTCGCGAACGTTTGCAATTGCCACTCCCAATCGACGCTTCGGAATCGCTGCTTGGCTCGGACGATCCGTTTGCAAAAGAAAATCAAGTCATCGACCGCCTCGATCGAATACGTTCGACAACCCATTCGCGACAATGCTTTCTCATGAATAGTATTGAGGAACCTACTTCGAATAAGTTTCCTCGATGGGCGACTGACGAAACAGACCGACCATCGAACATCAAGCTATGGCTTCGATGGAGTATTTGGTTCATGGCAGCCGTATTAACCATTCGGTTCGTGAATTTTCGATTTGAACGCTGGAGCGTTGCCATTAAAACGGTCCTTCAATCGCGACCATGGTGGCTCATCGTAGGACTCGGCGTACTAAGCTACGCGATCGCGCCGACTCTTTGGCTCAGTCCCTGCATCATCGCAATCGGACTATACTTTGCGATTCGCGCTTTCTGGAACGAAATAACGAGAGTCCATCGATAAGAAGTCTTGTAACCTCTGGCTTGGTGGCACGTCCCTGAGTCTTCGAAGGGCGTGGTCGCATAAAACACGCCCTTCGAAGACTCAGAGCGTGCCACCCGGTTTATAGAAAAACCCGAAGTTATTTTTGACCCGAGCCCTAGGGAGACGACGGCGCTACTTCGTTGCATAATAGGTAGATGAACAACGCACGTCCCCAGCCTAATCAAGATCGACGGCTTCCGATTCGACCATCGAAAGATTCGCCACATGAAACATCCAGTGTTTGCGAAAGTGCGACGGCGCTTGCCGAAATATTGCTGACGTCCGCGCTCGATCAGCAAACGCGCGCGGAACACGCCGACGCGGCGAAACTTGGTCGGATGATGGATGACCCAAGAGGCAAGGCGTTTACACTTGCAATGGTCGATCAAGTCTTCCGCAGCCATAATCCAATTGCTTCGGCGCGGCGATGGCGTCGCTTGCTGCAAATGTTTGGCGCGCCCCGGTATCTACCGTTGTTAGATCGCATGCTGATGCGAGCCGGGTCTGTGGCAAGTCGTGTCTTGCCAGCGTTCGTAATGGCAGCGGTCGCTAGTCGGATGCGATCAGAGAGCGCGCGAGTTATTCTACCTGGTGAAAAAACGCCGCTCAACAACTATCTCTCGAAGCGAACCGCTGAAGGTTTTAGAATCAATCTAAACCACCTCGGCGAAGCCGTGTTAGGTGAGGAAGAAGCATCGCGCCGGCTCGCCGCCGTACTGGATCATCTCGAAAATCGGTCGGTAAAGTACATGTCGGTAAAGATCTCTGCAATTTTCAGCCAGATCAATCTAGTCGCCTGGGACGAAACGCTGTCGGAAATCAAAAGCCGATTGCGCACGCTCTTTCGCACAGCGGCTCGACTTGGAAAATTTGTCAATCTCGACATGGAAGAATATCGCGACCTCGAACTGACGGTTGCGGCGTTCTGTACCCTTCTCGATGAACCCGAATTCCACTCGTTTTCAGCCGGCATCGTACTTCAGGCGTATCTACCCGATTCATGCGCCGCGCAGCAAGAGCTGACCGAATGGGCTCGAAACCGTGTGGCCGCCGGTGGATCGCAAATCAAGATTCGATTGGTAAAAGGTGCAAATCTGGCGATGGAAAACGTCGAGGCTGAATTGCACGGTTGGCATCCCGCTCCCTACGCTTCGAAAGCCGAGACGGACGCCAACTTTCGCCGACTGCTCGAATTTGGTTGCCAACCTAACAACGTAGCCGCAGTTCGCTTAGGTGTAGCCAGCCACAATCTATTCGACGTAGCACTCGCCCTTACCTTGCGCGAAAGAAATGGTGTCGAAAAGCAAGTTGAAATCGAAATGCTTGAAGGGATGGCGAACCATCAAGCGAGAGCCGTCCGCGATGCGTCTGGCGGATTATTGCTCTACGCTCCAGCGGTGAAGCGAAGCGATTTTCTCAGCGCGATGGCCTATCTTGTCCGTCGCCTGGACGAGAATACGGCACCCGAAAATTTTCTTCGCGATATGTTTGCCATGCGACTCGATTCGGCAGAATGGGAGCGACAGCGATCGCGATTTGTGCAAGGCTGGAACGAGCGGTCAATGGTTTCCACCGAGTCTCGTCGCGTGAAACCCGCATTCGAGCCGACTCGCGCCGTCGACTTTCAAAACGAGCCCGACTCCGATTGGACACAGTCGGCGATACGAACGCAACTAGGCGACGCCATTCAAACTTGGCAGCCAGAGCCGTTGCCACAGTTGCCAGACCTCGATTCGATGTTGCGTACCGCCGTGACCGCACAGACTGCTTGGGAAGCGATGGGAGTTTCGCAGCGCGCCAAGATTATCAATCGCGTCGCCGAGATTATGAGCTCGCAACGATTCATCGCACTTGCTTGTCTACAAGCCGATGGTAAGAAAGCAATCTCCGAAGGTGACGGCGAAGTTTCTGAAGCGATCGATTTCGCTCGCTACTATTCGCGAACCGCCGATACTCCGCACGATATCACCACGAAATCGCTCGGCGTAGTCGCGGTCGTCGCTCCGTGGAATTTTCCATATGCCATTCCTGCCGGTGGCGTACTGGCCGCGTTGATGGCTGGCAACAGTGTGATCTTAAAACCCGCCCGAGCAACCTTGCAGATCGCTTGGCTCTTGGCTCGCCAACTTTGGGAAGCGGGCGTGCCTCGAGACGTGCTCCATTTTTTTCCGTGCGATAACACGATTGGTCAAGCTCTCATTACCGATTCGCGCATTCAGTGTGTGATCTTGACCGGCGGTTACGAGACGGCTCGCAAGTTCCAACAATGGCGACCGTCGCTGCCGCTGTTCGCCGAGACGAGCGGAAAGAACGCGATCGTCATCACGGCTCAAGCTGACCGTGAATTGGCTATTAAAGATCTTGTGCGATCCGCCTTTGGTCATTCGGGACAAAAATGCAGTGCCGCAAGTCTCGCTATTTTGGAAGCCGAAGTCTACGACGATCCAATCTTCCAACGACAGCTTCGCGATGCCGCCGCCAGCCTGCATGTTGGCCCAGCTACCGATCCGCGAAGCGTCGTGACACCGCTAGTAATCAAGCCAAGTGAGAATCTTCACCGCGCGTTGACAACCCTTGACGATGGCGAACAATGGTTACTCGAACCGCGTCAGCTCGGCGACGATCGTTGTTTATGGACGCCCAGTATCAAACTGGGTGTAAGACCCGGATCATGGTTTCACCGAACCGAATGCTTTGGTCCAGTGCTTGGAATGATGCGAGCCGAATCGCTTCAGCAGGCGACCGAGTGGCAGAATGGCACCGACTTTGGACTCACCGCCGGCTTGCACTCGCTCGATTCGGATGAAATCGCTTGGTGGCGCGATCGAGTTCAAGCAGGTAATCTTTATATCAATCGTCCGATCACCGGTGCGATCGTTCAGCGGCAACCGTTCGGCGGCTGGAAGCGTTCCTGCATCGGGCCGGGAGCCAAAGCGGGCGGTCCAAACTACGTATCGATTTTCTATTCACTGAGCGACACGAGTGATATCGAAGATATTGAAGCTGACTATCGCCAAACATGGAGTAGTTACTTCGCCATCGAGCATGATCCATCAGCATTGCGAGCTGAGAGCAACCTCTTTCGCTATCGACCATCTCGCGGCGTGATCTTGCGGCTCGATACAAGCGACCGTTGGAGCATCGAGCGAGCAAAGCTTGCCGCACAGCTCACCGGCACACCGCTAACGATCAGTCTCCGCGCCCAGGAGAGCGACTCGCAGTTCATCGCACGGCTTCCCCAGCTAGCGGCAAATGCCGAATTTCTCCGAACGATTCGATCACCCAACGACGAAGTATTGCGAGCCGCTCACGCCGCCAATCTCAACTGGATCAACGCACCCTTAGTATCCAATGGTCGAATCGAACTACCCCGCTGGCTACGCGAACAAAGTATCTCCAGAACCCGCCATCGCTACGGACACATAGCCGAGTGATAACCACACCCCCGACCTAACCTGATGAGGAAGTGAGCGGCACGGCGCGAGCCTGGATTATTCATCAGCCGGAGTGCGTTAGCACCGGTTCGCTCGAATTGCTAGGAGACCGGACGCGAGCGTTGGCCGTTCCATAAATGTAGGCCGTCGAAAAGAACTGCGTCCCCTTTGATTCGCCTCAAAGTCAATCTTTCGATTTGCACCCGCAGCGCGTTGCGAGCTTAGACATCTTCCGGTGCGGTCGCAGTGATCGCAAGAAACCGTGTAAAATCGGCAGTATTGAAAGTAATGATCCGATCAATACCATGACGAAGCATGGCCGCAACAAGTCGCGTATCGTGGGATTTCTTCCCCGACACAGCAGCTCGCAGTAGAGCAGCGCATGAAGCGACATCACGCGAAGCGGATATTCAACAACGGCGATCGAGCACGGATCTTGGATGGCGGTCATGATGAAGTCTTAATCGAGTTGGTTAGTTAATAAATCCTCCTTGAATAGGTATTAGTAGATCACGAAGTCCAGTCAGCAATCTGTAGGTTTTCCACACGAAAAAACTCGCGCGCGTTGCGAGTCGCGACGGTCAAATCGCACGAGATCGCTTGAGCCGCGATTAGTACATCGTATGGACCGATCATTTCGCCTCGTGATTCGAGCTTCGCACGAATCGCGGCGGCAATTTTTGCCGAATCGCTATCAAATGCGACGACTTGCAGCAAGGAAATGAGCTTCTCGACTTTCTCTTGTTCTTCGTGTGGACGACTGCATTTGGCGATTCCGGTGAATAGTTCGTAAACGGTAATGGACGATACGAATAGCTGCTCACGTGGAATGAACGAAAGATGCTCGACGGCTTTGGGTTTCCCTTTCATAACCGCAATACAAACATCGGTATCAAGTAGAAACTTCATGGTTTGCCCTCGACCAATCAAATTGAGATATTTGGTGGTTCACCCTGAGGCGGTCGCTTGAATGCGGGGTCGTCGATACGAATTTCTTCAAAGAAGCCGACTGGCCAATCGGATGAATGGCTCAACACCGGTTCGAGCACCAAGCTGTTCCCCTCTCGGCGAATGGACACTTCCGAACCGTCAAGTCTGAACTCGGCGGGAACGCGTACGAGTTGTCCTTCGTCGCTATTAATCACTTGTGTTGTTGTCATTTAATGCTCCGTAGTTTGACCATTCAATATTGTAGTAACTGCGAACTGCGGTGGGAACAAAAAAATTGCGTCCGTCGCTGGTTCAAATAGTGAGGGAGGGTCAGCGGGGACACAGCACATTGTTGGCGAGGTCGTTCCGAATGTGTGGGAAATCGCCATTCGAACGCGCAAACTCTACATTGTTCGCTTAAGGTGCAAAAAGACGTGTGTCCCCGTACGACTCGTCCATAAGGTGCAAAAAGACGTGTGTCCCCGTACGACTCGTCTGTGTCCCCGTACGACTGTTCCTTTCATTCTCAAGGTCTTACGAGAAGTATTCGCGATGTCATTTCAACGATCGGACAGTGCGAAAGTCCGAGGGGCGGGAGGGTGTCAGCGCTTTCCAGAGCCCCGTCCTTTCCTTTTGAGCGAAAACGAAGGCGTTCTTGAATCGTTCATCAGTTCCGAATGTCTCTTCATACCAAGCATGCCCGTTACTTATTATTTCACTGTTGATCAACGTGCCGTTCAAGAATACTATCCCAAGAAAATCGCCTTTGCCATCGGAGGTTTTCCATTCGATCCAGGGCGATTTTCCCGAAAGCAGTGCACTCAAGGCATCGTGGGCCGCCGTGCCGTGATCTTGATCGAGTTCTGGCGCATCGACTCCTAGTAGATGAATAGTCCGCGACTTTTGTTCCTCGTCGATCGCTACAAACGTATCGCCATCGACAATGGATTGGACTTTACCGATGAAGACAAATGACTCCTCGACTTCACGGATCATACCGTGAACATAGTTCCAGTCGTTGCGGGACAACTTTTCTATTGGCACTTTGACTTGTTTACCGTCCGGCTTTTCCAGCTCGACGAGGCCATCGACAAATCCAACAAGCATCGCTTCTGTCTTGAAGCCGCCTACCAGCGCGTTCCATTCCCGCAGAGTAGCGTGGGGTCGCACTTTATAGGCGAGGCGAGGGCTTGGCTCGACAGAGGGGCTGGTCAGAGACGGTGGTGGAGGCGATGTGGACTTGTAATCGGAATCAAAAGGAATCGCTACGTTGCTAATTACTTCGGTTGCGGTCGGCTCAATCGGGGCTGGGACAACAGGCCTGTCTTCGACGAGGATTTGGTTGTTCGCCAAGGGAGTTGACAGTATTTCCGAATTCGAGGTTCGTGCCGGGCCGAAGATAAGGGAATAGGGGATACCGCAAAAGATCCAAGGCAGGATGAGAAAGGCAAGGATAATGGTTAGGTATGGGGAGCGTTTGCGCCGGGCTGCCATTGCTTGTACACATCATGGGATCATAGTCAACCGACGAGCAAACAAGCCCAAACTTTCTGAAAAGAGGCGCTCATAATCTGCGGCATATCGGAAGAAGTCAAATTAACGTAAACGTATATTTGACTGGTTGCAACCTTAGCTTACAATAGTCACCAAGAGAGATTTTACCGAATACATTTTTGGGGCTTAAATGAAAGCGATTTCATTACTGGCAAAATTGCGAGAACTCGGATCGACGGCGGCGGTAGCGGCGGCTTTCCTTGCCTATCCATTTTCTGCGCAAGGCTCGGCTGTGGTGAAGCCGGTGTTACGTACGGCATTGGAAAGTGCGGGGGCGCAGCTAAAACAACGGCAAAAAGCTGTCCCTCCGCTTATTCTTACACCATCTAATGAGAACTTCTTTTTGATTGGACACCGTTCGCACTCATCGCATAGCTCACACCATTCAGGCAGTTCAGGTTGGCAACGATCACATACTTCTCATAGCTCACACCACTCGGCGAGTTCACGATCGAGCTATAAGCTTCCATCCGTATCGTCGCATAGCTCACATTTTTCGTCGAGCGTGCAAACAACTCGCGATATTCGAATCGCGCCATCGTCGGGGCGGACGGCGGCGCGGGAACGCGACACGTACAACCCACCTGCGTCCGCGCCCGTTGTGCTACCAGCGTCCTCGCAAGTTGTGCCACCACCGCCTGGCGTTGAGGTCGCTGCCAATCGCTTTGTCTTGATAAAGGTCCATCAGCACCTCAATGGGTTCGTTATGGCGGAGATTCTTGATAAAGACGAGAACGTCTTAATAATGCGAGGGATATTCGATACGGTCGGATCGGCTGTCATCATCTCGCTGAATTCAGCCGATCAAGAGATCACGATCAAGGATACAGCACTAGAAATTCTCGTTATCAAAGCAAGAGAGGAATGAACGAATGGAACAAGCGACGACGGGAGTGGTATTGTTTCATTTTGACTTGTTAGTTCATTCCATGTATGTAATTAAGACCACTGCGTTGCGATATAGTGGTCACTATCATGTTGCGATCGAGTCCAACGGGGCGTCGCGCGTAAGTGTCATACTGCGTCCGCGCGATTCATCGCCGCTTCATCCACTTGATGCTCGTCAGTTTGATGCGGATGTACTGGAACAAGAACTACGTGAGCGGGTCGCACTGGAAACCAAGAGCGTTCGCGAGTTGTTGCTGGCACAAGCCTTCTCGGCAATGGCTCTGGTTGATCCTGAGACGGAGACATCGGATTTCAGAGATGATCCGCTCGGTATTGGAGGTCCAAACAGGAAGGTTCGAACCGAGGGGAAGGCACACCCATGAAGCGTGTTCTCTTGCCGCTTCACGGTACCACTTTTCAGAGCGAAGCGGCGTTCCAATCGCAAGCTGGTAAAGAGTACGCCCTGTTGCCAATGCGATTCCTAAAACTGGACGCGTCGCGCTATGTCATGACCAATATGGCGGCGGAGTATGTCATCGTCGACAAGGCCACCCTTCATCGCTACGTTCGTCATGAACTGTCATCGGATGATCCGGCCTATGAACTTCTTAAGTCGCGACATTTTCTTCTCGATGCTGACTCTCGCATCGCGCTGGATTTGCTCGCCTGTAAATATCGCACCAAACACAGCCTCCTATCACAGCTTACCAGCTTGTTCATGTTCGTAGTCACGCTTCGCTGCGAACATAGCTGTCCCTATTGTCAGGTGTCACGGCAATCGCAGGATCGCAAGGCATTTGATATGCAGACAGCTCATGCCGAGCGAGCTATCGAGTTGATGTTTGAAACGCCATCGCCTGCAATCAAAGTCGAATTCCAGGGCGGAGAACCACTACTTAATTTTGAACTGATCCGCTGGATCGTCGAACGGGTCGTGGCGCGTAATCGTGACAGCCAGAAATCGGTGAGTTTCGTTATTACGACCAATCTCGCGCTGATCAACGATGAGATATTGGAATTCTGCGCGGACTACGGGGTGTTCATTTCAACCAGCCTTGATGGGCCAAGGGAACTGCACAATGCCAACAGGCCTAGGCCGGGGAATGATAGTTACGAGCGGACCGTTGCTGGCATCGAACGAGTGCGCTATCGGCTTGGCGGCGACAGTGTTGCGGCGCTCATGACCACGACACGTTTGAGCCTTGCGCAACCGGAAGCGATTGTCGATGAATATATCACACGCGGTTTTACATCGATTTTTCTTCGCTGCCTAAGTCCATTCGGGTTTGCGGTTAAGACTGGAGCCGTTGGCAGCTACTCGATCGAGGAGTGGCTCATCTTTTATCGTCGGGCGTTGGCCCATATCATTGAGCGCTGCCGCCAAGGAGTGGCGATCCGCGAAGACTACGCGGCCCTAATTCTGCGGAAGGCACTGACGCCTTTTCCGACTCATTACGTCGACTTGCAATCCCCAGCGGGCATCGGGCTTGCGTGCCTTGCGTTTAATTATGATGGCAACATCTATGCATCGGATGAATCGCGTATGCTGGCGGAGATGAAGGATACGACGTTTCAACTCGGGCATGTCGAGCACGATAGCCTCGCGTCCGTTGTGGGTTCCGATCGGCTGATTCGCCTGCTGGGTGACACCATGTCGGAAAGTGTTCCGATATGCCATGAATGCGGAGTACAGCCCTATTGTGGTAGCGATCCTGTCTATCATCATGCGACGCAAGGCGATGCCATTGGCCACAAGCCGCGAAGCGGTTTTTGCCGTAAGAATATGGAGGTGATCCGGCATCTTCTTACGCTAATGGAAGATGATCCTTCATCGGCGGAGGTATTGCGATCATGGATTCGCTGATGCAAATGAAGACGGAGGCCACTGTTTTACATGCAAAATTTTCTGAACGCTACGATCGCGAACCGTGTGTGCTTCGAGTGACGAGGAATGCAGATGTCAATCAGCCGGATCGCCACGCACTCCTTTCGACAGAAAAACAGGCGAACAGTGTCGCATTCGGGGCAACTCTTTCATATCAATGGAATCTGAGTACCTCCGTTCCGATGCGGTTCACGCTCCCGGACGCATTTGGCTATCTTGATGAAGGTGACATACTACGTATCAGTCCAAGAAGCGGGGACGTATGGGTAATGTATCGCGTAAACGCCCGTACCCATTCGGTATTTGTCACCGAGCGCTGCAATAGCTGGTGTGTTATGTGTTCGCAGCCTCCTAAGCCACGTGACAGCGTAAACTTGGCAGATGCTTGGGAGCAGGCCATCCCCTTCATGGACCCGCTTACGCCGGAGCTCGGCTTCACCGGAGGAGAGCCAACATTGCTCGGCGATCGATTCATAAAGCTGCTTACCCTTGCGCGCGACTGCCTACCAAAGGCTGCAATTCATGTGCTCAGCAATGGCCGCTTATTCGCCTATCTGAGCTTTGCCGAAGCCGTCGCGTCGGTGAAACATAACGATCTAATCGTTGGGATTCCACTTTATTCCGATATTGGCTGGCGACACGATCATGTGGTGCAGGCGCCGCATTCGTTTGACCAGACGGTGCGCGGTATACTCAACTTGGCTCGGGTAGGTGTAGCGGTGGAGATTCGCGTTGTTTTACATCGGCTTACGCTGGAACGGCTTCTCGAACTCGCACAGTTTATCGCCCGGAATTTTCCATTTGCCGCACACGTCGCGCTCATGGGATATGAGCCGATTGGATTTGGGCGGACAAATTTGCGCTCGCTATGGGTTGATCCAGTTGAATACCACGAACCGCTGAAACGGGCCGTGCAATGGCTGGTTCAGCAGGGAATAGCGGTATCCATTTACAACCATCAACGATGCATACTGCCAGAGTCGCTATGGCCTTTTGCGGTGAAGAGTATTTCGGACTGGAAGAACATTTATCTACCGATCTGCGAAGGCTGCGAGGCGCGTCAGGACTGTGGTGGTTTTTTTCATTCAGCGGTCGATGCGCATAGTGCGCACATCAAACCGCTGCAAGTTCATTCATTACTCAGCTAGAAAGCATCAACATGGACATGGGCGTTTGGATTGGCATGGGATTGGCGGCAATTTACGGATTGATCGGTATCATCCTATCGGTAGTAGGATACTTCCTGTTCGATCTTGTCGAGTGGCGAATTGATTTCGCTGATGAGATCAAAAAGGGCAATATGGCAGCCGCCATTGTCATGGCCGCCTTCATCCTCGGCATCTGCTTAATCGTAGGGCGTGCCATCGGAAGCTAACATGAAGATCGAATCAATCGCCGCGGGCCAATACGAAATCGGCGACGACGGCGTCCCGAATGCATCCCCAAAGCACTCGCGATTCATCGGAACGCCGTTTTGGATCTTGGCGATTCCGTTCAGTTGGAAATTGTTCGAGGACGCGATCCTTGTCGAGTCGTCAAATTCGAAGCTGCTCGATTTAGACTTGAAGTCTTGTTGTAGAGACACGCGAATTCGTCAATACCTAGAAGCGTCCACTGCGATGGAAGTACTTCTACCATGGAGTCAGCAATCGATGATCGACTTGCCTTTGACTGGCCTTACTTGGTTCGAATCCGATTATTTGGCTCGACTACTTGGTGGTCGATTACCAACTGAGGTCGAATGGGAGATCTTGGTCCGAAGCGAAACAAAGTCGACTGGAAGTTTAAATCAAACTTCAAAGAGAAGAGAACTGCCCCTTCAAGAATGGACGGCTGATGCATTCGCCCCCAAATACTGGCGGGCTGATTTTCGCAAAAGGGGAACTCCTTGGCACGAAGGAATGAGTTCTAATGTTACAATACGCGGGCACTGTTCGAACGAACTACATCGGCATCCATGCTATCGACGAGGCGGTGATCCCACTAAATCCCATCCGCAACGAGGATTTCGAGTTGCTTGGGATCAAGACCCTAAAGTTTCAGTCCGTTTTTTCAATCAGTAAAACGCAGGTTTTGTGATTCCAACCATGTCCAATTCACTCAACGAAAAACAAGTCCTATGCCCGCACTGTTGGCATCAATTCTATCCTGATCAAGCCCTTTATATCGCAACTCATCCGGAACTATATGGAGACGATGTGCTCGGGCAAAATGAGAACACAAGGTACGCGCCATCGCAGGTTCAAAAAGATCGTACGGGTATTGCGAAGGATCCGATGGGCGGCACAATGACCGAGCGAGCATGCCCTACCTGCCATCTTCAGATTCCTCCCGAACTTTTGATTCAAGCCGGTAAAATTCTTTCAATGGTTGGGGCTCCTGCTTCAGGAAAAACGTATTTTCTGACGAGCATGTTGCACGAATTGCGACGGGAGCTCGTGCAGAAATTTGGATTGACACTTCGCGATAGCGATAGCCATGAGGTCAAAGTCTTTTTAGATTTCGAATCGACACTCTTTGCGTCGTCCGCCCCGGACAACCTCACACAACTTAGCAAAACATTTGAAGCAGGTAGTCAATACAACATCGTAAAAATAAATGGTAAAGACTTCCAGCTTCCAAAGCCGCTTATGTTTTCGCTTTCACCGTCGTTGAGCAATCCTGATAAAAGGCTCAGCCGGACACTACAGGTTCCGATCGTACTCTATGACAATGCTGGTGAGTCATTTGAATTTCTTGAAGAAAAAAAGACCGGATCGAGAGTCACACAACATCTCAGCAAGAGCGAAGCAATTTTTTTTATTTTCGATCCTGCACTTGATGCGAGTACTCGTCAAAAATTGCAATCTGAATCCGACGACCCGCAAGTCTCACCAATCAATCGAGTCCCTCCAATCAGAAATGGCGGACAAGAAACGTTCGTCAAACCTCACCGACAAGAAACCTTACTGACTGAGTTAATCAATCGCATTCGAAGACAGCGCGGACTACCAAGTTCTCATTTGATTCCAGCACCGCTACTGGTTTGTGTTCAAAAGTACGATATCTGGAAGTCTTTGATGCCATGTTCCAAGATCATCTCGAAGAATGGAACGGTAACGGATATCGTCGACGATTCTTCGGTCGTGTTCTCGGAGAAACTAGGCATCGCTGGCTTGGATATCGACGAGATAAATCGAATCGGCCTACTGGTTCGCGCATTCTTAGAGGATAGCGATCCGACGTTTGTCGAACTTGCCGAATCCAATTTTCAAACCGTTCGATACTTCCCCGTCAGTGCTCTGGGCACAAGTCCTGAAGTAGATGAAGACGTTGTAATGAAGTTGGGATATGTACGAGAAGCTTTGAAAGTACGACCGAACAAAATCGCTCCCTTTCGAGTGACGCATCCAGTGCTGTGGCTGCTATTGCGATGGAAGCTCATTCGTCCACTCAATAAGCGAGCCATGCCGACTAACATACCTCATGCGGTAGCTTCGTTCGATCGACGGAGTGGAAAGATGCGTGTGACATTGCCAAGCAAGAGAATTCTAATGCTTGATCTTGAATACTCGGAAATGGTAATTGTCGACCCCTACTCAGAACAATTTGTTTGGATACCGAAAATTGAAGTTGATACCGAGTCCAGCTCATCCGACCAAACGCGAAAGTCCGAGCCAGTCAAAAGCGTAGCGCCGATGCATTCGTTGAAGCTTCAACCTCCTGCTCCGCAACCGGCCAAACGAGGTTGGTTCAAAAAATAGATCATGTGAGGCAGAATTATGGAATATGAACTTGAGATTTACACTTCGGCAGAGTCACTTCTTGAACAATCCAGCAGTGGTCTAGGAGTTGTTGCCAAAACCCGCAGTTTTCCGGCAAGCGTAACCCGTGATCTATCAATCTTCCGATACTACACGTTCCTTCCCGAACTTTCGCTCGATCAAGCCGAAAAACACCCGCCTCGAATTATTGTCGGATCGATAGGTGACAAAGATAGATACTCAGTAATCGTAGCTCGTTACTTTGGTGCCGACTATTCGGGAAGAACAACACCGACAGTTCATCTCGCGACAACGACTATCGATGCGTTCAAGTCGAATTGCGGTACGCCGGCTCAACTCTTGGCGCACGTAGCCACGAAAATTTCGCCTTGGTCTGAGCACCCCAAGTATCTTGACCCCAAACCGAAAGTTGATACATCCGATTCTTTAGAGCAATGGCCAAGTTCTGACATTTGGCGTAAATATCTTAGCGAAGAAAATATGACACGTTTCTACAGCGATGTTGTTGATGCCATGATGAAATTCGAGAAAGTAGAGCGACCAATTGTTCTGGTCGTGCCGATTGAGGATTCGCAACAATCGGCGTTGATGCTTTACGACATCCTTGCTTTGCTACCCAAATCAGTCCAAACAAGTACTATCGCGTCGACTCATCTTTTAACAAATTCAGACTTCGTACGGGGCTCTGCATTGGGCATTACTTACCCCGGCACTGAGTTTCACAAGCAAGCCGTTTCGAGGCATGATCCGCGTCGTCCTATCCTCGTTGAGCTCACAAATAGTTCGGCAACCTCGCAGTCGCAGAACTCACCGTACGCGAATCATGTCGCGAAAGCTGCAGGAAATGGAAACCTTGATGATGTGAAGCGACTTCAAGAGATTTGGGAATCGGGCGGCTTTACAGTTGCAACATCCGTTTCCTTCGGCGAAGTCGTCGATGTGCTAAACGCACTTACCATTGCGAAGAACCAAGTGCCCGAATGCGTATGGTCGATCGACGCAAAATTGGCAGGACTTCACAATATCCCTGAGCAAGCGAGATCCAAAATCGATAAGGCTTGTGTCGATTGGGTCCATTCGATGGTTCAGCGAACTGACGATAGAGGCAATGCTGACTTAATTGATTTGTTGGAAACGAAAAAATGGCCAAATGTCGCGATTGATGCTGCTGCAAAACACTTCTGCAACTCGTACGAGATGGAAGGGCTCGATGCTCTGCACAAACGAGAACAAAGTAGGAAGCTGGAATCGATCGCTATCGATCGATTGATTCATGGCATGTCGATCAATCCTACAGCGTTTTGGGCTGCGACGGTTAAATTCCTTCAAAAATCCGATGACTTCGAGAGTGGGTTACAGATCGCCAAGGAGCTTTTGGGCTTACCAAAAATCACGGCGTCGCAAATCCTCCATTGGCTGCCAAAAATCAGCGGGAAATCAAAGCTCAAGGCTGTTGAATCGGCAATGGAGTCGAAATTAGTCGAACGATTGCAGTGCGGCGGTATCGACAAGCTCATCAGCGGAATCGCGAAAGATGAACACTCTATAGCTCGCGTGAATGTTCTTACGAGGTTGTCCCAGCAGCTCCCTCGCACTCAAAGTAAACTACTGTGCGAAGCGATTCTTGAAACGGCTGCGAAACAAAATCGCTGTGATTTCCTTGAAGGGATTGTTCCATTGTTGCGTGAGGAACTGCAAAAGCCAGATAGCGATGCATTGCAGAAGCAGATCATCGCAATTTCCTATTCCAGTCCACATCGCGATTGGCTTCAAACGACATTCAGCGAACTTTTTGTAGCTAGTCCGCCGACGATTCGCGGAGTTCAAGTTCATCCCGATGAAGGGCGTCCATCGTCTGCTTACGAATTCCTCAATGCACCGGTTGGTATTCGAAGACCGCGTACGGTCGATTACTGGCGGAGACTCACCGTGCCGAGGACTTGGATCGCGGCATTAGTAGCGGCTGGATGTTATCTGTTGGCGATCGCATTGCACCATAATTGGGGCGGGAAGGCATTTCAAAAAGTTCCGTTGCGGATACTTATTCCGTTTGGCGTTACAGCGTTGGGAGTAACGAGCATGTGGAGTTCGAAAAGGTTAAACGATAGACCACAGGATTCGGGATTGCCCAATTTCGTCCTGCAGAACGCCACTCTGATGATTGCTGTAATTATCTTCGTCGCTTCTGTTCTATTTCTTCTGATTGATCATAGCTCCTCGTTTAAGCATTCTGGAGAGCGTGTTTGGCTTAATATGCTTTTCAATATTTTGCGGCTCAATACCCTCTCCCCTCAACCCCCTTCGCTATAAAAACGCGCGAGGGGGAGTAAGTTTTGATGGTTGATTTTACGCTTATGTACACACCTGACTCATTCAAAACATCCCGCGCGTTGGCCATTCAGCCAGTCTTTGCTGTCGGTGGGCTAACTGAGTCGATGATGCATTCCGAAGACCCAGCGGCTATTTTGTACATGACGAACATTCTTCGCTTGTGGTCCTTTGAGCGAACGGACCTTCCTCCCACATTTGTCGATGAGGTCGAAGTCACTGAACTTTCGCGACAGCCTTATTCGATTTTTGTAAACGAGATCGAGATTAATCGTCGAGAGTTGGTCCAGTTACAACAGCCCTACTCGGGTTTTGAGGTTGATCAACGTCCATTGTCATCCCACGATCCATTTGAATTGATTCCAATCGAGGCAGGGGTGTTTCCAAGACAAGAGAGCTTGACGACGTATCGAGTCGACGGTGGAGAAGAAATTCGGGAATGTTATTCTTGCAATGGAGCCGGAGACGTGCCCTGCAATCACTGCAGTGGTGGAAGAGTAACTTGTCCTGATTGCAATGGCACGCAGCGCGTAAATTGTCCTCGATGTTTGGGTCTCGGGCAACATCTCGGCGCGCGAGGTCATTTAATCAATTGTCAAGTATGTCACGGTCGTCAAACCCAACGCTGCCATCGTTGTACTGGCGGGCAGATTACTTGCGGAAGCTGTAGTGGAGCGGGAACGCAAACTTGCGAACCATGTCAGGGACACGGCAACTTGCACAACTACTTCCAAGTCAAATCGACAGTCCGGGTTGGTCGGGCAAGTCTAGGCAGGACGAATGAACCTTGGCCCCTTGAAGTCAGCGTACTCGCGAATGAATCGGACGAACTGGGCCTGGAATCCGCTCTTTGGCCCGATATTTCTTTGTCGCAAGCCTCGATTCAAAAATGGCTACCCCCAGAATTGATAGTTCCGCTTCTGCATTTCGCGAGACAAGAACTCGCCAGAAGCAAAGCGGCGATCTCAGCGAGCGAGCAAGCGACGGGTATTCGATTGCGAGTTGTGGGAGGCTACTTGTACTCCGTTGGTTACCAATATCGTAACGAATCCAAGCGAGTCATTGTTGGAGGCATTCACAATCGAGTTTTCTCCGAGCAAGGGGCGGTCAAAAAACAAAGTTTGCTTGGCGGCATAAAGCGACTTAGTTATCACCTTGTCAACGCCATCGCTGACTATACGCCGCCTGTCGATCGAAAATATCTGCAAGCGGTTCGATCGGGGAACGTTCATATAGGTGATACGCGATGTCTCATCCCAAGTGTCGGGAAAATCCTCAACGCCTCCATCGAGATTTCGGAAAACGGCTACTTGTTGTCGCTCGATGGCTCAGATGAAAATATCGTAAACATATCGATCGATTTCAACGCGGCGCACGTCGCGATACTTTGCCTGTCACGTAGATTAGGGATCGCAGAGCGGCAAAAATTTGCGCAGGCGATGCAATTCAATGGTAAACTCGCGTTTGGCCGAATCGCCCTTTCGAAAGATGGCGAACAGGAATTTTTTACAATTGAAGAACGGCGCTCGTATAACGATATTCGCCCTGACGAGTTGAGCAAAATTATTCGGAGTCTGGTCGCTGACTCAAATACGATTTTGGCCAAGAGGATGCTTGCATGAGCGAATTTATTGGACAGCTTGCTAAGAAATTAGCGTCAGGTCACCATGATTTACCGATTCAAGTACACGTAGGCGAAAAGGAAATCTTGATCGAGGTGACGCTGGGATCGAGAAAACAGAGCGTCAGAGTTTCATTGGGATCGTCAAAAGCGGCAGGCGGAGCTTTCGTTCGCTTAGTTTCAAGAGCTTGTCCAGCAAATGATCATAGGCTCATTCGTTCAGCGTTAACGACGAACCGTGGCCTTGAACTTGGAAGCCTCTCGTTGAACACCGAAACAAACCCACCGGTGCTCGACGTCGTGCATAGTGTTGTCGCGGAAGGGGTACAAATTCCCGATTTGCTGTTTGCAATTGAATCTGTCGCAAGACTTGCCGACTCGATAGAGAAGCGAATCGTTGGACAGGATGTTTTCTAGGACGCATTTCAATAAAATTAGAAAAGTAACGATCAACACAAAAACAGGAATCTTCTCATGAGTGGCCCGAAGGATTACTCGATATCAATAAACGCAGCTAGGCGAGCTGCCATCGCAGCTAGTCAAGCCGCACAGCGTCGAGCGCGCGACGAACAGCTCCGACGTAGAGCGGAAGAGAATCGTCAGCGGCTCGCGGCACAAGTCGCCAGAATGGAGGAGCAACGTCGGCAATTACTGGCTGCTCGCAACCAACAAATCTCGATGGCCGAATCTAGGCTTGCAGACGTCGATCAAGCTGCGAGAACTTCGATTAACAAACTTCTCGCTGAGAAAGCGTCACGAAATCGTGATGCATTGGCCCGACGGCAAATAGAATTCGACGAAGTTTTAAAAAAGGGTAGTGATGAATTGCTAGAACCCGACGTCGATGAAAGGACATCGTCTGGTTTCGACAGCGTATTTGAAGAAACCGAAATACTCTCCAGCTCGCCAACAGAGTTGAAAGATGCGATTCCGACTCCTTTACGGTCAATCGATGCAAAATTGATTCAAGAACGCTTGACGGAATTGATGAATTGGAAATTCGAGTTAACCCAAGATGAAAATGTCACCGATTTTCAAAATGCTGAACGCGATCGTTGGCTTCAAGTATTGAAAGACGAGATTGAGCATTCGAATTCGAGCGATGATGCCAAAAGGCTTTTGGATACAGAGAAGCTAATTCAAGACGCGAAATCGATCTTTGAATCGGCCAATGAAATTGAGTCGAAACTTCAGATTCGAAATGAAATCCTGGCTAGCATCATCGCTTCGCTCAAGGAAATTGGCTTCGTTGTCCGCGATCCGTACTACGAAGACGCTGCTCAACCCGATCAACCAGTACACGTACATGCTTCACGGGGTACCGAATTCATGAAAGCGACGATCGATCTTGATCAAGAAATCAGATCGGTTTGGAATGACATCGAAGCCGAGCATTGCAAGTCAACGTTTTTTAGTTATATCGACGCAATGGAAGCGAAAGGGCTCGAAGTTAAGCCAAAGACGGACGGTTTGGAAAATCGGCCAATACTTAAACAACGGGGTGCAAAAAGCTTGCCCAAATCGAAACAAAACTACAGTTGATGGAGAGCTGATGAGCGACGCGATATGGAAAAACAACTTGCGAGATGCCCTTCTCTTGGACCAACTCGTGCTGATTCATGGCAACATCAAAGACTTATATGCCGTCGAACCGGCTGCCGTAGCGAGATTACCAGAGCAATACCAGGATACTCCGTTTGTCAATTTCGATATCTGGTTAGCACTCGAGTTAGAGCGGCTCGGGTATCCTATTGTCACGCTTTACGATCCAATCGATGGCGTAGTCTTTCTTCGCAATTCGATGCGAGAATCTTTCGTAGCCTTGGCTTCGGGAAACGTCCCGGTGTCCACTAGCGGCCAAACTGAAATTACTTCGAAGCGATCCCTTCCAAAAGCGACCACCGATTCCCCCGAACAAAGAACGAGTGATCGCAACGGTTGGATGGCGCGTTGGGATGTCATGCAAGCCCCAGCAGTATACTTGCGTACATTGTACAGTAACGTTTTTCCAGTTCGAGATGCAGGGTTAGCCGCGATAAGTCGTTTTACTGATCGCTATTTGAGCTATTCGGATCGTCAAGCCGATGAAGACAAAATTCTCTCACTGTTGGTCCAAAAAGCAGTTTCTTGCATACCACCGGCGGTCACCGGGAACTGCCCGCAGTCACGTCTGATCTTGATTTTCAATACGGAAGGCGAAATTCCACAGGAACTGAATATCCAATGCCCGTTTGCGCGATCTGTTCTGATACCATCACCGACGGTCGAAGCACGAGAGGAGTTTTTCCGATTTGCAGCCAAGCATTTTTATCAAGGAGATCCAGATGACCGATTTCAACCGGAGTCGGATTCGGAACATTTGAGTATCGTTGCCAATAGTGCCGAGGGACTCAAAATGCATGACCTATTGAGTATGATCGAATTGAGTCGACGGGAACGCATCGGGCTGGGCAAAAAGCAATTTAAGAATCTATTGGATCGATTCCGTTTTGGCAACCGCGAGAATGCATGGCTCAAAGTCAAATCCGAAACGCTTCGCAATGCCAAAGCTAGCCTCCAAGTGCGAGTCAAGGGCCAAGACGAAGTCATCGACGAAGTCATTCCCGTTTTGATACGCGCAAAGTTGGGCATGAGTGACCTTTCGAAGAGCAAGCACTCTTCAAAACCTCGAGGCGCGTTCTTTTTTGTCGGACCGACAGGCGTCGGAAAAACTGAACTTGCTAAATCGATTGCGGAGCTTATTTTCGGTGACGAAAAAGCACTTATACGATTCGACATGAGTGAGTACTCGGAAGAACATCAACAAGCGCGGCTCGTCGGTGCGCCTCCGGGTTACGTTGGGTTCGATCAAGGAGGCCAGTTGACTAACGCCATCCTCGAACGACCGTTTAGCGTGATTCTATTCGATGAGATTGAGAAAGCTCACGGCCGAATTCTCGATAAATTCTTACAAGTTCTTGACGATGGCCGACTCACCGACGGAATGGGACGTACGGTCTATTTCTCCGAGGCAATACTCGTATTCACTTCGAATATTGGAACTTCGCCGAGAACCGGTCCGATCGCGATGCCTGAAAGCAAAACACTTACCGAGCAAATTGGAGAATCGCAACGAAATGTCGAAGATGTTTACCAGCGATTAGCGGAATTGAGTTACCCCGATTTATGCGATCACTTTCGATCGGCCGTCAAGCAGTACTTTGTCAATACGCTTGGTAGGCCCGAAATCCTCAATAGAATAGGCGAAGACAATATTCTGGTCTTCAATTTCTTGCAAAACGAAGACGCGAAAATGCAGATTATCGATCGGGATCTTAGGGAACTCAACGATACTCTTCAATCCAAATTTTCCGCGAAGATCTATTGTACCAATGCTTTCAAGCGGTTGCTGATGACACATCCAAGCGGGTTCAATCGAAATGGAGCTAGAGGTGTTCGGAACCTTCTTGAAAAACTCGTGATCAATCCGTTGTCGGAGCAAGTTTTTCTTGAGCCCGAAAAATGTCACGGAAGGATCTTTCGAGTCGACTATAAAAAAGCGGTCGATCGCATCGCCGAAGAACCTTTCGAAAAATCCGCACTCGAATATGAGTGGCTTGCGAATGATGACTGATGTTACTTTTTTGCTGAGTAGTCGAGACTATCGCCCGCAATCCGAAAATGTACTGAGAGTCGGAGCCATACAAACCTATTCCTCGGTAGCAGGTCCTGGGATACGGGCTGTAATATGGGTCACCGGTTGCAATCGCCGATGTCCGGGCTGTATCAAACCGGAATACCTTTCGTTCGACGTTGGAAAGATGATCGCGATTGAAGAGTTGGCCGAAATAATATTGAACTGCCAGTCCATTTCTGGGGTGACATTCTCCGGAGGGGAACCCTTTGAACAGCCGTTGCCGTTAGCGAATCTCAGCCGAATCCTCAAAGTCAACGGACTTAGTGTACTTGCCTATTCTGGCTATCGACTGGATGCTTTGGAAGCGGATCGACCGCGCTTTGGATGCCTGTTAGAACGGCTTGATTGGTTGATCGATGGTGAATTTCGTCAAGAGCACATGGGGCCGCTGCAATATAAGGGTTCGGCGAACCAGCGACTACTTAAGCGGTGCGACGACGGGAGTTTTGTCGAAGTTTCAACAGATCGTATTCATGACGTTCAAATATCGTTAGATCAAAATCAAGTACGGCTAACGGGGTTTCCAAATCGTGAGTTTCAAAAGTCTTTCTCAGAATCTCTTGAACGCCAAGGATTAATTCTGAAGCCAATCGATAACGACTTAAATTTGCATGACGAAACGACCTAAGTTATTTACAGCATCGATTCCGACCGATGACGGTAGCTGCTGCCTATTTGTCAGGCTGAAGCGAATGCGTCCAATCTTCGCTATTGCAATTGTTTTGGATTTATCGGAGTCAAGTCGCAACCTTCAACAGCTAGCATCAAGAATTTCAACAATGTTTAGCGGATTTCCGCGTGAGACAGCACTTTGGATTTTTCGATTGAGTTGCAAAACGCCGCTCAACAACCCGAAAGATGATCGTGTCGAGCATCTCGTTCATGGAAGCATCTCACTCTCAAAATGGATCAACAATCGTCAAGAAGCCGACATTGCCATACACTCAGGGTCTCTAATTCGTCCCGTATTAGAAGAAATCGAAAAGCTTCAAGTTCAACATAGAATCGAACAAGTTGCGGCGGTTGTTCTAACGGATGGCGATTTACTAGATCGTGCGCCTGTTCAATGGGCCAGTAGCATTCGAATCGTTGGCATTGTACCTAGCGAGTCATCTGAAATTTCTAAAAATTGGATGCGAGTCTTGGGAAGCAGTTCGATTTTCGCCTGGAACGATCATCGCCTTACGCCCGATACGATACGAGTACCTGAAGCACCTGATCCTCGATATGAAATTCAGATCGAGTCTCCGATCGGAATTGAAGTCAACACAACCATTCTTCGTTCCGGAGGTGTCCAATCAAATCCAACGACCGTAATTATTTGGGATTCTTTGGATGCATCTATCGATATTCTATTGGCTTCCAAAAATGCGATTGGTAAAAATGCGATTGTCGAATTGCGATCCGAATTTGGCAACATCCTATATCGGCTACCGATTTCGGAGTCGGAAAAGATTGCCGACAACGAGATACCAATAGGCGCATTTCGGAACGATATATCAGAAACAAAATCAAACGGAACATGGAAGCTTTTCGTCGACTATTCGCCATCATTGGTAGCCGAATCGGACGATATACCTTGGCGATTGCTTTTCGAAAATCTCGCAAGAGAACGAAAGGCATGGTCGGAACATTCAGAACTTTTGGAAAAATTAACGGCTGTTGCCTCGTCTGATGCCATTTCGCATTTCGATTTCGATGCGTTCCTTGCAGTGATCCCTAGCGAGTTACCCGACTCAGATTTTCGGTTGGTCGTTTTTGGATTGTCGAAAAATCAGACTCCTGCGTTGATGTGGCAAAAAGGGAGCACGAGTCCATGCGGAGAGACCGGACAATCGCTATCCATTCGATTTGACCGACTTGAAGGACGTTGGCAACTGCAGTGTGACATCGACGATGCGCAAGAATTAGATCCCATTGCGAGTCAAATCATCAATTCGTCGATGGAGTTCGACGGCAAGCGTTGGTTGGCCTTCTATTCAGGTCCGACTGTTTTCAAATGATCTAAGTCTGACGGGCAACGCAGTGAAGCATTTTTTCCTCAATTTTGTGCGGGACTTGTCCCCGTGCGAAGTAGTTTTGGCGTCCTGGACTAGGCTACCCAAAGATCAATGTCCTTCGTCGCACGAGGGTAACCGTGTGCGGCCATCGCATACCCTCCCACGAGCAAGTACCGCACGTTCTCTTCGGACAAGCACTGCAACATCTCTTTGAAGTCGTCGTTCAACATTTTGGTTTGGAATGAGGGACCATACTTCTTCACTTAGCGCACATGCAAAATTGAGTCGTTCGACGTGGGTTCCATCCATATACCCATGATCAGACGACTCTGCCAGACTCGACTTCGTAAGCGTTACCACTCTCGGTTGTCCCTTTTTCATGCTACGATTGTACCCGGAAATCCAAACTTTCCAAACATCTGTCAAGTGCTTGGCTCGTTCGTATACAAGGCTGAGATAATCCTCGCGTTGCGGTCGTCTATCTGAAAAGCGAAAGTGTTGCGGAGCGACCCACTCTAGGACGCCCCAAACAAGCTCGTGACGGGACAAGCCTGATGCGAGCTGACAACAAAGTCTTCCGAGCGCAAATTTGCTCAGTGTCTTTCTCGTGAGGCGTTCGTGTCTATCAATGAACACGGTGGCCTGGTTTTGCGCCTTCGTCTGGCGAGAGAAGATAGACTTCTACGCCTCCGGCACCGGCGGCGGCTACCATGCCTTGGCTGAGTCCAAATTTCATTTGACGTGGGGCTAAGTTCGCTACCATGATTACCAATCGACCGACGAGCTTTTCTGGTTCGTACGCCGCTTTGATTCCTGCGAAAACTGTTCGCTGGTCGTCTCCACCGAGACTGAGCGTTAACTTGAGTAGTTTCTTTGCGTCGGGTACGTGTTCAGCAGCCAGTACTCGTGCGACTCGTAAGTCGATCTTGGCGAAGTCTTCGATCGAGCATGTCTCCGCTAACGGTTCAGCCTTCAGCGCTTCATCGCTGTCGGACCACTTCGAGACGTTTTCTGTGTTGGCTGCGCTGGCCGATTCGACTGCTTCGACAGGGTTGGCGGCGAGCGTAACTTCTTCTTTTCCTGACTCGATCATGGCTTCTACATCCTCTAATTTTATACGTTGTAGCATGTGTTCAAATTTGGCGACCGGACGTCCGACCAACGGAGTCTGGCTTTGTTTCCAATCGGTGATGGGGTCACCAAGCAATTGCCCGCATTGGTCTGCCAAGCGCGGGAGGACCGGTGCTAGGTAGATTGCCAACTGGCGGAAGAGATTCAAGACGATGGTACAAACTTCTTGCAGCTTGACCGATTGTGATGGCTCTTTCTTAAGGGACCAGGGGGCGGCGTTTTCAACAAAGCCGTTGGCAGCATCAGCCAAAGCCATGATCGTTCGCATGGCTCGTGCATAGTCTGTTTCAGAATAGGCATCGGCAATCTGCTGACCAGCGACGGCCGCGGCTTTGAAAAGTCCACCGTCGTGTGGATACGTTGGCGAGAGACCGAGCGTCTCGATAAAACGCGCAGTGCGACTGGCAAGGTTGACTACTTTGCCGACAAGATCGGAATTCGCTTTGTTGACGAACTCTTCGATGTTCAGATCGATATCATCCGAACGAGTAGCCAACTTGCTGGCGTAATAGTATCTCAGGTGCGAAGGATCGAGATGCTGGAGATATGTTTCGGCTTTGACAAACGTCCCTTTGCTCTTCGACATTTTTTCGCCAGCGACCGTCAAGAATCCGTGGATGTGAACTTGTTCGGGAAGCGAGTAGCCGGCAGCTTTCAACATGCCGGGCCAAAAGAGCGTATGAAAATACTGGATATCTTTACCGATGAAGTGATGGATCTCGACCGACTTGCTCTTCCACCAATCATCCAGTAGTTGATCGTTGGCTTTGCACCATTGATGGGTTGATGCGATGTAACCGATCGGAGCATCGAACCAGACGTACCAAAAATTGCCGGGCGCGTCGGGGATCTCAAAACCAAAATACGGAGCCGGGCGCGAGATGTCCCAGTCGCGTAGCGGATGGCATAAGAAATGGCCTTTGAGGTAGTTGGCGACTTCGCTTTGCAAATGGTTGCCGGATTGCGTCCATTCGTCGAGAAAGGTGTGCATCTTTTCGAGCTGCACAAAAAGGTGCGGGGCGGTGCGGATCTCAGGAACGGCACCGGAGTGCATGCTTCGCGGATCGATCAATTCGGTCGGCGAATAAGTCTCTCCGCACTTTTCACAACTGTCGCCGTACTGATCTTCGGATTTGCACTTTGGACAGGTTCCTTTGACGAAGCGATCAGCCAAGAACGTACCGGCTACGGGATCAAATAGCTGGCTAACGTCGCGTTCGGCGATCAAGCCTTGGGAGCGAAGGGCCGCCCAAAACTCACAGCAAAGGTCATAGTTTTCGCGGCTATTGGTGCTGCCGTAGTGATCGAAAGCGATATCGAAACCGGTGAAATCTCGAAGGTGATCGGCCTGCATCGATTGAATGAGATCCAGTTCCGTGATCCCTTCGCGCTTGGCTCGGATCATAATGGCCGTTCCGTGCGTATCGTCGGCGCAGATGAAAACAGCCTTTTTACCAGCCAACTTCTGGAATCGCACCCAGATATCGGTCTGGATGTATTCGAGCAAATGCCCGATATGGATCGGCCCATTGGCGTACGGCAAGGCAGCCGTGACTAGTATTCTTTGTTCGGTCATGAAGTCCCTTTTCGACTATGGATGGTCCGGATTGTCCCTTATACTGGGGTTTTTCCATAGACCCTATCGCGCTCGACGAAGTTCGACATTGCAACAACTTCAAGCATGACGACTCAACAACCTATCCGATCGATCCAGGAAGCCAAACAGCCGCTCTTTCTGGGGATCGATGTCGGCGGAACCAACATAAAGATCGGTTTGGTCGACAATATTGGCCAAACGCTAGCTTATACTACGATCGAGACTGAAGAACCGCGTGGGCCAGAAGATGCGATGCAGCGTGTCGTTCAAGCAACCAAATCGATGCTCGCACCGACCGGTGTATCGCTGTCGCAGATCGCGCGCGTCGGTCTCGGGACGCCGGGAAGCCAGGATATTCCACGAGGCATGCTGATTGCACCGCCCAATCATCCGCACTGGCATAACTTTCCTATTGTCGCTTGTCTTGAGAAGGCGATCGGGTTGAAGGTTTCGTATGCTAACGATGCGAACGCGGCGGCTTGGGGAGAGTTTTGGATTGGTTCGGGTGCGATGGATTCGAGCATGATCCTACTGACACTCGGAACTGGCGTCGGCGGCGGGATCATCATCGATAATCAGTTGGTCGTCGGTCATAACAGCTTCGGCGGTGAGGTCGGGCATATGATTGTCGATTTCCATCCCGAGGCTCGATTATGTGTATGGGGAGGTGGTCGTGGACATCTCGAAGCTTATGCGAGTGCCAGCGCCGTTGCGCAGCGAGCCAAAGAATTACTGACCGCGGGCGCGGTGAGTTCGCTATCGTCGAATATCGAAGAGGTTACTTCGCGACAACTATTCGAAGCCGCTGAAGCGGGCGACACCTTTTCACTCGAACTGATTGACTCGACAGCCGACTATTTGGCGCTCGGGATCACTTCGATGGTTCATATTCTCGATCCGGGTTTAGTGGTTCTTGGCGGTGCTATGAATTTTGGCGGGAATCAGTCATCGGTCGGTCGGCGTTTTCTCGACAGAATTCGTTCCGTATTTCGTTCGCGAAGTTTTGAATATGTAGCCGCTGGAACCAAAATCGATTTTGCATCGCTCGGTGGCGATGCCGGATATCTCGGCGCGGCGGGAATTGCCCAGGCCGAGTATACCTTTCCACGAAAGACAGCATCAGCTACTTAGTATGGCAGATATTCCGCGCTCGCATATTCGCAATTTTTGCATCATCGCTCACATTGACCACGGCAAGAGCACGTTGGCAGATCGTTTGCTAGAACGAACCGGGACTGTCGAACTCCGGAAGATGAAAGCGCAGCTTCTCGACGCGATGGATCTCGAACGCGAACGAGGTATCACGATCAAAGCTAAAGCGGTCACCCTTCGCTATGTATTCAAAGGCGAAGAGTACGAGCTAAACTTGATCGATACACCTGGTCACGTCGACTTTCAATATGAAGTTTCTCGATCGCTTTCGTGTTGCGAAGGGGCCCTGCTGCTCGTCGATGCGTTCCAAGGCGTCGAAGCCCAGACGGTTGCCAATGCGTATGCAGCGATGGATCACAATCTCAAAATCATTCCGGTCATCAATAAGATCGATCTGATGCATGCCCGCGTCGATGAAGTAACCGAAGAGATGGAACAGATTTTGGGGATCGATCCGTTCGAGATTGTTAAGTGCAGCGGCAAAGCGGGACTCGGCATCGAAGAATTGCTCGAAGCGATTGTGACTCGCATTCCGGCTCCGACCGGCGAATCCGAAAAACCCCTCAAAGCGATGGTTTTCGATTCTCACTACGATGATTATCGTGGCGCGATCACCTACGTGAGGCTCATGCAAGGCTCGATTGAGAAAGGGCAAAAGATTCGCTTCATCCGCGGTGGCAAAACGCACGAGTGTTTGGAACTTGGTCACTTTGTCCCCGAGCGAAAACCGTCGCATCGATTGCAGGCTGGCCAAGTCGGCTATTTGATTTGCAACATTAAATCGCTCAAAGATGTTCACGTCGGCGACACAGTGGCGATGGCAAGCGATGTGGATGTCGAAGCCTTGCCTGGCTACCAACCGCCCAAGCGGATGGTCTATTGCGGACTCTATCCGAGCGACGGACAAGAATTCAGCGACGTTCGCGATGCCTTGGATCGACTGGCGATCAACGACCCGAGTTTCGAATTCGCACCCGAGACAAGCGAAGCTCTAGGCTTCGGTTTTCGCTGCGGCTTTCTTGGGCTTTTACACATGGAAATTGTCCAGCAACGACTCGAAAATGAATGCGATCTGGATCTCGTTCAAACCGCGCCCAATGTAACCTACAAAGTGATTACGAAAACTGGCGAAGAGATTGAAATCCATCGCCCGCAAGAAGTTCCCGATGCCGGTGAAATCGAAGAATTCCTCCAGCCGATCGTCCGCGTCAATTTTGTTTTGCCGACTGAATACATCGGTACCGTGATGACGTTGTGCCAGGATCGACGCGGGGTTTTGAAGAGCAATGAATACCTTTCAGCGACGAGGGCGTTGGTTTCCTACGATTTGCCGCTGGCCGAAGTGATTTATGACCTGCACGATAAATTGAAGAGTGTGACTCGTGGATATGGAACCATGGACTACGAAATCATCGGCTTCGAGCCGGCGGATCTCGTGCGTTTGGATATGCTGGTCAACGGCAAGCGCGTCGACGCATTGAGTGTCATCTGCGATCGTCGCGATTCGGAGCGACGCGGTCGAGCGGTTGTGAAAAAGCTCAAGGAAGAAATCGACCGACACATGTTCGAAGTTGCGGTGCAAGCCGCGATCGGATCTCGCATCATCGCTCGTGAAACCGTTCCGGCGATGCGTAAGAACGTGACGGCTAAATGCTATGGCGGCGATATCTCGCGAAAGAAGAAACTTTGGGCCAAGCAAAAAGAAGGAAAGAAGCGAATGAAGTCGATCGGGTCGGTCGACATTCCGCAAAAAGCTTTCATGGCCGTTCTGGAATCGGGGAACGAATCGAAATAGTTTGGATCGCGTAAACGCAGTCCGAACGAAGCAGTCTGCGACGTCACGGCTCGCTGAAGCGGAAGAGAGAATTAGCGGGTTGTCCAGCCGCCGTCGACCATGAGCAGGCTGCCGGTTACGTAGCTTGATGCGTCGCTGGCGAGAAAGATGGCGGCCCCTTGGATCTCATCGAGTTTTCCCCAACGATTGAGTGCCGTCGCGCCTAAGATAAACGTCTTGGCTTCTTCGGTGTTGGCAATCGGCTCATTCATCTCTGTCAAAAATGGGCCAGGGCATATCGCGTTGACGTTGATTCCATTCGGAGCAAGTTCCAGCGCGAGGGCTCGGGTCATCTGAACCACAGCCCCTTTGCTGCTCGCATACGGTGTTCGATTAGCGAGGCCAACAACGCCGAGGGTGCTTGCGAGATTGATGATCCGTCCCCAGCCACTGGCTTTCATCAACGGCACGACGGCTCGAGCGGCTAACCATGAACCGGTGACATTGGTATTCATCACCTGTTGAAAATTTTCTAAGCTCACCTGATCGATAGGGCCGCGAATGTTGATTCCGGCATTGTTGATGAGAATATCGACGCGTCCAAGTTCGTCGACGCAATGCTGCACCATTTCTGCACAGTCGCTTTCACTGGTGACGTCGGCGGCGTATCCAATGGCTTTGGTACCATATTGAGCCGCAATGTCGTTGGCAGCTTCTGAGGCTTCGTCGGCATGACGACTGACGAGCATCAACTGAGCACCAGCCGACGCAAGCCCGGCGGCCATGGCATAGCCAAGCCCCTTGGAACCACCGGTGACGATGGCAACACGTTCATTTAGTCGAAATTGGGCGATCCCGGGCAATGTTGGATTTTTCATAATCGTTATATTACATCAAATGATTTCTGTCTGCATAAGGTTTTTTCGATGCGATTAGATGGCCGTACGGCTTTGATTACTGGTGGAACGCAGGGTGTCGGGGCAGCAATCGCTGTCGCGTTGGCGCGGGCTGGTTCGAATGTCGTTCTTCACGGGCTTCGCGATGACGAGCAGGCACAAGAGACGCTCCAAGCGTGCCGGTCGACAGGCGTTCGCAGCGATCTGGTAACCAGCGATTTGATGGCGGATACCTCGTCGGCAGTAGATCAGCTTTTCGAAATGGCTCTCGCTTGCCAGCCGTCGATCGACTTGTTGGTTAATAATGCGGGTGCCTATATCGACAAACCGTTTCTCGAAATGGACTACGAGACCTTTGATCGAACGATGCGACTGAATGTCGCCGCTGGCTATTTTTTGACGCAACATTTTGCCCGTCGTTGGATCGATCAAAGCGTGCGAGGTCGAGTTTTATTCACTGGCAGCATCAACGGTCTGTTGTCCGAGCCGATGCATACTGCTTACGATGCGTCCAAAGCCGCTGTTGCCGGTTTAGTCCGATCGCTTTGCGTTACACTGGCACCGCATGGAATTCGAGTCAACGCGATGGCGCCGGGACTCGTTCGAACTCCGCTTACCAATCCTGCCCTTCAGAGCAACGGCGCGATGGAATGGATGAAACTCCATACGCCCAATGGGCAAATACCGGAAGCCGATGTTTGCGGTGGAGCGGCCGTCTTTTTAATGAGTGATTTCGCCGAGCATATACATGGACAAACGTTGTACGTCGACGGCGGGATGAGCGCATCGCAACAACCTGATTTACCCGATTCGATGATCGAGATTGCAGCAAGGATGGCGAAGCCGCAATGATGGGAAGAAATTGGCGAGTGTTTTTAAGCTTTGCAGTTGTTTTGCATCTTCTGGCGGTCGCGGCCGAGCCGTTGCGATTCTTTTCCGCGTCGCCGGTCAAGTTCGCTTCCGAAGATGCTCGATTGCTTCGCATGGTTACGCAGCGCTATAGCGATTTCATGTATCTAAGTCATGGCTATTCTTTTTTCGCACCCAATCCAGGGCCATCGCATTTATTGGAGTGCGAGATAGCACCGAACTCGAACGTCGATCTCGCAGCAGAGCCGCCGTTGGATCGTCCAGCCTTTGCAAACTCTAGTCGCGAGCTTTCCAAAAAATCAAGCTGGCGAGTCTTCCCGGATCGAAGGCAAGATCGGCCTCGCTTGCTCTATCATCGGTTTTTTATGCTTTCCGAGTTTTATCATACCCACTTTGCCCCCGCGACTCTTGCGGAACAATCAAAGCTTGATACGGCGATTGTCGAGCAATGGAAGCAAGATAGACGGATGTATGAACAGCTTCAAAAATCGATCTTAGCGAATCTCGAAGGAAAGCATTTGAATCACGAGATTTCACTGCGGCGTGTCGAACATGCGTTGCCGAGCGAATATCAGATTTTCGTCGATCGCTGGAAAATGACCGATCCACGTCTTTATCTCGTGCTACCCGAAGGTGATGCATCTGCCTCGCCAGAAAGGTTGCTGCCACCGTGATGCGTGTTCCCGTGAATCGAATTCTAGATGGTTGGAATGACTTTTGGTTTCGACCACGATCAGCCAGTACGCTTGCCTTGATCCGCATTGCGACAGGAGCCATGCTGGCCTACGTCCATGCCGTTTGGTGCTTGCGGTTATCCGATTTCATGGGGCATCATGCGTTGATCGACAATGAGCACATCCGCCGGCTACATCAAAATGATTTCGCATGGAGCTATCTTTGGGACGTCCGTGATATGCCGACACTTTGGTTACATCAAGGGATTGCCATACTTTTGGCGATTTGCCTGTGCATCGGCTTCTTAACACGTTTTGCATCACCCATGATTTGGTTCATGACGTTGATGGTCTGTCATCGCATGACCGGTTTTCTGTTTGGGCTTGATCAAGTCGTGATGATGCTTGCGATGTATCTGATATTGGCTCCAACAGGCAGCAGATGGAGCGTGGATGCGTGGCTTTCACGTCGACTTGCTCGCGGCGAGAATTCTATGAAATTGCTGCGATGGCTGTTCCCATCTACGGAACCAAGTTCGATGACGACAATCGCGTCGCGATTGATTCAAATTCATTTGTGCATTGTCTATTTGTTTGGTGGCATAGCGAAACTGCGCGGCGAGATGTGGTGGGATGGGACGGCGATGTGGTTCTCGGCGGTTGCCTACGAGTATCAGTCGCTTGATTTGACATGGCTGGGACGTTATTCGCTTATGGGTGCCATCCTGTCCCACGTGACAGTATTTTGGGAAACGTTTTATTGCGTCTTGATTTGGCAGCGTTGGAGTCGACCGTATTTCTTAGCTATCGCCGTCGCTGTCCATGGCGGGATCGCTTTGTTTTTAGGGATGATCACGTTTGGTATGATGATGATTGTGGCGAATTTAGTATTCATTGAACCCGAATGGATCGACCGGATGATCGCAAGACGAAGGCTACAATCCCACAAAACATAGCTACAAGATCGGGCGGGTATTCTCAATGACATTTTTTTATCGAACGATACCTATACGCATTGCGGCATCATTGGCCCTTGGTCTACCGTTTTTTTTGCAGTCGGGCGTTCGACCAGGATTCACCGAAGAAAAATATTCAATTCAACTTTCGAAAGATAGGCTTCAAGAAGCCTTTCGCGCGAGCCATGACGGCTGGAGTTTAGACGAAGTGATGCTCTCCGATGCTCGACGAAAAGCGGTTGTCGACGAAGTAAAAAAGTCTGATCCGGCGGCAGTCGAAAAGCAAATCTGGGAGGAGCTCGTTCGGTTGAGAAAATCCGGAAAGCTGGATGCGGAAACTTCTCGCCGCGAGACGACCGAATATGGCGAAACGACGGCCGTCGCTGAGATCGCAGCACGTCGTATGCAAGATGAGCAAAACGTCACATTCGACCAAGTTCTTATCGACCCAGTGCTTTTAAAAAGATTCGATGAATGCGCACAAGCCATCGACAACCGATCGGACCCTTATACGGTGCGCAAAGCTGCCTTGCGATTGCGGAAGTCGCGTCAACTGAAACCCGAGTTGGTACTGCGGGTAACTGACTGGAAAAAAGATATTATGACAATGTCGGTTGAAGAAGCGAAGCGAAGAGTTAAGACACTTCCAAGTCGACCTGGCATCTATATTTTTCGAGATACGAAAGGCTTTGTCTACATTGGGCAGTCGAACAATCTTCGCGAGCGACTAACCAAGCATCTCGATGCCTCGGATCGGTTGAATCTGGCGAACTATCTGGCGAAAAATGACCCAGGTAACTTAACGCTCGAACTGCATATTTTTCGAGAAGGGTCACCGGCCGAGCAGACCGTCGTCCGTGAGGCTTATGAGAGCGAATTGATTCGGTCGAGAAAACCGCGATTGAATCTTTCACCTTAATGCCGAAAGCAATGTGGCGTAAGCTTCCAGCTTGCGAAAGTATAAACTGCTAGCTGAAAGAATAAACCGCAAACTGCACGCTTACGCCACGGATGTATAGCGTCTTGACGAATGCTCGTGTCGCTGGACAATCGTTGACTCTATGACGAAGTTAACTTGGAAAGCCAATTTTTCAGCCAGTGCATTGCACGCAGCGCAAGCGATTGCAGCGGATCAGCGTTTGACCGATCCGAGGCTGGCTGAATCGTTAGCGCCAGCGGCCGGTGAACTCAATTCAATTTTAATCGAGTGGCTTGGCGGGAATTCCAAACGCGGCTGGCGATTGCTCGTCGGGATGTCCGTTGGAATCGATGTCAATCGAATGTTAGCCGAACAATGGATTCGACGGTTGCGAACGGGTGGGGCGAATGAAGCGTCTCGCGTGGCAAGACTGGCAGGTGCGATCTCCGATGTCGAAGCAGCGATGACTTTGTTCTACCCGAAATTGCTTGAACAATTGCAGCTTCGCGGTCGCCCGATGCAAGAGCAATGGCTAGGTTATGGAGTTGGCCTGATGGCGCATCTTCGTCGCCTCACCGAGGAGGCTTGGTTGGTGGCAGACGCCGACGCGATCCTGGTCCATCCGGTCTTGGGTGGAGGTGGCCAAGCCTTTCCGACGCTGAATCGCTTTTCGATCGAAGCGGTGCTCACCAATCCGCTAGCAGAGTTGCCAGAAGTGGTACGCATCGCCTGGCTTGTGAGTCAATTGCAATCGGATTTACCGATGTTCACCGAAGAATTGGGGGCGGATCGAGCGGAACCGGTCGCGGCGCTGGCGTCGTTAACAGCGGTGTTGGCAGCCGCAGAAGTCCTCGAAATCAGTCGTTGCGACGAAGCGACGATACAGTTAGCGATCGAGCATTGGCAAATTGCGATCCCAGCCCTCGACGACGTCGCCAGTGTTCTGTTGCCGTGGTGGGAAACTTATCTGCAGACACGACCGAAATGGTCGATTGCATTGCGAGCGCTCGATAAGATGCTCATCGGCCAGTTAGCCTAAATCGTTGGCGCCAGCCCAATTCTTCTACCCAACCTGGCTGCCATCAGGCCATAGTGCCAAAAGCCAAGCGATCGCCATGACTGGCAAGCTATAGATCGGAATGAACAAGAGAGCGATTCCCGACTGCGGATCAGGATAGATCAAAAAGGCAGTGACAAGCACAAAAACGGTCCACGCTAGATAGATTACCGAAGAAATAAAGGCTCTTCCGGTAGAAACTGTGGGTGGTTTTCGTGATCCGCAATCGATTTTAGCCGTGAAATACAAGGAAAACACTGGACTGAGTGATTGCAAAAACCAAGGTTCGCTTTCTGTTCGGAAATGCTTACCCAAAAAATTGCTATGGTTTGGATGGTGCAATGAGTTTGGCGGATGGATTTACAAGGGATATCTCCGATGCGCCAAAGGCGCTCGGCAACCCGCCGAACTGATCGTCCGGTGGGTTGTTTTTCTTCAACTTTGGACATCGGAGTGATGCCTCAAAAATCCAATGCGAAACGGGTGTCCGTTGAAACTTCGGTTTTCTATTCGTAACGATAAATAGTCAATTTTGACCCACAGATTCTGCGGAAGAGCCGAAATAAATAGCGTTGTTTGACTGCGAGCCTTGCGAAAAAAATATGCGATCAGTAGCGATACAAGAAGTGGACCGAAGGTATATGGAGCGAAAAGAACAGTCACCGGAGCTGATGTAATGACGATCGTTGCTATCGAACCAAGCATGATACATGCAATGGTGCCGCTGACCCCGATCCGATTCATTTTCGCGACTCCAAGAAGTAGCTGAAATGTATTACTCGTGTCGCAAGGCTTCGATAGGACTCATCTTGGCTGCTCGCATGGCTGGATAGATTCCAAAGACGATGCCAACGGCCAGCGAAATATAGAAAGCGATTGGTATCGATTCTAAGAGAATCTGCGGCTGGACCGTTCGGATAACGTCCGGCAACTGCGCGATCGTTCTTGGCGACCACCACTTTACAACTTCCCTCGCAAGATTCACGCTTGGTCCGCATAGCAATCCGATCAGGATTCCAGTGATACCGCCGACAATACTGAGGACGCTTGTCTCAATTAAGAACTGTCGGACAATATCAGCGCGCTTGGCACCTAAGGCTCGTCGAATACCAATTTCGCGAGTCCTCTCGGTGACGGTCGCTAACATAATATTCATAATACCGATCCCACCGACCAGCAACGAAATCGCGGCGATCATTCCCATGAAGACCATGAACATGGCTTGAGTCGTTCGAGCTTGTTCGAGCAATTCAAGCGGCACAACGACTGCGATATCTTCCATTCGGTTGTGACCGGATAGTACTTCTTCGATCAAAGTGGCTGTACGCTTGACATCCGTGACATTGGCGACGCGGAGGGTGATTTGATTGAGTTCGAGCGTTTCATATTCGAACGATGTCCCGCTCTGACGTCGAATCATGTCGCCGATACGTTGTTGTAATGTCAAAATGGGAATGTAAACGTCGCCGGAGAAATCTTGTGCGGAAAGCGAACCACCGATCGCAGCCGAAGCATTTTTCGGCTCCAAGACTCCAACCACGGTGTAAAAGTCGGTGCTCTCGGGCATATAGATCCGTTTCCCAATCGGATCTTGAACCGGGAATAGGCGCTCCGCAACTTTATGGGCCAGCACGCAGGAGGTATCTCGATTGAAACCTTCAACTTCGGTAATAAAATGACCGCGGGCTACTTTTAGTTTGTTAACCTCGGCGTATTCGGCAGTGCAACCCACCAACCGACCATCGATGACTTTGGCATCATATTGAAACTGACGGCGAAGCTCGCGAATCGGCAAGGCACTTTTAATCGTCGGCACGGTCCGCACCAGCATGTCAAACTCTTCGCGTGTCAATCCATACGGCGTTATTCCCTGGGTGCTCAGTTTTTCGGCAGGCGGCTTAATGCTGCGGACGATGATCGTGTCGGCACCGAGACTCTCGATCTGCTTTCGAGCTTCATCGCCAATCCCTTTACTAATCGCGAGCAACCAGATAACGCTCGATACGCCGATGAGAATTCCCAATACGGTTAGCAACGACCGCAACGGGTGTAACCAAAGGCTCTTAATGGCAAGTTGTACGGTGCTTAGCCAGATCATATGTTTAAACTTCTACCGGCATGTTTTCGAGAGCGTTTCGAGCGGCCTCTTCACGCGTTTCTTGGGAATTCAATTTGTCCCATTGGACCAAGCCATCCTTCAAGCGAACAATACGTTTGGCTCGCTTCGATACTTCATCTTCATGCGTTACCAAGATAATCGTTCTTCCTTCTTGGTTGAGTCGGTCGAACAGTTGAAGAATCTCCTCGGTCGTTCGTGAATCGAGATTACCAGTCGGTTCGTCAGCCAAAATAAAGTAGGGATCGTTGACAAGCGAACGAGCGATGGCGACTCGTTGTTGCTGTCCACCGCTCAACTGCGCGGGTCGATGCGAGAGCCTATCGCCTAGTCCAACCATTGCAGCCAGTTCAAGACACCGTTTATGTTCTTTGCGTCCCAGTCGTCCTTGATAGATCAATGGGACTTGAATATTTTCAACGACGGTCAACTGTTGAATGAGATTATAAGATTGAAAAACAAAGCCGATTCGCCGAGAGCGAATCTCGGCCAGTTGGTCATCGTTCATTCTGGCCACGTCGTCATCGCCGAGGAAAAGCGACCCCGATGTAGGCTTATCGAGACAACCGAGCAAATTGAGCAGCGTACTCTTCCCAGACCCTGACGGTCCCATGATGGCTACGAAGTCGCCTTCTGGAACATCGAACGTAGCACCGCGCAGGGCGCGAACCGTTTCGCTCTTGAGAACATACTCTTTTTTCAAATCGATAATGCGACAGGCATATTTCATCGGTCTACGTTCCCTCAGCCGACCGAGGCCCGCCGCCTTCACTATCTCGAGCTCCACCACCGCCTTCGCCAGGACCGTCGCCGCCACCCGAGCCTTTTCCTTTACCGCTTTTGCCGGACCGCTGGCTGATGCTCGTTAGCATCTCAGCCTTATCGATACTTCCGTCTCCGTTTTTATCGTTGCCGGCGAATGCCGAGGCCATCCGTTCATCGACGGCCGCTTCTTCTTTCGAAATTTTGCCGTCGCTATCGGTATCGACTCGTTGGAAGATTGCCGCTACCGCCGCCGCTGGATTTCCACCACTTCCCTTTGAACTACCGGCATCCTTAACAACCTCGATTTTTTCATCAGCAATCTTGGCAAGCCTTTCTCGATCCGCAACGTCTTCAATTTCCGGAATCTTCATCTTGTCCAGATGCGAGCGTGGGTTAAGAACGACCGTATCATTCTCGCTAAGTCCTTGATCGATGGTCACGAACATTTCGTTGGTCGCTCCAATCTTGACCTCAACCGTTTCCCACTGATTGTCCGGCTTTTCTTTGAGTGCAAAGTGATGCCCTTTCGTTTCGTAGATCGCATGAACGGGAATCTGCAATGCCTGCGGAATCTGCTCGACGAAGATTCGAACTTCGGCTGTCATCCCCGTTCGAATAGTCGGTGGAGGATCGATAATCTGAATATACGTGGCGTATTCTTTGACAGACGAAGAAAAAAATCCGCCTGGTTCCGCGTACTTATTAACCTTGATCACTCGTCCATCCAGTTCGTTGGTTACTGCCCCAACACGAATCCGAACAGGCATTCCTTCTTTGAGAAGCGTTACCCGAGACTCGTTGACCCTGGCTTTGACCTGCATTTTCGTTGGATCAGGTAGGAGAATAATTGTCTGCTGTTCACGGACCATCGAGCCAGCTTCGACGACAAACTCGGCGGAGCCACCGCGGCTGCTGTAGCGATTGGCGTGTACGACTTGCCCATCGGCCGGCGCGCGGATGTTGCACGCATCGATAAGACTCTTAACGGTTTCCAGTTGGTCTTTGGCTTCTTCCAACGTGCTCTGATCGGAGGATAGTTTGGCTTTCGCAGTTTCAATCGTACTATCAAACTGTACCAGCATTTTGGCTTTCGTCAATTCGTCGAGCACTCGTAGTCGACCTTGTGCAGCGTCGAGATTATTACGAGCATTGAGCACCGAAAACTGTTCGGCTTCGATCTGCAGCGATTTGAGTGTTCCTTTGGCGGCCAAGCGTTCTGCGCTGGATAGCGATAGCTCGGTTGTCCGAAGCGCTTGTTGATTGAGTGCAATCTCGCTCAAAATGGCTTTTCGTTCGGTGAGGTAGGTTCCTTCGAGATACTCCTGGCGAGCAATCTCTGCTTGCCGCAGAGCAGCGTCGGAACTGATCACAAGGGCCTCGGCATTACTGACGACAATGCGCTGACTTTTGAATTCATCTTCGAGCGCCGAGCTATCCAATTGGCAGATCGGGTCCCCTTTTTTGACAAGGGTTCCTTCTGGCAAGACGGACAAAATAGGCGTGCCAGAAGAGCCTCGGCTTTTCACTGCGCATTTGACTTCGTTGTTACTACTGCTTTCGATTTCACCTTGTTCCAGCACAATATGATCGAATGGCCCGCGTATTACGACTTCGGTCATCGGTCGATCGTCGTCCTGGGTGCCGAAAAACGAGCCACCAAAAAAATGCATCCAGCCCCAAACGCCCGCGATGGGAACCAGAATTAAGATCAAAAGCACTAACCAAATTCGGCCAAATCGGCGGCGTGGTTTGCGGAAAAGCGTTGAAATCGCCATAAAAATGACTTTGTCAGAAGCGGGAAGGACTATCTTGGGTAGGAAAAACGGAAGGTTTTTTCCATTGTAACTCAACCGAGACAATTTCGCGAACAAAGAAAACTCCGAAAAACCGTCTTGTTGCCGAGCTTTAAACCCCTTGGCTCGAATAAAGTTCCGTCATGCCAATTTCCTTGGCGATCGCTTCAATGTCGCATTTCGCGGGTAGGCCGTGAACTAATTGTGTTGACACGTAGCAGCGTCTCTCCGAGACGCAAACCCCCGCAGCTTTGCTGCGGTTTCAGTCTTGGAAAGACTGAGCTACGTGATTTTTCACTACCTTGGTGCGCAAGACGGTCACAAACAGAATAATCACCCGTAATCCTAAGGCATTGATTGTTCAATGCTCACGCCGACGAGCACAACGATGATCAAAATCGAAAACAGAAGCCAAACCACGGCGAAAAAGCCACCGCATCCGATTCCGATCCAGGCATGCACACTTCCTTGAATACTTGGATCGCGCTTCCGATTTCGAAGCCCCTGAATACCAAGTATAAATGCGGCGATCCCCAGCGGTAATCCGATCAAAGGGAAGCCACTCAAAATACCCAGGTAGTATGCGATCAGAGCTTTGGGGTTCTTGTACGGAATGATTCCGCTGGTAGGCGTAGCAACGACATACGTTGGACTATCCGTTCCGTCGCCTTCAGGCTTGACGCTATTGGCATAAGGATTCGTTTCGTCTGCATTCATCGGGCAGCCCCCCTTCTACTTCTCTTGCCAGCCTTGAAATTCCGCTACGGTATTGGCTGATTGTATTTCGGGAAGTCCGTCAATGTAAGTAGCGACAGATCGAGTTTCAGGATCGTCGAGCAAACCATGCAGCGACGCGTCGCCATTGATGAGTCGCTTGTTAATGACCGGAGCAAGTGCCGTATGGTATAGACCAGGAAACGGCTGCCATCGTTCGGCTTTGAACGCTATCGCCAAAGCGTCGGAGGTTTTTGCCGATAGCAATGCATCGAGCCAACTAGGTTCCCACTGCCGTAGATCGCAGCTATTCATTAGCACCCAATCGCCGCAATGCCGATCGATACTTTCCGACAAATCTTCCAAGGCTCGCAACAAGCCTGCCATCGGACCACGATCGATTTCTCGGTCTGCAATCGTTCGCAAAGCTAGATCTTGATAAGCCCCATCTTGCTTTGCGACTACCGTGACTTGGCAATTGTTTGCCGCTAGCGCATTGGCTAGACGGACGATGAGTGGAATTCCATCGAGCATAGCTCGAGCCTTGTCTGAGCCAAATCGGCTTGAACGACCTCCGGCGAGAATATAGGCATGAATCGGTGACGTCATGACTCTTGATCATCGCGGGCGAACTGCATTTGTACCCAACTCCATGCCGCCACGGTTCGAGGAAAGCCGACGGTATTCATTCCTTGAAAGATGGCTTGCGTAATTTCATCGCGCGTCGCACCGGCTGCGGTGGCTCGGCGAACGTGACTTCGGACTGCCGATTCCAAGCCAGCCCCAACGCTGATGCCGATTTTGACTAAGGCACAGGTCTTTGCGTCCAAGGGACCGGCGGCGTCAACAGCCGTCGCCATCGCTTCGTGCGCAGCCACAATCTCGGGATATTGGCTGGCGATTTCTTTAAACACATTGGGGAGTTGCTGTGACAAAATAGATAACTCTAGGCGAGGATTTTGCTAATCGATTCGCCGCCTCCACCGATTTTGAAGGGACGACCATTGGGTGCTATATGTTCTTTGTCTGTATCGATACCAGCCGCCTTGGCAATCGTTGTATTGAAATCAGCGACGGTAACGCTGTCTTCGTCGACGCCACGACCATCTTTGTCCGATGTACCGTAAATTTGTCCACCGCGGATTCCAGCACCGGCTAAAACGCACGAGAAGACACCTGGATGGTGATCGCGTCCGCTGTTTTCGTTGATGGCAGGCGAGCGACCAAATTCGGTTGCCAACACGACCATCGTCGTGCTCAAAAGTCCTTGCTCTTTCAGATCGGTCAACAACATACTCATCGACTGATCGAGCTGTCCTGCTCGCTCGGGAATCTCTTCGAAAATCTGCTGGTGCATATCCCAGCTTCCAAACTCGACTTCTACGAAGCGAACACCGCCCTGAATCAATCGTCTGGCGAGCAAGCATCCTTGTCCGAATTTATAGGTGCCATAGGCTTCTCGCGTCGACTCTGATTCTTGCATGATATCGAAAGCAGCTAACTCTTTGCTTCCCATTAAGCGCACCGCTTCGCGATACATTTCGTTGTAGGTATCGACTTCGCTGCCCGAGAATTTTGCGCGGAAATCGCTATCGATACGGGCTGACAAAAGCAATCGTCGTCGAAAGTTCGTATCCGTAAGGTAGCTTGGTGATTTAATATTCTCCAAACCTTTCGCGGGATCGCCGATTGGTACAGGAATCGTGGTCGACTCCAAGAAACCCGAATTGGGATGTTCATTTCCATTTCCAATAAGAACATTACCGGGAAGATCTTTGCTAATTTTCCCCATGCTACTCAGTAACCAAGCCCCCATACTCGGATGGTTGATGCTGTTCAGTTTCTTATAGGCCGTTCGCATGAAGTAGGTTGCTTGCATGTGATCGGCGGTTTCAGTCGTCATCGATCGAATGACGGCGAGTTCTTCGGAAAGATCAGCCAACTTGGGAAGTGAGTTACCAAAGAGCATCCCTGGCGTCTTAGTCTTAATCGCCTCGGTCTCGCCCTGGATCTCTCGACCCGGTTTCGGATCAAAGGTATCGATGTGACTCATCGCACCTCGCATCATGAGAACGATCACTTGTTTCGCTTTCGCACTCGGTGCGGCGGCGAATGCCGGTTGTTGCCAATCTGAAAGTAGTTTGACGCCCAACAATCCAGCGGTGGATTGCGCAAAGAGCTTTCGACGCGAGAAAGGATGGTCAAGGAACTCAAAGGGTCGACGATTCATAATAATTACCTTTGCAAAAAATGAGTGAGCGTGTGCTTTTTATAGGGTTGCGAAATGCGATATCCATTCGAACGGTTTTGGATACCCGCTACTGAATAAAAATGAACTCGCGAGTATTCAACAGAGCCCAAATCAAATTGCCATACCCTCGAGCGACCGTTTCGGAAGCTCGGAGCTCCTTGATGGCGGTTTCGCGGTCAGACCCCGACGGCTTATGCGACAGGATGGAAACAAAAATCATATCGACCGCGTTGGCTGATCCGGCTTTGATAACGTTGTCGTAAATCACCGAACCGGGTTCCAGCAAAATATGCGTGATGGGACCATTGAACATGGTTAAGATTTGCGGCACGGTCGCGACCGTACGTCCACCTTCGATCGCATCTCGATCGCTTTGTCCGAACTGTCGCAAGAAATGTCCGAGCGGTACGGGACTTGGTATTTCGCTGGCTCGAACGAGCAACTGTCCTTTGTAGCCACAGAGTTTTTGAAGATCGCGATTGTATTGCGACGGGTGATAGGTCGACTTGAATTGAGCGGTTAGATTCTCGGCGTCAGATAGCCCAGCCTTCGATAGGTCCAACTCGGCGACCTTCGAAATTTCCTTGGCGGTCGGTCGTTGGTAGGCCCAGAGATTGTAGGCTACCAAGGTCAGCAACGAATCCCAAATTTGCTCGGCTGTCATACGACGCAAAACTGGCGAGGTAAATGGGAAAGGCTCAGGCGCGGTAACTTCATGGACCGCTGAGAGTCGTTGATACGTCTGCGTGTTCGCAATGATACGAACCAATTCACGAATATCGAAGTTCAATCGCAGAACTTCGTCGGTCAAATACTCGAGCAGCTCTGGATGGGAAGGTTTGTTCTCATCGCGAAAATCATCGACGGGTTCGACGACACCAAGCCCCATCATTTTCTTCCACATTCGATTAGCAATGTTGCGAGCAAACTGTCGATCCTCGCGATCTGTCAGCCACGCTGCAAATTGAGTGCGACGATCGCCCTTGGCTGCCGACGAAGGTACATCGCCCCACAAGACTTTCGGTTTGATGACAGTACTTGGCTTGGCATCGGAATAGGCGTAGTCGTGCGGCAGCTTTAAATCGCGATTGGCATTCACGACCGCGTAAGTATTGGCCCGAACCAACTGCTGGAACACGCCATCGATTTTCCCATTGGGAGCCTTTTTGCGTGCTTGAGTAATAAGTTCATTGGCTGGATTCCCTTTCTTGCCCCTGACTTCACCACCAGCCCGAGTTCGAATACCCGAAGTGAAAGCGGCTAGTTCATAAAACTGTCGCTGGGTCCAGGAATCGAAGGGATGGTCGTGGCATTGGGCGCAACCGATCTGCTTTCCAAGAAAAACGCGAACCGTATTGTCTACGTACGGAAGCGGCATACCATCGTCGCGAAGCTGAAAACCGGCGGCAGGATTCTCCCAAACCTTACCGTCGGCCGTAAGCATTTCGTAGACCCATTTATCGTAAGGCTTGTTCTCGGCGATGGTTTCCTTAACGTAGGCCATGTACGGATCGAGGATAATGTTGTTTTGAGGTCGCTCGCATAGCCGCAGGACATCGGCCCAATAGTTATAGAAATGACTGACATAGTCAGGACTTTCGAGAATCGAATCGATGAGCTCCTCGCGTCGATCTTTGGACTTGCTGGTGAGAAAAGCCGCTGCTTCACCGAAAGACGGTATGCGCCCGCCAAGCTCGAGGTAGGCTCGTCGCAAGAACTGTTCGTCGCGAAGCGCCGGTTGCGGCCTGAGCCCTTTCTCATTCCAGCTCTTTACCAGTAATTGATCGATTTTCGCCGCCGCCTCTTTGACCGAAGACATGGCGGATCGGTCAATAGGTGCAACTTTCATCACCGGGCTGGTCGGCACTTTTAGCACGCTGGCAGGCAAGCGGATGGTCGGTGGCTTAGAACCAGTCGGTGGCTTAGAACCAGATGATCCTTTGGTTTGTGCTAAAGCGGCCCCAGAAGCGAAAATCGCCGAAACAATTGCGAGTAGCACTGAGAAGCCATATCGAACAGCCATGAACAAACCTCGTATTCAGTAGAAAGTCCGTGCGACGGTCGATTTCATCCGACCATTACGCTCTAGAATAGTCACTTCAATATCCCCGACGTACTCTTTGAATTTAAGGCCCAAAAGGAATTTTTTCGCGAACCTTTAGAAAATTGTACGTGTCTTGCCCACCGAGTTTGTCTTTTTGTCGAGAACAGACTACTATATTTACGATGGTTTTGAGGCGAGTTCTGCCGATCTTAGAAAAATCGATGCAGCAATCGTTCGAGTCCCAAGTTTTTGTTTCCTAAATCTCTCAACCGAGCAATATGCCGGGGAGGCTGTCATGAGTCGAATTATCAATGCTATCGCGAGTAAGAGCAATGTCGTCGCCAATGTGCGAGATTATGCTGTGGTCGCAGGCAACGTAATTCGTCACCTGCGCCTCCATCTTATGACGGCGCTCGGAAAAGGTACGACATCAACGCGCGGGTTTTATCACCGCAACTGGATGTCGCAATGTTGGTTCGAGTTTTCCGTGATGCGGTTTGGTCAGCTTGCGCTGATCCCAATAACCGTCGACACGAGAAAACAACCGCAACCCAGCAAACGTTGGTCCTAAACGACCGACGAAACTTCGCGTTAAGCCGATTTAGCGGTTCGCGACGAAGCCAACTACCTTTCCAAACAAATGACCGATACGCCTTAGAGGCTGTCGGACGATGCAAACCGAACTTTGCTTAGCCGATCCGATCGATCCGATCATTCAGCTCGGCAACTCGGTTGGAAAATTCCAACCGCAGCTACGTTTGCTCGTCATACAACCCTTGGCTCGGTCGCCAAATCAAGCCAGCGTTTGATTTGGATCCAAGAATCCAAGAGAGAATCGAGACATGAACGGAACCATCGAACGAACAGATTTTGACCAATGGACACTTGTTGACTTGGTAGTCGAAGCCAAATCTGGCGATCGAGCTGCCATCGAAGCATTGTTCACTCGTTATCAGCGACAGGTCCAGGCGGTTGCCTACCAGCGATTGGGGAACTGGGACGAAGCATTGGAATTGAGCCAAGATGTTTTCGTCCAGGTCTTTCGACGCTTGGATCAACTGCAAGTTCCAGAAGCCTTTGGTAGCTGGATTCGCATGATCACGCAGCGGTTAGCGATTAATCGATTGACGCGACGTCGCAAGCCAGTGAACATCGAACAGGAAACGTTAGACGCCGCTTGCTCGGTCGATAATGATCCCTTGGGGTGCATGCTGTCCAACGAACGCGTGCAGCAGGTTCGAGACGGACTCGATCGATTGGGCTCGCTCGATCGGCAAACCTTGGAAGCTTTTTACTTGCAAGGCCAAAGCCTGATCGAAATGAGCGACGCCTTTGATGCACCTGTCGGAACGATCAAGCGACGATTGCACGTTGCGCGAAAGCGACTTGCCAAAGAAGTCGAAGTTCTGCAAGCTATCTAAAAAATCTGCGGAAGGAAGAGTCTCTCGAATTTCGAGAGACTCTTTTTATTTTACCGCGTACGTGGCGAATGATTTTTCCATCCTCGTATTCATCGGTAGCTTGTAGCGATTGTATCGATTACTACCCTACCAAGAGGTGATTCGATCGCTTTTGATTGGCTTGCGATCTTCCCTGTCGCGATTTCGATCCTAGGTTTCCCCATCGCATCATTGGATAGTTGCTTTTGGGGGTAATGCAGTTCGACGTATGATACAGCTTGATATTCGAAAGCTGGTTCCGATTAGTCCAGCAACCTTGTTTTCAAAGTCCGTATCTGGCATTGATATTTTCGCAGCCGCCTTGGATGCTGAATTCGTAAAAGCTTGGAGTGAACTCGTGCTAGAGTGGAGGAATTTATGAAGCCTAGTCCCAATTTGAAAGTTGTTTTACCACCGTTACTTCGATCCTTTTTCGAGGAATCGGGCTATTGCGACACGACGTATTTCGAAGGACGACGCGCATCTCGACTTCGCATTCGATGCCAAGCGTCGATGTGCATCGAATCCGGTCCACCGAGTATAAAGCGAATCGAGAAGAACTCGCTTGTCTTGATCAAGGATATTTCCAGGCGCGGAATCAGCGTGCTGGCTCACGAACAGATTTGGCCAGAAGAAAGTCTTTACATTCGATTTCAAGGTCGGCAAATTCGGGCCAAGGTCGTTCGATGCCGTCGTCTTGGGGAGTCGTGCTGGGAATGTGGAGCAGAAATTTTCTTCTTCAAGAATCTCGAAGAAGAAAGCGATTAGTGTTATTTTCTGGTGGTTGTCAGATGCTTGCACCAGTTGGCTTCATCCAAATCGGGGAAATCAACGCGCAAATGAACGCCTCGCGATTCATTTCTTGCCAGCGCAAATGTCGACATCATTAGGCTGACGGTCAATAGATTTTGCAACTCCCACCCTTCGACAGTATCAAAGGATTGGGCGAGTACGAAACTGGCTAGGTGCTGAGTCGTTTGCAAGGCATCTTCGAGTCGATCCGCGCGGCGCTGAACACCGACATTGCGCCACATGACGCTCCGGACCGAGTTTCGAATATCGGTAATGTCGATACTTTCCGGAACATGCGCATTGATCTTGCTGGAAATTGGAAGAACCGTCGTGCTAATCTGAGATTGCAGTGCGGAGGCCGACGCGCCGCGACCAACAGCCGCTCCGTAGACCAACCCTTCTAACAGACTATTCGACGCCAATCGATTGGCCCCGTGCAATCCGCTACTGGTAACTTCCCCGGCCGCCCACAACCCCGAAATGGACGTGCGGCCTTGAAGATCGACGGCTGCTCCGCCAACCATATAGTGAGCCCCTGGGCGAACCGGAATGGAATCCTTCGTAAGATCTAATCCAAAGCTCCGGCATACTGCGTCAATACCAGGAAATCGCTTTCGTACATAGTTGGGTTCAAGATGCTTCAGCATCAAGTAGACACACGGGCTTTGAGTTTTCTCCATTTGCCGAACGATCGACTGGCTAACAACATCGCGCGGTGCTAATTCCAATCGCGAATCGTAGTCGCTCATAAACCGATAGCCAGTCGAATCGATCAGGTAGGCACCGTCTCCACGAACGGCTTCGGTTATCAGTGTTCGCGAAGAACCTGCGATGTACAGAACGGTCGGATGGAACTGCATGAATTCCATATCGCGCATCTTAGCGCCTGCGCGGAAGGCGATTGCGTGTCCGTCGCCGGTCGCAACTCGAGGATTCGTCGACTCGCGAAATACTTGCCCACAACCGCCCGTCGAAAGAATCGTTTCCTTAGCCCATATCAACATCGGTGGGCTGCCTTGCTTCGATACGACGGCTCCACAACAACGTCCGGCGTGCGTCAACAGATCGATAGTAAAAGTCGCTTCCCAGATTTGAACGTTCGATAGTCCACGAGTATGGCTCATCATAGCCCGCATGACTTCTTTGCCGGTCGCATCTCCTAACGCATGAATGATTCGCTGATGGGAATGCCCACCTTCGCGACCGAGTACCAGTTCACCATTGGATGCATCAAAACGCGTCCCCCACTTCATCAATTCGGCGACACGCTCGGGAGCTTCTTGGACGACCATCGAAACGACGGTCGGATCGCAGAGGGAACCTCCGGCGGTAAGTGTATCCTGAACATGGTTATCGAATCGGTCTTCAGGATCCCAAACGCTGGCGATTCCACCTTGCGCATACGAGCTATTCGATTCTTCCAATCGATCCTTTGTAATCACGATCGTTTGCAGTTTGGGATCGATTTCGTGTGCAGCGCGGAGCCCAGCAAGCCCGCCGCCAATGATCAGAACATCGGTAAAGTAATGCATCATACGCTGTGGTTCAATCGTTACCAAGTAACGCTGTACCATCGCGATCCAATCGGGATCGAGTGCCAATTCTGCGTTCATATCACTTCCTGTTTCGAGCAATCCGTGAACTCGACCTATAGTTGCTCGATAAAATCGGCGACGACTGGTCGCTTAAAAAGTTCGGGGTTGGTATGCGGACGACATTCGAGCAGTTTTGCTTGGGCTTGCTCAACGGTCATACCACGATACTTTACCATCCAGCAAAGGACGACGGTTGCGCTTCGCGCCCGGCCAGCTTTACAATGGACATAGACTGAATCTCCTTTTTCAAGATTGCGCTGAATGAACTCGACGCCATCGACGACGAATTCCAAGCTAGGAGCTTGAAAATCGACGGTCGGAAGCCAAAGCTGTTCGATTCGGCATCTTTCATAAAGATCGACTGGTCCTCGAAATTCTTGGCACATGTTAACGACGCCTCGAACGCCCATTTCAGCCAGCTTGGGAACATCTTTTCGTATTGGCCTAGCACCGAGAATGACTTTCGGATCAACAAAGTCCCACCATCTTCGACACTTTAGCACACGACCTAGCAGAAGATTCCAAGCGTAGGTAGGAATAAAAAGCAACCGGGCAAGCAAAGGCGGCATGAAAAACTTTCGTCGAATCGGATAAATCACTGGTAATTGTGCTAGCCAAAGCGCCTCGCTGCCCACAATTTTGATTTTGATTTGGTCGCGCTCTTGATTTCGTACTTGGCAGGTGATTATAGTAGTTTCATCGGGTTGCGTTACGCGACGCAACAGGGTCGTTTCAGTGCCGCTCAGTCTATTCTTGGCTGAACGAGACGGAGCGGTCGAATACGTTTTGAAAGGAGGTGTTTTGGTGAATAGATTCTTTACCGGCCACGGGGATGGTGCTTCTTAGAACGCCGGCGGGCTGTTTAAGATTGCAGCCGCCATCCCACTCGTAGGCATACCTCCTTTCGGAAACCTACGAGAGATTTAGTCGCCCGAGTCCACAAACCTTTTTGTGGGCTCGGGTTTTTTATTGCCGTCTACTACAATGCCCGCCATGAATAACTATTGCTCGGCTGTTGTTATCGGAATTGTCGAAGGTCTAACAGAATTCTTACCGGTAAGTTCGACGGCGCACATTCGCTTTACTCAAGAGATACTGGGGCTACCGCGAGACGACGAGTATTGGAAGATGTTTGCCGTCGTTATTCAACTTGGAGCGATCCTTTCGGTGATCGTCTATTTTTGGAAGCGTCTGCTCGCATTTTTGCACGATTTTCGCAGGCTCCTATCGAACAAACCGATGCCGACGTCGAACACATCGGTCGAAAAACTCCGAACACAATCGCTGTGGACTCATCCGCTATCGCTGGTCGCTTTAGCCTTCGTCGTGACCGCGATCCCCTGTTTTCTCATCGATAAGACTATCGGTGAAAACCTTGAAAACCCTACCATGATGGCATGGGCGTTGATCGTCGGTGGGATCGCAATGTGGTTGATAGATACTTTTTATAGTCACGGGGCTACCACCAAAACAATCGAGGAGATTTCGTGGCGGCAAGCGATCTTCATCGGTCTTTCGCAGATCCTAGCGGCAGCATTTCCTGGAACGAGTCGCAGCATGTCGACGATCGCGGGGGGGCAGTTGGTAGGTCTTTCGCGAACGGCCTCCCTCGAGTTTAGTTTTTTACTTTCGATCCCCGTCATGTTCGCCGCCACGCTCTTCAAGCTCCTGCAATTCACGCTCAAACAGCCGATCCAGATCAACTCGGAGCAATGGATTGTTTTGGCAATCGGATTCGTCGTGAGTTTCATCGTGGCTTTAGCCGTGATCGCTTGGTTCCTGCATTGGGTACGTCAAAAAGGCTTTACCGTCTTTGCCATTTATCGAATCCTAGCAGGCGTCGCCGTTCTCTATTGGCTCTATCGACCTGCCACGTAACGAAAAGATTTGGCTCTTCCGCAGAAACTGTGGGTGGTTTTCGCGATCCGCAATCGATTTTAGCCGTGAAATACAAGGAAAACACTGGACTGAGTGATTGCAAAAACCAAGGTTCGCTTTCTGATCGGAAA
>Ga0163150_10000569_pt1 | contig 68322 bp, 56 predicted proteins | sample OliLakLV19P2IB_FD_148628 | JGI IMG/M metagenome (GOLD analysis project Ga0163150, IMG submission 148628) | Freshwater microbial mat bacterial communities from Lake Vanda, McMurdo Dry Valleys, Antarctica - Oligotrophic Lake LV.19.P2.IB | ecosystem: Environmental > Aquatic > Freshwater > Lake >... | reverse complement strand
ATTTTGGGTGTGGCTCGGGTACCGGCTCGATTTCCGGACCGGCTGGGGCAGCAGCTGAAGGCTGGCGTTTACCTGATGTGGTACGGGGCATATCCCGCCGACGGAGCCCACCAGGGCGCGGAGCCGCAGCGGGATTTCGCGGTGCTGACGCCTGTTGCCGAGGACAGGAATCCTGGCGAGGTGCTGACGTTTGCGGCATTGATGGAGGTCAGCAAGAAGGCCTCGGGAGCTTCGCATCCTGCCGTGCTGAGTATGTGGCGCGTCGACTCCGATTTTCAGGCGGGTGTGGCGAAGGTCGGCGAGGCGCAGGACGTGGTGCTGCAGGCCATGATCGGGGATGTTCCGGTCGCGATGATTGTGGTGGGGAAGAACGGGCACTGAGCAGCGACGGGCTGCCGGTCGACTGGCCTAAGCAATCATCGATTTCCAGCCCTCTTCGTCGTGGCCGACCGTGACTTTGTTGCCGGCGCGGACTAAGGGGAGCTTGAGGAGTTTGGGGTCTTTGGCGACGCGGTCGAGGAGGTCCTGGTCGGTGACGCGGAGGTACTTCAGACCGGCGTCCTGGTAGGCTTTGGACTCCGTGTCGAGGAGGTTGGCCAGGCCGAAACGGTCGGTGAAGCGACGGATTTCGGCCGGGGCCATGGTTTTTTGGTTCAGGTCCACAATTTGAATCTGGATTCGGCGCTCCTTAAAGAAACGCTCGGCGGCACGGGTCGCCGAGGATCCTTTTACGCCGAAGATCTGAACCACTGCTGCCATTTAATGTTTTTCGGCGCCCTCGGTTGGCGCCACGCCTTTCTTCTGCTCGCTGAGTGCCGAGCCCGTGAGTTCGACCTTGGCTCCGGTTCGGATGAGCGACGTTTCGCCGGGGCCCTGGAAGAAGGTGTATCCCTGGCCGGCCCGGGAGGATTTCCATGCGAGCGGTCCGGCGACTTTCTTCCCTGCCTTCAATATCGCAGCTTTTGCTTCGTCGACGAGCTTCTCGTAGCCGGGGTCGCCCTGCTTCATGCCGGAGAAGCTGGCGAGGTCTGTGCTGGCGATGAAGACCACGTCGACGCCGGGAATATTGGCGATGTCGGCGGCGATTTTGACTCCAGCCGGGGACTCGATCATAGCGACGATGGTCAGGTTGTCATTGGCGATGGCCCGGTAGTCGGGGCCCCAGACCGCACCGTGGTAGCCGCCGCCCAGGCTGCGTTTGCCGCGGGGCGGGTAGAAAGCGAACTTGATGGCGTTGTGAACCTTCTGAACGTCATCGACCATGGGAAGAATGATGCCAATGGCGCCCATGTCCATGGCCTTCTGAATGTCGCCTTCCGTGGCATCGGGGACGCGGACGAAGGGCATCGCTGGTGCGCCTTTGCAGGCCATGATCATGTGGGCGACGTCCTGGTACGACATTGGGCTGTGCTGCATTTCGATCCACAGGAAATCGAAGCCCGAGTTGGCCATGGCGCAGTAGGTGTCGGGGTCGGGGATGGATACCGTTCCACCGACGACAGACTGGCCCGCGGCGAGCTTGGTCTTGACGGTGTTAAAGATGCGTGGCTGCTGCGCGGCGAGCGGTACTGTGCTGGCGGCGATCAGAGCGAGTGCGGCGAGTACACGGCTGTTGCTGAACATGTGGGGGCCTCCGGGCGAATTTGGATTTCTAGTTTATATCTACCCGCCGGATGGTTGCGAGAGTGGTAGGCTTCAGGCGTATGCACATTCTTAAAGAGGAAGCGCTGGAGTACCACTCTCGCGCTCCACAAGGTAAGCTGGCAGTCCGGCCGACCAAGCCCTGCAGCACCCAGCGGGACCTAAGCCTGGCGTATACACCGGGTGTCGCTGTTCCATGCCTCGAAATTGAACGCGACCCTTCCCTGGTGTATCGATACACGGGCAAGGGCAACCTGGTGGCGGTGGTGACGAACGGCACCGCTGTGCTGGGGCTCGGCAATATTGGTGCGGCGGCGGGAAAGCCGGTGATGGAGGGTAAGGCGGTCCTGTTCAAGCGATTCGCCGATATCGATGTGTTTGACATCGAGCTCGACACGGAAGACCCGCGGGAAATCATTCGCACCTGCCAGCTAATGGAGCCGACATTTGGCGGCATCAATCTGGAGGACATCAAGGCACCGGAGTGCTTCACCATCGAGGAAGAACTGCGGCGCACGATGCGCATTCCGGTATTTCACGACGATCAGCACGGTACTGCGATTATTTCAGGCGCCGCAATGATCAATGCGCTGGCAATTGTCGGAAAAAAGATCGAAGACGTTCGCGTTGTCTTTAACGGCGCGGGTGCCAGCGGGATTTCGTGTGCGCAACATTACCTCAACCTGGGTGTGCGGCGCGAGCACATTATTATGTGCGACACCTCCGGCGTAATTTACCAGGGCCGCACGAAGGGCATGAACGCGTACAAGGCTCGATTTGCCGCGGATACGGAGCGTCGCACCCTGACCGAAGCGCTGGTCGGAGCCGACGTGTTCTTCGGGCTGTCGGCGGGCAACTGCGTGACGGCGGACATGGTGATGGGGATGGCTCCGGACCCGATCATTTTCGCGCTGTCGAATCCCGATCCGGAAATTCCGTACGACGTGGCGGTGGCGGCCCGTCCGGATGCTATTGTGGCGACGGGCCGGTCCGATTATCCGAATCAGGTGAATAATGTCCTGGGATTTCCGTTTATATTCCGGGGCGCACTGGATGTCCGTGCGAGCACCATTAATGAAGCGATGAAGCTGGCGGCGACGCATGCGCTGGCGGAGCTGGCCCGCGCCGATGTCCCCGATTCGGTGCGGCGCGCTTATGGTGTCGACGAACTGGAATTCGGGCGGCAGTACATCATTCCGAAGCCGTTCGATCCGCGCGTGCTGGTGTACGTGTCGGCGGCGGTGGCGCTGGCGGCGATTGAGAGCGGAGTGGCGCAGCAGCCGTGCGACATCAATCAGTATCGCGAAGACCTGGAGCGCCGGCTCGGACGGGCGCACCAACTGATGCGGCTGATGATGCAGAAGGCCAGGACACAGCCGAAACGGGTGGTGTTTCCTGAGGGCGAAGAGCGGCGGATTCTGCGCGCGTGCATGCAGATTCGCGACGAAGGAATCGCGCAGCCGGTGCTGCTGGGGAATGCGGACAAGATCCGCGCCGTGATGGCGGAGCTGCACTTCGACGAGCACGGGGTGGAGATTGTGGACCCGGCTGCCTTCGAGCATCTGGACGAGTACTCGAACACGTTGTTCGAGCTGCGGTCGCGCAAAGGCGTGACGGCTACAGAGGCTCCGTTGATGCTGCAGAACAAGGTGCTGCTGGGCGCGCTTATGGTCCGCAAAGGCTATGCGGACGCGCTGATCGCGGGCATCAGCCAGCATTATCCCGACGTGATCCGGCCGGCGCTGCAGGCGATCGACATGCAGCCGGGGGTTCGGAAAGTGGCCGGTTGCTACGTGCTGATCACGCCGGCGGGGGAGATGTATTTCCTTGCCGACACGACCGTCAATATTGACCCGACGGCGGAGGATCTGGCCGAGATCGCGATTCTGACGGCGGAGACGGCGCGGCGTTTCGACGTGGAACCACGGGTCGGCATGCTTTCTTTTTCGAATTTCGGAAGCACGCGGCACCCACTTTCGGAGAAGGTGGCGCGAGCCGTGCAGATTTTGCGCGAAATAGCTCCGGACCTTATGGCTGACGGCGAAATGCAGGCGGATACGGCCATCGACCCGGCACTCATTGATGAAACCTATCCATTCAGTTCGCTCAAGGGTGGCGCTAACGTGCTCATTTTCCCTAACCTGGAGTCGGGGAACGTGGCTTACAAGCTGCTCTCGAAGCTCGGCGGCGCGGAGACGATCGGCCCGATCCTGATGGGCCTTTCGAGCTCTGTGCATGTGTTACATCGCGGCGCGGAGGTTGCCGAAGTGGTAAATATGGCCGCCTTCGCGGTGGTCGATGCGCAAAGAATGCACAGTGGAATCAACAAGTTAAAAACACTTCACGCTATTTTATAAGGCGACACTTCGGCACACCGGGACGCATCTCACTGGTTGTAAGGAGAACGTCCCGATGACGCCAAGAATTCAGAACGTACTATTGATCGCAGGCTTTGCCCTGCTGGCAGTTTTAGCGGTCGCAGGTTGGACCCGCACGCCTGGGGCTCAGGCGGCTCCGGCGATGGCGAATCAGTTCACGGGTCAGCAGCCGAACGCGTATGACCCCAATGCTGTGCCCGCGAACAGCGCTGGATATGCCCCTGCAGGGTATGCCGCCGGCAACTGCCTGGAACCTGGTCAGATGCAGCCGGTTTCTTACACCGAATCGGGTTACCGGACTTCAAGCCGGCCTCGCGTGATTCGCTATGTGGAAGAGCCGCAGCCTGTGGTTCGTCGCGAGTACGTGGAAGGCGACCGGGCCCGGACCGAAGTCGTGACTACGCGGAGACGCGGCCGGTCGACGGGTAAGTCGGTTGCGATTGTTGGCGGCAGCGCTGGCGTCGGCGCCGCGATCGGTGCTCTGGCAGGTGGCGGCAAGGGCGCGGCGATTGGCGCGCTGACTGGCGGCGGAGCCGGATTCGTTTACGACCGGCTGACGCACAATAAGTAACGCACGCCGCATTTGAGAACCGGAGCGGGACTGAATTGTTAATTCAGTCCCGCATTCCTGTCATTTTCCTGTTACAACCGCCTGCTAGACTCTCTCAGGAATTCACACGTGCAGTTTCAAGAGGAGAGGAAAATTGAAGTTATTGCTTCGAGCAGGGACTGGTGCGCTTGTTGCGGCCTCGATGTTGCTGGCAGCCGATGCGGGCGTCACGTTGGTTGGAATCGGATTTGTTGCCGGCGATGCTCTGGATTTGTCGGGGCTTGACGGGAATACCTGCCGGAAAGACGACGCGAAGGACTGCATCCCGCGCGCCACGCTGGGCGGGTTCGGGTCGGCGCTGACGTATACGGGACACGACAACGTGTACCTCACCACGCCTGACCGTGGGCCGTTCGACGGACGCACGGCTGAAGTGAACCCCTACGTAAACCGGTATCACCTCATGCACATGGCGTTGGACATGGGGGCGCCGTTCCCGAATATTCGGACATCAATGCTGAGTACAACGCTGCTGAAGGACGGAAATCAGAGACTGGTGGGCTCTTCAAATGCGTTCAACGCTGTGGAACCCGACAAGACGTTGCGGTTCGATCCGGAGGGAGTCCGGGTTGGAAAGGACCAGACGTTCTTTGTCTCGGATGAGTATGGTCCGTACATTTACCAGTTCAGCCGCGAAGGTTATTTAATTCGCAAAATGCCGGTGCCGGACGGATACTTGATTGGCACGCCGAGCGCCGACGCGGACAGCGCAGGGACCTCGATGGAGATCTATCCAAACCTGAACACGTTTGGGCGTCAGGCAAACCGCGGGATGGAAGGGCTGGCGATTACTCCTGACGGTCGTTTTCTGATCGGGATTATGCAGAATGCGCTGATTCAGGACGCGGGACTGAGCAACGCAGTGCCGCCGGGGCGCGTGGGTCTGGCGAACCGTATTCTCAGGATGAACATTGAGACGGGCGCCACGCAGGAGTTCGTTTACGTGATGGACTCGGTGGCACAGGGCCGCGGCGTGAATGATATCGTCGCGATGAATGACCACGAATTTCTTGTGGTGGAACGAGACAACCGCTCGCTTGTCCCGACTCCTCCGGCCGACCCGGCCGAACCTGTCCTGAAGAGAATCTACAAGATCGACCTGAACAAACCGGGGCTTACGGATGTGTCGAGCCGCGCTTCCCTTCCCGGGACGGTTGCGGCTTTGGCGGCCGCGGGCGTTGTGACGGTTGACAAGACGCTGTTCATCGACATGCTGGACCCTGCCTACAAGGTCGACGCGACGCAAACGCTGAAGGCCACGGTAGCGGAAAAGATTGAAGCTCTGGCCTGGGGACCGGACCTCGCCGATGGCCGTCACCTGCTTTATGTGCTCAGTGACAACGATTTGAGCCAGACTCTGCCGACGCGTATCTATGCATTTGCGATCGACAAGGTTGCCGCGAAGATCAGCTACCAGCCACAGCAGCTGCCTAAGAGGATGATCGGCAAAGGCAAGGTGGACAAGATGCTGGGGAAGAACTAAGAGTTTCTCAACGCTCCCTGGTTACGCCGAGTGCGCGCATTCGTTTGTGGAGATTGGTTCGCTCCAGACCGAGTGCGCGCGCCGCACTGGAAACGTTCCAGTCCGCGGCGTCGAGAGCTCTGAGAATGTGGTCCCGTTCGGCGGATTCGCGGGCTTCCTGCACCGACGATTTGGCCGGGGTCTCTTTGAATCGACGAATTTCTACCGGAATTGCGTCACTTCCGATTTTTTCTTCCGGCGTTAAGATCGCCATTCTTTCCACAACGTTCCGTAATTCCCTCACATTTCCTGGCCAGGAGTAACAGCCGAGAACTTCGAACACCATCGTGTCGAAGGATTTCGCGCGGAAATTGTTGCGTCCACAGAAGTCGGTAAGGAAATATGCGGCGAGTGCGGGGATGTCCTGAGGACGCTCGCGGAGACCGGGAACCCGGATGGGGACGACACACAGGCGGTAGTACAAGTCTTCACGGAAGAGACCGTCGCGAATCATCTCAGCGAGGTCGCGATTTGTTGCGGACACGACTCGAACATTGACTTTGACGGACTGTTCGCCGCCGACGCGGTGAAACTCGCCCTCCTGCAGAATGCGCAGGAGTTTCGCCTGGGAGTTGGCGTGCAGGTCGCCCACCTCGTCGAGGAAGATGGTGCCGCCGTCGGCCAGTTCGAACTTTCCCCGGCGTGCGTTGACGGCTCCGGTGTAGGCGCCTTTTTCGTGCCCGAAAAGCTCGGCTTCAATGAGCTCGGTTGGGATGGCGGCGCAGTTTACTTTGACGAACGGTCCGGTGGAGAACGGGCTGTTTTCGTGGATATGCGCTGCCAGCAGTTCCTTACCGGTTCCCGATTCGCCGTTGAGCAGGACGCGGGCGTCGGAGCGTGCGGCCATGGATGCCTGCTCGACGACTTTGAGCCATGCCTGGCTGGCTCCGATCATCTTCGGGCTGGCTCCGGCGAGTTCGCGAAGTCGCTCATTTTCGGCGCGCAGGTTTGTTTGCTCAAGGGCGTTGCGCAGAGCTAACAGGACGCGGTCGCGACTGAGCGGCTTCTCCAGGAAGTCGTAAGCACCGGCCCGTGTGGCTTCGACGGCGTCGGCGATGGTTCCGTGGCCGGAGATCATGACGACGGGCGCGCTGGAACCGGCGGTCTTGATGCTCCGCAGCAAGTCCATGCCACTGCCGTCGGGCAGGCGGACGTCGAGCAAATAGACGTCGACTTTCCCATTAAATGCCTTGAACTCGGACGCGGAATGGCAAAGAGAAACGGCGTAGCCTTCGCGTTCGAGAATCAGGCGCAGAGAGCGCCCGATATTTTCCTCATCATCCACCACGAGCACTCGCCGTGTGGGCATGTTCCTCCGCTTTCGGCAGCAATATCCGGAACGCAGCGCCGCCGAGTTCTCCGTCAACCAGCAAGATATCGCCTCCAACGAGGAGGGCACTACGTTTCGCGATAGATAATCCGAGTCCCATTCCTGCCTTTTTGAAAGAAATGGTGGGCTCGAACAAGCTCTCGAGAGCCTGCGTGCTGAGGCCCGGACCGGAATCGTGAATTTCGATCCCTACCCGATTGTTGAGGGCGAAGGTTTTGCCGCGGATGCGGCCGCCCTTACCGGCGGCATGCGCGGCGTTGTCGAGCAGGTTGGTAAACACGCCCTTGAGCAGGTCGGGATCGACGTGCGCGGTCAGTGGCTCGGCAGTGAACTGGGCGTCGCAGGAGACCTCAGGGTGCGCGGCGCGCAGCAGCGCGAGGCGTTCTTCCAGTATCACGTTCACGTCGACGTCGTCGAGCTGGACCGGCGGTTCGGAGGCGAACTCGGTGAAGGCCCGGACGCGGCGCTCGAGGGTACTGACTTCTTCGACGACGATTTGCGCGGCCTGCTCGAAGAAAGCCTCGTCGCGGCTGGAGCGGCGCGCAACGATCTCCTCGACGGTCAGTCGAATCGGAGTCAGGGAGTTCTTGACCTCATGCGCCATTTTTCGGGCGAGAGACTGCCAGCTGGCGAGGCGCGTGACATGGATGAGCTTGTCCTGGCCGTCGCGCAGTTGTTCGGCTGTGTGATTAAAGGCCCGCATGGCGTCTGCGACTTCGTCGGTGCCCCGGGCTTCGAGGCGGGCGTTGAGGTCGCCGCCAGCCAGCCGCTGCAGCCCCGAGGTGAGTTGCTCCAAAGGCCGGCTGACGCGCCGGGCGATATAGAACACAGCGGTGAAGGCGACGATCCACACCGCGGCGGCAAGCACGATGAGTGTAAGCGTATACCCTCGTCGCAGACTGGCCACGCTGGAGCGTTCCACGCGTGCGCGAGCCCGGAGGTACTGGTCGGTGACGGCCTTCATACCGGGGCCTTCGATGGGCCGGGAATAGAGGCGTACGTTGTCGCCGTCGCGAACGTAATACTCGACTCGGTTTCGCGACTCGCCAGCCAGGTGGAAAAGGGTCCGGTCCGGGCTTTCTGCGAATTCGAGGGCTTCGTCCGGCCAGTTGGCCCGGTCGGCGGAGCGGAATATCTGCGCAGGGTGGCGTCGGCCGCTGTCGACCTCGGCCTTGAGCGCCTCGCAAGTAGTTTGGTACAGAGCCCGCCCGGTCTGCTCGAGTGCCCGGGAGGTTGCGTCGAGGTCGAGCGAAGGGTTCAGGCTGATGCTGTGCTCGAGAAGCCGCCAGGTCAGGGTCAGGGTTACGGCCAGCGGCACGAGGGTCGCGGCCAGGAAGAACAGCAGGAGCCTGGTCCGAATCCGGTTCACTGGGTCGGCCTCTTGAGCGCGGCGAGCTGGAAGGAATTAGATTCGGCTCGCCACTGGGAGGTGCCGGCGCGGGGACGGGCGGTGCGGCCGAAAAGGTCGATTAAGCTGCCTAGTGAGAAGCCGTCCTCGGGCTCGGCGTCGGCAAGGCGGCGGTCGCGACCCTCATTCGCACGAACGTCGATTCGAAGCCAAAGCGGCTTATCGGCGGGGAGGCCGGCGGCCAGAAGCTGGAAACGGCTGACGCACCACGCTTCCGCAGCGGTCGCCGACAGGTGGAGCGCGGAGTTGGAAGCCGACCGAAGCCGGGCGACGGAGAACTTTTCTTCCCACACGTCGTAGCTGAGAACGAAACGGTCGAAGGAGCGGAGCAGCACGGTTTGGCGGGAATCGGCGAGAATGCTGATCTGGATGTCGAAGGAGACGCTGGCTCCGTTGCGCAGCTGTTCGAGGGGCTTACCGGTGAGAAAATGGAGACCCGGTGCCGACACCTGGAGCTTGTCGTTGACGAAGCGCACCTGTACTTCCTGCGAGGCCGCGGCAAGGTAAGGCGATGCCGCAAGCAGCAGTGCCAGCGCGGGAAGTGGGTTCCGGGCAGGTCGCACTATCAGGGTGGCCTCTTTAGAAGTTCATGCCGATCACGAAGACCGGGGCGAAACCAGCACTTCGAACCGGGAACCCGACGGCGACATACGGGCCATCCTGCTCCTTGTCGAGTGCAACCATGACGCCTGCCGACTGGCGCAGGCGCGCTGGCGTCCGGCGATCCCACACGGACCCTGTATCATAGAACGCGCCGCAGCGGTGCCACGTGTACTGCAAACTTGCATAAGCCATTCGGGTTCCACCCAGCGGCGCCACATCGAATTTGTTCCAGCCTCGGAGCGTGCGGGAATCGCCGAGAGTAAACCGTTCGAAAAGGGGCGCCTCGTCTCCGACCACGCCACCAAGGGCACGCACCGTCAACACGCTGGCTCCCTGTCTGAAAGAGTAGCGCGCAGCAAGGTCGTGTCGCACATAGGCGAAGTCGGAGTCGAGCAAACTGGTGGCCGCCCGCAGGGTATAACCTGCGTTCCACTCATGCCCCGCGGAAGAGTCGTTGCCCCAACGCCGCCTGTGTCGCAGAGTAGTAGTCACAGCGTTGGAAGCTTCATACCTGGCGGCCGGAAACTGAGTTTGAAATTGCTGGAAGCTCAGCCCTGTGGTCAGGGAGAGCCCGGGAGCGAGCATAATTACGATGCCTGGGTCCATGCGATAGCTGTCGCGATAGATCCCCGGTACATCGTTGCGGGCCAGCAGGGCGCTTTCCGTAGCGACGTTCCACTGCTGGTGCAGGCCTTCGAATTCAAAACGAAGGCGGACGCGCTCGCCGAAGCGGTGATTCCAGGCGAGGTTGTAGCCGGCTACGCGGCCGAGCATGGTATCGGCGTCGGAAAAGACCCCGGCCTCGACGCGGTTGTTACGGGAAACGTCGAATCCGGCCTGAAAGCCAACAGTAGTGCCTTGTTTCGTGTGGTATGCAAGCTGTGTGACACGCGCGTCCTCCTCCTCCCACCCTCTCTCGCGGGGTTCGTAGACTACTTTGACGTGCTCGGGCTGCTGACCTTTTTCGACGCGGTGGGCGACGATGACATGAACCTCACGGCGGATGCGTGAAGCGAGAGAGTCGACCGAGCGCGGGTCGAAGTTTTGGCCGACCAGATTTTCGAGGTCCCGTTTGAGACTGCGGCTGAGGCGCTTGCTGATCGTACGCGGAACTTCAACGCTTTCTACTTTGTACCGGCAGTTTACGTTGGCGGGTGCGGCGGCCTCGTCGACCGCGGATGGGGTCGGCGGATCGGCAACAGGGGACTGACCCAGCAGAGGAATCGCGACGATCAGGAGTGAGCTCAGACACAGCAGCTTCATGACAACCGTAATAAAGCATTTTACGGGCCATGACGTAAACTATTGAATTCAGGCAAGATGGGGGCGGCACCTGGCGTGCCGCCGAATCACATCTGTGAGAATCCCACAGCCGTACCGCGGGCGGATTTTGGCGGACCGGACGCTTCCTTAAGCATTTCCAGCGATGGAATCATCACCATTCGATGCCCAAGAGAGATGAGTCCACGACGCGCCAGCGCGTTTAGCGTAGTAGACGTGGTTTCGCGAGTAGCTCCCACCAGGCTGGCCAGTTCATTTTGAGAAATGTGAATGATGCTGCCCGTGGGATCGTGCGACGGAGTGATCCGGGCCAGTTCCTGGAGGTAGTACACAAGACGCTCGCGGACATCGGAATGACAAAGGTGCTCAATCTTGCGCTCCAGCTCCTCATTCCGTTGCAGGAGGTGCTGGACGACCATTTTCCACACGTCAGGCCGACGCTCACAGTAGCGGTGAAAAGCGTCCGCGGGGATGGAGTAAGCAGTGCCCGATTCAAGAACTCGGGCAGAGGAGGTGAAGACGCCTTCTCCGGCAACAGCTTGTTCGCCGAAAATATCGCCGCCTGCGATGACTGTAACAAGTATCTCGCGGTTGACGTCTGACATTTTCTCGATCTTCACTAGTCCGGAATCGAGAAAGTAAATATGAGTGGCTGGTGTTCCACTCGAGAAGATCGCCGACGTCCTGCGGGACAGTACTACCCGCCGAACGCCTTCTGCCGTAAGAAGATCTTCCCGTATTGCGGAAGCTAACGCGCTGACTCGCAATTTAGAACCCCCTCTCTCTACAACTTCTGAGCCCCACGCCGAATTTTGTGCGCAATTTCAGCAGCGATGGTGAATTCCTCGCCTGTACGTTGGGTTTGCAAATTCTCTCTCATTTCTGTAAGTTTGTCAATATACACGCCCAGCACGTGGTCAATTGCTACCGCATTCGTGGACAGGATGTCCCGCCATACCGGCCAGGGGCTTAGAGCGAGCCGGGTCATGTCGCGCAGCCCCGGACCTGAGACCTGGGATACTTTATTTGCGTTGAGTTGCGAGTGAAGAACAGAAGCCAGGCAAGTGGACGCAAGCTGTGGAAGATGAGACGTCCAGGCGACTGTCTGGTCATGTTGTTGCGGTGTTAAAACCACAGGAACAGACCCGCACGTTTCGATCCAACCTAAGTATTCACTTTCTAACAGTGTATTAGAAATGACGCCCTTTGGCGGGGTAAGAATCCAGGGCCTTTCACAGAAGAGGTCAGGGTCCGCCGAGGCAATTCCAGGCTGCTCCTTGCCGGCCATGGGGTGACCGCCGAGGAATCTCGGCAGCCGGGAGGCGCTTTCACAGATCCGCACTTTAGTACTACCTGCGTCAGTAACAAGGCAATTTGGCCGCGCAAGCGGTACCAATGCGTCGATAGTTTCAAGAATGACCGATATTGGCTGAGCGAGGAAGATGAGATCCGCGTCGGCAGCGGCGGCTTCCAGAGTGACACCCTCATCGATGGCCCCACGCTCGATGGCGGTCTGAATGGTCCTCGGCGAGCTGATTCCCACGATTCGCCCCGGAAAACCGCGCTTTCGCAAGGCGAGGCCGAACGAACCGCCGATCAGTCCTACGCCTGCGATTGCTACAGTTTGAAGCGCATCACCCATCTCGATCAGACGTTCCGGCCAACAGCTGTGGCGATGATCCGCAGTTGCTGCATGAGTTCCGTGAACTGCTCAGGACGAAGAGACTGCGCTCCGTCAGAGAGAGCTTTGTCGGGATCGTGATGCACCTCAATAATCAGGCCATCGGCTCCCGCGGCGACTGCGGCCCGGGCCATGGGCAGGACCTGGTCGCGGCGCCCGGTGCCATGCGATGGGTCGGCAATTATCGGCAGATGGGACAATTTCTTTACAATAGGAATCGCTGAAATGTCCATCGTGTTGCGGGTGTATGTTTCAAACGTGCGGATCCCGCGTTCGCACAGAATCACGTCGTAGTTCCCACCGGAAAGGATGTATTCAGCGGACAGCAACAGTTCCTCGATGGTTGCGGCGATGCCTCGCTTCAGCAATACCGGCTTGCGGATGTGGGAGAGTTCGCGCAGCAGAGTGAAGTTCTGCATGTTGCGTGCGCCCACCTGGAAGATGTCGACGTAAGGCTCCATCACGGCGATCTGCGTCTGATCCATCACCTCGCTGACTACCAGCAGATTGTGGCGATTTGCAGCAGTGCGGAGTAGTTTGAGGCCCACTTCTCCGAGTCCCTGGAAGCTGTACGGGGACGACCGTGGCTTGAACGCACCGCCCCGGATGACTCTGGCCCCGGCGGCTGCGACGAACTCGGCCGCCTGCTCGATTTGATCTTCATTCTCGACGCTGCACGGTCCCGCCATAGCGACCACCGTGTTACCGCCGATCTCAACGTCGCCGATTTTTACAACAGTGCCGCCCGGCCGGAAGCTGCGACTCGCCAGCTTGTAGGGCGACATAATGCGATGCGCTTCCTGAACACCATCCAGCACCTGAAACTCAGCTGGGTTCACGAAATCTTCCGGGCCGACGCCTCCAAGGACGGTATGCACCATGCCCGTGGAGCGATGGACCGTGAAGTTCAGTTCCACCAGCCGGTCGATTACTCCCTGAATTTGCTCGTTCGTCGCGCCTTCCTGCATCACGATAAACATCTAACTACTCCTCTGTCTCTGCAGGGTTCGCATCTCATCAATGATGCGCTCGAAGATGCGGCGGACCGCATCGGACGTCAGTGGTCCCTCGTTATGGTCGAGGACGTTGCGATAGACGGCGTCTTCGCGCTTCGGCTCGTACACCGGGAGTGAAGCGGCCTGTTTGACTCTGCCGATTTTCTCTACAATTTTAGTGCGTTCGTTAAGCAGGGCGAGCAACTGGAGGTCGATACGGTCGATCCCCTCGCGATGGATCGCCATTTCTGCCGCTGCTGCTTCTTCGTTGGTCATCGAGCCGCCTCGCGCGCGAGTCCGTTGGCGAGGCCTCGCGTGAATTGTTCCACTTCGAATTCGAGCGTGTCGCTGGTGTTTAACTTTTCTACAGTTCTTACCAATGCGCTGCCTACGACGACGCCGTCGGCGAAAGCACCCACCTCGGCAACCTGCGCTCGAGTGGAAATGCCGAAGCCCACCGCGAGGGGAAGATTTGTAAAGCGCCGGGCGCGAGTTACTAACTCGCCCGCCATGGAGGATACAGACGTTTGTTCACCAGTAACTCCAGTGCGTGACACCAGATAGACAAAGCCGCTGGAGTATTTGGCCACGAGTTCGAGGCGGCGGTCGGTACTGGTGGGTGCGGCGAGGAATACTGTGTCGAGATTATGGGCTCGCACGCCCTCGACGTATGGCTCGGCTTCTTCCACGCTGAGGTCAATGAGGAGGCAGCCGTCGATGCCGGCGGTGGCGGCGTCGCGGCCGAGCTGCTGGAATCCGTACCGGAGCGCAGGGTTCAGATAGGTGAAGAGCAACAGCGGAATCTGCGACTCGCTGCGAACCGCGGTGGCGATCTCCAGTACCTTGCGCATGTTGGTGCCTGCCTTGAGCGCGCGCTCGGCGGCACGCTGAATGACGGGACCGTCGGCGATGGGATCGGAGAATGGCACTCCGAGCTCGATGAGATCCGCTCCTCCACGCTCCAGTGCCCGGATCAGCGACACAGTGCGGGACGGATTCGGGTCACCCGCGGTGAGGTAGGCGATGAGGGCGGGACGGCCTTCGGCCCTGGTGCGTTCGAACAACCGTGCGATTCGGCTCATTTACTTGACGTCCATCTCGGGGATGTTCTCGCGGTAGATATCAATATCTTTATCACCTCGGCCGGAGAGATTCACGATGAATGTCTGGCCGGGGCTGGTGGGGGCTCGGCGAACCGCCTCGACTACCGCGTGAGAGCTTTCGAGCGCAGGGATGATTCCTTCGGTTCGCGCGAGCAGTTTGGCAGTTTCGAGGGCTTCGCCGTCGGACGCGGAGACGTACTCGGCGCGATGCTGATCGTGCAGCCATGCGTGCTCGGGTCCAACGGAGGCGTAGTCGAGGCCTGCGGAAACGGAATGCGTCAGCGAAATCTGGCCGTCTTCATCCTGCAGCAGGTAGCTGAAGCAGCCGTGGAGGACGCCGGGGGCGCTGGCGCCGGGTCCGAATCGCGCGGCGTGCTCGCCGAGGGTCAGACTGCGGCCTCCCGCTTCGACTCCGATGAGCCTCACGTCGGTGTCGGGGATGAACGGGTGGAAAATGCCGATGGCGTTGGATCCGCCGCCGACGCAGGCGATCACCTGGTCGGGGAGTTTGCCGGTTGCGGCGAGGATCTGCTGTTTGGCTTCGAGGCCGATGACGCGGTGGAAGTCGCGCACCATCATGGGGTAAGGGTGCGGGCCAAGGGCCGATCCGAGGAGGTAGAAGGTGTCGGCGACGTTGGTCACCCAGTCGCGCAGGGCTTCGCTGATGGCGTCCTTCAGGGTGCGACTGCCGCTGGTGACGCCGACCACGCTGGCGCCAAGGAGGCGCATGCGGAAGACGTTAAGGCGCTGGCGGCGCATGTCCTCTTCGCCCATGTAGACCACGCAGTCGAGCCCGAACAGCGCGCACGCGGTGGCGGTGGCGACGCCGTGCTGCCCGGCTCCGGTCTCGGCGATGATGCGCTTTTTGCCCATCCGGCGGGCGAGAAGAGCCTGGCCAAGGGCGTTGTTGATCTTGTGCGCTCCGGTGTGGAGCAAGTCCTCGCGTTTGAGCCAGATAGCGGCGCCACCAAGGGACTCGCTGAGCCGTTTGCAGTGATAGAGCGGCGTCGGGCGACCGGCGTAGGTCTGGAGGAGGTTGTCGAGTTCGGCCTGAAATGTGTTGTCGGCGCGGGCCTCCGCGTACGCCAGCTCGAGTTCTTCGAGTGGCGCCATCAGGACTTCAGGGACGTACCGGCCGCCGTATGGGCCGAAGTGGCCCTTCGCGTCGGGCTGGGAGGAAGCAATCATAATGCTGCTGCGACAACGGCGTTCGCGACGAACTGCCGAATCCTTTCGTGATCCTTGATGCCGGGGGCGCGCTCGAGCCTGGAGCAGGCGTCGACTCCCCAGGGGCGGATGAGTTTTACCGCCTCACCGACGTTTTCCGGACTGAGGCCTCCAGCGAGGATGATGCGCTGCGGGAGGTTACGGGCGAGCGTCCAGTCGAATGTAGCGCCCGTGCCCGGAGCCGGGCCGTCGAGGAGGTAAGCCTCGGCGCCACTGCTGCAGAGAATTTCGGGGTCCCAGCCGGGGTGGACCCGGAAGGCTTTCCAGACTCGCAGAGTGGCGAAGTCGGCGGGGTCCTCGTGGCCGTGGAGCTGGACGATGTCGAGGGCGGCTCGTTCGACAATGTCGGCCACCTCTTCCGGCGGCGAGTTGACGAAGATGCCCACTCGCAGCACGTCGAGGTCTTCCGCGAGGGCGGCGGCGGTTTCGGGCTCGGGGAGATAGCGCGGACTCTGCGGGTAGAAGTTGAAGCCTAAGGCGTTGGCTCCGGCTTCGGCGGCTGCCACGGCGTCCTCGCGGTTGGTGATTCCGCAGATTTTTACGATGAAGTCGGGGCGGCGGGTCATGGTTGGCCGCCTGTCCTGTTCAAGAGTTCCTGTAAGGCGGCTGTCGGGTTGCCGCTTCGCATGAAGTGCTCGCCCACCAGAAACGCGGTGTAGCCGGATTTTGTGAGCAGCTCGATATCCGCGGGAGAACTGATGCCGCTCTCGCTAACCCGGATTATGTAGTCGGGCATACGCTCAGCCAGGCGGAGCGAGGTTTCGAGGCGGACCTGGAAGGTGTGGAGGTCGCGGTTATTGACGCCGACGATGCGGGCTCCGCTGGCGAGGGCGCGGTCGAGCTCGGAGTCGTTGTGGACCTCGACCAGAGCGGCCAGGTGCAGCGATTCGGCTTGTTCGCGGAGGTCGCGGAGCTCGGTTTCGGTGAGCAGCGCGGCTATCAACAGGATGGCGTCGGCTCCGTGGGCAGCCGCTTCGATGATGTGGAACGGCTCCAGGGTGAAGTCTTTGCGAAGCGTGGGGATGTCGACAGCGGCGCGGGCGGCTTCCATGTCGGCGAGACTGCCCTGAAAGAAGCGCACGTCGGTCAGGACGGAGAGGGCGGCGGCACCTCCGGCCTGGTAGGCCCGGGCGATGCTCGGCGGATGGAAGTCTTTGGAAAGCAGGCCTTTACTGGGGGACGCTTTCTTGATTTCAGAGATGATACGGGGGCCGGAGCCGGGTCCGAGGGCGGTGGCGAAGTCGCGCCGGGAGGTTCGGCTGGCGGCCATACGCTCCAAGTCCGGGAGGCGGGAGCGGGACTCGGCCAACTCGGCTTTTTTGTGCTCGACGATACGGGCGAGGATGTCCGGGACTGAGCTGATCATCCGGGGGAAACTCTCATCCTAGCACTCGTCTGGCTGAGTCAGTTCCCCCAGACATGGGTTCCTGGGTGTGCCGATTTACGCTACAGTTGGTGCGATTTCCCGCAGTCTTTTTAGAATCAGCAACATAGGTCCTGTTTAGCCGCCGTGGTGTTGAGATTCGCGACACGTGGAGGCAGATCCAAAAGCATACATGTCGATTAGTTTCAAAGACTTAGGCAATTGGCACGAGAAGTGTCCTTATATTATGCGAACGCGGCAAGGCAAAAGCCCCCCGCGGAAGAGACCGAAAAGGAGACTTACCATGGCTGTCGGACTTTTGCTTTTGACCTTCCTCGCATTTGCGATTATCGACTGGCTGCTTAGCTATCGTCATGCCCCCAGGATTGCGAAAGAAGCTGTTCCCGCGGCGCCGCCCGCCCCGTTTTTGACCCCGGCTGTTGTCGACGGTTTTCAGGTTCCTGAAGGGCTTCGTTATCACCTTGGTCATACCTGGCTCTACCGCGAGCGCAAGAATGTGGCCCGCGTCGGCGTAGACGAGTTTGGCGCCTCACTGGCCGGCCATATCGAGAGCATTGAATTGCCGCGGCCTGGCACCTGGATCCGGCAGGGACAGAAGGCCTGGTCCTTTGTCCGCAACGGCGAAACGGTGGAAATGGTGTCCCCGACCGAAGGCGAAGTGACGGAAATTAACCAGGAACTGTTGCAGAATCCGGCACTGCTGCGGAACGACCCCTACGGCAAGGGATGGCTGTTGACGGTGCATGTTCCGGACGAGGAATCCACCACTCGGAACCTGTTGCCGAAGAATATGGTGGGTGCGTGGATGCGCCAGTCTGTAGAGAAACTCTACGGCCTGCAGCCGCGGCTTGCGGGTCTGGCGGCGGCCGACGGTGGGCGTCCCGTTGACGACCTTCTGAGCGAAGTTCCGAACGCGGAATGGAAGGCCATCGCGTCCGATTTCTTCCTCACCTGTTGAGGAACGCCACAAGTGGTGCCGAAATTGCACCGCAAAATGGAAAAGATCCGATGCTTCCATAGCCCGTTGGACCCTGGAAGACCCTGCAACCGGCTTCGGTGCGGAGTTTGAGGCCCAAATGGTTAACGCGCTCCTTTACGACAGTACTCTCTGCATTGGTTGCCGGGCTTGCGAATCCGGTTGTTCAGAGAAGTGGGGTTTGCCCTACAACGATACGATCGCGGCCGAGGAAAAGCTCTCGGTGCGCAAACTGACGACAATCGTGACGTCAGGCGACAAATTCAGCCGCCGGAAATGCATGCACTGCGTGGAACCGGCATGTGCTTCCGTATGCCCGGTCGCCGCCTTACACAAGACGGCGGCCGGGCCTGTTTTGTATGACCAGGAAAAGTGCATCGGCTGCCGGTACTGCATGGCCGCCTGTCCGTTTGGTGCGCCGTCGTACGAGTGGACCAGCCGCACCCCGCGAGTCCGGAAGTGCGACGCTTGCTCGGAACGGGTGGCGAAGGGTGAACCCACGGCGTGCTCGACGGCCTGCCCCACGGCGGCGACGATCAGTGGGGATCGGGACGAGCTGATCCGCGAAGCGCAGAAGCGGCTTAGGGAGAAACCGGGCGAGTACTACCAGAAGATCTACGGCCTCAACGAAGTGGGCGGAACCACAACGCTGTATCTTTCGGCGGTTCCGTTCGAGACGTTGGGGCTGCGGGGGAATCTGCCGAAAGAGGCGTTGCCGCATTTGACGTGGCAGGTCCTGCAGGCGGTTCCGGATGTAGCCGGTGTCGGCTCGGTACTGCTGGGCGGCGTGTACTGGCTTACACACCGCAGAGAAGAAGTGGCCCGCGCGGAAGCGACCGAACGGAGAACAAAACGATGACGCCGGCGATCACCTTCCTCCGGAAGTGGTTCTGGACTGCGGTGTTTGTGGCGATCATGGCGTCGGGTGCGTATGCCACGTGGCTGCGATTCGCCTACGGGCTGGCCGCGTCGACGAACCTGAGCGATCAGTTCCCCTGGGGAATCTGGATCGGGTTCGACGTGCTGTGCGGGGTTGGGCTGGCGGCCGGCGGGTTCACGCTGGTGGCGGTGGTCCACATTTTCAATATTGAGCGGTATAAGCCGATTCTGCGGCCGACAATTCTCACCGCATTTCTCGGATATTCGCTGGTTGTGGTGGCGCTGCTGTTCGATCTTGGACGGCCGGACCGCTTGTGGCACCCGATGGTGTTTCGCAATCCGCACTCGGTGATGTTCGAAGTGGCGTGGTGCGTGATGCTCTACAGCACGGTGCTGGCGCTGGAATTTGCTCCCGTGGTCTTCGAAAAGCTGAAGTGGTCGGCGCCTCTGAAGATGCTGCGGATCATCTCGGTTCCGGTGGTGATTCTGGGCGTGGTTCTTTCGACGCTGCACCAGTCGTCACTGGGCACCATGTATCTGATCATGCCGCACAAGCTGCATCCGCTGTGGTACACACCGCTGTTGCCGCTGATGTTCTACATGTCGGCGATCTGCGTGGGTCTGGCGATGATGATTTTTGAGGCGTGGCATTCCAGCCGTGCGTTCAACCGGGAGCTGGAAATGCCTCTGCTTTCGAGCATCGGGCGGGTGCTTGCAGTGTCTCTCGCGGTGTTGCTGGCATTCCGCTTTACGGATCTGGCCCGGCGCGGAGCGCTTGGATACCTGCTGGAGAACAAGGCCGAGACGTGGTTCTTCATGCTGGAAATGTCGCTGATGATTCTGCCGATGCTGCTCCTGTTCCGGGCGCATGTGCGGCGGAATCCGTGGGCGCTGTATGGCTCGGCAGTGATGGTGGTGTTTGGCTTCATCACCAACCGGCTGAACGTGAGCGTCACGGGAATCGAGGCGGCTTCCGGCACCCGATACATTCCGGCGTGGTCGGAAATCGCTGTGACGCTGAGCATTATTGCGGCGGGTTTCGCGATATTCCGGCTGGCAGCGAAATATCTGCCGATATTCGAGCACGAGCACGCCTGAAATGAATGTTGCTGGTGGAGGCCGGGCGAAGTTCAGTCCAGGAATTGCCACCAAGCTCGCGGTGTGTTTTGTGGTGAGCGCGGCGTTGATCCTTGCGGGTCTCGGCGCGCTCAACCTGCGTTTGCAGCGGAAACACTCCGAAGAGCTGATCCTGGTGAGCGCGGAGCGTCTGTCGGATATTGTGGTGCGCGGGACGCGTCATGAGATGCTCCGCAACGATCGCGAAGCGCTGTATCACACCATCGGCGAAGCGGGCCGCGAACCCGGTATGCGCCGAATTCGAATATTCAACAAAGAAGGTCGGATTAGTTTTTCGACGGACACCAGCGAGGTCGGCAAGGTGGTCGATAAACAGGCTGAGGCCTGTTACGGCTGTCATGCGCAGGGGGTCCCGCTGGAGCGGCTGAACCGTCCGGACTCGTCGCGCGTGTTTCGCGATGAAGGCAATGGCCGCGTGCTGGCCATGATCCGCCCGATTCGCAATGACGAGACGTGTTCGTCGGCAGCCTGTCATGAGCATCCGGCGCAACAGAAGGTGCTGGGCGTGATCGACGTGCAGTTCTCACTGGACACGGTGGACCGTCAGACGGCGGCGCTGCAGAACTGGACCATCTGGGGAAGTCTGGGCGCCCTGGTGCTGCTGTGCGGTATCAGCCTGCTGTTCGTCTACACCGTACTGCACCGGCCGATTCACGCGCTTACCGATGGGATTCGTGAAGTGGCGGCCGGGGATCTGACGCACCAGATTGAACCGGTGTCGAACGACGAGCTCGGGGAAGTGGCGCTGGCGTTCAACAAGATGACTGGCGAGTTGTCTGAGGCGCACGCCGAGATCACCTCCTGGGCGCAGACGCTGGAGCAGCGGGTTCAGAGTAAGACGGAGGAACTGGAGCGGGCGCACAAGTATCTGGTGAGCAGCGAAAAGCTCGCCGGGATCGGCAAGCTGGCGGCGACGGTCGCTCACGAAGTGAATAATCCGCTGTTCGGGATTCTGACTTATGCGCGGCTGTGCCTCAAGGATCTGGAAAAGACGGAAATCAGCGACGACTCGCGACGTCGGATGCTGGGAAATATCGGCATTATCGAGCGCGAGAGTCGGCGATGCGGAGATATTATTCGCAATTTGCTGACGTATGCGCGGCAGGCTCCACGCAAGCGCGAGCGGAATGATGTAAACCAGATTGTGGACCGGTCGGTTACGCTGATCCGGCATCAGCTGAATCTGCAGGGAGTCGCGCTGGAGGTTCAGGCCAGTGACACGCTGCCGGAGATCATCTGCGATGCGGGTCAGGTGCAGCAGGTGGTGCTGGTGCTGCTGACGAACGCTTCGGAAGCCACGGGCGAGGGCGGACATCTTTCGATTCGTACGGAGCCGTGGGAGACCGACGGCGTGAAGATCGTTGTTCGCGACGACGGGCCTGGGATCTCGCCCCAGAATCTGGCACAAATCTTCGAGCCATTTTTCACGACTAAAGAAGAAAAGCTGCGGACGGGTCTGGGGCTTGCGGTGGCAAAGAGCATTGTTGAGACACATGGGGGCCAGATTGGGGTGACTTCTGAGCCTGGTCAGGGCGCGGAGTTTTGCGTGATGCTTCCGCGGGAAGCACCTGAAAGCAGGGAGACGCGCAGCGCGCTGGAGATCGCGGCCGCCGCGTCGCCCGGGGAGACACGATGAGTACGGCAACACTGGGCAGGATCCTGCTGGTGGACGACGAAGAGGTGGTGCGGGACTCGCTGCGGCAGTGGTTTGAATCCGAGGGCTACGATGTTTGCGCTGCTTCGGGGGGGCGCGAGGCACTGGCGATGGTGGCGGATCGCGAGTTCGACATCGCGCTGCTGGATATCAAGATGCCCGGGATGGATGGCATGGAGGTCCACCGCCGGCTGACCGAAGCGGATCCTGATCTGACCGTCATCATCATGACCGGTTATGCAACGGTGGAGACGGCGGTGCAGGCGCTGAAACGCGGCGCTTACGATTACGTTTCCAAGCCCGTGGACCCGGATGAACTGTCTCATCTGGTCACTCGGGCTATTGAGCACCGGCGCACGAAGCAGGAAGTGACTCGGCTTAGGGAGAATTTAAAGGAAATTTACCCCGCCACGGATTTAATCGGGAAAAGCGCGGCAATGAAGCGCGTCTCCGAGTTCGTGGAGATGGTGGCGCCCACGGACGCAACCGTTCTGATCACGGGCGAGAGCGGCACCGGTAAAGAAGTAGTGGCGCGGTCCATCCACGCGGCGGGACGTCGGCGGCACATGCCGATGGTGACCATCCACTGCGGCGCGCTCACCGATTCGCTGCTGGAGAGCGAGCTGTTCGGGCACGAGCGCGGGGCGTTCACGGGCGCGCAGTATCGCAAGAAGGGGAAGTTCGAGGTGGCGGACGGGGGCACGGTGTTCCTCGACGAAATTGCCGACATCAGCCTTCGCATGCAGACCGACCTGTTGCGCGTTCTCCAGGAGAAGGAAGTGGTGCGAGTCGGCGGGAGCCATGCCACCAAGGTCGACTTCCGCTGCATCGCCGCCACGAATAAAGAGCTGATGACGCTGGTAAAAGCCGGCACGTTCCGGCCCGACTTGTACTACCGTCTGCATGTATTGTGCATTGAATTGCCACCTTTACGGGATCGTCGCGAGGATATTCCGCTGCTGGCGGATCATTTCCTGCGCAAACACTGCGCGCAGACCAGTCGAGTCACGCTCCCGCGCATCACCAGTGAGGCTGTGGACATGCTTTGTCAGTACGAGTGGCCGGGCAATGTCCGTGAACTGGAGAATGCGGTGGAGCGGGCGCTGGTGGTGGGTCGAAGCCAGGAGTTGAAACCGGCGGACTTCTCCTTCCAATTGTCGTCGGTGGTGACGGCGGGCACGGGCAGGACGCTGGACGAAGTGGAGCGCGCGCATATCGAGCGGGTGTGGAAGGAGTGCGACGGGAATCACTCACGCGCGGCGCGTGTGCTCGACATCGACCGCACCACACTCTATAACAAGCTTCGAAAATACACGCTGAAATAATACCTCTCGATGGAGTCGTTGCGGCTTATTCCGGTCGGAGACGGCGTGCCACTGGCGTTGCTGGACCAGGTTGCGGCTGCACTGGCGCGGCGGCTGGGATGGTCCTGCCACGTGGTGACACATGCGGTGGACGCGGGATTTGCGTGGGATTTAAAACGAAATCAATATTATTCGACGGCCCTGCTCAAACATCTTGCCGACTCGCCGGGCAAGGAACGGGTGCTGGGCATCGCGGCGTGCGATTTGTACGTGCCTGTTCTGACGTTTGTTTTCGGGGAAGCGCAGTTGTCCGGCCGAGCCGCCCTGGCCTCGTATCACCGCCTGCGGCAGGACTACTACGGACTCCCACCCGATGAAGCCGTGCTGCTGGACCGGCTGGTGAAGGAGTGCGTGCATGAGTTGGGGCACACGCTCGGGCTGCGGCATTGTTCAGACTGGCAATGCGTGATGGCGTCGAGCCATGGGGTGGAGCGGGTGGACGTCAAATCTGCCGATTTTTGCCGGGAATGTGAACGGGCCGCAGGATTCCGCTAACATCAATTATCTTTCCGCGTTGGGGAACAAGGAAAATGTTATTTACGTTACGCTTGGCGGTAGCTGTGGGCTTTCTTGCGGCCTCCTCGAGCCTTTTGGCGCAGACGGGCCGTATTTCGGGCAGTGTTGTGGATGCTCAGGGCGCCGCGGTGCCCGGAGCGACTATCAATCTGTTTTTGAGGGGTTCCGCAGCGGCGCTGTCGGTCTCCGAGACCTCAGCTGCCGGGCTGTTCCAGTTCAATGGACTGCAACCGGTCCTTTATGACCTTGAGGTGTTCTCGCCGGGATTCCGCAAGGAGATCATTCGCGGGCTGAAGGTGGATTCGAATACTGAGCTCGCGGTCCAGCCGGTGAAGCTGGAAGTGAGCGCCTCGGCAGAGGTCGTGGAGGTCAGCGCGGATGCGGTGGCGATCCAGACGGCGAACGCGGAGATCACGACGACGATCTCCAATGAGCAGCTTCGGAAGCTGCCAACGCTGAACCGGAGCCCGCTGGGGTTGATATCGACACAGGCTGGTGTGGGAAGTAACTCGCGCACCCCGACGACGATCAACGGGATGCGTCCTTCATTCACGAACATCACGCTGGAAGGCATCAATATTCAGGACAACTACATTCGGACGAATGCCCTGGATTTTCTGCCGAATTTATTGCTGCTGGATCAAATTGCGGAGATGACGCTGTCGACGTCGAACACGAATGCCGGGCTGGGCAATGGCGCGGCGCAGATTTCGTTCTCAGTTCCGTCGGGCACCAACACATGGCATGGTGCCTTGTTTTGGAGCAACCGCAACAACTACTTCGCCGGGAACACGTGGTTCAACAACCGCAACAATGTGGCGACGCCGTTTCTGAATCAGAATCAGGCGGGCGGGAGCCTGGGCGGCAGGATCATCAAAGACAAGCTGTTCTTCTATTCCAATTACGAGTTGTTCCGGCTGCGGCAGCAGAGTAGCCAGACTCGCACGATTTTGCGTGAAGACGCCCGCAAAGGGATTCTGACCTACAACGACACGTCGAGCGTTCGGCGGCAGATCAACCTGCTGCAGCTTACGAACACGGCGCAGGACGCGGCGATGCAGAGGGTGTTGGCGCAGATCCCGGGTCCGGAGAAGATCAACCGCAACGACATCGGCGACGGGTTGAACACGGGCGGCTTTGCCTTTGTAGCTCGAAACAACCGGACGCGGGACAACCTGACGACGAAGATCGATTATGTTGCTTCGACGAAGCACTCGTTCAGCGGCGTGTATGCGTGGAATCGCGATCTGCTGGACCGTCCGGCGGACGCAAACAACTACTCCGTGGACCCGGGAATTCGGAATGACAACTCGACGCCGCTGTTTTCGGCGACGTGGCGGTGGGCTCCGAAGGCGAACGTGACCAACGAGTTTCGCGGCGGATTCAATCTGGCTCCTGGCTTGTTTTTGACGGATCAGGACTACGGCAACGGCATTTTTACGCTGCCTCTGGTGAGCAATCCGGTGAACACGTTCCGGCCTCAGGGTCGATACACCGACACGTACAACCTCGCGAATAACGCGAATTGGTTCAAGAACAAGCACAACCTGAGCTTCGGTGTTCAGTATCAGAGGATCAGCGCGGAGCCGTTCAACGATGCTGCCAACCTGCCGACGTGGACTGTCGGAATGAGCGCAGCCAATTCCCGTACCCTGACAACGGCTCAGATTCCGGGCCTGCGGTCGACCGACCTTGGCATTGCAAACGGACTGCTGGCGCTGCAGGGCGGCTTCATTTCCAGCGCGACACAGACGTTTAATGCGACCTCGCGGACGTCTGGCTTTGTGCCGGGTGCGACGAATGCCCGCCGGTTCTCCATGCAGAACTGGGCGCTGTATTTAAATGACCAATGGAAGGTAACTCCGCGCCTGACGGTGACGTTGGGCGTTCGGTGGGAGTACTTTACGCCGGTGAACGAGAAGGACTCGCTGATGCTGACGCCGGTGCTGCAGAATGGCAACGCGATCACGACGCTGCTTTCGAACGGCACTCTGGATTTCGCGGGCAATTCGGCGGGACGGCCGTTTTACAAGAGCGACTGGAATAACTTTGGGCCGAATGTCGGGTTGTCGTGGCAGCCGTTTAGTGGCGGCAAGACGGTAATTCGCGCCGGTTACAGCGTGAATTATCCGAACGACGAATTTATCCGGTCGATTTACAACAGCGTGGGCACGAACGACGGTCTGGCTCAGACAGTGACGATGCCGAACCTTGTCGACGTGGCCAGCCGGCCGACGGTTTTGGCGACTCCCGCGTTTAAGGTGCCGCGCACGTTTGCCGACAACTACGCGACGAACACATCGGCAGCTTTCGCGACGGTGGATCCGAGCCTCGCCACTCCCTATGTGCAGCAATGGAATTTCGGGATCCAGCGCGAAATCGCGAAGGGCGTTTTCGAAGTTCGCTATGTCGGCAACCATGCCACGAAGCAGTTCCGCGCATTCGATTTGAACCAAATTGTGATCAAAGACAACGGGTTCCTTGACGATTTCCGGAAGGCTCAGCGCAATGCGGATCTGTCGATGGCCTCGACGCGCGTTTTCAATCCCGCATATAACCCGGCGATTGCCGGATCCCAGCCGCTCCCGGTTTTCGACCGCACTTCGAGCGGTGGAAATCTGGGGAATGCGGCGGTACGCAACTACATCCAGACGGGCGAGGCTGGTGAGCTGGCGAACTTCTACATGATCAATCGAGTCAACGGGGGGGTGCAGTTCTACCGTAATCCGCTGGCGCTGGGCACGAATCTGATGACTAATTACTCCAACGCGAGCTACAACGCGCTGCAGGTGGATTACCGTCGGACAATTCGGGACGCGAGTGTGCAGGTGAACTACACGTGGGCGAAGTCGCTGAGCGACGCGGCGGGCGACGCGCAGACCCGGTTTGAGCCGTTCCTCGACAACGAGAATGCGGCGATTGAGCGGGCTCCAACGCCGTTCGATTTGCGGCATGCGTTCAAGGTGAACGGAGCTTATCTGCTGCCTGTGGGCAGCGGAAAGTTGCTGAATACGGGATCGGGCGTGCTGGAACGGATTTTCGGCGGGTGGACTGCAACGGGCAATTTCACGTGGCAGACCGGATCGCCGTTCAGCATTCTTTCCGGGCGCGGCACGCTGAACCGCGCGGCGCGTTCCGCATCGAACACGGCGAGCACTTCGTTGACCGGGGATCAGCTCGACGAAATTGTTAAGTTCCAGATGACGGGCAATGGTCCGATCATGATTGACAGGAACGCGGTCGGCACGGATGGCCGTGCGGTGGCGGCGGATGGCTCTGCTGCGTTCAGCGGGCAGGTTTTCTTCCAGCCGACGTCGGGCGGTGTAGGGTCGCTGCAGCGGCGCATGTTCTACGGTCCGGGGTATATCAATCTGGACGCGGCGGTGTTGAAGGAAGTGCGGTTGTTTGAGAATCATCGGATGGAGTTCCGAGCCGAAGCGTTCAACGTGACCAATACTCCGAGTTTCTATATCGGCGATATCACGATCACGTCGGCGACGTTTGGCCGGATTACCTCCACGCAGAGTGGGCGTCGCGTGCTGCAGTTCGGATTGCAGTACCGGTTCTGATCTGGAGGTATGGGCGCGTCAATATTGATGGGTAGGGGCGCGCTCACCACACCATCGCTAATGACCGACAAGGAATTCGAGAGAAATTCGGGTTCTCGACGTCGCTGAGTGTTGGCTGTGCTAGATTGAGAAGTGCCCCGAACAGAAGGGGACCTTAGAGTCACAGTTCCAGGGTCAAACCTGATCGACGCGGCAAAGGGGGATCATTTCGATGATTCCCCTTTTCCCATTTAGGCACTCGCTTTGGAATCGCTGAGGTGGCTTTTGAGGAACTTCAGGCCTTCCGAGGCAATCGCGTCGGATGACGGGGCGAGGTCGCGCCAAATACAGGCGGCTGCGGCGATCTCGGGAATGCGCGAGCCGAAGCTCTCGATGCAAACGTACTGGTCGTAGCCGGAGGCCTTGAGCGTCGCCAGAGTCTCCGTCCACTCCACGTGCCCGCTGCCTGGAATCCCGCGGTCGTTCTCGCAGGTGTGGACGTGCTTCAGGTGGCGCCCACAGGCCGCCAGCGCGGCGGCGATATTTTTTTCCTCAATGTTGGCGTGGAATGTGTCGAAGAGTATACCGACGCGTGGGTGGTTCACTTCATCGCACAACTTCACCGCGTCGGCTATGGTGTTGAGGAAATAAGTCTCGAAGCGGTTCAGCGACTCGACGGCGAGTTGCACGTCGCAGGCCTCAAGCACGGGGCCGAGCGACTGCAGGCCTTCGACCGCCCACTTCCACTCGTCCTGATTGCGGCGACGGCCGGGCAGGTAGCCGACCGGAGCGCAGTAGGGTCCCACGAAGACTTTCGCTCCAATGGCGGCCGCTGTTTCAATTCCTTCCGTAATGAATGCGATGGCGCGTGCGCGGATGGCCGGATCGTCCGACACGATGCTGGTGTCGCCGGTCAGGGCGGAGCAGAAGACCGCTTCGAGTCCGGCGGCTTCGACGGCGCGGCGGACGTCGGCTGCGGGAAAGCTCGCAAATTCGAAGCGCGCGATTTCAGCGGCGTCGAATCCCCATTCGCGGAATCGGGGCAGCAGGTCGAGGTGCGAGCGGTCGAACCCAGCAGTCCAGAGCAGAGTGTTGATGCCGAATTTCATCATCAGCGCTACGCTATCACAAGCATGGGACTGGAACCAGTAATTCTCGAAGGGCAGTATGTGCGGCTGGTGCCGCTGGAGTTGTCGCACGCCGAGGCGCTGTTTGAAGCAGGCGCGGACCCGGAGGTCTGGCGCTACTCCTGCCTGAAGATCGCGACGCTGGAACAGATGCGCGCGTACCTGGCCGGGGCGCTCGACGAGCAGTCGCGGGGCGTGTCGCTGCCGTTTACCACGTGCGACAAGTCGACGGGCCGGCCGATTGGGACAACGCGGTACGGGTCGATTGCGATGGAGCACAAGCGGCTGGAGATCGGCTGGACGTTCATCGGGCCGGCCTGGCAGCGGACGCCCATCAATACCGAAGCAAAATACCTGATGTTCCGGCATGCGTTTGAGGTGCTGGGCGTGAACCGGGTGGAGTTGAAGACCAACGCGCTGAACTTCAGGTCTCGGAATGCCATGCTTCGCGTGGGGGCGAAGGAGGAGGGCACGCTTCGGTCGCACATGGTGAACGGCGACGGCACGATCCGGGATACCGTGTATTTCAGTGTAATTTCGGGAGAATGGCCGGGGGTGAAGGCGGCGTTGGAGGAAAAGCTTGCTCGGCCATGGGAGAAAAGCGCGGCACGGAGCAGGGCGGCTGACGCAGAATCAATGACTTAGGAGATCGGCTATCGGCTTGCGGTCCACCTTCACAGGGAGTACGGACAGATGATTCGGCACCAATTCTTACTTTCGGCTTTATTGCTGGCGATGCCGCTGGCGGCTCAGAACTACGAACGGATGGACACCGACCGCGACGGGCAAATTACGCGCCGTGAATGGCGTGGGAATATGCGGGAATTTCGCAAGCGCGATGCCAATCGCGACGGTGTTCTTAAAGGCGACGAGATCTCTGGAATGAACTCACGCAACCGGAGCGCCGACCGCAACACGAGCTCCCAGCAGGGTGGTCGAGCCATCGACAAGCTCGACCAGAATAACAGCGGAGCAGTGGAGGGCTATGAGTGGCCGTACAAAGCCAACGTGTTCCATGAGCTCGACACCAACAGAGACAGCGTGTTAACACAGGATGAGTTGCGGAACATCGACACCGCGACGCTGCGGGATCTGGATCAGAACCGCAACGGCCGCATCGATAGCGACGAGTGGCCCGGCGGGTTCGCCCAGTTCGACAAGCTGGATGAGAATCGCGACGGTCGCGTGTCGGCCAACGAATATTACCAGCGGGGCGGGGAGTGGCAGCGGCGCGGGCGGTTCGACCAGTGGGACACAAACCGCGACGGCCGTGTCAGTTCGGACGAATGGAAGTCCTCGGCGCAGTTATTCCGGCGTCTTGACCGGAACCGCGACGGCGCGGTCGACTGGTCCGAGTATCAGGCGAACACCGACCGGTACGACCAGCCGAACGGCTGGCGTTAGGCCGGGGAAGGGCCGTCAGGCTGCAGCCGACGCTTCAGCCTGACGGTAGACGTCCATCAGGTCTTCGATGTCCGGTACATCTTCGGGGCGGGTGTTCGCCAGCGGAGGTCGCACCGGGCCTGCGGGCATTCCCAAAATTTCCATCGCAGTCTTCATAACCGCCACTTCATACCCCTTCATTCGCTCGCGGATCGCGTACAACGGGTGGACGTATTTAGCCATAAGCACGTCCAGCCGTGCGAAGTCGCGCGCCATGCCCGCTTCCGCTAAAGCCAGCGACACTTTCGGCGAAATGTTCGAGATGCTCGACGTATAAGCCTGAACGCCGGCGGCGAAGTACGTGGGGACGCAGTCGTCGCCAAGTCCGCCATACCAGGCCAGCCGGTCGCCGTTGTGCTGCATGATGCGCTGATACGCTCGACCATTTCCCTGCCCGTCCTTCCATGCGCCGAGCGTCGGAATGCGGTCAGCCAGCCGGGCCACCTGCTGCGGAGAGAACACGGCCCAGTCGCGGCTGTAGATCATGAGCGGGAGGCCGGAGGCGTGTGCGATGGACTCGTAGAACGTGAACAGTCCGGATTCCGGGGCGCCGTTGTAGTAGGGCGGCAGTACCAGAATCACATCGGCTCCGGCGCGCTCGACACGGCGTGCGATGTCGGTGCCGATGGGCAGGTTATAGCCCGTCCCCGCAACGACGGGCATGCGACCCGCGGTGGCATCCACGGCGACTTTCACCACCTGCTCGACTTCCTCAGGCGTCATCGAGTAGAGTTCACCCGTGCCGCCAGCCGCCACCAAAGCGCAGAACGGATGGCGAGCCATCTCGTCGACATTGCGGGCGAGAGCGTCGTAGTCGACCGACAGGTCGCGGCGAAAGGGCGTGATGGGGAAGCCGAAAACCCCTTTCAGCTGTTTACAGTAGTCCGAAGCAGTCATGAATTAGTCAGTTTACTGCGGATCTGAGTCGCGGCGGAATTGAGGGTTGGCAATGAAGACATGGTCGACTGTTTTGGCGCTTGCGTGCGCCGCATTGGTTGCGGGCCGCATCGAGGTTCGCGGGCTTTGAGATCGGCGCCAGGAAATTCTTCGAATGAGAGCACGAAGGAGGCCTCCACACTGCTTGTTCCAGGTAATTCGTCGGGATGGGCCTGATGGTGGGGAGGATGGCTCCGGCGGACTCGACCGACGAATTTCTTCCTGCCTTTCGGGAAATGGCCGCGAGTGTTCCGCGAAAATGAGATCCAGTGCCGTTGTTTTATACTTCGTCAGGGCATGGCACCGGCCCGGACCGGTTTACGCCGGTTCGGGCCCTCCTCAGTTAAGCCTTGCGGCTCCATTCCACGAATACGCGTGATCTCTGCCCCGGGAATCTGCAGATAGGCTCGGAACTGTTCGTGATCCTCAGGCGCGGCCTTCTCGAACTCCGTGTGCCAGCGCTGCATGTCGTCGTCGCTGAAGCCCGATGCCCGCATGATTTCCACCCATTTGTCTTTGGTCATTTCCTGATTTCTCCTAAATTGTGTCTGATTTTTGAGCAAAGCCAGAATGGCGCGCCGATGCCCGTGCAGTTTCGCGATCTCGCGCCCGATTTCCGCCAGTCGGCTGCGCAGGACTGAGGCTGCGTCGCCGTCCTTTGAAGTGCGGGTCAGCATTGACCGGATGTCCTCAAGGGTGAGTCCCGCCTGCCGCCACTCGCAGATTTTGCGGAGACGGTCCAGCTCCCGGGCACCGTACTTCCGATACCCGGACTCCGTGCGGCGAGGTTCCTCAAGAAGGCCGATCGATTCGTAGTACAAGACCGTCGTGCGGCTAATGCCACAGGCACGGGCGAGTTCAGTCACGCTCATTCTTCACTCAGGTTCAGGCCTGCAGTTGTAGACAGGTCAAGAATTATTTCGCTGGCGCATCCACGCCAGCGTTTCGTCGAAAGACCGCACTCCGGCAGTCGCGCCGATGTGCTCCACATTCATAGCGCCGACCGCATTGGCAAACGTCGCGCATTCCTGGTAATTCATGCCCCGTGCGATGCCGGTGAGAAAGGCTCCGGCAAAGCAATCCCCGGCTCCGGTGCTGTCTTTAGCAGCCGCCTTGAAACCAGGAACGTCGAGCACAGAATCCGGCGTACAAACCGAGCACCCCTTTGACCCCGTCTTCACCACCACATCCCGCGCGCCTTGCCGGTGCAGTTCAGCCAGCGCCACCTCAAGATCGTCCGACCCTCCCAGCAGCCGCGCCTCCGCATCGTTGACGAACAGCAAGTCCGTGTACGGCAGCGCTGCGCTGAGATCCATCATCCAGCGGCCCTTCGAGTCCCAGCCCGTGTCCATCGACGTGGTCAGGCCAGCTTCCCTGGCGCGGCGCATCACGCTTCCCGTGTCCGTGCGTAACGTTGGAAATGCAAACGGATTGGCCAGATGGAAATGCGTGAAGCCCGCCGCCAGGGGACTCAGCGTAACGTCCGAGGCCGCAAGAACACGACTGATCCCCGGTCGATGAAGAAATTTGCGGTCGCCGTCTCGATGGATCAGCACCGCCGTGGTCGACGTGGGCTCCGTGCCGTCGCGGCGGACCCCTTCCGTGTCGACTCCCACCGCTTGCAGAATCTCCAGCGCGCGCACACCCCGGTCATCGGTGCCGGTAATGCTCAACAGTCGCACCGGAGTGCCGAGCTTCGCGAGCGTAAACGACGTGTTGGCACCATTGCCGCCGATTCCCTCCGTGATGGTCTCCACCCAGGTGGTGGTGTTCCAGTCGAGGTCCTCCACGGGCCACACCGCTGTGTCAAAGACGATATTGCCGCAGCAAATAACGCCCTGAATTTCCGAAATCGGCATGAATTATCGGAGCCTTTCCAGCCATTCGACCGCCTCGCGCTGCGCATCCTGCCGGAACCGGTTGTAGTCGACAGGCGTAGCCAGGGTCACGTGCGGGCCTGCATACTGCACGGCTTGCTGTATGTCCTTCAGGATGGCATAGCGGTCGAGGGTCGGCGCGCGGACGTATACGGGCCGCGGAGCGATCGCCTTCAGCAACTGACTGTAATCGGTCGACAGTCCAAAGCGGAAGCGAGGGACCAGCTGGTGGAGTTGCGTGTACTGCGCGATGCCCTCGACGCTGTCGTTGGCAGTTCGAAGCGGAGTGAAGGCGCTGGCCGCGAACACCCCCGCGGGCCGCGTGTCGAGAGCAGCCGTCCAGATAGCGACCTTCCCTCCGAGCGCGTACCCGGCAAGATAAATGCGCTGGCTGTCGAACGATTCAATCGCGGCAGCGGCGGAAACAGCGGCGCGGGCATCCGAGACCATCTTGCCGAGCAGCGACCAGTTGGGATACCGCTCGTAGAACCGGGTCGCCTGGTGGATGCGGGAGCCGTAGCCAATCTGATCGTAGGCAAGCACGGCAAATCCCTTCGATGTAGCCAGTTCGATGAACGGCCGGATGTCGCGCGAGTAGCCGGTGGCGTGGGAAAACGCGTGCAGCCAGATGACGACAGGCATCTTGCCCACCGGCAACGGATCGGGCACATAGACGTCGGCCTTCAGGTCGTCACCGAACGGCAGCGCGACGGCCTTGAAGCCCTTGCCCGCCAGTGGCCGGTTGTACAGCATGCCGAGCCAGCCTTCCGTCGTCATGCCTCGACCCGCCAGCGTCTTGCGGTTGGGGAACGGAACCTCCGGCGGCGCGTCTCCAAGGGCCCAGCGGATGTTTCCAGCGACGTCGCTGGCTGGTGGTGGCTGGGGAGCTTTTGGCGCGGTGAATGGTCGCGGCGCGAGTTCCGTTCGGACCACAGGGCGGGTGCTGCGTCCGAACACGGAATCGAAGAAGTCGACATATTCCTCAATGTCCTCCGCCGTGGTGGCATGTTCCCCTGCACGGAGGGAGAGCGCGAGCTTTCCCGGGGCACCGAGGAAGTCGTAGACCTTGCGCACCGACCGATAGTTCTCTTCGAACGCGAAAGGCGCACCCTGGCCTTCCGAGTACGACGACGCCAGCATCAGCCCACGTGGCGCGATCAGGGCCCCGAGCATGTTCTGGTCGACGGGCAGCCTGTCCTCATGTCCGGCGAAGAACCGTAGCCGGGGGTGGAACCAGCCCGGGAAACTGCCGGTGATCCGCTCCAGCGTTTCGTTGGCGAACATATCGGTGGTATAGCGCCACGGCGTGCCTTCGCCAGTGTTGCCGCTCGACGGGACAGCCGCGGCGATCCGGTCATCCATGGCAGCCGCGATCATCGCCTGCTTGCCGTTGCGGCTGTGGCCGGAGATGCCGATTTTGGCTTTGTCGACCTCCGGCAACGTCACCAGGTAGTCCACCGCACGGGACCCGGCCCACGCCCATCGCGCCATCGCCGACATGTCGTACTGAGGGTAGAGCTCGATGTAGGCGTCGGAGTCGTCGGGCGCGCCATAGATGGGGTCGGCGGCGTTGTAGATGGCGCCAATATAGCCGCGTCGGACGGCAGGGACGATCCACGGGCGGGTCCGCGGATGATTCGTCAGGAACACCGGAAACGGCCCCTTGCCGGGCGGGATCACCAGTTGCACATGCAGCGTGCCTTTCCGGCCAGGCCCGAACTCAAGGAGCACGTCGCGAACCGTCACGTCCCCCTCTTTGCGCTCGGCAAGGACCCGCGCCTGCAGGTTGTCCGGCCTGGGCGGCATGGTCCCGAATACCCATTTCTGGAACTCGGCCCTGATCCATTCCCGGCGCTTCGGCCAGTCGGCCCGGGTCTTGACTCCCTCCAGCGGGTCGGGAAGCAGGGGCTGCGAGCGCAGCTTCGAGAAATCGGGCGGGCGCTCGCCGGTACGACGCACCCAGTCCTCCCACGTCTTGTCCTGCGCGTTGATCCGGGCAGTCGCGTTCGATGCCGACGGGCTGAGGAGCCGGAACAGGTCCTCCTGCGCGGGAGCGGCGAGAACCAGCGCAAAGACAAGCAGAGCTGTGCGATTCATGCCTCCCATTATTCCCCCACGCCTATAATGAAGTGGACCATGGAACAAGATCTGGCGAAATACGTTCAGCAAAATGAGACCCGTCTGCTGGACGAGTTGAAGACATTCCTCCGAATCCCGAGCATCAGCACGCTGCCCGAGCACAAGGCTGATGTGGAAGCAGCCGCCCAGTTTACGGCGGAAGCGATGGCGGACGCCGGCCTCGAGAACGTCGAAGTGATTCCCACCGGCGGGCATCCGCTGGTGTACGCCGACTGGCTGCACGCTCCGGGCAAGCCGACGGTGTTGCTCTATGGGCACTACGACGTCCAGCCGCCCGATCCGCTGGAGCTGTGGGAAACGCCGCCATTCGAGCCCACAATCCGCAACGGCAACATTTACGCCCGCGGCAGCGCCGACGACAAGGGCCAGTTCTACATGCACATTAAGGCCATCGAGGCGCTAGGCGAATTGCGTGGCAAGCTCCCGGTCAACGTGAAATTTCTCATCGAGGGTGAGGAAGAGATCGGCGGCAAGTCGATCTCAAAGTACGTGCCGGAGAACAAAGAGAAGCTGAAAGCGGATGTGGCCGTGGTATCCGACACGTCGATGTACGCTGACGGCATCCCGACGCTTTGCATCGGCCTTCGCGGGCTGGTCTACACGGAGCTGGAATGCAGCGGGCCGATGCGCGACCTCCATTCGGGACTGTATGGTGGTGCGGCGCCGAACCCGGTGTTCGCCCTGGCGGAGTTGCTGGCAAAGGCGAAGTCGGCCAACGGGCGAATCCAGATCCCGGGCTTCTACGATTCGGTGGAGGAGCCGGCACCGGCTGAACTGAAGTCGTGGGCCGGGCTCCCGTTCAACGAAGCGGAATTTCTCGCAGCCGAGGTGGGCTCGGCCGGACTGTCCGGAGAAATGGACCGGACGGTGCTGGAACGCGTGTGGTCGCGTCCCACACTTGAAGTCCACGGCATTGTAGGCGGATTTACCGGCGCCGGCGCCAAAACCGTGATTCCTGCGAAGGCGACCGCGAAGATCAGCTTTCGACTGGTGCCGAATCAGGACCCCGAGGCTGTTGTGGCCTCCTGGAAGCAATTCGTGGCGGACAACACCCCGGCAGGCGTAACCATGACCGTGAATGTGCTCAGCGGCGGTCCGGCTGTGGTAGTAAATCCGGACCATCCGGCAATCGCGGTGGCCGCCCAGGCATTCGGCGAGATGATGAATCGTGAGACCGTATTCACGCGGTCCGGCGGGTCAATCCCCATCGTCGGCGAGTTCGCAAAGCACCTTGGAATTCCGACCGTTCTGATGGGGTTCGGACTGCCCGACGACGGGCTCCATTCCCCCAATGAGAAATACCGCGTCCAGAACTACTACACTGGCATCATGACTGTCGCGCACTTTCTGGAGTTATACGGGGCGCAGTCGTAAGAGCCGGATTTGTCCGAAAGCATCTCACAGCAGGAACCCCAGGCGCCGGCTCGCACCAATGTTGTCCGGTCGGCCGGTATCGTCTCGATTGCGGTCTTCAGCAGCCGCATTACAGGCCTGGTACGCGAACAGGTGCTGGCTGCCATGTTCGGCGCCGGCCAGGTGTTCGACGCCTATCGCATCGGGTTCCTGATTCCGAATCTAACCCGCGATTTATTCGCCGAAGGCGCACTGTCCTCGGCATTCGTTCCCATATTCACCGAATACCTCGCACACCGAAGCAAGGAAGAAGCGGCGCGCCTCGCGAATCTGGTCGCCTCCGCCATCATTCTCGTTGTCGGTACGATTTGCATTCTCGGCGTGCTCCTGAGCCCCGCGCTCGTGAACATGGTGGCTCCAGGTTTCCACGACACCCCTGGTAAGTTTGAGCTTGCCGTGGAGCTGACGCGCATTATGTTCCCGTTCCTGGTGCTGGTGGCGCTGGCCGCCCAGGCCATGGGAATCCTCAACGCATGCAACCGGTTCGGCGTGCCGGCGACAGCGTCCACCATGTTCAACATCGGGTCACTCACCGCCGGACTGCTGATCGGCAAGGTGCTGGGCCCCCACATCGGCGTCTCGGACATCCATGGCATGGCGTGGGGCGCGGTGATCGGCGGCGCGCTACAGTTCGCCTGGCAAATCCCCGCACTGCGATCGGCAGGCTTCCGCTTCCGCCCCATCATCGACTGGTCCGACCCTGGACTGCGCCGAATCGCCTGGCTGATGGGTCCCGCAATCCTCGGCAATGCCGCCGTGCAGATCAACGTCACCATCAACAACAACCTTGCCTCAAGGCTCGGCGACGGACCGGTGAGCTGGCTGGGATACGCCTTCCGTTTTATGCAGTTGCCCATTGGGATCTTCGGCGTGGCGATCGCGTCGGCGACCCTCCCCGCCATCTCCCGCAGTGCCGCCCGGCAGGATTTCGCCGAGTTCCGCGAGACGCTGTCGAAGTCCCTGGGCATGGTGTTCCTGCTCACGGTGCCTTCCGCCGTCGGCCTGGCGGTACTGGCCAACTCGATCGTCGGTGCCGTATACGAACATGGGAAGTTTACTGCCTTCTCCACGGAACAAACGGCCCGCGCGCTCGCCTGGTATGCAGTCGGACTGATCGGCTATTCGGCTATCAAGGTGATCAATCCCGCCTTTTACGCCCTGCAGGACTCGCGCACGCCGATGATCGTCAGCTTCGGGTCGATTGTCGTGAACTTCGGCGTTGCCGTGATGACCGTGCAGTACTTCGGCTGGGGCCATTCGGGCCTCGCCCTGTCGACCTCGGCCGTCGCCACGTTCAGCGCAGTGGCGCTATTCGTGATCATGCGGAACCGCATTGGCGGCATCTACGGGCGCAACCTGTGGGCGAGCTTCGTAAAGATCTCCATCGCGTCCGCCGTGATGGGCGTGGCGATTTACGGCAGCAGTTTCGGGCTGCACAAAGCCATCCCGAATCACAAGCTGGCGGCATTCGCGGATCTCGCCTTCACCATCCCTATGGGAATGACAGTGCTGTGGCTGGCCTGCCGCGCGCTGAATGTCCCGGAGCTGGAATCGGCCGTGGGCGCACTCGCCGGGCCACTGCGTCGACGCCTGCCATTTCTACGCGGCCCCGCCGCCTGATAAGCTTCGAAGATGAGTCCTGATGTCGAGTCCGTAATCCGGCTGCAGAGCCTGGATGACCGGGCTGCCGCCCTGCAAAAAGAGATCACCGCCCTCCCGAAGCATCTGGCTGAGACGGAGCGCAGGCTGGACGCTCACATCAAACGCCTGGATGCGGACCGCGCCGCTCTTACGGCGAGCCAGAAAAAGAAGAAAAGCCTCGAAGACGACATCAAAACCTACGACGCGAAAATGTCGAAGCTGAAATCCCAGATGCTCGATGCGAAAACCAACGAGCAATACAAGGCATTTCAGAATGAAATCGCATACGCTGAAAAACAAATCAGCGATGCCGAAACCGAAATCCTGGTCCAGATGGAAACCTACGAGCCTCTGGAGAAGGCCGTGAAGGTTTCCGAGGTCGCACTTGCTGCGGAGAAGAAGGCTGTGGGGCAGGAGCAGGAACAGGTCAAAATCCGGACCGCCGCGGATCGGGCAGAGCTGACGAAAGCCCTGGCCGACCGCGCGGAACTGGCGAAAACCATCGACCCCAAGGTGCTCGGCATGTATGAGCGATCACGGAAAAGATGGCATAACTCCGGTGTTTCGGCCGCCACTTCCGGGCGCTGCGAAGCGTGCAATATCGCACTGCGGCCGCAGTATTTCCAGGAACTCAAGATCGGCGACCGCGTCATGACGTGTGAAAGCTGCGCCAGAATCCTGATCTACAACCCTCCGGTAAGTCTCGAGTACGAGTTGCATCAGAAGGCCTGAGATTTGCGCGCATTCCTTGCTGTTGCCGCCATCGCAGCCTACTTTCTCGCGATGGCCTGGTCCGGGTTGCAGTCGGGCTTCTCCCATGACGACCTGATGAACCTGACGTTCGCCCTGCGCGACGGCTGGTACAAAATCCTGCGCGGGAATATCCTCTTTTTTTCTTCACAGCACCGGCCGCTCGGCTCGCTGTACTATCTCGGGATCTATGATTTGTTCGGCTTTCACAGCCTGCCGTTCCGCATTGTGGGTATTGCCGCGCTTGCGGTGAATACGTACCTGCTGTACCGGTTGACAAAGCTGGTAGCGCGAAGCGTGGAAGCCGGCCTGTACGCGGCCCTGATCATTTGCTGGCACGGCAACTTCGGACCTCTGTTCTTCGGCTCAGGCAACATTTACGACGTTCTTGGCTTCGGGTTCTACGTCGCCACGCTGGCGGTTTATTTCGCAGCGCGACAGAAGGGGCATCTCACAGTTCGGGACCTGGTCACGCTCGCGGTGCTTCAGATCTGTGCGTTCAATTCCAAGGAATTCAGCGCCACAATTCCTGCGCTGCTGTTCTGCCTCGAGCTCGTCTTCCACCACCGAAAGATCGTCTGGCGAGGTGTGGCTTTGTCTGGCATACTCTCCGCCGTCTTCGCTGCGGGCAAGGTACTTGGCCCCGAATCCCTGACCTCACAAAGTGCCTACGCGCTGCGCCTCTCAGTCGACGCGTGGATGGCCTCGCTGACGGTGTTCCTCAACGACCTCTCCTACAGGACCAACTGGGCCTCCACAGCCATCGCCATCTGGTTTGTCGTAATCCTGGTCGCGGCGCCGCTGGTGTTACGCAATCGGGCCATGCTGTTCGGCGCTGCCGTTACCTTGCTGGCTCCCCTGCCGGTCATGCTGATTGCGCCTCGTGGACTGGCCTCGCACTACGTTACGGTGGGCGGACTGGCGCTCTGGAGTTCGGCACTGCTGGTCGACCTGCGAGAGAGGCTGAGTAAGGCGATCCACGCCTCGGACTGGGAACTGCGTTATCTCCAGGCAGCGGCCTTCTCATCCCTTTTCGTCTGGGTTCTCGTCACCCACGCCACCCAACTCTCTTATCAGTCCGAGGTGTTCTGGAAAGACGGCCGCTCCATCGCGCGGGCCATCGCGTCCATGCGGCGACACCCGGAATGGTGGGCCAGTCGCAACGCTCCGATCCTCGTCGTGAGCGATCCGCTGGAAGGCCAGCACTGGGCTTCCATCTTCATCGGCATGTTGTGTGCGCGCAACCCGGAACTGTCCATTCACCGCCTCCCGAGTATCGATCCGAAGCCGTCAGCCGAGGATCTGCGCAAGTACGGACTGTACATCCACTGGAACGGCAGCGAGTTCGTCCAGACAACCGCCGATGCTATCCCGCACTGACCTTCGTGTAACCGTCCTGTGATATAACGAGGGCGGGTAAGGAGGCAACTTCCAGTGAAAGTCTACGAAGGCAAAGACATTCGCAATGTCGGCGTTGTGGGCCACCTGCATTGCGGTAAAACGATGCTCACATCCGCTCTTCTGTACACAGCCGGGGCGGTGAACCGTCTGCTGCGGCCGGACGAAGGGAATACGGTCACAGATTTTGACGATGAGGAAATCGCCAGGAAGCTCACGATCTCGACGTCCGTCGGCATCGCGGAATGGGAGAAGTGCAAGATCAATCTCCTCGACACTCCCGGATTCTCGATCTTCATCGAGGATGCCCGCGCGGCGCTGCAGGCCGCGGACTCCGCGTTAATCGTGGTCGACGGAGTCAACGGCGTCGAAGTGATGACGGAAAAAGTGCACTCGTTCACCGACGAGTTCCACATGCCTCACACTTTCTTCATCAACAAGCTGGACCGCGAGCGCGCCGATTTCGAGCGCACTCTGGAGAACATCCAGGAAGTTTTTGGACGGACTTCCATCCCCATCCAGTTGCCGATCGGCATCGAACGGGCGTTTCGGGGCATAGTCGATCTGCTCGCCATGAAAGCTTATGAATACACGCCGGGCGGCAATGGAAAGGGCAGGGAAATACCCATACCCACCGTCATGATGGAGCCGGCAAAGGAAGGCCATAACAGGTTGGTGGAGATCGTCGCCGAGGGCAAAGACGAGCTGATGGAGGAGTACTTCGAACTCGGCACACTGCCGGAAGAACACATGATTGCCGGACTGCACGAAGCAATCGCGAAGGACAAGCTGTTTCCCATCCTGTGCGGCTCAGCGCATCAGAACATCGGGATTGACCTGCTCATGGACTATTTCGCCGTGTTCTGCCCCTCGCCTCTGGAGCATGAGAACGTTCACATGCGCAAAGGCGAGGAGGAAGTCGACCGGCCCATCACCGATGACGACGTGCCTGAGCTGTTCGTATTCAAAACGCTCGCCGACCCATTCGCCGGCCGCGTGTCGTACTTCAAAATATTTTCAGGCGTAGTTCGCAATGACGACCACCTGTTCAACATGCGCACCGGCGGCGACGAGCGTCTGGCCCATGTCAGCGTTCCGAATGGGAAAACACTGATGCCGGTTACCGAGTTGCACGCCGGAGACATTGGCGCCGTCGCCAAGCTTCGCGAGACCCTGACCGGCGACACGCTGGGTCCGAAGAACTCAAACTCCACATTTGACAAGCTGGACTTTCCGGAACCTTCAATCGCTTATGCCGTGTCGGCGAAAACGCGAAACGACGAAGACCGCATGGGCCACGCCATTAACAAAATCCTCGAAGAGGATCCCATGCTTCGCTTCTACCGCGATCCGGCAACCAATGAGTTTCTGCTCGCCGGAACCGGACAGCAGCACATTGAAGTCATAGTAAGTCGACTTAAGAAACGTTACAGCGTCGAAGTGGCACTAAGTCCGCCAAAGGTACCGTATCGCGAAACGATTCGCGGGAAGGCTCAGGTCCAGGGCCGGCACAAGAAGCAAACCGGTGGTCACGGCCAGTTCGGCGACTGCTGGGTGCGCGTCGAACCTCTGGAACGCGGCAAGGGCTTCGAGTTTGGAAACGAGATCTTTGGCGGCTCGATTCCCAGACAGTACATCCCGGCAATCGAGAAGGGCATGATAGAGGCGTCAGCTCGTGGCTTTCTGGCCGGCTTCCCCATGGTCGACTGGAAGGTCACCGTCTACGACGGCTCCTATCACGACGTCGATTCTTCGGAAATGGCCTTTAAAATGGCCGCCCGCAAGGCTTTCAAGGCTGCCATGGCCGCCTGCAAGCCGACCCTGCTGGAACCGATCATGGACGTCGAAGTGCAGGCACCGGTGGAATTTGCAGGCGATCTGATGGGGGATCTGAACGGACGCCGCGGCAGAATCGCGGGCATGGATACCAGGGGACCAACTCAGATCCTGAAAGCTCAGGTTCCGATGGCGGAAATGCTGACCTATCAGAACGACCTCATATCGATGACGCAGGGCCGTGCCTCCTTCAGCATGGAGTTCAGCCATTACGACTACGTTCCGCAGTTACAGGCCGATAAGGTGATCGCAGCCGCGAAAGCGGTCGCTGTTCACAGCGACGAAGACGACGAGTAATCAATCGGGCAGTAAGTCAATAACCCGGGGCGAGGTCCACTTTTACCGGACCTCGCCCCGAGTTTGTTTTACCGTTCCTGTGGCGTCGTGTTACTCATCCGGCTGGACCGCGGCTGCGGCTTCTCCGAGTGAGCAAAATCAGCCTTCGACTCTCCAGCGGTGGAAATGTCGCGAGCGCCGGTCTGCTTGAGAATATTGCGGGCCTTGTCGCTCCATGACCCGTTATCGCAGTGCGCGGAAAGCAGTATGCCGCCCTTCCTGACTCGGCCGTCGTAGCGCTTGGCCTCATACTCCGGCATGCCGGAACCAACGAGCGCGCCTGTCAGTCCTCCCAGCGACACGCCGGCACCCATACCCGCCAGCATACCCATCACTGGTCCCGCGGCGGCAAGCGGTTCCAGACCAGGAATCAGGAGTGTGCCCGCGCCCGCCAGCCAGCCAACGGCAGCACCGATGGCAGCGCCGGAACCACCGCCCGCCACCGCACCTTCCGGAGCCTTGGTGTGACGCTCATGCCCAAAATCCTTTGAGCCGAGATTCTCTGGATAGAGCACCGAGATATCGGTGCTGCGGAAGCCCGCCGCCTTCAGCGTTTCGACCGCATCCGTGACCGTCGCCTGGTCGGGGTAAATTCCAAAAGCCGATACGTTCTTCATGGTTGCTCCTGTCGTTCTTTCGCTCTAATGTCGTTCCGTGGTGGTGATCACGCCCGGGCGTGGCATGGGCCGGTCAGACGTTGCGAAATCGGCAGAAGCCTCACCCGCTGCCGCCACATCTTCGCCGCCCGTCTGATGCAGTATGTTCTTCGCGCGGCGAGCCCAGTCGGGATCGTCGCAGTGCACGGAGAGCAGTATGCCTCCGTGTCGAATGCGGCCCTCATAGCGACGCGCTTCGTACTCCGGAATACCAAGCCCGATCAACGCGCCAGTAAGACCGCCAATCGCGGTGCCAACGCCAATGCCGCCCAGCATTCCCATCAGCGGTCCAGCCGCGATAAAGGGACCTGCCCCGGGAATGGCGAGAGCCCCAATGCCGGCGAGCCATCCCAGAGCACCGCCAATGATGGCGCCAGAGCTGCCGCCTGTCACCGCGCCTTCCGGGGCCTTGGTGTGCCGCTCATGAGCGAAATCCTTCGTGCCCTGGTTGTCAGGGAACAGCACCGAAATGTCGGTGCTGCGAAAGCCGGAGTCTTTAAGATTCTCTACCGCGTCTTCGGCCGTGAGTTGGTCGGGGTAAATTCCAAAAACAGCTATGTTCTTTCTTCCGGTCATCTGGGTGCTCCTGTTCGTCCCGCACGTTTTTTAAAGCAATATGAGTGCCAAACGAAGCTTGTTGCAGACATTGGGTTTAGCAGAACGCCAGAAGCGGTATGTCAGCAGGAATTACAATCTCTTCATCTTTGTGCGCGCAAAAGAAAGGCGGCTGAACTGGTCAGCCGCCGCTGGGGTTGTACCGCTCGACTTGCCTCGTCCTGTTTTATGAAAGGTTGCAGCAGGTTTAAGCGCGGCGCGCCACGCCCATAACAAGCGTGACCAGGAAAATCACCAGGAAAAGGAAGAAAAGGATCTTGGCGATGCCAGCCGAAGCGATGGAAATTCCACCGAAACCCAATATCGCTGCGACGATCGCGACCATGAAAAATACCAGAGCATAATGAAGCATTTGTCACCTCCAGAAATGTGCCGGACATTCCACTTGCCGGCGTATTAATTTGTCCGTCTCCGCTGCCTGTCCCGGCAGCTGACTTACGGCGCTTACACCTTTGTATGTGCAAGCCAGAGGCCAAACTCTAACCGGCCTGTTTTCATGGATCGGGGCTTGTGGCATACTAAAAATCCAGGCAAAACTTGCCCGGAAGGCCCGATAAAGGAGCGACATGGCATCCACGATCTGGAAAGGCTACATCACCTTCGGACTGATCTCAATCCCGATTCGCCTGTTTGCGGCGGCGCGGACTGAGCGGATCAGTTTCAATCAGATCCATGAGCCGTGCCACTCGCGGATCAGGCAACAGATCTTCTGCCCCGTTTGCGACCGTACCGTGGAGCGCTCCGAACTCGTCAAAGGCTACGAGGTGGAGAAGGACAAATACGTAATCGTCGAGGATCGGGACATTAAGAAGATTGCGCCGGAGTCTCAGGAAACCATGGAGATCCTCGAGTTCGTCAAGCTCAGTGAAGTGGACCCCCTTTACTTCGACACGTCTTATTACCTGACCCCCGAGGATCCCGGCCGCAAGGCGTACCAGCTGTTGCTGGAAACCATGCGCAAGAGTGAGTACGCGGCCATGGCCAAGATCGCGATGCACCAGCGGGAACACACCGTAATCATTCGACCCCGCGAAGAAGGCCTCACTCTGCACACTATCTATTACGCGAATGAAGTACGGGCGATACCGGAGTACGGCCAGACAAAGAACATCGAAGTGAAGCCTCAGGAAGTCGCCCTGGCCGAACAGCTTGTGCAGAGCCTGGCCGCCACGTTCGACCCTGAGAAGTACGAGGATTTGTATCAGAAACGCCTTACCGAGATGATCGAGGCCAAACGCGATGGCACTGTAGTGAAGGAAACGGCAGGCCGCAAACTGGCCCCCGTCATCGACCTCATGGCCGCGTTGCAGAAGAGCCTCAACCTGCAGGCCTCGTCCGATTCAGAGGAAGCCGAGGATACCGGTGGAAAGAAGCCGGCCCGTCGAGCCTCAGCCTCCGATACAGCCGCCGACAAGCCCGCCACTCCGCGGCGTCGGCGGGCGGGCTAAAAAGAAAAAGGACCGCATTGCGGGAAGCGCATTGCGGTCCGTACTTCCTTACGCAGAAGGGTAAGTGACTTAGTAACGCATCGGCTCAGACAAATTGAAAAGTAACTGCGTTTCCGAAGGTACTTCGATCTTCTGTCCGCGGACCGCCTGAACACCGGCCCCGGTAGCGGCACCAGCGCCAGCACCGATGGCGGCGCCGCGTCCACCGCCCGCAATGGCGCCGATGATAGCCCCGAGCACAGCCGTTCCACCGATCACCTTAACGTTCTCCGAGCCACGTGAGCTCGAAGTGATCTCGGCATTCTGAGTCACCGGCGTGAGCCGGCGGCCATTGGCTGTGATCTCAGTCAGAGAGAGAGAGATTTCTTCCCGCCCGGAGATCGCGCGACCCTGATCTACACGAATCACTTCCACCGTGGCATCGGAGCCCCGGGACGCAACCACGCGGCCATCCACAACCAGGTCCTGATCCAGCGAGGCGCGATAACGCTTGCCGACGTCGGTCTGATTGGAGTTGATCGAATCGATCATGCGAACACTGACCTGCGTGCCCGACGGAATCTCTCCACCGTTATTGGTCCGCGACCGCACTGACGACTGATCGTCGCGATTGTCGTTATACCTTCTGTCATTGCGGCCGCTGTCATTGCGGCCGCTGTCATTGCGGGAACTGTCATACTGCGGCGAAGCGGCTGATGTAGTGCCTGCGTCGTCGCCAAAGGCGAGCCTGTCAACCCGGGTGATCGGGTAGGTCTGTGCACGCCCGCCATCGGGAAGGAATCGAATGGACTGACTTCCTCCACTGATGAACGTACCCTGCACAACCTTGCCGTCACGAAGGTAGAGAGTGTCGGCCTGCAGCGATATCGCTGTCAAAAAACAGGTAACAATAGCAACTCTCATTACTGGTCTTCCTTTCCGGGCCACTAATAGGCCCTTCCTTCACTTACTGAGCCGACTTACGCGAACGTTCGTTCGACTTTTTGGTCTTCGAAGTTCCCGCAGCCGTCACCGAGTAGCGATTCAGAGCCGAAAACAGAGGCGCTGAACCTGCCGGCTTTGCCACCTGACCCGTGAGAATGGCCTTGTGTTCCACTGGCTTGCCGTAAAGATACTCGTTGTCCTTGTCGTCGGAACGCAGAGTGCTTCCTGTCAGTGCGATACCCGCGAAGAGCCCGCGAGCCCGCGAGTAAGACAGGATCTCAGCACGCATCATCGCGTCCGTCTGCGCGGTAGCATCCCGTCCAACCGGACCAGCCATGAGGCCCGCATCGCCGCCCAGCGTGAACTCGCTGCGCATCAGTTTCTCAGCGCCCGACTTGTTCATCACCACCAGCACGACGTCAGTTTCGCCGCCACCGATCTGCGCACCCACGCTGCCGCCCTCAATCTTGACGGCCGACGGAGCACTCCACCCACGGGCGGTCCTGCACGTCATAAAACCCTTGCCGTACTTGGCCCCGATGATGAAGCCACCCTTCTTCATGTTGGGTACGATTGCCACGCACTCCGCCTTTTCGAGCAATTCCCGAGGAATCGCCTTATCGTCGATCTTCATGATCTCGTGGAAAACATCCGCGGAGGCATTCAGCCTCTTAACGACGTCCTTCTTATCAGCGAAGAGGCTCACCGCGCAAACCAGCGCGAGGCTCACGGTTCGAAGGTTCATGTACTGCTCTCCTTTCCAAAAAAATAGGGCGGAACAAGTCCGCCCCCGACAGAATTTGTGTCCGGCTTATGCAGCAGGAAGATTTTAGGCCGCTACTGCGGCTGCCTCGGCAAGTGCCGCCGCTTTGGTGGCACCCGGCTCGGGGTACTTCCGGCCGAGGCGTTTGCCAACGGTGCGCCGCGCACGCAGGAGGCGGATGCGAACGGCGGTTTCGGTCCAACCCTGCTCCTGGGCGATCTCCTGCACCTTGAAGCCTTCCAGGTAATGGCGCTGCAGCACCATCCGGTCATTGTTCTTGCAGGTCTTGAGAATGCGACGAACGTCGATCGCAGCAAGGTTGATCTTCGGCGGGGTCGAGAGCTCAGGCAACGTCTGCAACAGTGGCTCACGGCGGATGTAGCTGCGATGAATATTCAGCGCGATGCTGTTCATCCAGGTCAGAACCATGGAAGAATCGCGCAACTGGCCGAGGCGCTCCCAGCCCTTCACCCATGCAGCCTGTGCCGTCTCCTGAGCCGAGTCATAGGCGAGGCCCCGTGACACCAGAAAACGTACCGTAAGATTAAAGCCCTTCTGATAAGCCTGCCCGTATTCTTCTCTCGTCATGTTCTTGTCCAGTCCTTTTCGATTTGTTTCGAATTCTTTGGGAATAACGCCCGCTGGTATGGCGAGAGATATAAGCTCCCGCCCCCCTGAAAAACTGCACGCCTCAGACTACAGATCGGCGCCCAATAGCGAACCTGTAAAGCGCAAGCAGCAGGATCGATCCCAGCAGCGCCATGAAGAAGCCCGCACTTTCGTTCGGCCCGTAAAAGCCCATTAACCGACCGACATACGCGCCAATCACCGCGCCGGCGATGCCGAGCAGGATGGTCACGATAAAGCCACCCGGGTCTCTGCCCGGCATAAGGAGCTTTGCGATAACCCCCACTACCAGACCAAACAAAACCAAACTCATGAATGAAAGCATTTCGTCTCCTCCCGTCACCGTGTCCCGTGAAAGCCCTTGTTGGGTCTTTCCGGTGCGCATCCCGCCTTTGGCTGAGGTCGCCGGCGCACGGATTCTCTATTGGCAATTCATGTTCCAGACCGGTCCCAGGACCTGCCAATGCCAGACGCAATGGGCGATTATCTTTTATAATGAGAGACTTAGGAGAGATCGAATCGGACGAACGGCAGAAACAAAAACGTGAGGACCACGACAATTGACAGCGGCGGAGGTAATTATTGCAGAAACCTTTCCGGAAATGGTTGTCGAACTTGCCGCAGGATGTACAAAGGTTCACCTTGCAGCGGTTCCTTCCCTTCCCGCCGGGCAGGCACCGGCAAAGAACTCGCACGTCCGGCAGTGATTTCCCGTAACCAGCGGAAACTGAACGGTTTCCTGCGACTGACGAAACCGATACACCGCGTCTCGCGCTTCATTCAGGAAGAGTGGACTGACCGCCACTTCAACTTGACGCCCCAGCCGCAGGAAGGCGAGCACCGCACGAGTGGGGGTCCGCCCCACCGCCTTCTCAAGGGCAAGTGCATAGATTCGAAGCTGTAGTGAGTGCGCGTCAATGGCTCTCTGGTCGGGGGCGCGGTCTGTCTTGTAGTCCACAACGACCAACTCTTTCCCCGCCTCGAACCAAAGGTCGATCTGACCCCGCAACACAAGCCCGGACGTCTCAAACACAAAGTCCCATTCGTGTTGACGGCGCTTTGCCTTAACCAGGTCCCGCGCAACCGGAAAGTCCGCGAATCGCGAAGCAAGCTGAACCGCCTCGGGCGCCGCGTCCGGCACGTTCTGCCCCGCGAGCAACGCATGTACCTGGACCCCGAGGTCTGCCGCGCTCAGCGGTTCATCTCCCGCCCACAAGGTCTCCTCATCCACCGTAAGCAGGTCAGGGCGTGCGACACGCTGCACCCCCAGCCACCGCCCGAGATAGAAACGGCGTGGGCACTCATCGTACCGGCTGACGTCAGTGGCTGATGCAGCCGAGTCTGGACTCTCAGTCGCGGTAAGAGGCTGGATAACGGCGGCCTCGGGGGCAATCGCCGCGGCTGCCAGTCCCGCCACAGGCTGCGGCGGATTCACAGCCGCGAAAATACGCAGGCCATTCGAACGAATTTCTTCGCCTGTTGCCGCAGGTATATCTAAATTAAGCTGCCGTTTCAGGAACGTGGCCCAGGAGGTTCGCTCCGCGGCGGTTACGGACCAGGACAGCACCAGGTGTTCTCTCGCGCGAGTGCAGCCTACATATAGAAGACGGTTCTCCTCCGTGTCCTGCGCCTCGGCCGCGGCCTTGATGTTCTTCTTCGCGATGGTGTCCGGAACGTTTTCCGCGTTCGATGGGTTGCGCCACTTCACGCCGAGCCCGGCCTCGTGCGTATAAGAGATCACCGGCGTTGCGTAGTTGCGTCCTTTGTGCAGATACGGTATGAAAACAATGGGAAATTCCAGGCCCTTTGCTTTGTGCAGCGTCATCAGCCGGACCGCGTTGCCTGACTCGGAGGGCGGTGCCTCAGCCTCCGGTGTCGCATGCTCGACAGCGGTGACCAGTGCCGCCAGTCCTGCCGGATGCCGCTCGTAACGCTCGCGGATCATGGTGAGGAACTTGCCAATATTAGACCGCGCGCGCCCCGTCAACCCAGTCTCGTAATCGCACGCGTCGATGAGACGCCGAAGCAGCCGGTCGGGGCTGATCTGATTCCGCTGCTCGCGCAGTTTGAGGAGCAGATCCCAGCCTGTCGGCGGTGACTGGTCGACTCCGGCGCGCAGGGACCCCGTTCCGGCCAGTCGCATCAGTTGCTCGTCGGAAACCCCAAAGAGTGGCGAGCGGAGGACACCCGCCAGAGCTACCTCATTATTCGGATTCACCATCACATCCAGCGCCAGTTTCAGGTCGCGCACTTCGCGAGTGTCGTAGAAAGTGTTCCCCCCGACCACCACGGAGGGCACGCCGAACCGGTCAAGCGCCCTTTGCAATTCGCCTGTGCTGTCATTCGCCCGCGTCAGGATCGCGAAGTCTTTGAACTCGGCGGGACGGCCTGCAACCTGAAGCGTGGTGGTGAGGTCGAGGATTCGCTGTGCAACCCACTGCGCTTCCACCCACTCGGCCTTCTCATTTACGTCGCCCTCTGCAATCAGGATCTCCACACTTTCCTGCTGCTTAGGAGCAAACTCCGCGGCCGAGGTCAGGGTATGAGGCTCGATTCCCGCGGCGCCCTGGAAGATGCGGTTCACTACATCCAGCACACCGGTCCGCGTGCGGTAGTTGTCACGCAGTTCGTCGACTTTGCGGCCGGAATCGAGCAGCCTGTTTCGATACCCGCCGAAGAGCTCCGGCCGCGCATGACGAAAACCGTAAATCGACTGGTTAATGTCGCCAACGGCAAAGAAATTATCCGTGCGTCTGACCAACTCCATCAGCTTCCACTGCAGCGGATTGGTGTCCTGCAGTTCGTCCATCAGAATGTAGTCGAACCCGGACGCCAGTTGCAGGCGCAGGTAAGGACTCCGCTCCAGCAGATGAATCGCCGCTTCTTCCAGATCGTCGAAGTCCAGCATGGACGCGCTTCGCTTGCGCTGCCGGTATACCTCGTCGATTCTCTCGAGGAGGGAGACGATCGTCTCTCGTTCCGACGCATAATACTGCATCACCCAGTCGCAGCGGAGGTCCTTCAGCAGGAGACGCAGTTCGTTCTCGTGCTGCCGCGCGGCACTCACCTTCACCAGGTGAGTCATGTTCCAGTTCTCGCGGCTGGCTGCGCGGATGTGGTTCTCGGTGATGTCGCCGTCAGACAGATCCAGCACGGCTGAGGCCCAGAGTCGAGCTGCGTGGTGATTCTCCACCTGACTGTCTGTGCGCGTTGCGGGTTTATCGGCCAGTATGAGCCGGGCTATTTCCTGAATTCTGGCGAAATGCACTCCGCAGCCTTCCACCTGCTGCCGGAGTCCCTCGAGACTGGCTCCCGCCAGTCTCACGGCATCGTAGATTTCAACCAGCGACGTCGCCAGATCCGGGACGTATCCCTCCCGTTCCAGCGCCACAGCGAGCGACCGGAGGAAACCTCGCATGCGCGGCGGATCCTGTGCAAAGCGCTCTTCCAGCACCTGGTCGGCGACATCCTGAAGCGTCAGCCGCGATTGCTCCAGAACCGTGAACTCTGGATCGATGCCGGCGGCGATGGCGTTCTCACGCAGCAGTCGCGAGCAGAAGGCGTGGATGGTGGACACCCACGCACGCTCCACCTGACTGCGCAGATGAGGCGCATCGGCGAAGGACTTCAGCATGCGTTCCCGAATCTCTGTGGCTGCTTTTTCCGTAAAGGTGATCGCGAGAATGCTGTTCGGATTTACACCGCGTTCGCGCACCAGCCAGGAGAAGCGCTCGATGAGGACACTGGTCTTGCCCGACCCGGGTCCGGCCACCACGCAGACGTCCTGACCAAGCCGGTGAGCCGCCCCAACCTGCCGTTCACTGAGCGGCATTCACTACCTCCACGGCGGGCTCGGGTACCGCCTCAATGCGGCACACGGTGGTGTAGGAGCAGTACTCGCAGTCGCGTGGTTCAAAAGGGGCCGGAGCGATTCGGCCTGAGAGAATGTCACTCCATGCCTGCAGCGATTTCTCGCGCGCCGTTTCCACCACCTCGTCGAGTTCGGATTGCGAACACGCGGCCTGCAATTCGGGCCAGAGACCACTCAGGACCCAGCCGCCAAACGAGGCTTCACGTTTGAATCCGATGTAGACCATTCCGGCGGGACGAAGTCCCAGATGACGCGCTCCCGTCAGGTACAGACCGGTCTGTACGCGACGCCCCTGCCTGTTCTCTCGAACCGTGTTGTCGATCCTGTGCCTGCGCTTATATTTGTAATCGAAAACGATGGCATTTCCGCGGTGATCGACCTCAATTCTGTCGATTTGCCCCCTTATTTTCAGACCGCCAGGCAGTTCACAGGAAAATGGCTCCTCAAACCTCGAAGCCACGCCGCGATATTTCAGCCGCGCGTCGGCCACCAGCAGCCTGATACCGTGCAGCAATTCCAGTCGGATGGCCTCCGTCCGATAACCATCGGGCACCTCGGCAGTGTCGCAAGTCTGCTCGAAAATGCGGTCGAACGCTTCGTTCACCGCTACGCCGTCGCGGCAAACCAGTTCGAGGACGGCGTGGGCCACCGTCCCCTGCACCAGGTTATTGAGGCGGTCCCACGGCCGCTCCGGCGCTTCGGCCAGGCGCAGCGTCCGCTGCGCGAAGAAGCTCCAGGGACAGGTCAGGAACTTGTCGATGCGCGTTGGGCTCATGGTGGCGTGAAGGCCAGCCAGCCGCTGACGAAGCGGCTCGCTTTGAATGATGGAGAACGGTTCAGGAGCACGGCGTCGACTGGCTCCCGGCTTGACGAGCACTGTGGACTCGACGGTGTAGGGCTTTGCGCCTTCCAGCAAAAGCGAGGGTAGATTCGGCTCGCCCTTCGCGTTGAGCATCGGATAACTGAGGCAGACGCGAGTGGTGGCTCGGGTTAGCGCGAGGTCGAAAAGGACTCGTTCTTCCTCCTGCCGCTCCGCGCTGGTGCGCATCGCCACACCGAGCTTCTGGAGTTCCCGCCGCACACTGTCCGGAAGAATCGGATCCTCGGTGTGGTGCTTTGGAAACAGGTCCTCCAGCAGACCGCACAGAAACATCGCCTTCAGCCGCCACTGCCGCGCCTCAACAGCATCGACAATATGAACTACATCCCTGCGCCGGTCGACAATGCGCAGTTCCGCCGAGCCAAGCGCCGCATCCAGCGCCTCTCGAAAAACCTGGCACGGAATCGGCCCGCTTTCACCTAGGACCTCCGCTGTTTCAAACACCGCAGCGGAGAAATGTTCCAGAGCCGCACTCTGCCGCCGCCATGCGAGCATCTGTTCCTGCGACACCCCGTCACGTACCTCAGGGCGGGCGAACAGTGCCGTCAGGCCGGAGAATCGTCTGGCCCAGACGGCCGGCAGCACCGAATCGACAGCCCAGCTGGTAATCGCCGCGAGCTTCTCAAACCACCACTGGGTGGCTTCCGGAGCCGCTTCGCGCAGTCCATTGAGGCCCACGGCTGGAATGCGGCCCAGCACCTTGTACTCGAACTCGTCGCCCCCGGTCTCGAGTGGCGATCCATGCATCCGCAGCACGGGCAAAGAGCGCTCGTGATCCCATCCACTCAGCGCTGCGTCGACAAGTCCGCTTAGAAATCTCACAGTGGCGTCGGAGTGCAGCGGCGCCGCGAAATAAGACCGGAACGGAATGCCGAAGCGCTCCAGCGCGGTGCGCAATGCGGGCACAAAGGGCTGCTCGGATCGCACGATGATACCGATGTCCCGGAAGGCCAGGCCCGCCTTGTGCTCGGCCACGATGCGCCTTGCGATCTCAGTGGCTTCACCTTCCACGCTCGGCGCTGTGAACAGGGTCCGCGGCACCGTGTTCAGCGGCTCCGGCAGCTGCTCCTCACGTGCTCCGAATGCGCGGAGCGCCTTCAGTGCGGGTCGGGCGGACGGCGTGTCGGCGAGGGCGACGATGAGGTCGCAGGACTCGGCCAGTGCGCGCAGCACTTCTACCTCGGCGGGCGTGAAGCCGAAGAACCCGGTGACGCAGACGGTGCCCAGCTTCGGACCCGTGCGGATGCGTTCCGCTGCTTTGCGAAGACGGTCGGCCCGGAAGTACTGGCCGCGTTTGGCGAGGCGCGCCTCCACGGCCTCGAAGACTGCGGCGAACTCGGGATCCGTCGCATGCAAATGGGCTGAGCCGCCGCCGGCCCCTGCATACTCCTCTGCTGCCCGCACCAGCGCGGCGCGGAAGCCGGGGAAGTCGCGCACCGATTCGTATCGCGGCAGCGACAGCCTGCCGAGCTCTTCGCGTACCAGCAGTTCGAGCGCCGGCCGGCTGACGGGTGTCAGGTCCTGGATATATTCAGCGATAAATTTCCCGAAAGTCGAGATGATTTTCGGCGAAAATACCAGGCCTTCCCGCGCAAGTTCGTTGCGCAGGTGCTCCGCCATGGTGGTGGTCGGAGTGAGCAGCCGGCAATCTGTCGTACCGGAGCGGATGGACTGACGGATTCGATCAAGGCAATAGGACGTTTTGCCCGAAGCCGGCGGGCCGGAGAGTAACAACATGAGGGCTCGGCTCCAGTATAGCCGTGGCCCGGTTTCAGCCTCGGCCGTAGATGGGAATCACCGCGCCATTTACCTGGCTGAGGGAGTCGCCTGCGAGCGCGACCAGCAGAGTGGCAACCTGCGCGGGTTGTACCCAGGTGGAGAAGTCGGCATCGGGCATCGACTTGCGCGTCGCCGGCGTGTCCATGGTGGCTGGCAGCACGATATTGGTGGAGATACCGCGATCACTGTTTTCCGCTGCGACACTCCGCACAAGCGACACGAGTGCGGCCTTGGAAGCGGCATACGCCGCGGCTCCCGGAGCTGCTTCCACAGCAGCCTTACTGCCGATGGCGAGGATGCGGCCAGCACCGGTGGATCGCATGGCGGGCAACACCGCTCGGATCATCAGGAACGCCGAGCGCAGGTTCAGCGAGATCATGCTGTCGAACACGTCATCGGTAGTGGACGCCGCAGGACTGCCACCTGCGAACGCGCCGAGTAAGTGGATCAGCACATCGATTCTGCCATGCTCTGCCAGGACCTGATCGGCGACCTGCTTTGCCGCTTTACCAGAAGACAGTTCGGCGGAAATGGCGCTGAAGGACGGGTGATCGAAGTCCGACTTCGCGATGGACCTGGATATGCCGACTACGGTCGCGCCCGCGTCCAGACAGGCCTGAGTAACGAATGTCCCAAGGCCGCCTTTGGCTCCGGTAATCAGTACGATCTTGTCCTGCAATGTGCCCATGGTATATTTTCACACCACCCATGCCCAGTGTTCCGGTGCGGCCATTCCGGCACAGTAAAGGATCTGGCCGTCTAGTCCGTCGACGATCGCGGCGCGGCGTTGGTAGTCCTCGCGAGTGCGGCAGTCGGGGCCGTGAAAGATGAAGCCTCCATATACCGGGCCGTCGAAGCCGTCCCGACTGAAGCCTGTCAGATCGACCGCAGCGCCGAACCAGGTGAGACACAACGATTGCACCAGGCCGGCGGACTGCGCGGCGGTCAGAGTCGATTTGCCGCCGATAAACTTCGGATCCGCAGCCGTTCGAAGGCACAAGGGAAGCGTGGTGGCTGCCCTGATCAGCCGCAGCTGCTCCTGCTGAATTCTGGTGCGGTCGACTCCCACGCGGCAACCGGCGCAGGTGCACTGCGAGAGGCGGCGGACCTCGTCGGGCGGCAAGTCGATGCCGGTCTTGTCGTGGAGCGACTGGTGGTTGTACCCGAGGTAGCCGAGGCCTTCGAGTTGCAACCCGGCGAAGCCGCCGAAGGCTTCGATCTGGCGGCAAAGCTCGGCGAAGGCCATGCGCACTTCGAGGTTCGAAGGGCAGAGCGCGTACGTGTAGATGTCGCCGTGCACGTTGTGCAGGCAGAGGTCGTGGATTGCGGGTGGGCAGAAATCGCGGTGATTCAGCACCACCCACGCATGCACAGGGAACTTGCGTCGACTGGCGGCAGCGAGAAACGGCTCGATCCACTGTGGCCATTGCGGTTCCACCGCGGGCGCGAGTTCTGGCCTCGGAAACAGCGTCGGGTCGAGCGGCAGATAGCAGCCGCCCGATCCGTGATCCATGACGCGCCGGCTGGGGTGCATGGGCAGCACCATGCGACCGCCGTGATAGCAGACGGCAAGGTGGCAGGCATTACGGCCGTGGGCCTCCAGCCAGGCGAGCACCGCGTCAGGATCACGCGCCTCGAGGTCCCACGGATGCATCCATACCGAGCGCAGCATTACGTGATGAGCGACGCGTCAGTGAGAAGCATCGGGTAATCGCGCAGCGGCATTTTGTCGCGGGCCGGGGCGGGCCAGACGTCGCCGGTCAGCAGATCGCAGAGAACGGGTTTTGTCATCTTTGCGCCGTTGCCGGACCAGACGTTGACGTTCGCAAGACGGGACTCGAAGCCTTTCTGGAGGTTCGCCGGATACCACCAGAAATACAACGGCACGCCCTTCTTTACGAAGGATGCGGTACGGATGGCGACCGGGTCGGCATTGGGGCCGACGTTGCTTACGCGCACAAGCAGATCTGTGCGGACGCAGTCCGAATCGATCACGGAGCAGAGGTTCTGCAGGGCGTAGTAAGAGGCTTTGGGCGTGTAGTCGCCGCCCCGGAGCACGCCTTTGGAGTTGGTCATCCCACTGTTGCCGGTGGTCCAGACATAGTTCTGCATGTCGACGGTCTGGAAGTAGCTGGTGACCTCGATGTCATAGCTTAGATCTGTGATGAGGCGGCGGAGGAGCCACTTGGCCTGGCGGGCTTCGTCCCATTCGAACTCGCGGAGTGCGCCGGTGCTGTTGTTTGTGGACGGTGCGCCGTTCTCGCCCTGCCACAACTTCATGCCGGGCTTGTAGCGATTGACGATGCCCTTCAATGCCCGGATATCTGCGTCGTAGCCTTCTTCAGGGACAGCGCGGTACGGGTGATAACTGATGCGGTCGACGTGGTCGCCGAGGCCCGCAGCCATGGCGCCGTCGATGTAGTCCAACGGAATGCCCGCGAAGACTCCTCCGATCAGAGTGACGCCGGGGACGCGTTTGCGAATGACGGGCGCGGTCATTTTTACGAACTCGACGTACTTTGTGGGGTCTGGTTTGTCGGGCTGCCAGAAGTTTGAAATATTGGGTTCGTTCCAGAGTTCCCAGTGCTTCACGCGCGTGGCGAATTTGGTGGCGATGGCGTCGGTGTAGCGAAGCCAGGCGGCGCGGGCGTCGTCGCTGTTGAGAGGGATCCAGCCGACGGCTGACGGGTGTGTCGGTCCAGGAGTGTAGAGCGTGTTGCCGTAGCCGAGGTTGAACCAGGGCTGCACGCCGGCGGCGAGGAGCGAATCGACCACGCGGTCGAGCCATTCGAAATCGTACTTGCCTTTTACCGTTTCGGTGCGTGCCCATCCGGTTTGACAGCGTGCCCATTTCACACCGAGTTTCGCGAGGTGCGCGTAGGTGCGCTCGGGGTCAAACATCTGGCGGTCGAGCGTTTCAAAGCCGATGGAGATTGGCGATGAGGCGATGCTTTTCGAGGTGCGCGGTTTCATCCGCGCGGGCGAACTGTCAGCGGGGGGCTGCTGTTGCGCGAGCACGGGGCTAAGCAGCCCGGCCGGCGCCAATGTAAGGATGTTGCGACGTGTCATTCTGTTTCGATTCCCTTCTGTAAGTCACTTAAGTCCACAAGTGCGGCATCGCGGCCACCGTCCACGGTCATCCACGAGCCGGTCATCCATGAGGCGTCTTCACTGGCAAGGAATGCGATGGCTCCGGCCATATCTTCGGGCTTGCCCAGACGCTTCATGGGGAAAGAGCCGATGACGCGGCGGCGCGCTTCGGCCGGGTTGCTGAACGATGCGAAGTACGGTTCGGTTCGCACGCTTTCGATTTGTCCCGGGATGATGGCGTTGGCCCGGATGTGCGGCGCGTACTCGACGGCAAGCGACCGCGTTAAGGCGAGCAGTCCGCCTTTGGCCGCGCTGTAGGGGAAGGATCGCTTCCCGGAACGCTGGCCTTGTGCTGAGGCAACCACGATGATTGAGGCGTGCTCTGACTTCATGAGCCACGGGTGTGCGGCGGTGGCGCAGAGCCAGGTCGACTTCAGGTTGACGTCGATGCAGGCGCTCCAGTCGGCTTCACCGGCTTCGAGCGTTGTCGACATCCACGGTCGTCCGGCGTTCGAGACGAGGCAATCGATGCGGCCGTGCTGCTGACCGATGGATGCGAAGAGGGCGTTGACCTGATCGCGGTCCGTGACGTCGGCGTGGCGGTCGCTGCCCGAGAGGTCGACACCGATGACGGTGGCTCCTTCGGCGCGGAAGCGGTCGGCGGTCGCGAGGCCGATGCCTCGGGCGGCGCCGGTGACTACGACGACGTAGTTGTCGAAGCGGTTCATGCGAGCGCCTCCGCGGGGACTCGGACCTGCTCGACTCGACCGAGGACGAAGATCAGGGCGAGGAGGGCGACCATCGCGGCGCTGCCGGCGGTCCAGAAGACTGGGGCGTAGCCGCTGGTCTGGACGACCCATCCGGTGGCGTAAGTGAATGCCGATCCGCCTAAGCTGGCGGCGGCTCCGGTCCATCCTATGGCTGTCGCCATCAGGTGACGTGGGAAGAGGTCGGCATGCAGGGCGAGGATGTTGGCGCTCCACAGGCCGAAGCCGAATGTCGCTAACGACACCCATGCGATGGCAATGGCGGCGGTGTCGGCTGCGACTACCTGCACGCCGCCGAGCATGGCCAGAGCGCCGAGCGCCATGACGCTCTTGCGGGCCAGGGTGGCCGAGTAGCCGCGCTGCAGCAGCCGGTCGGACATGGCGCCTCCGAGAAGCTTGCCGATGTCGACGGTGACGAACGGAATCCAGCCGAACATACCGATTTCCTTCAGGCCGAAGCCGCGCTCTTTGCTGAGGTAGTCCGGCAGCCAGAAGACATAGAACCACCAGACGGGAGTCGCGATGGAGCGGGTCAACATGAGGCCCCACAGTTTGCGTTCGCCGAGCATGGTTCGCAACGACACGCGGGAGCGGCCCTGTTGCGCTTCTTCCACTTCCTCAAGCACCATGGCGCGGTCTTCCTCGCTGAGCCATGTGTGCTCAGCTGGTTTCCTGTAGACGATCCAGAAGGCTACGGCCCACAGGAGTCCGGCTGCTCCGGTGGCTACAAAGGCGGCTCGCCAGCCGAGAGTTAACGCGAGTGCGGCTACGAGGGGCGGCGCGATTACGGCGCCCATGGCAGAGCCTCCGTCAAACACGGCCATTCCAAACGCGCGCCGGGCCTTGGGGAACCACTCGGCGATGGCCTTGCCGCCGGCGGGCCAGTTCCCTGCCTCGCCTGCTCCCAGGATGAAGCGGAAGATGCCGAGGGACAGGGCTCCCTGCGCGAAGGCGTGCGCCATGGCGGCGACGCTCCACACTACTATGAAGATGACGAAGCCCAGGCGAGTCCCAAGACGGTCAATGAGCACGCCTGCGCCGAGCTGCGCGATGGTGTAGGCGATGAGGAAGAACGTCGTAATGGTGCCGTAGTCGACGCTCGAAAGGCCGAGTTCGGCCCGGAGGCTCGGGACGACAACGGCGAGTGCCTGGCGATCCACGTAGTTGATAACGGTGGACAGGCAAAGCAGCGAGAGTATCAGCCAGCGCAGGGAAGGGGCTCGCATATTCTAACCGCGCGAGAAGCTGGTTTTGACGTCGTTGAGCGAGCTGAGCGGGGCCTGCATCGCCTGGATCTTCTTCATCTCGACATGCAGGCCGAGGCCGTGGCCGTCGGAGGGCAGGAGCAGGTCCCCCTCTTCGTAGCGGACACGTTCAGAGGTGACGTCGAACTCATACAACGAGGGGCCGACTGGATCCGAGGCGTAATCGAGCCTCGGCGCGGCGGCCCCTACGTGTGCTTGCGCTGCTGTCGCAATACTGAGTTCCTGGGTGGTACCGATGAGGCACTCGATGTTGGCACTGTCGGCCACGGCGAAGAGGCGCAGCATGCCCTGGATGCCCCCGGCGACGGTAATAGAAATATTGAAGATATCCACGGCCTTTTCGCGGATTAAGCGAATGGCATACTCGGGGCTGCGAACGTGTTCGCTGACCGGATGGTCGATGGCGCGTCGCGCTTCGGCGATGAGGGAGACGTCGTCCCGGTCGACCGGGCTCTCGACGCTTTCGAAGGGAAATGCGGCCAGACGCCGGTAGGCTCGGACGAAGGCGGGCAGGGAGAAGATGCCGCTGCCGTCGAGCGAGGTGAGTGTGATCAGGCTGCCGTACTTGCCGCAGATCTGTTCGAGGAGCTCGACATCGGCGTCGGAATTCTTACCGAAATAGAGGCGGAATTTGTTGAAGCCCCGGTCGAACTGTTCCGTTACCAGGCGGACACGGTCGCGGACGTCGCCGCGGTCTTTCAGCCGGAAGATCGGATAACAGATGGGAATGCGGGACCGGCGCGCTCCACCGAGCAGGTCGGCGACAGAGAGGCCCAGGATCTTCGCTTTAAGGTCGTGCATGGCGATGCTGACACCGGCCCGAACGAGACAGGCTTTGCCGTGGAAGCGAGTGCCAGGGAAGTTGGCCTGCATGAGGTCCTCGGCGCCGTTGAGGTCCATGGTGCTGCGGTCGACCAGCAGTGCACCAAGCACGCGCTCGAGGTCGGCGACATCGGGCTGCATGGCGGGCAGGTGAGAGACATCGCTGATCTCTCCCCACCCTTCGGCACCGTCGGTCGACTGCAGACGCAGGATGACGTGCTGGCTGGGTTCGCCATAGAGACGTGGCGTCAGAACCGGGTACAGATTCACTCGCGAGATAGCAGGAGCAGTGCTCAACATTTACAAAACCTCCGTCAGTTTCCGGGTCTGTTCGAGCGCCCGGTTGAGATTAATTTTGCGGTCACCGCGATACCAGTCCACCCACTGGCCTTGCGTATTTGCCGCCTGCCCGGCGCGGATCTCTTCGAAGGCTTCGAGGGCAGACTGCGTGTAACGTTTTGCGTCGGCTGGCCGATTGCCATGGAGAGCGATGCTGGTTTGCGCCAGTGCCGCGGTCCAGCGACAAATCCCTCTCAGGATGCGCGCCTGTCCGACCAGGTTGGATTCGAATAATTGTTTCGCAGCCGCGTTGTCGATTCGCAGCTTATCAGCGGCGCCGAGCACGGCGTCGAGGTTGGTCAGTTGCTTCTCAAGACGTTTCAGGAGCTGGGGTGGGGGCTCTTCGCCGGTTGAGCGCACGTGGCTGAAGCTGCGGGCTGCCCCATCGAAGCCTTCTGCTGTTCTGGGTTTGTACAGCGATCCGTTCTTGTTGGTGAGGAGCGCGCCGGCGATCCGTTCCCCTTCGTGGAGCGTGATGCCATCGAGGAGATCGGGGGTTCCGCGCTTTTCGTTGATGACAAAGGCGTCGTAGAACTGCAGGTAGATGGGTGCAGCTTCGGGCATGCCGCGGGCTTCGCACCACTGCTGCAGGAAGGCGCCGGGTTTGAACGTGTCGAGGCTCCAGAGCAGGTCGCTGGTGGCGGCGAGGCCGGGGAGGAACTCGCGCACGTTGGACACGTTGAAGATGGCATAGGTGCCGCCGTTCCGCCTGAAGGCCTCGCTCATCTGGCTGTGGACGAGTTGCGGCGAGATGGCCTGAACCAGGTGAGGCCCGTAGCCCCACACGGCGTGATGGTAGTAGGTGCCGTATGTGCGGTCCTTCTCGCGCGGTGTTTCGTAGAAGTCGCTGAGCCACTTCCAGCCGGGTCCGTTGTCGGTGAAGACCACGGTGACTTCGGGCGGGATCTTGAGATGGCCGCCGCGGAAGAGGTACGACCCTTCCATCCACAGGGTTGTGGTTACCGGTAGCGCGGGGCGGTGGTCGACCTCGCGGATGATTTTGAGCTGTGCGGCTATGGCGTCGGAGATGAGTTTGCCGCGGCCCTCATCGGTGGTTGGTGCGGTTTTGTCCGCCAGCCAGATGGGCCGGTCGGCTATGCCACGGAGTCCGACCTGCCAGACTACGCCGGGATACTTTGCCCATTTTGCGGCGTAATGGCGCCAGACTTCGTGGAAGGCCTCGGGGTTGGAGGAGTAGGAGTACTCCAGCTTTTTGCCGCGGGACCGCCAGTAGTTGAAGAAGGCGAAGGCGCTGACTCCCATGGGCTCGACGTGATGCATGCTGACGTTGAGGCCGCGGCGGGTTGCCTGTTGCACGATGCGCTCTTCGGCCGGGTTTTCGAGGTCAGTGAAGGAGGCTCCGATGAGCAGGTTCATCTTCAGTCGGACCATGGCTTCGAGGACTCGGTCGATGACTTCCGGGGCGACTACCTGTTGGTAGAACGGGTAGTCGATATCGCGCGGCCCGCCTCCGGTTTTCCATTCGGTCAGGAGGTCTTCATCGTTGAGAAACCAGCCCCGGTATCGGAAGGTGGGGGCCTTTAGAGTGCGGTCCAGCGTTTCCCAGGCTAGTTCGGGTTTGGGGGCCGGCTCGATGCCGCTCCATCTGTGCATTGGGTCTACTTTGAGGTCGTGCTCGATGAAGTCGTAGAGGCCGTGCCTTGTGCCCTGGGCGTCGCTGCCGGCTATCAGAAGATTGCTGCCGATGGTTACGATGCGGGCGCCTTCGTGTTTGCCCTCAAGTTCCAGGGCGATGTGGGGAGCGAGTTGATGGATAAGGGCTCGTCCCTCCGTCGTGTCGAGGCTCGCCAGGATAAGACTGCCTGGTTGCGGAAAGATGGCCGTGGGCAGGGTTTTGCCCGTGATTTTGCGTACGTCCTCGATCAGATCGTTTATCGCGATCCTGAGGTGACGCGGCTCCTTGTCGCTTAGGACCACGGGAGCCGCCGTCGTTTTGTTGGCCAGTACGAAGCGTGCACTTACGGGTGCAGTCAGCATAACCAGCAGGATTAGCAGGGTCTTCATTTTTTCTACCACAGGAGTTTGAGTCCGAACTGGAGTTGTCTGGCGAAGGTATTGGTGCTGGTTACCACGCCGAAGTTGCCGGTGCCGAAGGCTCCGCCGGGAGAGGACCACTCTGGCGTGTTCATGGTGTTGAAGCTTTCGACGCGGAATTGAACCCGGATGTGTTCGGTGATGTTGGTGTTCTTGAACATCGAGATGTCCCAGTTGTTCTTGACTCCGCTGCGTACGTCAGGAAGGCGAGAAGTTACCAGTTGCTCGAGGGTCATGATTTGGCGGAATGCGCTGGTGTCGAACCATTTGCCGACGGTGGGCTCGTCGAGCTTCGCGCTTTTGCCGAGGCTTCTGGCTCCGGTGACCGCAACCGGGATGCCGCCCTGGTACGTGTAGATAGCGTTGAGGGACCAGCCGCCGATGAGGCGGCCGCGAATGGGGAGCTGGTACGTGGCGCTGGCAGTGAGACGCCGGCGGTAGTCGAACTCGCCAATTTCGTGAACCGGGGCGGCATCCTGATCGTTGAGGAAGCGGAGATTCTCCATTTGCTTCATCCAGGTGAATGCCACGAGTGCGGTGAGACCGGCGGTCATGCGTTTGCTGACTTTGGCCTGGAGCGAATCGTACTGGATGCTGCCGAGGGGGCTGGCTCCGCTGACCACCGAAGTGAACTGCGGATACGGGCGCACCAGCTGGCCTCGTGTGGTGCGGGCGGCGTTGAGCGAGCCGCCGGAGATGAGGCCGAAGAACGGGTTATTGACCTGATCGTTGAGAATGTTGCGGCCGGTATCGCGGAAGGTTTGCTCAGCTGCATCTCGAACAGCGGCGGGGACGGCGTTGATCTGCCGGTCGAGACTGAGGTCGGAGGTACGGGCTCCGGCGTAGGCGACGTCGGCGAGCATCTGGAAGGGCAGTTCGCGCTGGATGCCGGCCTGGTACTGATGGGACCTGGGCTGACGGCGGTTTGGGTCGGTGAAGCTGACGCCCTGGCCGACCAGGGTAAGGAGTCCGTCGGCTGCTCCGGCGGGTGCGATGAGGCCCAGGGGGAACGGGTTACTGAGGGTGTTGACGGGTGTCAGGCTGCCATCGATGGTGCCGACGAATGGAGTGCTGACGCTGAAGCCGTTGCGGGCTTCGCCGGAGAGTGTGCTGGCTCCGTAGAAGAGGCCGTAGCCGCCGCGGAGGACGGTGCGGGGGGTGATCTGGTATGCCGCTCCGACGCGGGGGGCGATGTTGCGGAGAATGTCGGCGATGCCTTCGGGCTGTCCTCCGACGCCGGCGAAGAGGAGTCCGCCGACTGCCTTGAAGCTGGCCGCGGGGATCTCCGAGATGGGGCTTGCCGCGTACGCCTGCTGGGCTCGGGCGGAAATGGACGTGGCGGTTGTTGTATCGAAGCCGCGGTTGAGACGGTTGTAGCGTTCGGTATACGGGCCTTCCCATTCGAGTCGCAGACCAAGGTTGACGGTGAGTTTACGGCTGAGGCGGATGTCGTCCTGTCCATAGAAGCCGTAGTAAGTCTGGGAATCGGCGGTAGTGGCGTTGTTAGTTACGCTGCCGCCTGAGCCGAGCCCGAGAAGGAAAGACGCGAGAGACTGTCCGGCCTGGACGGCGGCGACCTGCGGGTTGGGGCCTCGGGTGAAAGCGCTGTCGAAATTGAATGAGCCTGCGGCTCCGGCACCGAGGCTGCCCGAGTTGGAACGCATAAGGCGGCCCTCGGCACCGAGTTTGAGGGTGTGGGAGCCAAGGATCTTCGTGAGTGCTCCGCGAAGTGTGTGCGAATCTTCGGCGCTCTTGTTGAACTTGGTGGCCCCGCTGATTCCGGTATAGCCGGAGATGCTGAGCTGGGGGATGGCCTGAACGGAAAGGAGACGCGCGTAGCTGGCAGGAAAGCCGATAGACGTCATGTCAGTGCCAAAAACATCGGCTTGTGACTGCACGAGGAACCGGGAGAAGCCATAGCGCACGTTGAGGATGGTAGTGGGCGTGATGGTGATGGTGTCATCAAGGGCGATGCCGGGCGCGTCGCGCGTTTCGCGGTCGCCGGTAAGAGGGCCGCGGAAGCTACCGGCACGAGTTACATACCAGCTCCTCATGCTGTACCGGAAGAACATGGAGTGGTTGTCGCTGAAGCGGTGATCGAGTTTGCCGACGTAGCCATCGTCGCCGGTGGTGTCTTTGAAGGAGAGGGCGAAGTTGTTGGCACCTGTGACCGTGTCACCGGTGGTGTTGGGGGCCGGGAAGAGCTTGACTACGCTGCGGGCAACCGGGTCGAAACGATTCTGCGGGATGACGTTGCCGGGGAACGGGTCGCGCACGAAGGTGCCGCCGACCTGACGGGTAGTTGCGGGGTCGTAGATGGTTACGGGGAGAACGGTTGCGCCGGAGCGGACGCGGGTCTGGGAGAAGTTGCCGGCGAGTTGCTCCTGAGTAGGCACGGTGGAGATGAAGGCTCGGGGGACGCCTTCGCGGGAGCCTTCGACGTTGAAGAACCAGAAGGTCCGATTGCGGCCCTTGTAGAGTTTCGGGAGCCACACGGGCGCGCCGGCGCTGAAGCCATACAGGTTATAGCCGAACTGAGGGATGGTGGCGGCGAAGGGGTCGCGGGCATTGAAGGCGGAGTTGCGGAGGAACTCAAATGCAGCGCCGTGGAAATCGTTGGTGCCGGACTTGATCATGGCGTTGATGACGCCTCCGGTAAAGCGGCCGTACTCGGCGTCAAAGCTGTTGGTTTGGACCTTGAACTCCTGGGTTGCGTCGACGGAGGGGACGAACTGGATGAGGCCGTCGGTTCCGGTGTTGGGCACGCCATCGAGGAGCGCTTCGTTCTGGCGGGGCAGGCTGCCGGAGAGCGACAGGGAGGATATGCCGTTGTTCGCGGTGGTGCGGAGAAAGGTGGACGCCTGGCCGCGGCTGGTGATGTTGACGCCGGGTGCGAGGCCTGCGAGGGCGAAGGCGTTGCGGCCGTTCAACGGCAGGTCGACGAGTGTCTTTCCGGTGATGGTTTCGCCGCGGGAAGCGGTGCTGACTTCCAGTTGTGTGGCGTCGCCGCTGACGGTGATGCTGGAGGTCACTTCGCCTGGTTCGAGGGTTATATCGATAGCCGGGCGTTCGCCGATGTTGAGCGTGATGGAGTCGCGCACGTGCTTCCTGAAGCCTTGCACTTCCGCTTCGAGCCGGTAAGGGCCCGGCGGCAGAGTGGTGATGAGGTAGTCGCCAGACTGCGTGGTTTTGGTCTTGTAGGTGATGGACGTATCCGCGTTGGTGACGGTAATCTGTGCATTCGGGATGACTGCTCCCGATCCATCGGAGACTCGTCCTACGATGGACGCGCGAAATTCCTGGCCAAAGACGAGGCTGCCACAGAGCAGCAAGGTGACGACGGCCATCAGAGCCGCCAGTTTGCGAGACATCGAACTACCTCCTGAAATCATTTCCACACCAAAGACAAGATTGTTCATTTTCCTGCCACCTTCCGGATGCGGGAGTTCGGCGCCGCGCAGGAAGCGCGTTCGACGAGCTGGCAGGGGTGCAGGGACGCTTCGACGGGCTCGCCGCCCTGGCGCAGACGCGCGAGGATGAGGCGTGCGAGTTCCGCTCCGAGTTTTTCGGGGAAGACGGCGATGGTTGAGAGAGAGGGCTCGAGGATCTGGAACTCCTCGCGGTCTCCGAAGCCACACAGACTGATGTCGCGCGGGATGTTGATGCCGCGCGAGACGAGTTCTTTCCAGACGCCGGCCGCGAGTTCGTCATTGGCGGCGAGGATGGCTGTCGGCGGCTCGGGGGCACGGAGCAGTTCGGCTGCGGCGAGGCGGCCGTATTCGACGCCACTGACTCCCCAGTTGTGTGTAATGCCGAGGGGTGTGAGTCCGTGCTGGTGGAGTGCCCGCTCATAGCCGAGGCGGCGGCGGCGGAACCAGAGCCAGCGTTCATTTCCGATGAAGGCGATGCGGCGGTGTCCCTGGCGGATGAGGTACGCAGCGGCCTCGAAACATCCGGCCTCTTCGTCGTAAGAGAGGACGTTCTGGTGGAGTTTGCGGAAGTCGCCTTCGAAGTTGTTTCCGAGCGCGACCCATGGCATTTTGTTGGCGTCGAGGGCTTCGAGGAGGTTGGGCGCGTGGCGTCCGATAAGGATGGCTCCGTCGACCAGGCCATGATCGGCGAGTAGTCTGGGGAGCACGAGCCGGTTTGCTTTCGCGGTGGTGTCGTACTCAAAGCGGGAGAAAACGAGATCGTAGCCGGAGTCCTTGGCTTCGCGTTCGCAGGCGACGAGCATACGCATCTGCATGGAGTTGAGGGACTCGCGATTGCCGAGGAGGAAGCAGAGGGTTCGGGAGGAGTCGGCTGAGAGGCGCTGCCAGTGGACGTTGCGGCGGTAGCCGAGGGCTTGGACCGCTTCGCGGACGCGGCGGCCGGTTTCTTCGTCGAAGTAGCCGGACTCGTTGAGGACTCGGGAGACGGTTGCGACACTGACGGCGGCTTGTCTTGCGACCTCGCGGATGGTGACGGCTCTGGAGCGTGAAGATGGCAAAATGTGACGAACCTGTTTCTGGATGGAAATGATTTCACACTAGTGCGGCGCGTGTCAAGGGGCGGTGTGGCGGGGGGTGTACGGCGCAAGAGTGATTTGAATCAGAAGGACGGAACCGGCGGGTAAATTGACTCCAAGTCTGACAGTTTGTTATGCTGTCAGAATAAGGAGCATCAATTCGATGGCCGATCCAACCGTGTCCAGGCTGGTAGCTCAACGTGAAAGCATTAAGACCCAGATTGCCGGGCTTGGCGATCTGCGTCCGGGAAGTCTTACGGATCGCTTTCGCCAGTGCGGTAAACCGAATTGCCGTTGCGCCAAGCCAGGCGAAGCGGGACATGGGCCCTCGTGGTCGCTGACTCATAGCGAGAAAGGTAAGACCGTGACCTTTGTGATTCCGGCGGACCGGGTCCCGCAGACTCTCGAACAGATCGCGGAATGCCGGCGGCTGCGCGACCTGACTCAGGCTCTGATCGACGTCAGCGAGAAAATCTGCAACGCCCGCATTTCCGACCACAAGGCAGACGAGGCGTCAAAAAAAAAGATCGCTGGCCGAGCAACTGGCCGTCGAAGTCGCAGTTGAGATCGATTCGTTATTGGGACGAGGCTCCTCCGATGGCATCGATTTGGAGGCCATCGAAACCGCGGCGCGGCGTCAAGCCCTGGGCCTGGCCGCTCGCGCGATTGAACAAAGGATTAACGCCGACTCCTCTGACTATGCGGGTACGCATTTGCCGTGCGGTTGCGGCGAATCCGCCCGCTATGCCGGGCGCCGCGCAAAGTCATTTCAAAGCGTTTTAGGTGAACTCAGGCTGGAGCGGGCCTACTATCATTGCCGGTCTTGCAGCACCGGATTTTTCCCACGCGACCGTGTGTTGAGGATCGAGAAGACCTGCCTGTCTCCCGCCGTTTCCCGCATGGTCGGAAGAGTGGGGGCGATGGTCAGTTTTGAGGAGGGCAGCCTGTTGCTTGAAGAACTGGCCGGACTCAGGGTGGATGCCAGCCAAGTGGAACGCGGCGCGGAGTCCCTTGGCGAGGAGATCGCCGCCGATGAGCAGCGCTACACCGTACCGCTGGAAGAAACGCCTCTGCCGCCCACACTGTACATGGGGCTTGATGGAACCGGCATCCCGATGCGCGCCGTCCAACTGGCGGGACGCGCAGGCAAGCAGCCCGACGGCTCGGCGAAAACGCGTGAGGTCAAATTGTGCGTGATCTGGAGCGCCGAAGGCCGCGATTCCGAAGGAGTGCCTGTGCGCGACCCCGGCTCGGTTACCTATTCAGCGGCCATCGAGAGCGCCGCCTCGCCCGACGGCGTCGAACGTTCCGCCTTCGCGGAGCGTGTCTTGCGTGAGGCCGCCCGCCGGCGTTTCTGTGACGCTCCCCGCAGAGCCATCATCGGCGACGGCGCGCCCTGGATATGGAATACCGCGCACGAACTGTTCCCCGGCGCGATCCAGATCGTCGACCGATTCCACGTCAAAGAAACTCTACACCGAACTGCGCAGTCGATCTTCGGAACCGGCAACGCGCAGAGCCAGACATGGGCTTCAGCGCGCTGCACGGAACTGGACGAAGGCAAATTGCGCGCCATTGTGCATGCGCTGCGACCGTACGTCGAGTCGTGCCCTGCCGCAGCCAAATGCCTGATCTATATCTGCCGCAATCGTAGTCGAATGCGCTATCCAAATTTCCGGGCGCAAGGACTCTGTACTTCATCCGGTGTCGTCGAAGCCGGATGCAAAGTCTCTATCGGCACCCGCCTGAAACGCGCCGGTATGCATTGGACACTCAAGGGC
>Ga0163150_10000562_pt1 | contig 68831 bp, 55 predicted proteins | sample OliLakLV19P2IB_FD_148628 | JGI IMG/M metagenome (GOLD analysis project Ga0163150, IMG submission 148628) | Freshwater microbial mat bacterial communities from Lake Vanda, McMurdo Dry Valleys, Antarctica - Oligotrophic Lake LV.19.P2.IB | ecosystem: Environmental > Aquatic > Freshwater > Lake >... | reverse complement strand
GAACAATTGTCCCAATTGTTCAAAGCAGCAGGAACACCTCCCGAGTAATCGTCTCCAGTCCCCCAATATTTCAAGCGTAACAAATCATTGATAGGTTTCTCGCAGTTCGATGAACAATTGGGACAATGGTTCTACAATAAATCGATTCCAAGCGAATGTTTTGTAGGGTGCATTTCCAAGAGTAGGGCTATGAACGACAAAACGTCAAACGAAAAAAAGATCATATTCCATGCGTTGGATCGCGAAGCGGAAATCCAGATCACTGAACGCAACCTGCCTCATTGGTTTCAACCCGATGTTGCGATCTTCATCACCTTTCGATTAGCCGACTCTCTTCCGGCCGAAGTTCTTCTTCGATGGCAACGTGAGCTTGAAGAATGGCTGGCTGTCCGAGATCTTCCAAAAAATTTGTCCATGCAGATAGTCAGCTATCCTGATGCGAATCGCCACGAATGTCTTCGACAATTCGCGCCTATGCAACAACAAGAGTTCAAACGCTTAAGTGATCGCATATTTCATCGATCGCTTGACGAATGCCATGGAAGTTGCGTTCTACGTCGACCAGAACTGGCGAAGATAGTTGGCGACGCGATTCGCTTCTTTGACGACGAACGCTACGACCTCGATCGTTTTATCGTAATGCCCAATCACGTTCACGTCCTAGCGCAGTTTCGCCCCGGCTATGACCTCGATACGGTCAGTCAAAGCTGGATGCGATTCACAGCTCGTCAAATCAACAAGCACTTAGGCACTACTGGCGCTCTTTGGCAAGCGGAACCCTTCGACCACATCATCCGCAGCCCAGAGCAGTTCGTCTACTTGCAAAAATACATCTCTGACAACCCTCAGAAAGCTCAACTTCCACCCAAGAACTACCTATATTGGCAACGAGAGTAGAACAATTCCCAGAGTAGAACAATTGTCCCAATTGTTCCCATTAAGAGTAGAACAATTGTCCCAATTGTTCAAAGCAGCAGGAACACCTCCCGAGTAATCGTCTCCAGTCCCCCAATATTTCAAGCGTAACAAATCATTGATAGGTTTCTCGCAGTTCGATGAACAATTGGGACAATTGTTCTACACTGGGTCACAACCAAATCTAGCTCTACAGAACCAATAAGCATCCCAATCATGACTACTTCGCAACCGGAATTTGACGATTCGATGATCCGTCGACTTCGAGAGCATCTCGCTCACGAGCCGACCAGTGGCTTCGACGAGAAACCACAAGCTCGCGCATCCGAACCGCGTATCGACCGAACAACTAGGTCAAATCCTCGACGGTCGCTACAAACTACTCGAGAACATCGGCGAAGGCGGCATGGGTTCCGTCTGGGTCGCCGATCAACTGAAGCCCGTCAAACGCCGTGTCGCGATCAAGCTCATCAAAGCCGGTATGGATTCCAAACAAGTCCTGGCTCGCTTCGAAGCCGAACGCCAAGCCCTGGCCGTGATGGACCATCCGAACATTGCGAAAATCTTGGACGGCGGCATGACCGATTCTGGACGACCGTACTTCGTCATGGAATACGTCAAAGGCGTCCCCTTCACCGACTATTGCAATCAAGCTCGATTATCGCTCAAGGAGCGTTTGAATTTATTCATCCCCGTCTGCCAAGCCGTCCAACACGCTCATCACAAAGGGATCGTCCATCGCGATCTCAAGCCCTCGAACATCCTGATCTGCCTTTACGATGGCCATCCGATTCCGAAAGTCATCGACTTCGGATTAGCCAAGGCCTTGAATCAGTCGCTCACCGACCGTTCGATCTACACGGCTCACGGCATGATGGTCGGCACACCGACTTACATGAGCCCCGAGCAAGCCGAGCTCAACAACCTCGACGTCGACACCCGCACCGACTCTATTCCTTAGGCGTCGTCCTCTACGAACTCCTAACCGGCTCGACCCCACTCGAACATCATCAATTAAAACAAGCCGCCTTCGAAGAAGTCCTCCGCATCATCAAAGAAGTCGACCCACCCCGCCCCAGCATCCGCCTCAGCGCCAGCGACGCACTCCCCTCCATCGCCGCCCAGCGCAGCATCGAACCACGCCAGTTAACGCGTTCACTCTCAGGCGACCTCGACTGGATTGTCATGAAAGCGTTAGACAAAGAACGCAGCCGTAGATACGAAACGGCCACCCGATTCGCGAGCGACATCGATCGATACTTGACCGACCAACCCGTCCTAGCTTGTCCACCGTCTGCCGCGTATCGAATCAAAAAATTCATCAAGAAGCATCGTGGTCCAGTCACAGCCGCATCAAACATATTGCTTCTGCTTGTCGCAGGTTTACTAGGAACGTTTTGGGGTTGGCAAGAGGCGAGAAAGCAAGCGATCTTCGCTCGAGCTGCACAGGTCGAAGCCGAACAGCAGACAGAACTAGCCCTCGAGGCGGAGAAAACTGCATCTGCGGCCCGAGATCGCGAAGCAAAACAACGCCAATCCGCCGAATAAAACCTCGCCCGGGCAGTGAAAGCCGAAGAGGAAACAAAAGCTCGTGCCGCCGAACTTGAACAACTGAGCGAGTTTCAATCGCGTCAGTTATCTGAAATCGATGTTCCTAAAATGGGATCGCGTCTCCGAGAGACGCTCATGAGCCAACTCAAAGGGTCCATCGAGAAATCGAAGTTGACCGACGATCAACGCAATCATTCACTCGATGAATTTGACGCATCCTTGAAACACATCAATTTTGTCGATGTATCGCTGAGTGTTCTCAGTGAGAATATTTTACAACGGGCGCTATCGACAATCGAAAGTGACTATAAGGATCAGCCGCTTTTCAAAGCGACGATGCTCACCGCTATCGGAACCACTGCAGAGAAATTGGGATTGTGGACGCTAGCCCTTCAACCTCTTCAAGAAGCGCTCTCTATTCGCGAACACGAACTCGGACTACAGCATCCGAACCGGTTGACCTCGGTCACTATTTTTGCGGCGTTGCTAATGGATCAAGGCAAATATTCAGAGGCCGAGCCGCTGTTTCTAGAAGCTTTGGAGGTTCGCCGTCGAACTCTCGGTGACGAGCATCCGAATACATTGGCTTCGATCAATAACATGGCGGTTTTCTATTGGATACAGGGAAAACAAGTCGAGGCCGAGCCGCTGTTTCGCGAAGCTTTAGATGGGCAGCGGAAGTGCCTAGGAGCAGAACACCGAGATACGTTGAGGGTATTGGGAAACCTAGGGTGTTGCCTGACGTCGCAGAAGCGATTCGACGAGGCGGAACCGCTGCTGAGAGATGCGGTAGAAGGACTTCGGCGAGAACTTGGCGACAAGCATCCAAGTACGCTGTCGTTTATATCGCACTTAGCGCACCTGTGCTGGGAGCAGAAAAAATTTGCCGAGGCGGAAGTACTATATCGAGAAGAGATCCAGGGTCGTCGTGAAGTCATGGGGCTACAACACGAGGATACTATGAATTCGATTCAGACACTGGGGACGCTGCTGCTTACGATGGAACGAGCCGCAGATGCCGAGATTTTGCTTCGCGAGGCGGTTGAAGGTTTAGAGAAATGCTATCCCGGAGGTCATGCAACGCTGACACAACTTCGTGGGCTACTGGGAAGGTCACTTTATAATTTGGAGCGATTTGAAGAAGCGATTCCGTATTTCGAAGGCAATGCTGCCACGAAGGTCGCAGACTTGAAGTACTTGCTGAATAGTTTCATTCAGCTCGACAATCGTGAGGAAATTATCGCTCGAACGGATGTGTTTATCGTAGAACTTCGAAATTCGAAATCGACCGTAGCGACGAAAGCGGGGCGATTGCAGACGATGGCCTGGGCGTTGAACAAGATCGAGGCATTCGACAAGTCTGAGCCGATCGCTCGCGAGGCGTTGGAGCTGGCGAACGAAGCGAAACTAAGTGATTGGATTCTCGCGCGAGCCGAAGCGACTCATGCTATTGCGTTGCTCGGCTTGGGGCGGACTGACGAAGCCAAACCGATGCTCGAAGCTGCGTATCCGCGACTGTTGCTCGAAGATGATAAGATTAGCAACGAAGATCGCAAAGAAATCATTGCTGAAACGAAAGCGGCCTCAGAGAAATTGCAAAAATGACGTCGTGAAGTTAGTCGTTCGTCTTCCAAAAAATGCCGCGATGCGAGGGTTCGAGTGTAGAACAATTGTCTCAATTGTTCCGGCAGCGCCAACCAGTGCCGAACAAATGCCTCCAATCCTTCTAGCGTCCCAGTGCATGGAAAGTTTTCTTGCAGTTCTTTGAACAATTGAGACAATTGTTCTACACTGTAACTGCAAGTAGACGTTGGTTTGGTTGCAACTTTCGCAGGGTTTGGTAAACTCGACTACCTTTTATAGCTCGCGAGGTACATTTGGCCGCGTAGTTAGCTTGCTGCTCTTGAAACTCCGTTATCGTAGAAATTAGAAAAGACCTTGGGGACACCCACAAATTGCCTTTCAGACAATTTCATAGACCTTGGGGACACCCACAACTTGCCTTTCAGACAATTTCATAGAATCGAATTGACGACAATTGCCTCCGATTGCGCGTGTCCCCATGGTTCGTGTCCCCATGGTTTATAGTCCACAGTAATACAGAGGCTTTTCGCATACTTGATTCTCTCCTTCAGCAAGCTACCGATTACCTTGACAAACAAAACGGCGACTACTAAGCTTACTGACCGTTCGGTATTTTTTCTAGCTCCGCTCGTTGACACCCTCGCTTGAAAAAGAAAAGCGATGACCGCATGTTAGTACAACAACGCCAGGAATTGCCTGGACCGACCACCGATCTGGCACAAGCTAAGCAGTATTTGCGTGAATTCGGCGATTGCGTGATCGAGAACGCGCTTTCGCTGAGTGAAGTCAAGGCCCTCAAAGATCGACGCACCGATCAGGCGGCTGGTGAACGGGAACGAGGTCGTGCCTATCTGGACGGCGGCAACGCCTCGATGAATCAACGCGTATGGCTGTTGGTGAATAAGGGAAAAGTTTTTCGCGATCTCATGTTACATCCGCTCGTCGTACCTTCCCGACAAGTTCATCGCAAAGCCTTCCTCCAGGTACTCGAATTCCGACACACGACGATACGATCGCCGCGGAAGGGAAAGCTGGTAGTGTCCTTTGGACCCGCTCTGATTGGACCACTCCGTGCCGACGGAACACTTGAGTCAAACTTGACAAACTGCACTCATACCGCTAGACTTACCGATCGGTCGGTATCCAAATCTTCAGGACAAAAGGCTTGAGACAGGCTGGCTGATTGCGAAACTTTGGGTTCATCTTGAGGGTTGTACACATCGTTGGATTTTGTCGCGTTGCAAATAAGAGGGATTCGAGTGATGTTGAGAGTCATGTCGTTAGCAGCAAGTCTGTTTTGGATCGCTTTTGGCTCTTTAATGATGGGTGCCGAACGGTTGCCGGTCGGCGATTTCACGCTTCCGGATTTTCGCGGTAAGGACCAACGCTTGGCCGAACTCAAGGATAAATCGTTAGTCGTCGTCGCCTTCCTCGGTACTGAATGCCCGCTGGCGAAACTCTATGGTCCAAGGCTTGCCAAGTTGTCTAAGGAATACGAATCGCGTGGGGTTGGCTTTCTGGGCATTAACCCGAATCAACAAGATTCATTGACCGAGATGGCGGCTTACGCTCGGCAGCATGGCATCGAATTTCCGCTGCTCAAAGATTTGGAAAACAAAGTCGCCGACCGTTTTGGGGCCAAACGCACCCCCGAGGTTTTTGTACTCGACCGTCAACGGGTGATCCGCTATCAAGGACGTGTCGATGACCAGTGGGGAATTGGCTATATCAAGGACGAGCCCAAGTCGAGCGAACTGAAGGCGGCATTGGATGAACTGCTGGCTGGCAAACAAGTCAGTTTAGCGAAAACGGAAGCCGTCGGCTGCTTGATCGGACGAACTCGCAAACCGGAGACGGATAGCAGAGTAACATATTCAAGTCACATCGCCGCCTTGTTTCAAAAGCGGTGTGTCGAGTGTCATCGGACGGGTGAGATCGGCCCCTTCACTTTATCCAGTTACGAAGAAGCCGTCGGTTGGGCTGGGATGATTGAAGAGGTCGTCGATGAAGGCCGTATGCCGCCTTGGCATGCGAGTCCGAAGTATGGTCACTTCAGCGAAGAACGTCGTCTGAGCGATGAAGAGAAATCGCTGATTCATCAGTGGGTTGCGGCTGGCGCACCAGCAGGCGATCTGTCTCAATTGCCGAAGGCGGTCGAGTATCCAACTGGCTGGCAGATAGCGGGCGAACCGGACATGCGTATCAAGATGCGTAAGGTCCCTTTCGAAGTACCCGCGACGGGCGAAGTCAAGTATCAGTTCTTTCAAGTCGACCCTGGCTTCACCGAAGATAAATGGGTTTATGCCTCTGAAGTAAAACCCGATAATCGAGCTGTAGTGCACCACATCTTAGTCTTTGCTCGCGGTGGAGCGGGTGGTTTATCGACAGAAACGCTTCGAGATGGTGCGGGCGGCGGTTTCGTGGCGGGTTATGTCCCCGGTTTGCGAGCCAAGCCTTACCCGCACGGAATGGCCAAGCGAATTCCGGCCGACGCCAAGCTGCTTTTCCAAGTGCATTACACCACCAATGGATCGCCGCAGGTCGACAACAGCGAGCTCGCGTTGTGGTTCGCCGATCCGAAGACGATCACACAGGAAGTGAAGACGATCGCCAATGCCTCGCGAAGATTGGTGATACCACCTTACGATTCAAATTACGAAACGGAGATCACAACGGCGGCCTTGCCCAGCGACGCGCTCTTGTTGTCGTTCTCGCCACATATGCATTTACGAGGTAAAGATTTTCGTTACGACGTAATCCTTCCAGGTAAACAGGAAGAGACACTGCTCGACGTTCCGCACTACGATTTCAGTTGGCAGACGACCTATCGCTTGGCCGAGCCGATGAAGCTGCCGGCTGGAACCAAGATGCATTCGGTCGCCCACTTCGACAACTCGGCGAACAATCTGAGCAATCCCGATCCGAGTAAGACAGTCACTTGGGGCGATCAAACATGGGATGAGATGATGATTGGCTACTTTGATTTGGCCATCCCGCGAGCCAACGCCGACAAGATTTCAGAAAGCGGCCAGGCACCAGCAAATGCCACCGCCACAAATCGACGATCACTGGCGGACGGCGCGCAGCTCGATGGCAAGGCGATTATGGAAATGCTCGACGTCAATCATGACGGCAAGATCAGCAAGGAAGAAGCTCCACAGCGTTTGCAAGCTGTCTTCGATCGGCTCGACGGCAACAAGAGCGGTGATCTCACCGCTGGTGAACTCAAAGATCTGCCCAGTCGCCGCAAAAAATAGACTCATAGCGAACCTTCTTGAAGTGATCGCAAAGGCTGTTCATGTCGCCTCGAATTATTGACGGTGTTACTGAATTGCGCAGCCTTGTCGGTCATAAGATGGGGACCAGCGACTGGTTGGAGATTCCACAGTCGATGATCGACTCGTTCGCTGAACTAACCTTGGATCAACAATGGATTCACATAGACACGGAACGGGCCAAGCACGATTCACCCTACGGGACAACGATTGCGTTAGGTTTTTTAACGGTGTCGCTGCTCAGCCACTTGCACGCCCAAGTCGTTGAAATCAAAGGCGACTTTACTCGGAGCATCAACTACGGTTTCAATCGACTTCGATTTCCCGCCGCCGTGCCGGCTGGTGCTCGCCTTCGATTACATAGCACTTTACAAGCGGTGAAAGAGCTCGACGATGGCGTCGAGTGCATTTGGAATGTCTCGATCGAAGTGGACGGGCAAGCCAAGCCGGCCCTGGTTGCCGAATGGCTGGGACGCGCGTATCGGTAGCCACGTTCGCCAGACCGTGGCTACGCAAGAATCAACTTCGCAATCTGTTCGCGTTGCCAGGTTGCATCGCCGAAGAGGAATTCGCAAACTTTGATACGCTTAAAGAATAGATGGATGTCGTGCTCCCAGGTGAAGCCGATACCGCCGTGAACCTGCACACCGCGATGGGCAACTTCGCGACCGACATCGGAGCAATACGCTTTGGCAATCGCCACCGCCTTGTCGGCATCAGGCGCGCTGGCGGACAAAGCCCAGGCGGCATAGTAGGTCGCCGCGCGCGCACTTTCGGTCATCAACAGCATGTCGGCGCATTGATGCTGCACCGCTTGATAAGACCCGATCGTCCGATCGAATTGCTTTCGAGTCTTGGCATAGTCGAGCGTCGTTTCACGAATCCACTGCATGGCGCCGAGCATCTCAGCACAGGCCGCTAGTGTCGCGACTCGCATGGAATGTTCGAGAGCCTCGCGGGCTTGACTGCCGACAGCCACGATATCATGCTCGGCAATCGAGACACCGTCGAACTCTACGTCATAAAGCGTACGCGTTGCATCGAGGCTTCGCGTTTTCTTAAGACTTAGGCCGGATCCCCTAGCCGATACCAGGACAATCGCCAATTCCGAGCCTTGACGAACAACGCATAGGATCGTATCAGAGGCTTCGGCATCCAGCACCAATGTCTTGCGGCCGGTGAGTTGCCATCCGGATTGTGTCGACCTAAGTTGCAACTGAACTTGTTCAATGTCCCAATCGCTATCTTGGTCCAGCAACGCAACCGTTGCGGTGTGCTCGCCCAAAGTTATCGACTGAAGCAGAGCTATCGATTGAGAATTGGCCAACTGCGCCAAAAGCGTGGCGGCCCAAGTGGTCGCCAAGTACGGACCGGGTAGGCAGGCCCGACCCATTTCTTCTGCGATAACCGTCAATTCAACAAGTCCCAGTCCCAGGCCGCCAACGTTTTCATCAAGGTGCAAACCGATCCAACCTTGATCGGCGATCGTCTGCCAAAGCGATTTATCATGCGTTGTTTCGCTGGCCATCATTTCACGAACTCTCGACAGCGGACAAGTTTGCGCGAGCGTCGCGTGCGCGGTCTCACGTAGAAGCTTTTGTGGTTTTGAAAGATCGAATTCCATGTTGATGTTGCTTTCTACGCTTAATAACTGCGAGGTAGGCCAAGTACGCGTTGGGCAATAATGTTACGTTGAATTTCACTCGTCCCCGCCTCGATCGTGTTGCCGCGCGAACGAAGATAGTTGAATGCCCAGCGGCCATCGTCGAAGTCCCAAGATTGTCCGGGCAAGCCGAGAATTTCCAGCGCGAGTTGCGCGTTTCGCTGATTCATTTCGCTCCAATACAACTTGAGGATCGAGCCTTCTGGACCAGGTGCGTGCGAGTTGCTCATCCCTGACAGTGTTCGCAACGAATTTAACCGGAAGACTTCGAGATCAAGATGCGCTTGAGCCAGTTTCTGACGAACGATCGAATCCTCGGTGATCGGTCGTCCGCTGCGTCGCATCGTTTGCACGCGTTCGAGCAGCCTATCAAAATCACGTTTGAACATCATATACAGTCCCGTTCCAAGGTTAGCTCGTTCATTGCCGAGGGCCGTCAACGCAACTCCCCAACCTTGATTGACTTCACCAAGAACATTCGACACAGGAACGCGAACGTCGGTAAAGAAAAGTTCGTTGAACTCAGCATCACCGGTCAACATCTTCAACGGGCGAAACTCGACGCCTGGACTCTTCATATCGACCAGCAAGCAAGTTAAGCCTTTATGTTTTGGTGCCGCTGGGTCCGTGCGGACGACGAGTAAACACCAGTTGGCGACGTGCCCAAAGCTCGTCCAAATCTTTTGTCCATTCACCACGTAATGGTCGCCATCGAGTACCGCTTTCGTGCCGAGGGCTGCCAAGTCGCTGCCGGCATTGGGCTCGGAAAAACCTTGGCACCAGATGTGATCACCCATCAGCAACGGTTTTAAGAACTGTTGCTTCTGGGCTTCGGTTCCAACGGCAATGATTGTTGGACCGACCAAACCTTCGCCGATGACACCCAGTCGCTCGGGCGCTTGAACCAACGCGAGTTCTTCTTGAAAGATCGATTGCTCGATGATCGTAACGCCGCGCCCACCATGCTCCCTCGGCCACGAAACGCCAGCCCAGCCGCCGTCGAAAAGCGTCCGTTGCCAGGCCCGCAAATATTCAAGGTGAGCTTGCTTCGATTCGGCATCTTTCGATGGTTGAGTCCATGGCGGCGGTACGTTGGCTTGCAGCCAGCCGCGTAGCGTATCGCGAAATTGAAGTTCTTCAGCAGCTAATGTCAGGTCCATATTGAGTTTCCCTTTGGTTTTTGAAAAGACTAAACGATCGAGTCGGCCAGTGTAGAACAATTGTCTCAATTGTTCCGAATCGCTAGCAGCGCACGAACAGTTGAGACAATTGTTCTACACTAGGTGGGCTCGCAATTTCACTGTGCATCATTCATCTCGCACCGCATCCCATAGCAATTCGGCAACGTCCAATACTTTAGTCGGACGCGCCGACAGGTCGGACGCCTGGACGGCGGTCACACCATCCTCGAGCATCGTCATGCAAAACGGACAGCCCACGGCAACCACGTCGGCGCCCGTTGCTAATACTTGTCGAGCGCGTTCTCGATTAACGCGTTGGTTGGCTGGCTCGTCAACAAAGCTCATCCCGCCACCGCCGCCACAGCAAAAACTATTCTCTCGACTCTTTTCCATTTCGATACTAGCCGGACGAACCGATATTTGAATGAGCTGCCGCGGTGCGTCGAAGATCTTGTTCTGGCGACCGAGGTAACATGGATCGTGAAACGTCACTTTGGCTTCCGATTGGGCGTTGGGCGACAACTTACCTTCGCTGACCAAGCGTTCGAGGAATTGACTATGGTGAAGAACTTCGAATTCCCCGCCTAACTCTGGGTATTCATTGCGAATGGTATTGAAGCAATGCGGACAAGCCGTGACCACCGTTTTGACATGATAGCGTTGGAGAGTGGCAATGTTTTCTCGAGCAAGATTCTGAAAGAGAAACTCGTTACCCATCCGTCGAGCCGGATCACCGGTACATTTCTCTTCGCGTCCTAGAATCGCATAACGCACGCCAGCTTTTTCGAGCAACTGAGCCATGGCTCGCGTGACTCGCTGATTGCGTTCGACAAGTGCACCGCCGCAGCCAACCCAGAGTAGGACTTCGCACTCTTGAACATCGGCAAGCTGCGGAACCTGAAGACCTTTTGTCCAATCAAGACGTGAGAACTGGGTACCCGCATACGGATGCCCGCGAGCTTCCAGTGATCCGATGGCGGTTTCCATAGTATCGGGTAGCACCGCTTCTTCCATCGCTAAGTGCCGACGCATATCGATGATCTTCGGCATCTGCGCAATCGAGACCGGACAGGCTTCGACGCAAGCTCCACACGTCGTACAAGCCCACAACGCTTCCGGCGAAAGGGCCGGTGTTGCATCGATGATCGACATCGAAAAATCGTCACGCGTATGCGAAAGATGCTGAAGATCCAAGATCACATCGCGGGGCGACAAGAGCTTGCCAACCGTATTCGCTGGGCAGACCGCCGTGCAACGTCCACATTCGGTACAGGCATCGAGATCCAGCAGATCCTTCCAAGTAAAGCCCGCGAGTGAGTTGACCCCCAGGCTTTCATCGTTGTCGAAATCGATCGCCCGCAAGGACGCACCGATCGGCGTCAGCGGTGCGGTGTAAAGGTTAAGAACGGCGGTCACCGGATGCACGAGTTTGGTATACGGCGCCCATGCGAGAAAACCAAAGACCAAGCCCATATGCAGCCACCACGTCACGACGTGGGCCGATTGCATTGCGGCGACCGACATCCATGATTTCGACAACATCGCAACCATGTATCCGAACGGCGACCACATTCCCCAAGGATCATTGGTCGCTGCGATCCGCCAGCCTTCCAAAAGGAATCCGCTGATAAGGATAACCAAGAGAAAGATCAGGATAAGCGATGCTTCCCAGCTATGAACTAATTGAGACAATGGTCTTAACTTGTTGTTTGGCAACGAAAGTTCCACGACATTCGCAGACTTTGTATTGTTTGAAACGGCGTCCCGCAAACAGAAAAACCAGCGACGAGAAGCGGCCAATCCAAGTCCGAGGATCGTCAATGCTCCAAAGATATCGACCGTTAGCGATTGAAACCAGAGATAGAATTGGCCCTGCATGATCGGCAGGCCAAAATCGTGATGGATAAAGACGACCGTCGTGGCTATCGTCAAAACGATCATGCCCCAAAAAATTAAGGCGTGAAAGAAGCCTGCAAAGCGCTGTTTCCACGTCGCTTGCTGGATGACAGCGTGCCGAAATACCAATTCGAGACGCTTCCAAGGTTGGTCGAAGCGCTGCGCAGGTCGACCTCGACGCCATAACCGAAATCGTCGATAGAATCCGTAACCCGCAATCAACAGCGTCGGCACTAACAGGACGTACATGATCCACACGTGCGTCACGTTCCATAAGACTTCGCGAGTGGGAAGTTCACCGTTCATGCCAGCAACTCGATGATCTTTTCACGTAATGGGCCAACGACCTTTCGATAGTCATCGACGAGTCCGAATTGGCAATGATGAAAAATTGGCGCGTCCGGATCGAGATTGATGGCAGCGATCGTCTTGGCATCAGCGATCCCCATGATATGTTGGCTAGCTCCGGAAATTGCGATTGCCAAGTAAAGTTCCGGTGCGACTTTCTTTCCAGTCTGTCCGACTTGCCAACCGGCCGGTACCCAACCGGCATCACAGGCTGCTCGAGACGCTGCCACTTGTGCCCCCATGGCCGAAGCCAAACTTTGTAAATGCGTGAACGGTTCCGGGCCACCCAAGCCACGACCACCCGAGACAATGACGCGGGCGTCTTCGAGTCGAGCGGCGTCTTGAGGCTGTGTCTGACGATCGATGAGCACGACACGCTGGTCTTCTTCAATCTTTAACTGCATATGAACAATCTCAGCCGAAGCGTCCTGCGGCCGAGCCGGATCATAAGCACGGGCACGAACCCAAATGACGGCGGGTTTGCGACGCAAGGCGAACGTCGCAAGGGCTTTGCCACCATACACACTCCGCGTTACCAACACCGCTTCGCCCTCGGCTTTCAGACTCAGCGCATCACCCGTCGCCGAACCCTTTAAACGATGAGCCAACCGCGGAGCCATTTCTTGACAGTAGCTGTCATTGCCGAGCAGAATCACAGCCGGATTCAATTGTCGGCATGCTTCTGTCAGAGCCGTCAAGGTTGTTTCGCTGTGATAGTTTGCCAGCATAGGATCGCTCATCACTTGAACGCAATCGGCGAAACGGGCAACCTCTGCAACAAGATCGTCCGACGGCGAACCAAGAATCAAGATTGTATGTCGACCAGAGAGTTCCTGGGCCAGTCGTTGCCCAGCACCAAGGACGCCTAGAGCGGCACGATCAATTCCAGTCCAAGTAAAGACGCAACTTATAACAACGGATGTCAAGTTTCACTCCTCAAGCAGACTGAACAACGGCTACGATTCTCTGAGCAAGTCCCGCGATACGTTCTTCGAGCGTCTCACCGGTGACCAATTCGCAATGCGCTTGTTTTATCGGAATCGTCAATTCAACTACTTCAGTACCGGTTAGGCATTCCTCGAGGGACTGTTTATCCAATCCGATATCGGCCAAGCTCCAGTTTGTGAGCGGCTGACGAAAGGCTTGCATGACGTCGCGGGTCTTCGCGATTCGCGGAACGTTTTGATCGTTGTTAGTCACCGTTATGACTAACGGCACGTTCGCCTCGACAGTCTCGCTACCTTGATCCGTTTGTCGGCGGATCTTAACCAACCCCGGCTTGGTCGCATCGGTATTCAACTGATCTGCAAAACTAACACACGGCCAGCTAAATTCCTCGGCTAGTAAACCACCAGTTTGCCCGTCACCCCAATCGCCCGACTCGCGTCCTGTCAAAATAATATCAAAATCACCCAACTTACGAATGGTCGCGGCTAGCACGCGGGCGGCGACCCAAGGATTAGGTCGCTGCGCAAAGTCATGTTGGACTAAGACCGCCGTATCGACGCGAAGCGCCAATGCTTTTCGCAAGATCTCCTCGGCGGAAGAAGTCCCGAATGCGACGACCGTGATCTTGCCGCCATGCTGTTCGCGAAACTGCAAAGCTGTTTCCAAGGCATTGGCACAAAAGATATTCATGACCAGTCCGGCCGTTCCGCGATCGGCTTCGCGAGTAGCGGCATCGATTCGAAAATCACGCGATGGCATTTCGGGATCAAGAATCTGCTTTAAACAGACGACTATATTCATCGAGTGCGTTTGCCTTTGCTTGGCGTCATCAAAACTCCTCCAAAATACAGATTCGTCAATTGATCCAACGTTTCATCGGCACTCAACGATCCATCGCGATTGAACCAGCGTGGCAACCACAGCAACATGCCGAACAAGCTGAAAGTCGCCACCGTCGTATCGACATCGCGAAGTTTTCCTTGTCGCTTTAGATCGTCCAAAGCTCCACGTGTAAGATCGAAATATAGCCGCTTGCGCTTGTCAATTTGCTTGCGAAGCTTAGGTGGCAACGAAGAACTCTCATCGGTCAGGATCGGAATCGCCTGCACGCCTTTGATCAATTCGCCACCATGACGCTGAATGATAAATTTCAAGCGATCTTCGGCGTCGTTCAACACTTTGGCTGGCTCGACGACTTCTTTTTCCAGCCAATCCAATCCAAAACTGATGATCCGAAATAGCAGATCTTCTTTGCTTTCGATGTAATAGTACAATCCCGCCTTGGTAATCTCCATTGCTTCCGCTAAATCGCTCATCGAAGTCGCGTCGTACCCACGATCGTGAAATATCTGAGCAGCTTTGCAATAGATCTCTTCGGTCCGATCCTGTACTTCTGCTTTGCCTGGAATTGTTGGGGATTTCATAGATAATCTTGTGGCCTTCAATGAGGAAAGCGACCGCCAAACGCAAACTTACCGAACATTCAGTAGAATAGTATACGGTCGGCAAGAGGTTGTCAAACGATCGAGGTGATTTCCCAATCACCTTGGAGGACTAGGATACTTACCGATCATCCGGTAAACTAGGGGGCGGGTCTATGTCGACTTTTTGCATTCTAGCCGGACATCGTGGCGACCTTGTCAACCAAGAATCGGAGGAAGTATGGGAAACGGGCCAATCAATCGTCGCTTGTCGATGGATGTCGAGTTAGCCATCCGAGCCCGACGATCGGTTCGTGGCTATACGGGTGAGCGAGTTCCCGACGAAACGTTTCGGCATATTTTTGAGTTGGCTCAGCACGCGCCCTCCAATTGCAACATCCAGCCCTGGCGGGTCTATGTCGCATCGGGCGCGACTCGCGAACGCATCCGGGCGGCGATGCTCGAACAAATCCGACTTGGAATCGCGCCTAACCCCGACTTTGACTATCCGGTCAAATTTGACGAACCGTATCGGCAGCACCAAATTGCGTGCGCCGTCGCCTTGTACCAAGAGATGGGGATTGGGCGCGATGACAAGCCTGGACGCACGCGTGCATCGCTTCGCAATTTCGAATTGTTCGACGCTCCGCACGTCGCCTTCCTGGGTATGGACAAGCAATTCAAAGAACCGGTGGCCCTCGATCTGGGCATCTATCTTCAGACCCTCATGTTGACAATGACATCTTCCGGAATCGCTTGTTGTCCACAGGGGAGCATGCGAAGTTACCCGGATGTTGTGAGGCGAGAATTTGGCCTTTCCCCTGAGGTTGGCATACTCGTTGGACTCTCCTTTGGTTACGAAGACCATACGGTTCCCGCCAACCGGACTCGAATCGATCGATCGCCGCTCGGCGAGAATGTAGTTTTCAAAGACTGATCGTTGCGAAATTCGGAGAGCAAACTTTAGGTCCGGAGGACCGGCAGAACATAGCCGGTGGTGCAAACCACCGGTTGCCGAACAGACCATAGATTTCTCTTAGCTCCGAAGGAGCGACAGATCTCAGTCTGGAGGTCTCTCGCCAATTGTACGCACGGTAACATCTTTTTGTCGCATTGAACGCTACTTTTGCAGAGCGAAAGGCGACTCTATTTGTTCGAACCGTCCATATTCAACAGAACACTTTCAAGGGAACACTCAACAATGACTAGTTTGCACGGAAAAACCATCTTCATTACGGGCGCGAGTCGCGGCATCGGGAAAGCCATCGGCATGCGAGCAGCTCGCGATGGTGCCAACATCGTGGTCGCGGCCAAGACCGCCGAGCCGCATCCGAAGCTAGAAGGTACGATCTATATGGCAGCCGAAGAAATGCAATCTGTCGGTGGCCAAGCCTTGGCCTGCATCACGGACATTCGCTTTGAGGAACAAGTGCAAACGGCTATCGACCAGGCCGTCGCGACATTCGGCGGTATCGATATTCTCGTTAACAATGCAAGCGCTATCGACCTGGCGGGAACGCTCGACGTAACGATGAAACGTTACGATCTAATGCACAGCATCAACACACGCGGCACTTTCCTGGTTTCCAAACTTTGCCTTCCGCACCTTCTCAAATCGCAAAATCCTCACATTTTGAACATCTCACCACCGCTCGACATGTCGCCCAATTGGTTCTCGTCGCATGTGGCCTATACCATGGCTAAGTTCGGAATGAGTATGTGTGTGCTGGGGATGGCCGAGGAATTTCGCCCATCAGGAGTAGCTGTCAACGCGCTTTGGCCCCGAACAACCATCGCTACGGCGGCCATTCAAAATTTGCTTGGCGGTGAACAATTGATGCGTCGAAGTCGCAAGCCCGAAATTATGGCCGATGCGGCCTATGCTATTCTCACTCGGAACAGTCGTGAATGTTCTGGCAATTTTTTTATTGACGATGACGTTTTGCGATCGATCGGTGTTACCTGTTTCGATGACTATGCTGTCGAGTCAGGTGCAGCGCTGCAAGCCGATTTTTTTGTGACGTAAATTAGAACAAGTTCACAAGCCCAATCGGATACTCTCACGCGATTTTTGATCTAAACAGGGCACAAAGATCTCTAAATCGAAAGGTTCCGGTTCGGAAAAATCACGGCAATGATGAAGCCGCCGTGCGATTGCCGGCAGGTATTTTAAACCGATAGAAATGTGATGCGATCGCTCTTCGAATATCGCTCGGCGTTCATCCTGAGTCATGGCCCATCAATCCTTGTTCTTTCGGATCGGTATCAATGCGGACAGTGTTGACGCAGGACGTCCGAGTTACGATTGCTTTTGAACCAACTGTTTCTTCTCGTCACGGTTGGTGTACCGCTCGTTGCTCGTTACACCGCGAAGCACCCAAGCCGCGTCGCCATGCAAATCTTGAGGTACACCTGATACGATCAATAATTTGTCGACACTCGCCATTGGCTCACCAACGATCGCTTTGGATGAGGTCACGGACCAGTCTCCACGCTTACCTCCAATAAAGCTATACAGACGTAGATTCACTTGAGTATCTCCTGAAGTTTGCTCGTTCGCGATGGATTGACAGGGATTGCTTGAACCTAGCATAAAGCCACCCACCAACATCGAACGCATCATGGCGTCGCGTCTGTTGGGATTGTCACATTTTTGATGAGATTCGTCCATTGTGTAAAGTGCCGTATTCCTACCGAGTTTCAATCACCAGACTCTTCTTAACGATTGGGCTTTTTTGCTGTTCCTTCAGGTCATGGACAAACCGATCTGCCGTGTTCTTGCCTCGAAATAAAGTTCCGCCGGCGAACTCTCCTTCGCTTGCAAAGACAGTAATCAATTCTTGGCCCAGGCTCGGCTTTACCGTGATCGTCTTTTGTTCTGGAAACCGTAGTGATACACCAGCAGCGAGTTGCGTTCCGGCTGGCATGAGGACCACTTTTTCACCTTTTGTCCCCGTCCCGACTAACTCGATGAAAATCGGCGATTTGCCTTTATTCGCAACGATGATCGCGATCTCGTCACCGGCACTAAAGGTACGACTGGCTCGAGTTGTTGAAATTTCGATATCCGGTCCGTGACCAAGCGGTGAATAGTCGAATCGTGAAACGGCATCGAGCGGTACGACGGGGTCGCCCAAACCTAGCTCGCGAACTATCTGATCAAAGTAGTCTTCCCAAGTATCGCGGCGGACCGCTCCGTGGCTAGCCAGTGGAACCAAGCCCAACGCAGCGAACTGTCGGCTTCGAAAGACGGCTCCCAAGTCACCAGGTTTCGTTAGTCCCAGTTCGCCGGAGGCTGTCGTGAGTGTCAATGGATCTTCTAGAAATCGACGTGTTACGGGAGCGAGTGGCTCAGTCGTTTGTGGATGTCCTAAGACTTTCTCTAAGGCCGTTGAAAATCGTTCGCCATCGGACTTCAAAAACGCAGTCAGCTCATCTTGTTTTGGATAGAGTTCCAGGACTTCGCGTCGACTGAACCCAAGATTGCCTGGAAGCATCTCAACGGCCGGTCGCACAACATCTTTGAACGACTTCATACCTTGATCATGGCAGCGAATGCAAGACAAAGCGTTGCGAACAACTTTATCCTCAGCAAATTTGTCAGTTACAATTTCCGTCGGGCCGGCGTCAATCCGGTTCCCGGCAGCGTTGGCTAGATAGTAACCCTGCAAGCCGTTTGGCAAGTTGAAGATCATCTCGCCGCCGACACCATGAAGATGGATCGGATCACGAAAGATGTTCTCGTTGCCTTTGTTCGTAGCGTAGTCGATCGACTTCCAGTACGCACCATGGGGGGCGGCATAACGTTCGGCCGCCCGATTGTTGCGGGAAACTCCTGACAAGATCACCGCGCCGCGATCTACATTTTTATGCTTTAACTCAGCGGCTACGTCCACGCCAACAATCTCGCGTTCGAGGTCCGTCACATTCGATGGCATATGCATGATGTCATGGTAGAGAGCGGGTTGCGGCGCGACACTACAAAACCAATCAATTCGCATGTAAGCAATTTCCCGAACCATTCCCGCTGGCCCCATAAACTCGGTTCTGAGCTTGTCATACGTCTCCGAATCGTCGTAAGAAATCGCATACGGATATTCGAGTAGGAGTAAGTCGTATACATTTAATGAAGACTTAAGCTTGCCTTGACTTCCGCTCGCCTGTAATGCATCGTGATGCCAACCGAGTTCGCGGATATCGGCGGCGAACAGCGTCGCCGTCTCGCCATCAATGGTTTCGATCATCACGGGGTCCCGTGCGTAAGTAAGGTGATTAATCGTCTTCGCCAAGGCATCGCGCTGAAGGTTCAGTTCATCGCGAGTTGCTCCACGTGTGAGGAGATGATTGCAACTGAAGTAGCGCACAAAGCGTTGTTGGTTGGACGGTAACGAGCGTTGATGGGTCAGGATTTTCTTGAGAACATAATCGACGCCGGCGATCGCGTTAAAGGCTTCTTCGCGACGGTTCTCCTCAGGCATCACGACGTCGGTCGGAAACGCAGTCGCACCCTCGGCAATCCAGAGGCGGATCCTATCGATCTCGCTCGGTGACAACGCTGGCAAATCTTGCGGCATGCGAATCTCTTCGTCTTCGCTGACAATGACTTCCATCAACTTCGATTTCTCGGGCTTGCCAGCCATGACTACATCGGCCTTGATCAATGATTCTGCGCTCAGAACATCAAAGTCCGTCGAGGATGCTTCGGCATTGTGACAATCGGAACATCGGCTGCGGAGAATTTCTTTCACCTCAGCATTAGAGACCTTTTTCACTTCGGAGCCCGATGAAGTTGGAGCGAAACTGCAAATCACTAGGCATATTGCGATGGAAATTTGAGTCACGACGTTGGTTGGTTCCGTCGAGCAACGTCTTTCCTTTGTTATGGTTCGGATAAGACTTTTGGTGATCATTTTATGTCTCAGTTAGTTTGGTCAGTGGCTTTGATTCTATTGTCAACTCAAAAACACCCTCGATGTTGTGAATTCAGATAGAATAACATTTCAGGAGAAGGAATAGTTTTGAGAACGGCAAGAATTTCGCTCGTCAGGAGTTTTAGAGAATTCGTCACTCAAATCCAGAGAGTGCTTCAAAGATGGCGTTATATAAATGCACGTTTTCATCCGTGAACTTTACCAAGCAATAGGAGTTCCTGCGTTGCAAAGCTTGCTTTAGTTCGCGTGAGCCATTATGCTTCCAACATCGACAGTTTTGTTTCCGAATTGGGTCTATCTGTACTAGTTAGGAAGTTCGATGTTACGCTTGTTCTTTGCGGCTTTCATTGGCATCTGCGGGTGCATGCTTGAGGGAAGTTCGATCCAAGCAGCAGACGACTTGGATAAGCAACTGCTGAAGCAGGCATATTCAGTTCTCGCTACACTCAAGGAAAAGGGATACCACAATGTTGGCGTACTGAAATTCCGGGTAAAAAAAGGGACCGAACCTGCAACCGATCGTGCTGGAACTCTTAATCTACGATTGTCTGAGAAACTTGAGATGGCCTTAATTCTTGCCAATAAGATTCAGGATCCAGTCGGCATAATTCGAAATGCTAACAAAACGGCATCCACGATCACTGGGGCAAATCATCTAACTCAAGAGGGTCGCAAGCAGCTATTCACCGTTCAGTACAACTTGGCTTGGGGAGAAGAGAAGGTTACTCCGGACGCCTTCATTACTGGCGTTGCTTACTTGGATCCCAATTTTCAATCGATGTCGGTCGGACTATCAATGTTCGATGCGTCCGGAGCGGAGCTTGTTCCGTTATCTAAGTTTGACGCCAAACCTGATCTTGAGGACTTACAAGAAAGCGGCGAAAGCTTTACCGTTCGTGGCGTGTTCGATCAAGGCAGCCTCGAAATGACGCAAGATCAACGCAAAGACAAAGCCACCGACGAAGCGGTAAAGACAACGCTGTTGGTCAAGAGTGAAACAGCAGGGCAAACTACCCCCTCCGCTTCGAAGGTTCATCCTTTGTCTCCGAGCCATCCGGATTCGCCGATTGCATTAGAAATCTATTACGACGCCAAGCCTCAACCGATTGAGTTTCGTGAGGGTGCCGCTTTCGTGAGTGAGCCTAAAGAAAATCAAAAGGTATCGCTCATTGTACGTCGGAAAGGTATCGCCCGTCCTCGTCTAGGAATAGTGCTCAAGGTAAACGGTGAGAATACACTCTATCGTCAAAAGCTTCCGGACGCCCAGTGTTCGCCCTGGATATTCGAACCTTCTCTTAACGAATTCGGTGTACAAGGATATCAGCTCGACGCCGGATCACTGCAACAATTTAAAGTCCTATCGCAAGCTCAATCCAAAGCCAAGGAGATTGATTACGGTGAGTTTGTTGGAACGATCTCCATTAGCGTACTCAAAGAACAAACCGTAGAGCCGAAGGCTTCGATCGAACTGCTCGCAGATGATGGCGAGGACTTCGCAATCCTCACGCGAAGCGCCTTTCCCAGTAAGCCTGCTCGCAATTTAAGTGCCTTGCGTCATCAGCTAGCCGACTCTACAACGCGTGGACTGATTGTCGAAGGTGCCGTTGTTCAGCAAAGCGTTAAGATCGCTCAGTTCAAAGGTGACTCAATCCCCATTATGACCGCGACGATCAAATACTATAACCCTCAAGATTTGCCCTAATAAAACTCAATAAGGTGTGAACATGAAAAACGTCTCGCGTCCTTCCCGTCGATGCCGTGCTATCCAATTTGCGGCCATTGTAGTTCTCGTTGTAAGCACGTCGCTATCGAGCATCCTATCAGCCAATTACCTTGCCGGGCGCCATTACTATGGTGGCTGGAATTACTATCCAACCCGCACTTACTATTACTCAAATTACTACTACAAACCCCAACCGACTTACGAAGGTTACAAGCATCATTACTGCGTTCACTATCCGGCAACCCCTCGCTACGTGTATTACTACAATCCGGTGAGGCGTGTTTACTGGGGTCGCTATGACCTCGAGCAAAAAGGTTATTCAATGCTTGCAGAAAAAGACCGCAAAGAAGACCTCAAGGCAATTCCAGAAGAGGCCTTTCCGAAACCGGGCGAAATGCCTCCAATTCCCGATTCAGACGATGGGGAAAAAATGCTCCCGATCGATCCGCTAACTCTTCCTCGTTCGGATGTTCCCAAAGACGTCCCTTCGAAATAGCTTCGCAAAGTAGGGTAGCGACAAATCGCAAACCCGTGGGTTGGCCATCTCTTCTCGTAAGGAATATTTTTCAAGGAACACCAGCACGCTTCGTATGAAGCGCGTCGGATGCTCCTTTCAATTCATCGCTAAGCAAATTTACATTATGTCTAAGCGCCTATTTGTCTGCATTGCGTTAAGTCTGTTCATCACACTGACAGGTTCTTTGTGCCGTGGTCAAGATCCGCGAGGCGCAGCACTTAGCAGTGCTATTACTCTGGCCGAACAATACGAAAAACAATTCAAACATCACGAAGCGGCCGTGGAATATGCGAAGGCACGCGGAGTCGCATCGCAAATGTTCGGGAATAACCACATTAGTGTTGCAGCGCTTTCGCAAGCCGAAGGCCTGTTGCATCGTACAATGGGCGACTTCACAAAAGCGGAATCGCTTATAAATCAAGGACTCAAAATCGCGGAATCGGTTGGTGATACCGAATTCGTTGCTGAAGCGATCAATAATTTGGCCGCAGTGAAGTGGGAGCAAGCGGAGTATTTAGAAGCTGAAACACTTCATGAGCGAGGACTCGCACTGCTGATTCGAAGCTATGGGGAGAACTCTGCTGCCGTCGCGGTAAGTCGCGGTAATCTCGGGGGCGTTTATAAATCATTGGGAGAATATACTCGAGCAGAATCCTTCATGCTTGAAAGTGTGAAAGTGCTCAGGGCGAACCAACCTAAACTTGCGTTGGAACTAGCTGATGGCTTGATGAACCTTGCAGACCTGTACACCGTCCAAGGGAATTTTCCACGTAGTGAGTTGCTGTTACTAGAAGCAATCCAGATTAAAAAACAGAAGTTCGGAGCAAATCATTTTGAGGTCGGCCGAACAGGAAACAATCTGGCGGCACTCTATTCGGCCATGGGCCAATTCGAGAAGGCTGAATCGATGCAGAAGCAGGATCTGAAAATTTTGGAGGCAGGACTGGGGGCCGACCATCCCGACGTCGCCCGAGTTTTACACAATCTAGCGATCGCATATCATCTACAAAAACGATTTGCAGAAGCCGAGCAGCTCTATAAACGCGTGTTGGCAATTCGCCAAAAGGGAGTCGGAAAGGATCATCCCGACACCGCCCTAACGAAACATAATCTGGCTGGGTTCTATACCGATCGCGGAGATTATGAGCAAGCCGCGGCCCTCTATGAAGATGCACTTTCTATTCGAAGAAAGAGTTTAGGTATCGACCACCCGAGTGTAGCTTATACCCTCATGGCAATGGGTAAGCTAGAGTATCGACGAGGCCGGCTTGAAGATGCAAGAAAACGGTTAGACGAGGCATTGCTGATTCGTCAAAACAAACTCTCTCAACACCATCCTGACCTTGCATATACCCATAGTGGCTTGGCGGAGGTCGACGCCGCTACGGAAAAGTGGGAATCGAGCGTCGAGCACTTCGACCTTGCGCGTCGTGGGTTTCGTAGACACGTCGATCAGGTCTTGCCGTCACTTTCTGAAGCCGATCAACTTAAGTTTTTAAAGTACACCGAGGAGCCTCATTATCATACCGCCCTATCGCTAGTTCTTTTCCAACCGCAAAACGAACAGGTCATCGAGCAGTCGGCAAACTGGGTACTCAACGGAAAAGCCGTTTCTCAGCAAGCGCTCGCCCAGCGAGCCCTTGTTGCACGCGATACAACCAATCCTCAACTAGCCGCCGTCGTTAAAACGTTGCTCTTTATTCGAAAACAACTTGCATCGCTCACAATGATCAGCGAACCCAAAGAAGCTGACTCAGTTCGGCAAAGCCGCATTGATGAGCTCTCGAAGCAAGAACAAGCCCAGTCCCAAAAACTCACTGAACAAGGCGGGCGATCTTTAGGGTCGGGAGCGTGGATTGAAACCGATCAAGTCCAAAAAGCGCTTCAGGCCAACTCGGTTCTAATAGAGATAACGCGATTCAAGCATCACGACTACAAAAAGCCAAGCATTGATGCGGAAGAGCTACTCGAACGCTACGTCGCTTGGATTATCCCAACGGTCGATGGCGGAAAAATTCGCGTGATTGATCTCGGTGATGCCTCGAAGATCGATGAACACGTACGGGCGGTACGAACCGCGCTCAAAGAAGCTCCTGCATTGATCCGCGAGCAAGGCGAACCGGATGCCGAAAAAATGCTGGCTCCCGTCCTGAAAAACCTCGCTGATAAGATACTTTATCCTTTGTTGGCGGCCATCGAGCCCAATCAAACCATTTATCTGAGCCCCGATTCGCTGCTGTGGCTTGTCCCATGGTGTGCATTGCCACTGGAGAACGATGAATACGCGATCGAGAAATTTGATATCCGATTTCTTGTCACCGGACGCGACTTAGTTCGTGCCGATGCAAGACTCAATGTTGGTAAGCCAATTATTTTTGCAGACCCCGATTTTGACCTCGACCCCGTCGCCGTTGAAACTGCAACACAACAGGTGTTGCGCAAATCATCGGGAGACAGAAACGCATTGCGAGCTGTCGCGCCTTCTGGAAAATTCAAACTCGGAACCGCAGCACGGCTTCCTGGTACGAAGACCGAAGCGGAGGCCGTGCTGCCTCAACTAGAGATTTTTACCGCTTCGAAAGCGTCGGTGTATTCAGGTCAGTGGGCTCTGGAAGCGATCTTTAAGGCACTTCATCAACCGCGCGTGCTCGTGTTGAGCACACATGGGTTTTTTGAAGAGGAAAAGCCATCGACGGACGGTGTCCCAACCGTTTCAAATCCGCTGCTGCGTTGTGGCTTGCTCTTGGCGGGATGCAACAAGCCCATCGATACTTCCCAGGTCGATGGAGAGGACGGAATTCTTACCGGACTTGAAATTGTCAGTGCCGATCTTCGCGGGACGGAATTGGTCGTGCTCAGCGCATGCGAAACTGGGCTTGGCGAAGTACGAAACGGTGAAGGGGTCGCTGGTTTGCGACAAGCGTTCCAATTGGCCGGCGCACGCGCTGTTGTGTCGACGTTATGGCAAATACCTGATCGCGAAACTGCCAAACTCATGGCCAATTTCTTCTCCGGATTAGCCCAAACTAACGACAAGGCACGATCGCTTCGCGATTCCCAACTCAAATTGATCGAAACACGCCGTGACCGTAATGGAGCTGCGCATCCGTTCTTCTGGGCGGCATTTACAATCACCGGCGAATAATTTTTCTATTAGAAGTCGGCTCATCCCGCTCCCTCGACTCAAGCAGATGTTGACGGATGTCACCATGATCGTAACGACGGCTTGCGGCTATCACCGCACCCCTTGGTTAATTTGTCGTAAGATGAGTAGAATTGCGAAACGAAACACCCCCTCTTTTCGGGATGTGTCAATGGATGGAAGCACGTTCTACTGTTATGAACAAACCTTTTCTTGGCGTCGCACAACTGCTGGCCACTTCGATGATATGTCTGGTCGGATCATCCCAGGACGAACTTCCGCGCGGCAGTTGGGTCAAGCACGGCCTTCCCGAGTCATCCCGCGAGGAACTGCGATCACTGCTCAAAGATCAAGTCGAACGTCAGCGGATCCCAGGTGGTTCCATTCTCTTGATTCATAAGGGCGAGCTGATTTTTGCCGAGGGATTCGGCTGGGCCGATATCGCGGCGAAGCGACCTTTTCAAGTCACCCAGCCGGTTAAGATTGCCTCAATCACCAAGCCTATTGTCGCCACCGGAATCGTTGCGATTGCCGACGGTAACCAAATTTCACTCGACGAACCGGTGAGTAAATGGCTGCCGGAGTTTCGCAACGTAAAACTCTACTCTGGCGAACCCGCATCACGGGCGCCAACCATCCGCGAACTACTGTCGCATACCGGTGGCGCCCCTATCGACGAATCTCCACAGGGTCGGCCTTGGCTGCGAGACTGGTCCAACGGTCCAGATGTTACGCTCGCAGACGTCGTAGAGCGATTGAGTAAAACCGGTCTCGCGTGGGAACCTGGCGCGAAGTTCGGCTATAGTGGTTCAGGCTTCGATACGGCTGTGCGGGCAGTGGAAGTGGCAACGGGAAGAAATTTTGAGGAGCAGCTTCACTCGCGCATCTTTATGCCATTGGAAATGACCGAGACAACGTTCCGTCCAAGCCCAGTTGTGAAGGCGGCCATCCCCAAAGCCTACAATCTCACCACGAACGGCATCGTTACCAGCACTCGTAAGCCTCGAGAACACAATGCCTCAAATTACGTGACCTATGGCGGCAGTCTCGTCACGACGCCCCGAGACCTTGCCAAATTTCTCCTGTTGCATTTACAACATGGTGAATGGCATGGCCAGCAGATCATTTCGGACGAAGCGATCCGCTCGATGCACCAGAAACCTAAATGGTCGCCCACCGGTTACGGATTGGGCTGGTCTCTCGGCAAATTCGGCAAGGATGGTCAACGTCTGACGATCGGTCACACCGGTTCCAGCGGCACCGCGTGCAACATTGATTTCGACAAGCAACTGGTATGGTTACTCTTCACTCAGATGCCCTCACCAAAGAATCCCGCACTGACCAAGGAGCCAACATTCCACCAATTATTCCGCGACAAGTTAAAAGAGATCACCGCCCAACTTGAATGATGACGATCGTTGATCCACACTAAGGAAGCGTGGATGACTTAAGGCCGACCTCGTCGACGTTTAGAAATGGTTCAAGATGGACGAGAACATCTCGGATGCGCGCGAAACGGGCAACGAGTTGGTGTCGGACTTGATGTCCGATAGCGTGACCGGCCGCGACCGTAATATCGGCATCGACTTGAACGTGTATGTCGACCAAGTATTCGATACCTGACTTTCGAATCCAAAGTTTCTCGACGGCTCGGACACCGGGAACTTTGGCGGCCGCCAGACGAACTTCCTGAACGAATGCAGGCTCTGCTTGCGGGTCGAGCATTTCGCTGATGCTGGCAAGGAGAACTCGACTGCCGGACCAAAGTATCGCGGAAGCCACAACCATCGCTGCGATTTCGTCGGCCCAAATCCATCGGATGCCGCCCAGATTAATGACGCTCAATCCGATGAAAACCGCTAACGAACATAGCGCATCGCTTCGATGGTCCCAAGCATTTGCAATGATGGCCGTAGAGCCAGTACGACGTCCTACCCGTCGATTGTACCGGAAGAGCGATTCTTTGATCGCGATGTTGCTCGCCGCAATCCATAGCGTCCAAAGAGGAGGCATTGGATGAACTTCATTTATCCGCGAGACTGCCTCCCAGCCAACATAAAGCGCGGACGCAATGATCAGAATTGAGATACAAAGTCCCGCAATGGCTTCGGCTCGAGTATGCCCGTATGGATGCTCCTCGTCCGGAGGACGCTGAGCGAACTTCAACGCAACGATCGTCAGCACAGATGCGACTGAGTCTCCGAGCGAATTGATAGCATCCGAGATGAGTGCAAATGACTGCGCATAAATCCCACCGACGAGTTTGACAATACCGAGTACGAAGTTGATGGTGAGTCCAAGAAGTGTCGCACGGATCGCTTCTCGATAATATGCATCCGGGGTCGCAATGCTTTCCAAACAACTTGCTTCGTCTATCAAGTCGGCCTGTTTAGAAATCGGGTTATTCATCTTTGAGAACGACGACAAAGGTGTTCCTCATGGGACAAGTGCTTTGTCATGTGGATAAACTGAGATCAGCCGGAGTGCGCTTGCACCCGGTCTCCCGCGTGCAACCTAATCTATGCTATCCCATGGTTAGCCGGTTGACAATGAACTATTTGAGCCTCGTATGGTATTGAATTAAAGCTCTTTTTCTGCCATTATAAAGAGATGCTCCGAGTCGTAGTCACCTATCTTCTGCTGCTTGCTATTCTTGTATGCCCCTTCAATTGCTGGGGCATATTTGAGAGCAATCACGTTTCCACAGCGCTCACTACGCCGAAATGCCAATGTTGTGCTCATGCATGTGACGCCCACCAAACTGAACCTTCTAACAACGATCAAGACAGCTCCTCAGATCAACGAGACGATGATTGCCGCTGTCCAAGTTGTGTTTGCGAAGGTGCCGTTGCCGCTCCAAAAGTTGTCTTGAGCGATGCCTTCGTCGCGGGAATTTCAGCTCAGAATATCAGACTGCATTTTCTAGCTTGTCCCGAACAAGAAGTCGCTCAATCGGCTGGCCTTGCAAGACGTTTGCACCCGCCTCAATCCCATTTGTCGGGTAGAGCTGCCCGCATTCTCTTTCGATCATTCTTGATCTGATCTTCCGCAATGCTGTTTGCGAAAGTTCTGTTCTCATAGTCGCGATCGCGATTTTTGAATAGTGTGCTTTGACCCTTGTCATAGCTTAGCTTTTTGACTCGGAAGCATCAGGGCCCTGGTCGGACCAACCGGATCGTATACCTCAAAGCCCAAAAATTAGCCATCGAGCTCTCTATATGTTTCGTCGAAGATTTCTACCTTGGGACTACGGCGTTCGCAATTTGATGCGACGCCCATCACGGACTGTGCTGACGCTCGGCGCGCTTTCCGTAGTGATCTTGTTGGTGTTCGTTGTCGTTGGGTTTATTCGTGGATTGGAGCAATCGCTTTCTATAAGCGGTGACCCCAGTGCGGTTCTTATTTACTCGATGGGTGCCGAAGACAACATCGAGAACTCGTCGATTGCTGCACGAACGCCTGGTTTGATGAGCGCGAGCTTATCCGGAATTCAGAATCGATTTAGCGTCTCGTATGTTTCGCCGGAACTATACCTTGGCACCCGAGTGACAACGATCGACGCACAAGGAAGCGGATTGGGCCTAGTGCGTGGCGTGAGTACGGTCGCTCCGTTGGTACGACGCAATGTGAAGATCGTAGAGGGAGAATGGCCCAAACTTGGCGAGGTCATGGTCGGTAGGCTGGTGGCGACCAAACTTGGCAGTTCGCCTTCGTCGCTTGCGATTGGAAACGAAATTGAATTCGAAAAACATAGATGGCGAATCAGCGGAGTGTTCACAGCACTTGGTGCCGCCTTTGAATCGGAAATTTGGTGTTTACTTCCAGAGCTTCAACAAGTGCTGAAACGGCAAGACCTCAGTCTCGTTTCCATTCTGATGAAACCAGGTGTCGGTTCACAAGGTGTCGAGATTTTTTGTAAACAACGTACCGACCTTGAACTTCAAGCGATCAGTGAAACGGCTTACTACCAATCGCTACAAAAACACTACAAGCCGATGCGAATGTTGGGATGGTTGGTCGTCTTGTTGCTTGCGGGTGCGGGTGTCTTCGCGGGATTGAACATGATGTATGGGGCCGTTACAGGACGGATTCGCGAGCTGGCGACACTTCAAGCGATGGGATACCGTCGGCGTGCAATCTTAGTCAGCATCCTCCAGGAGGGGTTGCTGCTTTCTGCGGCGGGATCGTTGATAGCTGGAGTAATCGCATTGATTTTTGTCAACGGTGTGGCGGTACGATTCACCATGGGTGCGTTTTCGCTACGAGTCGATAGTGTTGCGCTACTAATTGGATGCGGCGTCGGGTTGCTGTTGGGCGTCGCTGGTGCGATTCCGCCTGCTTTGAAGGCGCTGCGCGAGCCCGTGGCTCAGAGTTTGAAAGCAATTTGAGGAGGAAGAGACGAGGAATTGGGAATGGGGAATGGGGAATTGAGGGTCTGGTGTTTAGTGTGTTGAACTTGTTTTTTGGAGAATGAAATGATGGTTTTACGATTTTGCGTTTGGGCGTTTTTTGGATCGTTCGCAATAGGGATGGTTGGTTGTGGTCAACAACAGGTGTCTACGTCGACTGGAAGTTCTTTGAATAGAGCTTATGTCACCAAAACTGAGCCTGCCGGTGCAATTCCTGTCGGTGAAGCTCGGTCATCGGCAAAGAGCGACGAGCATGTCGTTTTGGTAGGCCATATTGGCGGTTCTGCCAAACCTTTCGTCGACGGTATCGCGGCTTTTACGGTGGTTGATCCGAAAGTACCGTATTGCGCAGCCAAAGAAGGTTGTCCAACGCCTTGGGACTATTGCTGCGAACAAGGACAAGTGAAGGATAACATCGCGTTGGTCCAAATTGTTGACGATGCGGGAAAGACCATTGCCGAAGATGCTCGAAAGCTACTTGGCGTCAAAGAGTTGAATCTCGTCGTAGTCTCAGGCAAGGCACAGCGCGACGAAGCAGGCAACTTAACGCTGTTAGCCGATAAAGTCTTTCTCAAGAAATAGTCCAACTATGGCGATAACACGAGTCGATTTGCAACAGCTTGCGCTGGAGCGAAAGCCCGAGTCCGCATCAGTCGCTCATCGCACACCGTATGTTGTTCGATATGTCATTCCAGGATCGATCTTGATCGGATTCATTGGCCTATTGATCTATGCTTCAAGTGACCATTTCCTGCCTCGTCGCGAAGTGACCATCGTTCCCGTCATCGTGACCCGCGCCGAAGTACAACAAGGAGGAACACCGCTCTTTCAAGCTGCGGGATGGATCGAACCGCGTCCAACATTGGTAAACGTCGCAGCCTTGACCGAAGGCGTACTGGAACAACTACTGGTGGTTGAAGGTCAAGAAGTCAGTGCTGGTGATGCGGTCGCTAAGCTGATTGACGCTGATGCTCAGTTGGCCCTCCGGCAGACCGAAGCGACTCGCGAGTTACGGAGAGCTGAACTTCGAAGCATGGAAGCCGATTCAAAAGCGGCAAAACGACGCATTGAGAACCCAGTCCATCTCAAGGCCGCATTGGCTGAGGCGGAATCGACTCTAGCCAAGAATGAAACGGAGTTGGCTAAGATTCCGTTTTTAATTGAATCAGCCGAGTCCCAACTCAAGTATGCAAATGACAATCTAAGTGGTAAAGAAGCTGCGCTAGGTGCTGTCGCGGGGCGACTCGTGAATCAAGCGCGAAGCGAGCGGGATACCATCGAAGCGACTTTCAACGAACTACGTCAACGAAGCCCTCGACTGACTTTTGAGATTGTGGCGTTACGAGCTCGTGTTTCAGCTCTTGCTGAACAACTGCGACTTTTAATCGAGGAATCGCGTCAATTAGAAGATGCAACCGCGAAGGTTGAAGCCGCGAAGGCTAAGGTATGCGAATCAGAATTAGCCGTCGAATTAGCTGAACTGAAGCTCAATCGAACCAAAGTGACGGCGCCAATTTCTGGACGGGTGTTGCAAATTCTTGCACACCCGGGAACTCGCGTAATGGGACTCGAATCCACAGCGGGCCAAAGCTCGAATATCGTTGTGACGATGTATGATCCCAAGATGTTACAAGTCCGCGCTGACGTTCGGCTTGAAGACATTCCGCTGATCATTCCCGGCCAACCCGTCCTGATCGAAACTGCGTCTCTCAAGGAACCACTTCATGGCCAAGTCTTACAAGCAACTTCTTTAGCCAATATTCAAAAGAATACTCTCGAAGTCAAAGTGGCAATCAACGATCCTCCGCTTGGTATTCGGCCAGAGATGCTCGTATCGGCGACATTCTTAGCACCACCGAATGCTGTATCCGATTCCAAAATAGATGAGACGGATCAACGGTTACTCATTCCACGGCAATTGATCGATGATAAGACTGATGGGCAATTTGTTTGGGTCGCTGATGCCCAGGGCTGTGCTCGCAAGCGACCGATTGCGACTGGAAAAGCGGGAACGGACGAGTTGATTGAGGTCATTCGCGGCCTGACCCCAACTGACAAGATCATCGCGTCAGGCCGAGCAGGTTTGGCCGATGGCGATCGCATCTTAGTGACCGGTGAAGACACCGCGATCGGCACCACAAAAAATATTGGCTCTTCCGCAAAAACTGTGGGTGGTTTTCGTGATCCGCAATCGATTTTAGCCGTGAAATACAAGGAAAACACTGGACTGAGTGATTGCAAAAACCAAGGTTCGCTTTCTGATCGGAAATGCTTACCCAAAAAATTGCGATGGTTTGGATGGTGCAATGAGTTTGGCGGATGGATTTACAAGGGATGGCTCCGATGTCCAAAGGCGCTCGGCAACCCGCCGGACTGATCGTCTGATGGGTTGTTTTTCTTCAACTTTGGACATCGGAGTGATGCCTCAAAAATCCAATGCGAAACGGGTGTCCGTTGAAACTTCGATTTTCTATTCGTAACGCTAAATAGTCAATTTTGACCCACAGATTTTGCGGAAGAGCCAAAATATTAATCCGAAGCGATAACGAGGAAGACTTCATGGCACTAGTCGAAATCAGAAATCTTACTAAACGCTTTCGCAAAGGCGACGAAGTTATCACGCCAGTCCTCGAACTTGACCTCGAAATAGAAATGGGCGACTTTGTTTCGATGATGGGGCCAAGCGGTACTGGCAAGAGTACCTTACTGAACCTTCTCAGCGGAATCGACAAGCCAGATGGTGGTTCGATTCACGTGGATGGTGTCGAGGTGACTCGATTATCGCGGGGACTGCTTGCCGACTGGCGAGCTGCCAATCTAGGCTACATCTTTCAGACACACAATCTCGTGCCTGTACTTACGGCCTACGAGAATGTGGAATTGCCAGCCCTCTTATTGCCGATGTCATCGTCAGATCGCCGAAAGCGAGTACTGCTTGCCTTGGAAGCCGTTGGCCTAAGCGATCGAGCCAACCACTATCCGAGGCAACTCTCGGGAGGACAGGAGCAGCGAGTTGGAATTGCAAGGGCTATTGTTGCTCATCCGAAGCTGGTTGTCGCCGATGAACCGACGGGCAGCCTCGATGCCGAAACTAGTGAGCAGATACAAGTTTTGCTGGGACGCCTCAATCGAGAACTTAACATCACGATGGTAATGGTAACGCACGATAGCGACGTAGCGGCAATTGCGTCGCGGCAATTGCGATTGGAACATGGACGGATTGTTGAGGGAACGGGAAAAGCGAATGGGGGAATAGGGAATGTTTAGATTTACGCCTTATGTGTTAAAGAGTCTTTGGCGGCATCGAACGCGGACGTTGCTCACGGTGAGCGGCGCTGCGGTCGCGATGCTCGTATTTTGTTTTGTTGCCTCCGTTCAGCAAGGTCTCGAACGACTTACGTCCAATGAAGATTCTCAGCGAACGCTGATCGTCTTTCAAGAGAATCGATTTTGCCCCACGAGCAGCCGCTTGCCAGAAGATTATGCTCGGCAAATCGCGAAAATCCCAGGTGTTCGTTCGGTGTTACCGGTTCAGGTTTGGACAAACAATTGCCGAGCTAGCCTCGATATCGTGGTCTTTAACGGGGTACCGGCCGACAAACTACAACACGCTCGCAACCTCACGCTGCTCTCAGGAAGCTGGAATCAGTTCAAATCACAGCGAGACAGCGCGATTATCGGAAGTAACATTGCCACACGTCGTGGCCTTTCGGTGGGAAGTCAATTCTCGATCGGCGAATTGTCCATCAAAGTTTGCGGCATTTTTTCGTCGCCGATTCCGTCCGAAGAAAACCTTATTTACACCCAACTAGCATTTCTTCAATATACAAAAGGAGTCGATTCAGTTGGAGTTGTTACTCAACACGAAGTCCATCTCGATTCAAGCGCCGATCCCGACGAGGTTGCCAATCAAATCGATGCTTCTCTACGGACTGGACCAGTTGCTACGACTACTAGGCGTAAGGGAGTGTTTCAAACGAGCACACTTTCCGATTTAGTGGACATAATCGGCTTTGCCCATTGGCTGGGCTATGCGTGCGTCGGCTTAGTTTTGTCGCTCATTGCAACCACGATGTTTATGTCGGTCCAAGATCGAATGAAAGAACATGCCATACTGCAAACATTAGGTGTCCGACCGTGGCGAGTCTTTCGTATCGTCATATCCGAAAGTCTCGTGCTCTGTCTAATTGGCGGCCTGCTAGGCACACTCTCAGCATTATCTATTCTTTACTTCGGTGGCATGGCCATTGGTGCAGAAGGAGTCACCATTGCTTTCCGACCTTCCGTCGAATTGGCAATCTTAGGAATAGGGCTGTCGTTGGCGGTTGGCATCATTGCCGGGATCGTACCGGCCACGCAAGCTGCTTGGATGAATATCCGACAAAACCTTAGCAGCTAAATTTTCATCTTGAGGTATTGAGGATACTCGAACTTTATGCCTGGGCTTGCGCCGCAGCGTTCGCGTCCTTGCTGAGCTTGGTTAGCAGCTTGTCGGCTTTCTCTTCGTCGTCCATATTTTGGCCGAGCTGCGACTTTGCTGCGTCATACCCCAAGCGGTCTGCCCAAGTACACAAAGTTCCGTAAGTGGCAATTTCGTAGTGCTCAACTTTTTGAGCCAATCCGATTAGGATCGCGTCCGCCACATCGGGATCTGCATCTTCCGCCATCATTTCTTCAGCTTCCTTCAACAATCCAGCCATAGCTTCGCATTTTTTTGCTTTAACTGGCTTGCCTGTGTCCTCGAACGCTTCTGCAATCCGTTCGACATGTGACTTGGTTTGTTCGAGGTGATCGCTGAATGCCTTCGCCAATTTCTCGCAACTCGCCTTCTTCACCATCTTTGGCAAAGCCTTCACAAGTTGCTGTTCAGCGCTATACATATCTTGAAGCTCAGCATAAAAGGCATCAGCCAACGTTTCTAGTTTCGACATCGTAAATCTCCGAAAAATGCATTGTAATGAACCGTGTGCGAATGGGTCTCGAAGTGAGACGCACTCACGTGTCAAGGACTCTTGTTACTTGTCTAGCATTTGTCGTTCCGATTGCTTTTCTTTGCCTTGCACATTAACCAGACTCTGCGGTTGCGTCATCAACGATCGACCTGGACGGTTGCCGCACAGAATCGGATGATCTATCGCAAACCATGTGCGAGACGACGTCATTTGTCGCGGGGGCAAACGCATTTGGATAATTCACACGATCATAAGCAAGATAGACATCGGTTGAGCACGAGCCGACATCTACCTGGCATATTAATTGCTAAATGCACGAAGGAACGTCTTGTGTTGGTACGCGTCCTAGCAACGTTGCTAAGTCAATCGTACCGCACCTCAAACTTGTATTAGGAATTATGTCTATGCTTGGATTCTTTTGGTGGATAATCATTGGCTTAGTAGCAGGCCTACTTGCGAGATTCTTGGTTCCTGGAAACCAACCGATGGGCTGGCTACTGACCATTGCGCTCGGCTTGGTTGGATCTGTCCTTGGCGGCTTTATTTCGTCGGTCGTCTTTGGAACCGATCCCCGCGATCCAGGATTTCAAGCTTCCGGCTTAGTCATGTCTACGGTGGGAGCCGTGATCATGCTTGGACTCTATCTGGCATTCAACAAGCGAACAGCAGCGCGATTGTAAAGCAAGTCTTTAGTCGCCTTGAAAAAGCCTCGCTCGACGAAAATTCGTCGAGCGGTGCGGTCAATTCAAGGTTTCATTCCCGAAAAGGAATCTAGTCATAGTGTTTGCGTTTTACTCCAACCGGCTTGGATGTTTTGGTTCGATTGCCCTCTCGATAGTTGGCACCTTCATACTTTTGCTTTTGATTCGTTCCTGCACCATTTAATGGTCATGGATCAACAGCACTGCGTCGCTTGCTCGGCTCGGTCCAGGATCTACACGAGGCCCATCGTGGCTGAGTCCTCCCCAAAATTTCGAGGAATGCCAAATCAATGGGCGCTGGAAAGCAGCGTAATGTTTGCCGGTGAGGAGAATGCCCAAATCGAGTCGGTCAATGATGGAGCGGATGTTTACGTGCGCCCTACCGGACATCCGCTCGCCAAAAAGACGAAGTTGTGACTTAGCGATCTATTCTTGCAAACTTAGTCATCTCTGAGGCACCGCTTTTTGCTCACGCTTCGGATTGGGCTTTGGTTCAACCTTCGGAGCAGGCTTTGGCTCAACCCTCGGAGCAGGCTTTGGTTCAACCCTTGGCGCAGGCTTTGGCTCAACTCTTGGCGCAGGCTTTGGCTCAACTCTTGGCGCAGGCTTTGGTTCAACTCTTGGCGCAGGCTTTGGCTCAACTCTTGGCGCAGGCTTTGGCTCAACCTTCGGCGCAGGCTTTGGTTCAACCTTCGGTGCCGGCTTTGGCTCAACCTTCGGCGCAGGTTTTGGTTCAACCTTCGGCGCAGTCTTTGGTTCAACTCTTGGCGCAGTCTTTGGCTCAACCTTCGGCGCAGGCTTTGGTTCAATCTTCGGCGCAGTCTTTGGTTCAATCTTCGGAGCAGGCTTTGGCTCCGACTGTGGTACTTGCTTCGGATCTGGCCGGGGCGCCCCTTGGATTTTCGGCGGATTCTGATTTTTACCAATCTGTTCAGAGGGCTTTGCAATGAACGGGGACTTGGGTAGTTTCCCTTTACTTGGTTCGGATAGCTTGGCCGGTGAAACCGACATTTGGGCCTCTAAGCTCTGACGCACCTCGCTTACCTTGTGTAGTTCGAGTCCATGCTGAGCAAGTTTCTGCTGCTCTTCCTTCGTCACAGCACGGAATTTCCACGGGTTGTTTTGAACCTGCGCTAAATTTTCGAGTGACGTAGCGGCCAACTGATATTTTATACGCGAAGGGTCGCCGTTCGTCTTGAGTGCTTGTTGTGCCGCCAGTGTGCGCGGGGGCCGCGCATTTTCGTGATCAGCCCGATGTTGAAAATCGGCTTGAACGCTGTTAGCCCACTCCTTATTTTGCCGATTTTGCCAGCGCTGGTGCGCATAGAACGGATCATATCCGTGCTGGCGGGCGTTGAACGAGAACGGCGGGTAATAACCTGCGGAGGAATAGTTGGATCCATAATAATCGCCGAAATAGTAATGATTGTAGTTTGGCCGCAAGAAAAGCTGGCTTGCGATCACGGCTAGGTTGATTGCCATCGATGGCCTGTAAGAAAAACCTTGTTGTGCATATGCGTTTGAATCGAAATAAACCGGGGCAAACAATACGCCGCGAGTGTCGATGTTGTAGTCATAGTAGTTGTCGACAAAGACATATCCTTGAGGGGAGTATACGTAGTGTGCAGGTACCCATACCCAATTCTCCTGCGCAGGTACCCAGTATCCAGGCCGCCACATGTATCGGCCCTGATTCCACACCCAACAACCCGGTGCCCAGATATGCTCCACAGAAGGGGCCGCAATGTTGGGACCAACTTCGGCTGTCGCGGGCGGCGCTGGCAGATACTCAACCTCATCCACGCTCGCATCAGCCCAATACCCTGAAGTCCATTGAAAGCCCTGCTCAAACTTATTCCAATATCCTGGGACCCACTGACGTCCTGGCGGCAGAGCTCGCCAAATGCCGCTCACCCACAGGAAGTCATCCCGTTCATCATCCCATGCCCAGTAGCCGGGGATCCAAACAATGTTATCACCTTCTGGTGTTTGGCTAGGCGGCAGTTCTTCGATCGCGGGCGGAGCCATTTTAGGGACGACGGTGCCGGGCCGCGCATCGAAAACAACTATTTCGGCGAAGGCCTCGTGGATCGGCCCGCGAGTAAGTACTTGCATACCATCGTGCGGCCGAGGTTGTTCCAATTGCGCGTCAACCGGAGTAGACAGCAAGAAGTTCTCAAAAAGCGTAAACAAAACGGCAATTCCGCAAACATTAAAAACATTTCGCGAATTCATTCGATTTTTCCTTTTAAAAGTGGTCCGGCTGACCTGCGTTGAACAGTCGCAGAACCTTTACTTCAACGCTAACAAAAGTTGAGCAACTCTCGCGCCGTTGGATTGCGCAAGAGTGAGTTTGACACGATAGCGTGGTCAAGTACTGTCGCTACGGCAAATTGTCGGCATCGCGTCGACAAAGCTTCTCCACGATAACCCGAGGACCTCTCTCATGATTGACTGCAATAAACTCGAAGGTTGATAAGACTTGCCCCGCCGTTCGCGTAAATACTTTCCCCCGCTAGAATGCCGTGTGCGATGACGAGAGATGCACACATCGTCCGATTCCCCAAGCATGAAACATTGCGGCCTTACGGTCGAGAAATTAAAGTGAAGGCAATACCATGGCAACTCGAAACGCTAAACAAAAAAACACCAGCTTCATGAGACAGGCGGAGACGCTTTAGAAGCGGCACAAGCAAAGAACGCCGGAACTAATTTTGAGTGGCATTATGGTCGCGTTAGCGGACTCGGTCATCATGACGTTGCAGGGGGTCGAAGTGTCTCCATTGTATGGGAAGGCGGAGGCGTCACCTCGCGACAGGGCGACATCAGCGACGAATAATGGGAGATTTTCGAGCTTGCCTTTGCCACCACCGGTCGAATAGCCATTTTGAGTGACGTGCTGGGAGACGATGCGATGCACGATTATCGCTTTATAGAAGCTATCAAATAATACATACGGTTCATTACGAGCCTACTTTGCTTACAATATCCGTTCTTTTTGAAGCGGCCGCAAGAATAGAAGGAGGTTGGTAATGCCAAGGCCAGCTAAGATCAAACTCGACGGTTCGGGGACGGCGGTTATGTACGTAACGTCGAGCCGAGGTCTTAGCGAGACGTTGAGATCTTCGCTAGATCGATAGCCGATGCCGTTTGTACCGCCGTTCAAATAAGTTAAAAGCCACCCGTTATTGAAGCTTCCGTTGGCCCACGCTTGAACACTTTTTGTGACATCAAGACTAAATGTTCCCAAACCGACATTGGTCGAAGCGCTCTCGCCGGAATTGGCCGTGCCCACCGTAACGTCGTAGTTCGCTGCCAGTGCCGCTTCTATGCCGTCAGTCGAAACACCGTTGAGTAAGGAGTTCCATGTGGCATTGTCTTCCCAGCTAGAAAACATCTGATGTACCGACAGTCCCGATCCAGGGTTGGTGACGTCGATGGTCAACGTCGCCAGCGCAACTTCGGAATAAAGCGGGATCCGACTGGGTCCGTTACCGATGATATTATCAAAGCGCATGAGTGTTTGAGTTTGCAGGCCGGCCGCGTCGGCCGCGTCCACGGTGATCGTCTGAAAATTGCCGAAGCTCGTGCTGGGACTGCTCAAGCTGATCTGCGTGTCATGGGCATCGGAATAACCGATCGAATTCCCGTTGGAAAACGACGCTGTCTGTAAGGCATATCCTGGTGACACCAGCGTAAAATTGTCGAGAAGGTCACCGTTTAGTTGATAATGTCTGTCAACCAGATAATGACTGTTTGCATCTACAAGCGTAAAACCGTTGTAGGACTTCCCGCCCTGAGCGTTAATTGTCGAAGGGTTTGACGTGTCGCGAAACTGACTCACAGCCGTGCCAGACAATGGCGGCTGCGAAAAATTAGCCGTACTTTGTCCGCCGGTACCTTCAACGACATACTGTTGACCAGTGGCAGGCGTTAGTGTTCGTTCGTATGTATGCGCATGGCCATTGAAAATCACTTGCGCGGTTTGGCCGCCGGAGGAAAATCCCCACTGCATGTAAGGATTGCTCGCATGGTCACCGCTGGCCGATTCCGTTGAGTAAGCTGGGTGGTGAAACGCAACGACATTCCAGGTGCTTGTGGAGGCCGCGAGTGCATTGTTAAACCATGTTCGTTGTGGCGACCCGATCGCTTGGCCGCCTCCCAGTGCTGACGTGTCTCGCTTATCGGAACTGAGAACAAACAGATGCACGTCTCCGCGGACTACATCGAAATACCGGGGATTACCAGAACTTGAAGATATGGCAGGGTCGTTACCACTCGTCAAATTAAAATACGTGTTATAGTTCTGGGCCAGCGACGCTCCACCGGCATCGATATCATGGTTGCCGATGGAAGGGTAAAAATTATTCGTCGTCGCGGTCCCGGTCACGCTGGCTGAGCCTTTGATGTACGGGCCGTATTTGACGCCGATTGCCGCGTCGAACTCTGCGGCAGTTCCGCCGGTGGTATAAATGTTATCACCTACCGTCGCTATCCAAGTTGGCTTCATAGACGTCAATCGGCTTGCGACGTTGTTGGCGGCGGTCGTATCGCCGAAATCGCCAATGATTGCGAACCGTTCCTGTGCTTCGAGGGTTCCAGGTCGATGCCCTGCAAGCACGGAAGCAATACATACAGCAACGAACACAAACTGAGTTTCAACACTGAACAAATCGCGTGAATAAATAGTCATGATATCCTCACGAGGACCAGCCGGAAAATGTGCTTAGACAACAGAATTCTGATTGCAATAGGTTGAAAACGTGGCATCCACTAGCGGACAAGACTGGCGATTACCGTCGCTTTACCGCTAAGCATTAGTCGACTAATTGCCTCGTACTTATATTGGCTGGGGGATGCTGTCATGTCAACTTGGTCTCATTACTCGGCCTATGTTCCTAGTTCTTTAGCGCTCAGAGTGCTGTGAAGTCACGATAGAGTTTTATAACGCATTCGGGCGTTTTAATTCGATTAGCAAGCGCGTAGCGACGTTAATAAGGTGTTCTCCTGATCCAGGATCGCAGCGGCTGGCTGTGCCCTCATAAGCGCCTGATGAATGTGCCTTTAGATTTGGAACGTAACCAATCGCACCATTTGTGAGAGTGTGGATCATGGTGAATCGAAAAGGCGAAGCTTGCTTTAGTGCGAGTCCCAACTCCACAAATAGCTCACCCGGAAAACTGACCCACGCCAAATCATGTCCTAAGGCAATTACTTGCACTTCAGCATCAAATTGTTGAACGCCGTCATGATTAAAAACTTCCACTTCCCCGTCGAAAAATTGCGTTGAATTGCCGTATTGATCCGCTATTCGCCGTCCTTTTTCAGGGGGCATGGATAGACGCACGATTTCCCGCTTTGTTCGCAAGGAACCGATTTTGAGAGACTCTCGTTGTCGATAGGCTTTCAGCACGTCCGCTGCCAAAATCGTCCCGATGCGAGTGGCCTCCTGAGAGTCTTTTCTGCGGTGAATTCGATCAGTCCTCAACAGATCGTAATGATTAATATTACCAGACGCGCCCGCAACAAAGCTGGTTAACAAATCCGGCCCGAGTACTTCGGCGAGGAGTTTACTCATTTGAAATGGAAAATCCGCCGAGGGACGATTACCACCGATCGTGTCGAGATGAATACAAAAATTTACAAATGTTGCCAACGGATCGCCATTTATTTTGTGAAAGGTAACGACTCCAACTTGCGGATCGATCGGCCCATCTGGTCTGATGATTTTGCCAAGCAACATCGGGTCGGTCTTACCTGGATTCGTTTCGATCGTTCCATCCCGCATTTGAAATCGGCGGTTAAAACTAATGGCATCTTCGTATCCGAAGGCCGCCGACGCCTCTGCGACCACTAAGTCTTGATTTGCTCGTTGAATAGCTTCCGCAATTCGAGCCGGTAATTGCTCAACGTATTCAGTGGTTTTCCGGCGCGCTTCGGCGTCGGCATTCGTTACGTAGCGGGGGCGTATTTGCGGAGCAGTGTGGGTGTGAGTTGCGCTGATCATCACTGCCGTAGGATCAATGTCCGTTGTCTCTCCGATCGTTCGACGTGCAGCATCGATGATCCTGTTGGGGATGCTCGTCAAATCGCAAACCACCAACGCCGCTTTCCGACCATCCACTTCAAGAATCACGGCCTTGATCTGGAGTGGGTCGTGAGCTGGTTCGGACAATTTAATCTCGAACGGCGGCCGTTGCGGGGACTGCATCGGAGTACCTTCTACCGGGGTTATATCCACAACCGCCTTGCCCACGCGTAGTTCCGCCTTAACTTCGGCGTCAATACCGAGAAGTACGAGCACAGAAAGCAATACCAATGGTGGTCGCGTGGTCTTCATCGGGAAATCATTCCTATTTCAATGCGTCATTAAAGAGTTTACCGCGTAATCCGATATGCCTAAGTATAAGGTTTTCGCCAACCATTCACATGGAAGATAAGAACGTTGCGCCAAAACCAAGATGCGACGCCGGCTGCTTTCCAATGGTTTTGCAGTTCAGTCGTAATTTGCCTATCAAGATAAAATTTGTTCGTAGAAAATAAATCAATCCAGTACCGCTTATATTGGGCGTTGAGTGTAAATCGGTCGACATATCGCGGAGATTCTGAAGAAAAGACAACTGTATCCCCACGGCAAAGATATGCGACATAGGGCATCGCGCACTCCGGTGGCATCTGATGATCGTGTGTCGCGTTTCGCCATTTCCAATGATTTAACCTGTTCCGAACTCCTGCAACGAAAGCGTTATTCTTCGCTAGTCGCAAAAAGGATTGCAGTCGAATTTCCATTTGCTATTATCACTCTTCAGAGAAATGCAATAAGTTCTATTCGTTCAATTGAACAATATGAACCAAACCAAGGTGATCGCTTTAAAGGATAGTTGCAATTCCATGGCAGCGTAAGGGTGCGGTGGCGTCGGCGGCGTTGGGGTCAACTCGACTGTCCGAGTGCCAAGCCCAAGAATATTTCTCGAAGTAGTAGAGTACCACCCACCAGTCCAAGGGTAGGCCGATGTAAAAGCTGGATCTAGGTGCTCGGCCGTTGCCAACTGATGGCGTTGTGTCCGTCGACGCTGCGATAGATCCTGATGGTCGTACATTAACAGTGCCACTTAGCCCGCCACTGCTCCAAGGGAACGTCTGGCCGCCAATTGATTTCACCGTCTCCCTATCGAAATTCGGCTCTTCCGCAGAAACTGTGGGTGGTTTTCGTGATCCGCAATCGATTTTAGCCGTGAAATACAAGGAAAACACTGGACTGAGTGATTGCAAAAACCAAGGTTCGCTTTCTGATCGGAAATGCTTACCCCAAAAATTGCTATGGTTTGGATGGTGCAATGAGTTTGGCGGATGGATTTACAAGGGATGGCTCCGATGCGCCAAAGCCGCTCGGCAACCCGCCGGTCTGATCGTCTGGTGGGTTGTTTTTCTTCAACTTTGGACATCGGAGTGATGCCTCAAAAATCCAATGCGAAACGGGCATCCGTTGAAACTTCGGTTTTCTATTCGTAACGCTAAATAGTCAATTTTGACCTACAGATTTTGCGGAAGAGCCACTCTACTTTCGTCGGATGCGCAGGTCAATCTATTTGGTCAGTGGCAGAGGCTGCGACTATAGTTATTTCGCAAGCCCGCATGAACCTATTCTTGAAACGTATTCACGAACCGTTTCGACATTCGGTGCGAGTTGGCCAATCCAAATTGTTTAATTTCAAATCGCCCGAATTCGACACGATCTAATTTTTGCACCGGACGAGTCCTGATCCTCGATCGCACGACTTTATTTTTCCTCGACCGATAGGTTTGGCTGATCGCATCGTTCTAAATGGATTGCAGGCGACTTCCGCAATTCGCCAGCGCTCGTCGTGGTTTCCAGCGTGATCGATTTGATTAGAGCCTTCGCCTTGAGCGTCAGGCTAAACTCGAAGGGGAAGCTATCGTCGGTCAGCACTTCTTCGCGGTTACCGAGGTTTACGCGCAATTTGGCGGACTTCACGCTGGCGCGGTCGGCGGTGAGGTAGGCATACAACCATGTCAGTTCAGGGCCGAAACTGATGAGCATGGCTTGGGCTTCGCCGATGGGTGTCTGGATGCGCTGATGAGTGTTGGCTTGGGGCAGCACAGGCTTGGCGATGAACTTCGACTGGAACGGCGAGTTGATTGCAATGTCCTCGATGATGAGAGCGGTGATGCCTTTGGCGCTGAGCGTGACTTGAACGCTGCCGTTGGTGATGGACAGTTTGTCTAGCTGACGCTGATTGTCGCGCCAGACCGTGGCACGATGCGCGCCGTCGGGGATGGCAAGCTTTACGGTAACATCTTTTAACTCGCGGTCGCATTCGTTCATGAGGGCGATGCAGAGCGTGTTGGTTCCGCGCGCCGCGATGGCGTTCACCTGGACGTTGTCGGCCTTCACCAGCCCTTTCGGCATCCAAGGGCGGACGTTGATCTGATCGTAGAACTTGCCTGGCGCGCCGTAGACGCCGCTTTGCATGAAGGCGTAGCACTCGGCATACTCAGCGGGGAAGGCGATGGCTCCGTGCGAATGATCGCGGGCCTCGGCCATGAGATAATCGAGCACGAGGTTCGCCATGGGCAGGACGTGGTTGTAGTGGAAGGAAGTCGTGGGCTTCAGCTCATCGAACGGATGCAGTGGAAAGTCCGCCTTCTCCTGCGCGGTGGAGTAAAGCGTGTTGAAGTGATAGCCGGGGAAGTTGGCGAAGCGTCCGATCAAGGCGCTGCGGGCGATGTCGCGCAGGAAGTGGTCGCCGGTGTCATTTGCGATGCGCAGGAAAATCGGCGCGTGTGTGGCGAGATAGAGCGCGATGCGTTGCACGGTGCCGTTGCCCTCGCAAGCGAGGCCTTGCTCGGAGACGCGCCATGCGGGCACGGTTTCTTTTGTCACGGGCACGAGGCCTGGCTTGTCGAGCGAACTGCGGCGCGGGGCAAAGCCGGACTCATTTACGATGATGTCGCCTTCGGGCACGGCCGGATAAAACCAGATCAACTGCGCATATTGCCGCGCTCCGCGATGCGCGGCGGCGAGGTGACGTGCATCGTGCGTGTCAAGATACAGCTCATAGAGGTCCTTCCACGGCGGCATCATGTATTCGAAGAAAGTGCCGTTGGCGGCTTCGCGGAAGTCCGCAGGCACCTTGGTGAGTTCCGGTTCAGCCTTGGCAACGGCGGCATCGAGCCACTTCCGCTCACCCGTTACGCGGTATCGCCAGAGATCGTTCTGCCACGTGCCTGCGGGGCTGACCCAATCCATATTCAGCGTGCGGCTCACGCCGTGCAGCCGCTCCATGCTTTCGCGAAAATACGGCGTAGCACCGCCGCTGATGCGATGCAGCGCGGCGAGTTCCGAGAGCGGCATCGCCGGGCCAGCCATGCGCATCGAGGGACGCTGACTGCCTTTCATGCCTTCGTCGTTGATCGCAAAGAGGAACTTCTCTCGCGATAGCAGGAACTCAAAAATGGGAACGCCTTGCTCGCGAAACAGCTGCTCGTTGTCGGTGACGAAGGCGAGGCCCAACGGATGTAGTGCGCTGACGTTCTTCACCGAGCCGGTTGAGTCGGGATAATGAAACGCCTTGTTCGCTGAGTCGAAATTGCCCCACGGCCCGAGCACGTAATCGAGCATATTCTCCAGCGCGGTGTTTAGCGAGACGAGCGTGTTCTCCCGCCGGTCACGAAAGCCGCACACTTCGCGCGCGACATGTTCGAAGGTGTCGCTCAGCGGCTTCGGCTGCGCGATGAGCACCAGCTCGAATGCGTGTTTCATGCCGGGTTCCAAACGCGAGTCTTTCGTGCCGAGGAAGGGCGCGAAGACCATCGGCCGAGCATCGCCATTCGCGTTGCGAAGCGTGACTCCGAAGCGCCGTGTCTGCGCTGTCGGCATGGCGAAGGGAAACTGCCGCGGCTCGGCCATCATGCCCACCGTGCCACTCTTCGTCTGCACGAGACAGCCAGGAATAGAACAGATGTCATCGGGAATGAGGAAGCTCTCCTCGGGCATGCGTCGGCCATTCCACACGAGCGGCTGAAACAGCTCGATGACCTCAGGCATCGGCACTGCGGGCGCGCCGTTAAATGCCACGGACCACATGCCCGGTTTCTTCGCGGTGAAAGTGTAACGCAATTTCCCCGACGATAGTTCGGCATCGAGATCGAGCGCCTCGTGCGTGAATTTCCAGTGCGTTACGTCCCCGCGTTGCTCGATACTCGGACGAGTCAGCGTGATGACCTCGGCCACTTTGAAAATGTCGCGCTCCAACGTTCCATCCGCGCGTTTCCACCCGACGAGATTATAGATTGGATTCGTCCACTTTATCGGCGCTACCGTGAGCGGCTCACGCGAGTGGATGGCGATGAAGTCGGGACGGAAGAGCGGTGTAGCTTCGTCCGCGCGCAATGTTGCCAGCGGAACAAACAGAAGGGCGGCGAGTGTGGTCAAATGTTTCATGGATTCATTTTCCAAGTTCCGACTTCGGTGCGACGCCACTCATTGCATTACCGTCAGGTCACGGTTGATTTTGATCGGCTGGCCCGCAGTGGCCTTGAGCGACAATTTCTTATCGCCACTGCGGATGGTTAGTTCGCCATCGCTGCCGGGGCGCAACGTGGCGGATTGAAGTTGGCCATCCTTCCAGACGAGGTCCACTTCAACATTGCCGCGAGCACGCAGGCCGCGCACGCTGCCCGCTGACCACGCCTCTGGCAGCGCCGGCAGCAGGTCGATCGCCCCGTCGTGGCTCTGCAGCAGCATTTCGGCCACCGCCGCCGGGGTGGTCATATTGCCGTCAATCTGGAAGACGCCGGGCGTATTCACCGTAGGATGAAAGTCCATCAAGTTGGGGAACGTGCAACGTCGCAACAAACTCATCGCCGTGTCGTGTGCCTGCCTACCGTCGCCCAGACGCGCCCACAGACAAGCGTTCCACGCTAGGCTCCAGCCGACGTTGCTGGCATCGCTGATGTTCACCTTCTTGATTTCACCGCCCGTGATGCGCGCCACCAGCGATTTGCGAGCCGCCTCGGCCAGCTCGGGCGTCCGTCGTGGCGTCATGCTACAACCAGGATACACGCCAAACAGGTGCGACACGTGACGGTGGGCCGGCTCGCGCTCCACGTATTCCTTGGGCCATTCCAGCAGCCGGCCGTCCGAGCCGATTTGCGGGCCGGCGAGCTTCGCCCGTTTGGAACGGATCTCCTGGATGGTGTCGTCCTCAATACCTAGGATTCTGGCCGCTTCGAGGGTATTGTCGAAAACCTCAGCGATGAGAAGCTGATCGAGCGTCGGCCCCATGCAAAGCTGGCTGATCGAGCCATCGGGTAGAACAAATGAATTTTCCGGCGAGATCGACGGGCCACTAACCAGCTTACCGGTGCCCGGTTCTTCCACCAACCAGTCGCAGAAAAATTCGGCCGCTTCCCGAATGGTCGGATACGCTTGCTTCTCCAAGAACTCCCGATCCTGAGTGAAGCGATAATGCTCCCACATATTTTGTGCGGCCCAGCCAGCGCCCATCGGCCAGATGGTGAAGCCTTTGACCGGGCTAGTGAAGAAGTTGGCGTTGGTGCGATGGGCAGCCACGAAGCCGCGGGCGTTGTAAACATCCTTCGCGGTTTTGCGGCCATTGACGCGCAGCCGCTCGATCAGATCGAAGAATGGCACGTGCAGATCTGAGAGGTTCAGCGTCTCGGCGTGCCAGTAAATCATCATGGCGTTGGGATCCAGATGCCAGCCGCAGAACCACGGCGCGTTCAGCTCATGATTCCACAGCCCTTGGAGATTCGCAGGCAGACCACCCGGCCGCGACGACGAAATCAACAGGTAACGGCCAAAGTTGAAATGCAGCTCGACAAAACCGGGATCGCTGGCGCCCTTCTTCACCAGCTCGAGACGACGGTCCGTGGGCATCTCCGCCGGGCCCTCGCCCAGTTCCAAAACCACGCGGCGAAAATAGGGCTGATAATCGCCGAGGTGCTCGGCCAGCAACGTCTCGAAGGATTTTTTGGCCGCCCGATCCAGCGCCAGCCCCGGCGCATCCTGCCAGCCGCCAACCTTGTCGAAATCCGTCGCGGCAGCGAGAAGCAACAACGCCGAATCGGCGTCGGTCACCGTGATTCTGTTCTCGGCGACAGTGCGTTGTCCTCCTTCGTTGATCACCCGCAACTGCCCCAGAAAGCTCGTGCCGGCCGTGGGCTCACCAAAATCGGCTCGGCCCCGCAACACTAGATCGTTGTTGTCCGCAACTTCGACTTTGGCGGCGGAAATTCGGCTCAGCGCTGCGGCGAAACTCACCCGCCCGGGCTTGTCGCAGGATAGCCGCACCACCAACACTTTTGCCGGGGTGCTGACGAACACCTCGCGAGTGAAGACCGCGTCGCCCTGGCGATAGCTGACCTTGGCGACGGCCCGGCTCATATCCAACTCGCGGCGATAGTCGGCCACCTCGCCTCTGCCACTGCTGAAATTCAGCGTCAGTTCCCCCAACGGCTGATACGACCCTAGCGGCCGCTCACCTAGCATCTCCTTCTTGACCAGCGCATCGGCCTCGGCATGCTTGTCGGCGAACAGCAGTCGGCGAATCTCCGGCAGATGCTTGTACGCGCCAATGCGGTCATAGTCCGATTGATTGCCCGACCAGACCGTCTGCTCATTCAGTTGGAGCAGTTCCTTCTCCACGCCTCCGAAGACCATCGCCCCGATCCGACCGTTGCCAACTGGTAGTGCCTCGTGCCAGACCTGTGCTGGCTGTTGATACCACGCGATTGTTTCACCGCCGCGGGCTAGAGATATCAACGTCAGCGAAAAAACCAGCCCGAACGCAAACAACTCCATCACCGGGTTACCTTTGTCCGCGACGGTGAAGGGCCGACCAGACGGCGAGTGCTCTATGTGTTCCAGATCGATGCCCATAGCTTGCGCGATGGTCGCGTTCAAGTCGGGCATGGTGACGGGTTTCTCCGCGACGCGTTCGCCGATCTCGTCGGACTTGCCGTGGACATATCCGCCATTCACTCCCGCACCAGCGAGCCACCACGTAAAGACGCCGGGGTGATGTCCGCGTCCGGCGGTAACGTTGCTGATCTGCGGCGACCGCCCGAACTCGGTAGCCATGACGACGAGCGTCGAATCCAGCAGGCCGCGTTGGTGCAGGTCCTCGAGCAACGCCGCCATCGTTTGATCGGTAGTGGGCGTCATCTGCTCCATGGATTTGATCTGATCGTTGTGCGTGTCCCAGTTGTGCTCGTCCTCCACCTCGATGAATCGCACGCCGCTCTCTACTAGTCGCCTAGCGAGCAGGCAGCCTTTGCCAAAGGTATGCGTGCCGTAAGCTGCCAGCGTCCTCGCGTCCTCGCGCGAGATGTCGAAGACTTTGAGGTCCTCGCTCTTCATCAGCGCAGCGGCATCCTGCTGGATTTTCAAATACGCAGCGGCATCGCGATGCGGCGTCTGCCCGACGAAACGGTTTCCCGCAGCCTGCGCCATCGCGGTGCGGCGAGCAAAGTCGGTCTCGTTGACTTTCTGCGGCATCGCGGAATTTTGCAGACCCGCGTCGGGATCGACGATCGGCAGCGGTGCGAGATGCGTCGGCATGTAGCCGCTGCCGGGATGTTGCGGATTGCCGTTGATGAGGATGTTGCCTGGCAGCACAGCATTCGATGATCCGAGCAATTTCACCGCCCACGATCCGAGCGACGGATGTGTGATGGTCGGCGTCATGAAGTAGCTCGTGTGGGCGAGGTAGGTGCCGCGATCGTGGATACCTTGTGTGGAAGTCATGGAACGCACGAGCGAGACGTGATGCATCTGTTTCGCCATGCGCGGAAACCACTCCGAGATTTGCACGCCGTCCGCACTCGTCTTGATCGCCTGCACGCCCGCCATTTCGGGACGTCCGGGTTTCGGATCAAACGTATCGATGTGTGAGATTCCGCCGCGCATGTAGAGAAAGATCACACTCTTAGCCTTGCCGCCGGTGCGCGCTTCCTCCGCGTTCAATCCGCCAAGCCCAGGCAGCAAGTTTACTCCGAAAACGGCGCTGGCAAAGCGCTCCACGAGGGCTCGCCGGTTGATGTCAGTAAGTGTTGTTTTCATGGGGTGAGGGAAAGGGGTGTCATTGGTTAAAAAGAAACTCGGGCGAGTTCAGTAGCGCCCAGATGATGTCCTGTTCGGGAGTCGGACTCCCCTTCGTCAACTTCGCTATCTCCGCGATTTCCTCCGCAGTCGGCGAGCGCACGAGGATGCCGCGGTAAATGACCTGCGTCTTCTGCTCGCTGCTCGCGGCGATCTGTCGGCGAAGGAAGGAATCATCGGCGAGCAACTGCGAGGTGAGTTCGCCATTCATCAGCGCGAGCGAATGCGTGGTGTTGGGGTCGCGGTTGAAGGCATCAATCTCGCGACGATCCGACTGGCCGAACTGTCGCAGGAAATGCCCGAGCGGTAGGGGCAGCGGTGTCTCCGAGGCACGCACGAAATATTGCGGCAGCGATCTCCATCGCGGATCGGTTTCCTTCGCTACGGAGCCGCTGCCCATCTCCATCGCCATCAGTTCAGGGCTGTAGAAGTCCTTGTTCTCCTTCGCATGAGCGGCTTGCAGTCTCTTCACCTCCTGCTCGTCGCCGCGGGCTTGCGCCGCGGATCGTTCCTGATGCTGCTCCACGAGCCGCAGGCTGTATTCTCGCTGACGAATGCGGTAGGCCATCTCATCGCGCGCACGGGCGATGATTTCGTCTGCCGACATTGCGCTTAGCTTCAGAAGGCGCTCAGGATTCATCGCGCTCCCCTCGTGGTTGAAGGTGTATCTGCGTTCGTCGATGTCCTTCGCCAGCAGCACAAGATGCGAGTCCCAAATCTGCTCCGCGGACAGCCGACGCAGTTGCGGACCACGCAGTTCCGATGCGACCCCCGGCTCCGGTTTGTCGCGCTCCGCTTCGCTTTGATACAGCCGTGTGTTCAGCAGCACGGCGAGGAAGGCCCGCTCATCGAATCGGAGGCCAACCATCGTCTGCGCGAGGAAGTCCATCAGCTCCGTGTGTTGCGGATTCGGCAGCGAAGAGAGGCTGTCCACTGGCTCGATCAAGCCCGTGCCCATGACCCGCTTCCACAGACGGTTCGCGATATTTTTCGCGAAGCGCGGATTGCGCGGCGAGGTCATCCATTCCGCGAACGCCTTGCGCCGCCCGCCCTCACTGACTGTTGCCTCATCGCCAAAGAGTGTGCGCGGTTCCACGGGCTTCTTGCGGGCTTCGGCGTCATAGGCGTAGGTATCGGGGAATTTCAATTGCTTGTCGGTGTCCGTCGTCAGCCGCTTCAAGTTCGAAATGGTGCGGCTCACGCCCTGCGACAACGCTTCATCCTTCGGCATCGCGTTCAGTCTGGCCTTGATCTCCGGCCATTGCTTCACGTTGTCGTTCGAGTAACCGCCGGGGTTGCCCAGATTGCTCACGCCGAAGGTGAACGCGACCATCTGGTAGAAATCTTTTTGCGTGATCGGCTCCAGCGGATGGTCGTGGCACTGGGCGCACTCGATGCGCGTGCCGAGAAAGATGCGCGTCATGTTCGACATGTGATCCAGCGGCATCCCGAGATCGCGCACGTAGAAACCCACCGCGCCATTTTCCCACAGGTAGCCGCTCGCCGTTACGAGCTGCAGCACGAACTCGTCCCACGGCATCCGCGAACGAATCGAGTCCTTCACCCAGTCGTCGTAAAGCCAGCCCGGCTGCCCGGCCGCAAGTCCGCGGGTGTTCACACGCAGCAGATCCGCCTTCCAATTGAACATGTGGCTCACGTAGCCCTCGCTGTCGAGCAGTTCATCGATCAGTTTCGCCCGCTTGTCCGCGTCCTTGCTGCCGAGGAAGCGCGTGCTCTCCCCCAGGCTTGGGATGCGGCCCACGACATCGAGAAACACGCGGCGCAGGAAAGTCTCGTCGCTCGCGGCTGCGTTCAGCTTCGTGCTCATCGCCGCGTGATGCCGCTGCACGCGATCATCCAACTGCGCAGCGAGCCGCGAACCATCGGTACGGGAATATGTCTCGCCGCTTGTACTCGCCGGCGCATCGCGATGTTCGAACTTCACCCACGTTCCCGTCTTCGCACCGCCGGCAATCCATTCACGCAGCATCGCGCGTTCCGCATCCGACAACGGTTGCGCGCCACCTTTCAACGGCGGCATCACATCCTCATCCGTCGATGGCAGCGACACACGCTTAAGCATCTCGCTCGCGTCCGGCTTGCCGGGAACAATCACATCGCCATCGCGAATTCCCCGCGCCGAATCCAGTCGCAGCTCGCCCTTCGGCTGCGCCTGCTTCTCACTGTGGCAACTGAAGCAGTGCCGGTAGAAAATCGGCAGGATGTCACTCTCGAATGAAGGCGATTCTGCCTCAGCAAGCACGACAGAACCGTTCAGAAGCAAGCAGATCAGAAGGATCAATGGTCGAATGATTCGAGCGGATTTCATCATGGAGAAAGTGAGTGTTACCAGAAATCGGGCGGGCAAGCGAACGACCATTATGGTAGAGCAATCTCCGGACGCTGCGCGAAGACCAGCTTCACATCGTCCACGAAGTGCCCGGAAAAGCTGTCGCGCCGCATGCCATTCGGAGGCGAGACATTCGATACGCCTATTTGAATCAGGAGGTAATCCGTGTTCGGCGGCACGCGCAATTCATTGCCCAGCCGCTGCCACGTCGCGGGGGCCCTGTCCATGTGCAGATGACTGCTGGTGGACTTGGCGAGTGACTGAGTGGCGAGGACATGGTCCGCATTCAGCAAACCGCCATCCACCAGTGCCGCGTCGAGAGCAAAGATGGTGAGGCCGCACTTGTAACTCTCGCCGTCGCCGAAGGGCGCAGCATTGAAGACCGTCGACAACTGCACCACGGCACCGCCGTCAGCGAACTCCTGCCCGTAGGGCCGCACATCAAAAAGCCGGAACACATCGCTGCTGAAGCTCTCCGGTATCGTCCTTCCCTCAAAATCCGCGCGCAGAAACCGCAGCATCGTTTTCCCGCTCTTCGGCTGCAACCCCTGCTGCTCGCTGACGATTTCGGAGTAGTCCCCGCTCCACACACCTGCCTTGTCGGGCCTCCCCGTAACCAACGGTGCCGGACCACTTTCAAAGCTCTCCTGCAACAACGTCATCGCCTTTCCCATACGCGGCATCATATACCCAAACACAACCGAAGCGCAGAGCATCCCAAACAAAATCCCCGCCGCCGCAGACGTGAGCGGACGCCATTGAAGCCAGCGAAAGCGACTGCGGGCGCGCGCCGTGCCATGATGCTCCATGTGCTCCACAGTCGAGGCCACTGCCCACTGCTGAAGGTTGCGGCGTTTCACGGACCGTCGCAGGTCACTCAGCAGAAGTGCGCGTTCTGCCAGATACACGACAGCCTGCGGGTCTTTCTCCAAGCATGCCAACAAAGCCGTGCTCTCGTCATCGGGAAGTTCACCGTCGAGATACAAGTCCAGAAGTTGGCGTTCGGATTCGTTCATGGAGTCTCCTTAGTTAGTTCGGTTTCAATGCACTCCGCCAGCAGATTGCGAATGCGGAACAACATCACGCGCACGGATGCCGCAGTGAAGTTCACCGCCGCGGCGACACCTTCCATTGACGAGCCATCCTCATAGCGACGCTCCAGCAATTGCCGTGATTTCGCCGGAAGCTTCTCGATGCATCGTTCCAACGCCTCCTGTCGTGCACCGCGTTCCGGCTGTCGGTGCGAGAGGGCATCGGCGAGTTGGTCGAGCAAGGTATCGGAGAACATCAGTCGCTCGCGCCCTTGCTTTCGGTAGTGGTCCGCGATGCGTGACTTCGCCAGCCACAGTGTCCACGCGACAAAGGACCGTGACGCATCGTATTCGTCGAACCGACGGGCCACCGTGAGCGCCACCTGCTGCGCCACATCCTCTGCATCGTGAAACCCGCGCACTGCCGCAAAGACATACGCATTCACCGTCGGCTCGGCGGCGAGCCAAAGCCGCGTCAATCGCTCTCTTGCTTCTATTTCTTGTTCATGCTGCATACGTGTAATGCCGCGCGACCCGGCAGAATGTTAACAGGAAAAAGAAAAATCTTCGAGATTGTGGAGAAATGCAGTCACTCGCGGATGCGTTCGGTGTATTGGAAGGCTGATTGGGAGCCGCGGGCATCGCGATGACGCACTATTTGCCAGGCATCTCTGCCCCGGATTCGCCAGCACGAGGCCGGCGAGCATTTCTTCGACATAGTGGGTGGGCTGATTGATGAGCTTCTTCATGGGTGGGAATGGGCGTGGGTTTCGATGACAGCGGCGGCTTGGCGGACAGGCCTACCGCAGACTTGAAATGGGTATCACCGCCATCTCGGCGCTGTTGAGGTTGCCTTTGCGGCCGCCGTTGTTGGAGTAGCCGACGTAGAGTTTGCCTTCGTGCTCGGTGGCGCAGGGGTAGCTGAGCGCAGCTTTCGGATTCGATTCTCCGGAGCCGCTGTGCTCAGCGTGGCGGATGACGAAGACTTTGCGAAAGACCTGCTTGCCGGGCTCGCTCACGGCAATGGTGAGCGGTGAGCGGCGTCCACTGTTGTTCGCCGCAGTCGTGCAGACGAGATAGCGCTGGCCGGTGCTCAACTTGCCTGCGGCAGGCTTACTTGTCGTCATCGGCAGATTGCTTTCAGCCATCGTGGTCCAGGTGCGGCCGAAGTCGCTGCTCTTTGCGACCAAGGCGAGCGGCTTCGCGCCGTAGCGGGCGATGTTCAGCACGTTCGCGCCCTCGACGATGATGCTCGACTCGCCCCACATCTTGATGCCAGTCGGCGCGGGGATGCGCACGAAGTCCCACTTGGTGAAATCATCGCCATGGCTGATCGCGACGGCGGCAGGGTTCGTGTTCTTTTCAGAATAAGCACCCGCGCTGATGCCGGGCATAATCCAATTGCCATCGCTCATCTTCACAGGTTGGTTCAGCGCCCAGAAGCCGTTCTCGATGACCACACCATGTTTCACCCACTGGCCGGTCGTTTCATCCAGCGAGTAGGCGCGGGTATGGATGCGCTGCATTTTGTTGTAATAGGCTCCGTGGAAGGCCCACAGCTTGCCTGCGTGCGAGAGAAAGACGCCGTGACTGACGGCGAGTTGATCCTCCTCGCCTGTGTCGATGGCATGCAGCTCGCCCCAAGTCCGCCCGCCATCCTCGCTCACACGATACTGCGCTTCTTCTGTGACGGTGTTCTCATCGCCCTTGTTGTGGCCGATAGAGGCATAGAGCTTCCCCTTGTGCCACGCGAGTCCGACGCCGTGCAGGAAGGTGTAACCATCGGTTTCCTTGTCCCATTTCTTGATGACGTGAAACTCTACGCCATCGATCACGGGCAGATCCTTAGCCGCGCCGAGCTTCTGCTTCTCATCCCACAAGGGGAAATCCGCCGCCGAAGGCTGCGGCTCTTCGTGCGTGGTCGTCGTCGGCTGCGTTGACTTCGCCGCGCCAGGCGACCGGACCCGCTTGAGATATTGATCGCGATAACCCTGCCAGTTGGCAGTCTTCTCTTTTTGCGTTTGGATCCATTCAGGAAATCCTGAGGCAGATTCGGAGAGTTGCTCGCGCAGGGTTTGCAAATGGGTGCGAAGGTCGGTCTTTGTCCCCACATGCGCGGGGTCGTCGGCCAGATTCCGTGACTCCTGCGGATCTTTCGCAAGATGATACAGTTCTTCCTGCACCGGCTCCTTCTCGAAATAGGCGATGTATTTCCATTCCGCCGTGCGGATGGCATCGCACATAGGGCGGCGTTCTTTGGCGAGGTTCTCGCAGAAGACCGCATCTCGCCAGCCACTCGTCTCGCCGCGCAGTAGGGGCATGAGACTGCGACCCTGCATGGACTTCGGTGGCGTGAGGCCCGCGCGTTCCAGCAGCGTGGGTGCGATGTCGATGTTGGCGGTGAGTTGCTCGATGGTCCGGCCTCGTCTTTCCACTGGCAGCGATGGGTCCACCACAATCAAGGGCACGTGGATGGATTCCTCGTGCAGATAGAACTTCGTCGTCAGTCCGTGCTCGCCGTAGTAGTAGCCGTTGTCGGAGCCGAACACGATCACCGTGTTGCGCGTGAGACCGAGGCGCTCCAGTTCCGCCACGATGCGTCCCACGGCGGCGTCCACGCCCGCGATCAAGCGGTAGCGCTGGCGGATGAACTCACGCCGTTTCTCCGCGTTGGAGAACCATGTCTGCCATTCTAGCCGCGCATACCATGCCGCGTCACGATAGGTCGGTGGAAGTCCGGCCAGCTCGGTTCCGGGAACGCCGTGCGGAAGAAATGGCTCCGCCTCCCGGTAAAGATTCGCGAAAGCCGGGTCCGGCTCCAGCGGGAGGTGCGGTGCCTTGAAGCTGACCGACAAACAGAACGGCTTATCCGCCACGGCGGCACCTTGGAGAAAGTCGATGGCTTGTTCCCCCATCACTCGGTCCAGATGCGGCCCCGACTTTCCCTGCGGAAAGTATTCACCCTGCCCGGCAAAGCCATCGAACTGATCAAAGTCCGCAGTCGGCAATCCTTTCGGTGCCCCATGCACCTCGACCCCGAACTTACCAATGAATCCCGTGCGATACCCCGCTTGCCGCAGCAGAACTGGATAGCTCTGCGCCCAAGAATCCGCGGACAGGTTGCGATAGTAAAAATTGCAGGCGTGGCTGCGCTCCACCCGACCGGTGAAGTAACTCGCCCGGCTCGCCATGCAAATCGAACTAGTAACGAAAGAATTCCGAAACAGCACCCCGCGACTCGCCAATGCGTCGATGTGCGGCGTTCGAATGACCGTGTTGCCCGTGCAGCCCAGGTCGTCATAGCGCTGGTCGTCGGTGAGGAGAAAAACATAGTTCGGTCGCTGCTCCGCTGCGAATGACGAGGATTGAATGCCAAATGACAAAACGCTGAAGAAGAGAATGAGGGTGTGTTTCATGGTTGCTGAATGAGTGAATTGTTCGCGTCGGTCGCGCCTCTGCGCCACCAAGACGCGAGTGCAGAACTCGTGATGGCGCTCCAAGGGCCGAACACCGCAGCTCCGAGAGCGGCGGCAGGAGATTGCAGGACATTGAAAGCGAGTCCCGTCGCCATGCCGCCGTTTTGAATGCCCACCTCGAGCGCACAAGTGCGGGCATCGGTTTCGCTCAATCCCGCGAGCCGTCCGCCCCAGTAGCCGAGCAAATAGCCTGTGGCATTGTGACATGCAGCAGCACCGAAGATGGCAAGACCCACGGTGAGCAGTTGCTCTCGCGAGAGCGCGATGGTCACGCCGATGATCATGCAGATTGCAAACATCGCCACGTAAGGCAGCACGCCCGAGAGACGCTTCGCCAAAGCAGGCAGCAATCGCTGCACAACGAGGCCGACGGCGAGCGGCGCGATGATCATTTTCAAAATAGAAATCATCATCGCGCTGGCATCGATCGGTACCTCGGCTCCCGCGAGCCACTTCATCGCAAACGGCGTGATGAATGGCGAGATGAGCGTGGACACCGCGGTCACCGTCACGGATAGCGGCACGTTCACACGAGCGAGCAGCGCGATGACATTCGATGACGTGCCACTGGGCACGGAGCCGATGAGGATCAAGCCCGTGGCCACCGCGCCCTGCAATCCAAACAGATGCGCGAAGAACCAGCCGCCCAGGGGCATGATCGTGTAATGTAGCACACAGCACAGCACCACGCCGCGCGGCATGGTGAAGACGCGACGGAAGTCATCGAGCGTGAGCGTCAGCCCCATGCCGAGCAGGATCACCTGCACCAGCGGCGTGATCGCCGACTTCAACTCAAACCTTCCCCATGACACAAACGCCGTCGGAAAGCTCATCGCAGCCGCGCCCACAGCGAGCACGACGAACGTGAACCCCAGCCCTTTCATCGGGCACACGCGGCGCGAGGCAAGCGCCAGCGCGAGAAACGCTACGATGAAGAAGATGCCGACAATGGGTGACATGATGCACGATTCCAAATCGGTTAGTTCAGCGAATCTGTGAGTTTCAGCACCGCCTCCAGCGCTGGTTTGATCTTCGCCTGCTGTGCAGAAGTCGCTGGGCGCATCGGCATCCGTGGGATGCCTGCATCCACGCCTTGCAGTGATTGCGCATAGCGGATGCACGCGGGCAGGTTGTAGTGATCAGTGGCATTCCAGAAACGCAGAATGGCCTCGTGTAGCAGGCGTGCATTCACATGATCGCCCTTCGCCACAGCATCGCGCAGCATCGCCGTGGCGCGTGGGATGGCAGAAGGCGTGGCCGCGATGACGCCCGGCGCGCCGAGGCAGAACGACGGATACATCAGCGCATCCACCGCACTGTAGATTTTGCGATCCTTCGGCGCGTTGATCATGAGGTCGGCAAACAACTTCAAATCGCCCGCGCTCTGCTTGATGCCCATCACACCAGGCACTTCGTTCATCAGTCGAACGGTGAGTTCCGGCGAGAGATAGCACCAGTGCACGACATTGTAAATAATGAGTGGCATACCCGTCTCTTCATGGATGATTCGAAAGTGCTCGATCATCATTTCGTCGTCCGGGCGGAATAAGTAGTGCACGGGTGTGAGCTGTATCGCATCGACTCCGAGCCCTTCGACGGCTTTGATCGATCGTATGGCTTGCCGCGTACTGTCGACGATGGCGCTCGCGACCAGCGGCATGTCGCTCGGCATTGCCTCGCGTACTTCGCTCACACAAGCCCGCAGTTCGTCGGCTGAAAGCGTCTGCCCCTCGCCAGTCGAACCACCCACTGCGAGGCTATCTGCACGCTCACGAACGAGAAACTCGACTTGGCTTCGAATCATCCTCGGAAGAAGTTCGCCATCGGGAGAAAACGGAGTCGTCATTGGTGCAATGACTCCAAACGGAATTTTCCTTGAGACAGTCATACGAAGTGGCTATTCTTTCTTTGTTGGATTTGGCATAGACGGCCGATGCATCGGCATTACGATTAAACGGCGAAGGCCTTGTCACGTCAACAACAATTGGCCAAAACAGGAAACCTTTGGTGCAAGCCGCATATCGCATTGTTTGATTTCGCATAATTCGCAATTCGATGAACAATACCGAACTACGCCGTCTATCCGAACTACGATCGCTGCTCGAAGGATTCGCTGCCCGTCACGCTGCCGCGCACGCGACTTCGGCACCTGAAACGCTTGAGCAACTGCACACTATTTTGAAGCAACTCACCAAAGCCGTGCGTGTCCGAAACTACTTTGCTTTTCGGAAAGCCGATTTCGAACTTCATGAGACCATCGTCAATCTGGCGAATGTTCCCTTGCTGCGCGAAACATGGTTGGCGATTTGGAATAAATTACTCCCTTTTCATAAGCAAGGCTTCGACGACTATTTCCCCGATGCCCGAGTCCTTTCTGATGAACATGATTATCTTGTCGCGACCATTGCACTCGGCGAGCCTGCAGCCGCCGAAGATGCCGCACGTAGTCATGTCGAGGCTGTATGGCTCCGGATCGCCGAACAAAAGCGAACCACGACCGAACCGCCGGGGGATGCGCTGCAACGCGCTACGGCGCATCTCGCTTTCCGTTTTCACTGTCCGTTAAAACTGACTGAGGTAGCATCCAGGGTAGCTTTTACAAGTCCGGGCAATCTGTCGCGACTCTTTCGACAGCACCATGGTCTTAGCTTCCAAGCCTACTTGCAAAAAATCCGACTCGATAAAGCAGCCGAACTTTTGTGTACGACTCGCCTTCCGATTGCCCGCATCGCGAGACGAGTCGGCTACAACGACGTCTCTCGCTTCGGCCAACACTTCAAACGCATGTTCAAAGCATCACCGATGGATTATCGTCGGGCGGATGACGCCTAAGACGTCTGTTTCCGCTTGATGATGTTTTCCATTTACCGAGGAGCTAGGGCAATTCGAATGAGATTATATCCCAGGATCGTGAAAAGGGCTTCGCCGGGGTCAGCCAATCGTGAGGACGCTGAAGTCGGGAAGTTTTTTCAGAGTCGCTATCGTGCAGTTCGACTTTGTGATGAAGAAGCGATCTTGGCTTGTTCGGCTTATGTTGATCTCAATCCAATACGTGCGAAGTTGGCAGAGACAATCGAAGATAGCGATTTCACTTCAGCACAGCGACGCATTGAATCGCTTGGAAAACCCACAACTTCTAGCCACACACCTGAAGCGAAGATTTCTGAAAAGACGGCCAATTCCAAATCAAAACACGATGGCTTTCTTTCGCCCCTTTCGATCGACGAATTGCGTGATGCTTTGGGTGCTGATCCGAGTACGAATGGTATGCGTTGTAGTGAAAAGGGATTCTTGTCGATGACGACGCTAGAATATTTAGCATTACTTGATTGGACAGCTCGCCGAGTAGTTCCCGGTAAGCATGCAACATCAGAATCGACCCCGAGCATCTTCGAGCGTCTATCGTTGCAACCCAATACGTGGATGGCCTTAGTCACAAAATTCGGCAAGCTTTTCAACCATGTTGCCGGCCGCCCAAAAGTGATCGACGATATTCGCAGTCGCATACATCATCGTCGTTTCAATCTTCGCCGCGCCGCCCGCGAACTTCTTGAAACTGAAGCATAGTCTTTCACTCCGCTTGCTCTTGCTTCGAATCTCTTCCAACTTCGGCGATCGTAAATCGCTCGAAATAGTCTGCGGCTTCACGAGCCGCAATTCACGTGCAAATAATCTTTGCACTATCTTTCCGAAGATATTCGTCAAATCGCTGACGTCGCGACGAATCTATTTTGCTCCCAACAAAAACGATCTGTGTCCCCGGCTCCCTAACCGTTCCCATCGCGTTCGATTTTCGACGCTTCAAACGGACCAATTTGGACCCAAGTCGGCTTGTCTACGGGCAATCGACGGCGTGCGTTCTCCGGCTTAAGCTCAAAGCGAATCGAGTGCGTTTCACCTCTCGATACGGTGCCCGGCAGAACCGACTCGATGACTTGCTCCATTTGCGTCCCAGGCTGAGTATTGTCGACGAGCGCTCCCGTTCCAGCACGTCGCAAACCGCGATTGTTGGAAGTTTCAACGACTCCAGCATAGCCGCCTAGAATGTAGGGGAAACTATTCGGCGTGACGTGATAATGATACCCACGTTGCTCGTCGCGATGCCCGTTACAAACATCCAGCGCATGATCTCCCTTAAGGTCTTTTGCCATGATCTCGGCTTCTTCATATGGGCCATAGAGTGGGAATCCGTCAAAAGCGAATCCGATGATCGGTGAGTGTTGCTTGCCATCATCAGAAAAAGGCGACTTTACGCAGCTAGGATACTTGTGATAGTGATATACACCCGATTGTTGAGGATGCCCGCAGCACGAATCAAGCCAAACTTCCGAGTATCCCTCGACGGCATTCATCCCGGCCATTTCAAAGGGATTAAAGAAGACAACACCGTTCAGTGCCATTCCGATCGTCCCCATCGGCAAGCGCGTGATCGATTCAGCAAGCTTTGGCTCCAAGGGAATACGGAAATGAAAAGACTGGACGCGGATTGAATTCGGATTCCCAGAGTTAGGAAAAACGGCCGTCGGATGGTTTGGGTACCCTTGGCTGTCGATGATAATGCACTGCGAATCGTGGCTCACGCGAATTTCATCGATCCGATTCCTTGTTCGAGTCCTTCATGTGATACGAAAACAAATCGATATGGCGATCTCCGTCTCGATAGAAATAGAGTCGTTTCGTTCCCCCTTTCTGAACCATTTGCCGCCGATGTGCACGAGTTCATCGATCGGTATACTATCGTCGGCGGCAACGGTCGATTCAGGAGATACTCCACGGCTGCCAGATCGGTCTAGGAATACCCAACTAGCACAAACGCCAAGTAAAATGACGGCAACACCGATTCGCAATGAACGACTTAACATACGAGGCTTTTCCTAATTATAATGTTGATTCCAAGACTCACGCGTCTTCCAGTATAGTTTTTAAACCATGCGGGCGCGAATCAGTCTAGCCTTAGAACCTTAAGGGAAAGTGAAGGCGCGGTTAACGAAACGAGATGTCATGCATTTTGGGCTGTGCCGGGGATCGCGGTAGCCGACGTATTCTCGCGGATCGACCTCGTGATATTTCGCAACGGCCGAAAGAATCTGATCACATCCCATCGCTTTTAAGCGACGACTCGTTCGCCGGTGCTTGACGTCGTTCTGACTTTCCATCGTCGTGAAACAACTGCCGCCGTCCATCGCCTCGTGAAATTGAGATGGTAAATCGCACCTGGGAATTCAACACGTGGCGGTCTGGGCATTGCTCGACTCGAAATTAAATAGAGGAAGCTCAGATTATATCTCACTGAAAACCGAAAACCAAGTCCGACCCCGGCGAAGCCCCGACCCCGGCGAAGCCCCGCACGCCGGCGGTTTGTTGCGTAGTAAGCGGTTATGGATAAAGCTCCCGCACGCCGTTCTTCAAAGAGTAGAGTTGGTGTACCTCAGCGTCGCTGAGCGCGAAGTTGAACGCCGCCAAGTCATCCAGGTAGCCGACATACGAGGCCCCAAGGACTAAGAAAACTTGCGAAGCTTCCCATTCGATCCTTAGATCCCAGTTCTCGATGGTCCCTTGGCGCTGCCCATTGATATGCAATCGACCTACCGCTTTCTTGTCGGCGTCATTGACGTTCTCGAACGAGAAAACCACATGCGTCCAGGCGTCGCGAGAAAAAGGTGCTCTTTCTAACTGCACCATCGGGCGTTTGTTCGCAGGAATATCGGCCCATTGAACATTGTCAGGATTCCAGATGTGAAATAGTGGACGAATAGCAAAGCGAAACAAGCGCGGTGTCTCATCCTTGGACCATTCGAGAAAAATGAATCCCTTCTTGCTATCGTCACCGACGATTTGCACAGGGTCGCAGTAGCCGGGCTCGAGATCCTTGTCGGGATCTAAACGGAGCCATGTGGAGATCGTTGCATTCCAGTTCTTATCGTTGAAGTTAAGAATACCAACGTCCTTGAATTGCGGGCGGAACGTACTCTTCTTCGTAAAATGCAATCCGCTGCCGAACCGTCCAGCTTCGGTTGTGATGCGAACGTCGTCGTTCGGCACCGCTGGCACAACCGTTTTGCCTTGCTTGACCGTGCATTCTTTGGTACCGCGGGAATAATCCGCGTCGAACCCGTTATCGAAAGACGCGTGAAAGGTGAGTCCGCGTCGCAGGCCATCCGTATCTTGCGAGACGACAATCGATGAAATGAGCGAAACAAAAACGATGGAGCAGATGATAATGCGACGTTGCATGGTTAAGATCATTGAATGAAACTGGACGCGTTCATAGGTTGTGTGTGCTTGTACCATTATTTTTTTCGCTGTTCAAAAAGCCAGTCCCACAATTCTGCCATTTCATAAGCTAGCCCCCAACTTCCGTGCCCCACCCCCGGAAACTCGGTGTACTTTGGTTTGGGAGTGATCGCAGATTTTTTCAATGCCGCAATTATATCGCGTGATCCGCTCACGGGTACAGCTTCGTCTTTTTCTCCATGAAAGGCCCAGATGGCGACGCCCGACATCTGGGGCGCATCGGCCGGTGTCCAAAAACCGCAGACTGGAATCGCGGCCGCGAACTTATCTGGATGGTTCGCGATCAGACCCCATGTACCCACGCCTCCCATCGACTGACCAACCACATAGATGCGGCTTGGATCGGCATTGCCTTCTGCAATGACTGCATCGAGCATCTCCATCAATTCGGGCATGACAGCTCGCGGCTGCTTTTTTTTATCGTCCCTTGCTCCGCGAAACTCGCTTTCGACCCAGCGCGTCGATTTACCATCACAGGCCGGTGCGACGACAATACACGGATGTTTTGCTTGCATGGCGGGAACCGTCAATAGATTCGCCGCTTCTACATTGCCACCGGCACCGTGAAGACAAAGGACCATCGGCAGTGGCGCATGCTTTTCCCGCGTGGGGACAAACAAGCTGTATCGAATGGTCTGGCCATTGCTGGCCTGATGTTCTCGAATTTGAAATGCGGCGTTCGCGCCACCCGGACGAACTTGCCCGGATTCCTTGCGTCCAGACTTACCAGCCATCGCTTTCAACTCGCTGGCGTCGAGAAAGCCATCGCCGTTCGCGTCTTGACCCGCCATGCGATTCCATAGAGTATCGCCGAGTTCGTCGCGCGACAACTTGCCGTCTTGGTTGGCATCCTTGGTCAGCAATCGTTGATTGAAGTCGGCTTTCTCTTTCGCGAACGAATCGAGCGAGCATATTGCCATACTGGCCACGACAAAGTGAAATAGAAAAATCGGTTGACAATTGACTAGCATTTGGACCCCAAACTCCTAGGCTGTTCCATTACTTCTTCGAGCGTCATGGTTTACCGGCTGTGATTTTGATCGCGATAGCGATTCAAGAGGGCTTCTAATTCTGCCGCATTCTTAGCCTGTTCGGCCGTGATTTCCGTGGCTTCGGCGATATCGGATTTCAGATTATAGAGTTGTTTGTGAAACTGATCTTTCCGCGCTTTGACAGCACCGGGTTTCGTATCGGGATGGTAAACACCTTCGATCCATTTCAGCGGTCCACGTCGAATGGCAAAATTTCCATCCGCACCGTGGACGATCAAATGGGATCGAATCGGCGAAGCATAAGTCTGACCTGACCAGGCGGGGAGCATGTTGAAGCTATCTTCGGCCCCGACTTCGGCCGCTGGCAACGGTTGCTCAACGATGGCCGCGACCGTCGCTAAGGTATCGACAATGCTGAGCGTTTCATCGCAAACGGTCTTGGCTGGGACATGGCCGGGCCAACGTAAGAGGTAGGGGACTCGGAAGCCACCTTCCCAAACGTCATGCTTGCCACCGCGAAACGGACCAACGACTTTCAGTCCCGCTCGGATCGCCGCCGACGATTCGTCTTCGGTTTCCGGTTTGTTGACGCCTCCATTGTCGCTGGTGAATAACACCAAGGTGTTGTTGGAGAAACCTTTCTTATCGAGCGTATCGAGAACGCGTCCGACCGATGCGTCCAATTCGTGAATCCAGTCACCGTAGGCTCCCGCCGCGCTGCTCCCCTGGGTCTTCGCCGAAGGCGTTACCGGATTGTGTACCGCGACCGGCGTGTAGTAAAGAAAGAACGGTTTCTCGGCCGACTGTTTGTCGAGCCATTCCACGACCTTGGTGGTCAACGTCGGCATAACTTCATCATCGACACGCTGCGGTGCATCAATACCGAGGAAGTTTGTCGCCTTAAAATTCTTTCCAGCTTTCTCGCGAGCGAGCAAGTTCTCGGATCGCAAGCCGTAAACGCGATGGTTCTCGACGAAGACTCCGGCGATATCGCCGTGATTCGACGGAACTCCAAAATGATAATCGAATCCGATTTCGAGCGGCCCGGGTTTGACTTCCTTGGTGAAGTCGACTTTGGCGGCTGTCCCGTATCCCAAATGCCACTTGCCGATGGCGGCTGTCGTGTAACCCTTTTGTTTGAGCATCGAAGCCAGATTGAATCGATCCGTTTCGATATGCAACGGGGCGGTCGTGCCAAGCACTTCGTGTTTGAGAGACGTCCGCCAACAGTAACGTCCGGTAAGCATCGCATAGCGCGTTGGCGAGCAAACCGATGACGTTGTATTGGCATCGGTAAATCTTCGACCCTCATTGGCCAATCGATCGATATTGGGAGTTTGGACCAATTTCGGGTCCGCCCCATAACAACCGACGCTTCCCCAACCATAGTCATCGCTCAAGATGATTACGATATTCGGTTTCGCAGCGCTCGCAGCGTTGCAAAGCGTGAACATTGCAGCTAAGAAAGCGGGATGCACCATCTCGAACAAACGATTTCTAAGCATCTTGAGAGAACCTTGTAGAGATAGTTATACGGCTTTCACTATTGTAGCTGCACTTTAGGCAAACAATTGTAGCGTGATTTTTCGATTGCTATTGCAAAAAAAATGGCTCTGACGGGATAAGGTAGTTGCAAAACCAGACCAAACCCAGGAGCGCCAAGGGTGGCCAAGCGTAAACGATCTTCCAAGCCGCCGCAAATTCAACATGGCAAAAAATCGACTCGATCGCGGCATGATAAGCGAAAGCGCGTCCTGCGTCGGGGTCAAACTTGGTTTTCGGTTTTTATTGATTCGAAGCATGGAGTTACAAACCACCGCGCAACGTCCCAAGACATTCTAGAGTTTTTTGATGAGCTCTCGTCGGTTTGGGACGAATGGACCGTGTTACTGAGGAGCGAATGCTCGGATTCGATTTTTCAATGAGGCTTTTTGTTCCGCGACTCGATGAATTTGACTTGCTGGGCCTTTCTAATGGTCGGTTTTCGCTATCGAAATCACGTAGGGCACGGACGGCGAGACAGTGGTTGGGAATTAGTTTTGAGTTTTTGGTTGTTCGTTCAGGCGGTTATGAACAGTCGAGCGTGGATGACTGCATTGAGACGATGGTTGGCTCGTCTTGGCAAGTCGCCGTGGTACATTTTATCGGGCGTCTGGCCCAGGAACGCTGGATGCAGGTCTCACGGGTTTTTGCATTGCGTAGCAGTCGCTAACGACTAAAGTATTAATAGTACCAGTTGGTGTTTGATCACTGTCCGCACCAGCGGACACCGGAACATCTGAAAGAATTTGGGTTATGGATCGAGATAGATTGCTTGAGGAAATTCGAACGGAACCGGTCCGCGTTCACATGAATGACGGAACCAGCTTTTTGATTCCTTCTCGCGAAGTTGCATTGGTTGACCAAATTGCCGCGAGTGTTCTGTACAAGGATGATGCAGGTATTTGGATGACGTGCACCGTGCCAAGACATTCGGGAGTTTTTTGGCGAGAAGTCGTGAAACGGCTCGCAATCAAAATCAGCGACTGCGTGAGCCGATCGAGATTCGGAGTCTTCAACCACGGATGCCCGTGGCAGGACAGATCACCCCAGCCCCAGTCGTCGGCGAAGATAAAGACGATGTTGGGTTTTGAATTACTAGTGCTCGACTTGGTGAGCGGAGCCTGCAAATAATCGCGAAGTCGTGGAAGATTGCCAGGATCGGAAATGATGGGCTTGGCGTTTTCCAAAAAGGCCGCTGGCCGAGTGTTGGCGGCGATGCTCTTGGCGTGTTCGATGAACAGGTCGTTGAGTTCTTTCGCGATGTCTGGATGTTGTGCGGCAAGGTCGTGCTTCTCGCCGACGTCTGACTTAAGATTGTAAAGTTCTACGCCTGACTTGTTGGCCTTCTCAATCACAACGAGTTTCCAATCGCCTCGACGAATGCCTTCGTCTTCGTAATGGAGAATATCGTGTGGCGATTTGGTGTCGGGCTTCCCGAGCAGAACATCCAACGCATCTTTGCCATCGATGGTGCGATCGTTAGGCACGCTGGCACCGGTGAGTTTTGCAAGCGACGGAAGAATATCCGTCGTGGTCGCGATCGCTTCGGTCACGGCACCGGCCGGAATTGTCCCAGGCCACCAGGAAAGAGTCGGCTCTCGCATGTGACCTTCGTATTTCAAGCCACCCTTGGCGCCACGCAGCGGGCCCATGGTACTGCCTCCTGCTCCACCGTTGTCCGAAGTGAAAATCACCAAAGTACTCTTATCCAGTTTCAATTCGCGGAGCGTATCAAGGATACGTCCGACACTGGTATCAGGCTCTTCCGCCAAATCTGAGGGTCAAAATTGACTATTTAGCGTTACGAATAGAAAACCGAAGTTTCAACGGATGCCCGTTTCGCATTGGATTTTTGAGGCATCACTCCGATGTCCAAAGTTGAAGAAAAACAACCCACCAGACGATCAGTCCGGCGGGTTGCCGAGCGGCTTTGGCGCATCGGAGCCATCCCTTGTAAATCCATCCGCCAAACTCATTGCACCATCCAAACCATAGCAATTTTTTGGGTAAGCATTTCCGATCAGAAAGCGAACCTTGGTTTTTGCAATCACTCAGTCCAGTGTTTTCCTTGTATTTCACGGCTAAAATCGATTGCGGATCACGAAAACCACCCACAGTTTCTACCGGAAGAGCCGGTATCAACTTCTTCCACATTGGCTCGATGCGTGTCTCCCTATGCTTTTTTCAAAATATCAGGCCGCCACATGTCATTGGAATATGGTGTTCCGAAATACTCGTCGAATCCCTGTGCGAGCGGCAGAAACTGCGGTTGATCGCCGAGGTGCCACTTGCCAAAGCAACCGGTCGTGTAGCCTTGGCTCTTGAGCATTTCGGCGATCGTGATCTCAGCGGGATTGAGTCCGCGTTTCTCGCCCGGAAACAAAACCTTTCCGTCCATCTTGAAGGGTCGCGTTGGTGTTGCGACCGGCGGATGGCTCACCCATCGCTTGACGCTGTCGACTACTTCCAATTCCAAGCCGATTTCAACTCATGAACCTGGAGCGAAGTGAACTTCGCGTTGCCGCCCTTCACCTGGATTCCGAGGCCGAGATCGTCAGCCTTTGTCGGCCGTCGCGAAGCGGGGCGGCGGTCCAGTGGTTATTCACATCGAGTTCTTGTTTCTTTGTGTCGTAAACGATCTTCACGCCGCGCACCGTGAACTCGATTTCCGTCGCCGTACCAGGCTCAAACTCCGTGCGGAGTTCCACCAGTTCTGCTTTCAATTTGGCGAGCGGATTCGCACTGTCGGGTTGAAGGTTCATCGACTCGAAGGTGTGGCTCTTGGCTCGTAAGACTTCCAGCTCCTTGACGGGGTTCATCGTCATCCGTGGTCCATCGGATGTCGAGATGAGTTTGAGGTCCAGCGGAATGCTCATCGACTGATTAAACGGCATACCGGGCGTCACGGTCTGCCACCAACCAATTTGTATGCGGCGGCCATCTTTTTCCGGAATGTCGCTAAACGTTTGGGCGGCATAAAAATTCTTACCAATTCCGCCATGCCCGGGCAACAACTTGGTTTCCGGTGTAAAAGTCGTTCCATCAAACGACCCGATCATATACTCACTGCTGGCTGCGGTGAGAATCCATTTCTTCTTAGATGCATCGTCATCAACGGCAAGTTCAAACAAATCAGGGCATTCAAAAAGACCCTCGGTTTTGCTCGTGTACTTCCAATCCTTTAGGTTCGAGGATGTGAAGAAGTAGATCATGTAATGCTTATCGATTTCTCTGACGAAAAGCGTCATCACCCATTGTTTCGTCGGTGCATGCCAAATCACTTTCGGGTCGCGAATGCCTCCGGCTTCAGCGAGATGCGGGATGACCGGATTGCCTTGGTATTTGGTAACGCTTCGGCCGTCGGTGCTGTAGGCGAGATTCTGCGATTGGTTACCATTCGCGGTGTAGATCAGCACTATCGGCGGTTTGCCCTGTTGTCCGAAGCCGCTCGTATTGTTCCAATCGACGACCGCGCTGCCGCTGAACATCATTCCCATTTCGTCGGGCGCCAGTTTGTCGCCGAGTTCGTCCCAATGGACTAGGTCTTTGCTGACGGCATGCCCCCAGTGCTTGTTGCCCGAACCCCAGCCGTACGGATTGTGCTGCATGTGATATTCGCCGTTGAAGAACACCATCCCATTCGGATCGTTGTTCCAGCCGCGCTTTGCCGAAAAGTGAAACTGTCCGCGCAAAGGCTCGCGATAGAGATTTTCGGAATCTTCTCACCGCTAGCAAATCGATAGAATCGGATCTTTTGCTGCGGCGAGGATGTTGATGGCGAGATTTGGAGCGGCAGGATCGTGGCGAAGGTGCCGACGGAAATAGTCGTAGGCGCTGCACATC